>Ga0233449_1000105_pt1 | contig 119660 bp, 118 predicted proteins | sample SI_124_October20_FD_183012 | JGI IMG/M metagenome (GOLD analysis project Ga0233449, IMG submission 183012) | Seawater microbial communities from Saanich Inlet, British Columbia, Canada - SI_124_October2016_200_MG | ecosystem: Environmental > Aquatic > Marine > Inlet | place: Canada: British...
GTCACACAGACTGTTGACGGCTCGATTTCAGTAGATAACTTTCCTGCTACACAAACTGTAGATGGTTCTGTAGACGCTAATGTTACATTTCCCGTCACACAGACTGTTGACGGCTCGATTTCAGTTGATAATCTCCCTAGTGATAAGAACTTAAGCACAGTAACTTTGGATTACGCAACCAATGGAGCAAACCCTGTAACAAACGACACTCTCATTGCAGCACCTGGGGCTGGAAGTAAAGTTGTTATCTACGGGTATCAGGTAGTTGCACAGGGCACTGGTGCGGGCTCTTCAGGGTCGTGGGTTATCTCTAATGGAAATGCAGCGAACTCTGACTACAAAGGTTATGGTGTTGTACTTGGGAATGTCCCAACTTCCACGTGTATATCTTTCACCCACGGGGTAGACCTCAGCGAAAATACTGCGTGCAACATGACTATAACAGAGACCTCTACACAAGTTTATTTAACAGGCGTATTATATTACCGTGTAGAAAGTATTTGACTTTTGAGTTAACGCTATTCTATAATCCTTTCTTACTAACCCTTCTCTTGTAACCCTTATAGGAAAATGAAGAAACATTTAGAAAGAGAGATTATAGAAGCTAACCCTATCCTGTATCGAGGTGTTCACCTACCTCCTACTCGATCCCTCATGTATAGAGGTTTCGAATGTGGAGATGGTTGGTTTGCACTTCTCAAAGAAGCATCTATTAAGACTGAGCGCCTGCTTAAGAAAATGCCAAAAAAAGAAAGACGCAATAACTATGCGATGCATGTCATAAGTAAACATGGCTGCTTACGTATCTATATGTCTCTAATTAATGAGCATATAGAAAAACTACTTAGTGAATTAGTAACTACTTCCTTGCATACCTGTGAGATATGTGGCAGTGAAGGTTCGCGAAATAATGATAAAACCCGTTGTAAAGAACACCATGATGAAGCCTACGCAAGAAAGTTCACCACCAGAACTAAAACTCCCTGAACCTGAAAAATTCCAAACGGTTCTTATTTACTTCTCTAACGGCACTATAGGTTCTTTTACGGGAAAACCTATAGCAAGTCCAGAAAATGCAGAAAAAGAAAAACTATCTATTACAGATATAAAGTTCCTTCCTCCGCAAGCTTTGCCTGAAGGATGTGTTTTTGAACTTATGGAGGAGTCAGAAAATGAGCTAGACTTGCCAGAAGTCATTGCTGGGGAAACTTCCGAAGAAAAAACGGAATAAAAGTGTAATCCCCTTAAGGACACAGGACTTAGTATTCTCTAGGTCCTGTGTTTCTTTTTATCATGAACAAAACTAAAATAAAAAACTTTCTCCTTTTAATAGCAATAACTGTAATAAGCTATATATTGTTGTACCTCATCATCAGTTGTTCCAGTGTACATACAACGGAGAAGCCTTTAAATACAGTTTCTTGCAACTGCGTTGTTCCTGTAATAGCTAAACGTAAGTACAAAGGCCCTGAAGACACACTACCAAATGATACCGATAGACGAAACTGAAAAATTCCTAGCCCTTTTAAATGAAATGCTTATGGTGTGGGAAAAAGAAAAAATGAATACAGCTTTTGATAATTTTAAAGACGAAGTAGATTGGAAAAAAAATAAGGAGCGGTTAAGAGCTTTTATGAAACTAATGAACGAAAATGCAGCAAACGACACTTGATCATGCTTATATGGATATGGCTATTAGATGGAGTAAATTATCTAGAGCCGAGAGAAAAAAAGTAGGTGCTTTAATTGTTAAGGACGGTGCTATTATCAGTGATGGTTTTAATGGCACTCCTGCCGGGTTTAACAACCAATGTGAGTTTGTCCTAGAGAAAGAACTTGTAACGAAGCCAGAAGTCTTACATGCTGAATCTAATGCTATCCTTAAACTAGCTAAAGCCACACTTTCATCTGAAGGCGCTACTTTATATGTAACCTTATCCCCGTGTTTTGAATGCGCTAAGCTAATAATACAGAGTGGTATAATTCGAGTAGTATATGCAGAAAAATATAGAGAAGATAGAGGCTTGTGTCTGCTGGAAAAAGCAAATATAATAACTGAACAATGCAACCAGAACCCTTAAATGTATTAACCCTAGTAAATAAAAAATCAGGTGAAAATAAAGTTTTGTGTGGTTTAGCCTTAAAAGAAGATGCTGTCAAATATAAACTAGACTATTTAAACAGATTACCCCAGAATGAGAGGATACTCTATGATATTAAAATTAGTGAGGTGAAATTATGGAAGAAACTATAACAATGGAACAGTTATTGCAGAATAATGATACTTCCTTTATTGAGACTCAAGATACTATCAAAATGGCAGACGCTGAATTTTTATATAAATTAACTGTTATAGGTTTAAGCAGCAATGTTGATCAGCTTGGTATGGAGATAGGTAATGCCGCTGCTAGTGAGCTCGCTAGACGAGCCCAGTTAGCAAGTGAACTTATAAAAAGAATAAAATAAAATGGACGATTCCCCTGAACGTGAACTCATGGAGATTCCTCTTCTGGAATACCTCTACTTACTGGACATAGTAGACGAAGCTAAACAGCTATTCACTGAGCTCACATGGGCTGAAACACCCAATGAGCATTTAATGTTCGTACGCTCGGATACGCCGGGCGGTCCTAAAGTCTTCAGGGATAGATTGCGTCGAAGTCTCATGTATTTAGATACATACAGGACTGAAGAATAGACAATTTCTAGGAATAAATAGTACTAAGAACTAATTGAAAAACCATTTGGTTTTATGTATGCTTTTAGTTCATGCACCCATAGCATAACTGGATAATGCCTCCGACTTCTAATCGGATGAGTTCAGGTTCGAATCCTGATGGGTGTGCCATAAACACGGGGTTGTAGTCCAACGGCAGAGACATCGGACTTAAAATCCGTCCAGTATGGGTTCGAATCCCATCAGCCCTACCAAGCCTTTTTAAACATGCGTAAAGAAAATTGCCCCTTTTGTGAGAAAATAAAAAATAAAGACTACGTACTTAAAGTGCGTGATTTCTATATCTTAGAAGATGCATATCCAGTTACACCCGGACATAAGCTGGTAGTGTCAGATAGACACATAGAATCTTTCTATGCACTCGATCAGGATGAGCTCCATCAACTTGGTTATGTGATAGAAATGGCTACCTTACAGCAAGCCGATGCTGACGGATTCAATATAGGCTTTAACGAAGGTGAAGCGGCAGGTAAAACTGTGCCTCATTTTCACATACACATAATCCCTCGTTCTTTTGGAGATACTGAAGAGCCTACGGGGGGAGTAAGAAACGTGATCCCTGGAAAAGGGTCATACGAAAAATGACTAGTTCTGATACCCGAAACCATACAGATAAGACCAATGAATCTTCTTATTGGTCTTATCGTGTTTTTAACCACGCTCCGGATATCTGGAGTATCGAAATGGTACTCTTTGATAAAGATGGACAGCCTTGTTCGCATACCACTAAGGGCACTGACGCAGGGACATTTAACGCTTTTGATAGAGACGATCTTGAAGGGGATCTAATCCGGATGATGCAGGCCTTTGACCACCCCACCCTTACCCCTGATGACTTTGACTACGCCTAATCTTGGAGGAGTTTTTAAATGATTAAATTACACATACTTTCTGATCTTCATGTAGAGTTTTCGCCCTTCGTGATCCCTATAGTAGATGCTGATTACTTAATACTAGCAGGAGACTGTGGGGTAGGTACTGGCGCCTTAGATATGCTATTTGAAGCTGCACCTAGGTATAAAAAAGTCTTTTATATTATGGGTAATCATGAGTATTATGGTGGGGATTTACTTTACACATTAAGTGATTTATTTGAAAGTGTGCGTAAGTATAATGTTTCTAAGAATAACATCCGTATTTTACATAACTCTAGTGATCTCATAACCGATTCGGAAAGTAAGGAGCTATGCCGCATAACTGGTTCTACCTTATGGACCGATTTCTATAATAAAGATCCTCTGCAAGTAACTACCGCTAAATTCTGTTTGAATGATTTTACTGGAAATATAAAATTTGATGAAGCGTCTTTTACAATAGATAAATGTATTGAGGTTCATGACGTATGTAAAACCTACCTTAAATGGACTGTAGAAAGAGCAGATGCAAGCTATAAAGATATTATTGTTACTCATCATATGCCTTCTAGACACTTGGTGGCAGATGCATATAAAGACTCCCCTTTAAATGGTTCCTTTGCTTCTGACTGTGATGAAATTATGTCTAAAGCTAAGTTATGGATATGTGGTCACTCCCATCATACTGTAGATACAGAATTACATGGGTGTAGGGTTGTAATGAATCCTCGAGGCTATCCACATGAAAATAATAAAGGGTTCAACCCAGAACTGGTAATAGAGATATAAGTATCGGAATGCGACGACAAAAGTTTTAAGACCTCCTACTCACTTCGTTTCTGCAGCCTAAGCCTCACTTAATCCCATGATTCAAACTTGCACAAAATGCGCTAAACTATTTCATAATCTAACCGAGGTTAAAAGCCCTGAAGGTAAAATTTATCTACGAGTCTCTGATAACAGAACGCGTTGTTTTAAATGTTCCCCTAAACAAAAAAGAGTCCACAGGAAACAGGTAATTAAAACATGTAAAAAATGTGGACACGTTTTTGAACTAGAGCGTGGCAAGAGACTAAGGAAAGATAAAGAAGGAACAGAATATTATTGGCCTATGAATCGTAAGAACTGTTATGCCTGTATGCCAGATCAGAAAAGAAAAAACCCTGTTATGAAAGGTGTTCAGCATAGGAAATGCTATATATGTAAACGTCTAAAGGTTGTCACCGAGTTCTATGTTCGCTCGGATAGAACTACCCCTGCAGCGGGATGTAAAAAATGCCACTCTGATAGAAGTAAAGACAGAGCAGTTCTTTTTATGCTACGGGCTAGGAATCAAAAAGGATGTAGGTGTGAGTGCTGTGCCTCAAAAGATTTACTTAGCTTCTATCAACCTTCCCATGTGCCTAAAGGTGAACGTATCAATAAAATTAAAACACGCTCTTGGGCTAACCCTAAAACACAAGCGTCATTAAACGAGGCTTATTTGCTATGTTTCGAGTGTCGAGCTAGACTAATAAAAGGTCTGGAACTGTGGCTTGAGTATCGTAAAGCAGGCAGGAAAAAACTAAAGCATCTCTAAAACAAGGTTGTCATTGTACCTTAGCTCTTGCGAAAAACAGTGACTTAGGACGGGCCTGGTGGGAGCCCTAATCTCACCAACTCTTAATGAAAACTAAATTCAAAAACTGGAAAACTGTAAAAAGTTTGCGTGATGCTGAAAAGCTCACAACATTACTACAAGAAAAATACCCGGAGCTTCTTTTCAGGGTTAAAACAAACTCCTGGAAAGGTAAAGATAAAAAAACATATTCTGTACAAAATATAGTAAGAAAGGGCTGTAAGAGAGATCTTACTTATTTGGGTCCTATTCAAGATAAGCTTACGGAGGCATTAGGGAGAGGTCCTAGTACTGATGAGCTAGTAGAAGCAGCCGGTATACCTTTAAGGGCTCTTAAAAAGTTCTTTGCACGTAAAGAGCTTTTCGCGTCTATAGCTTAGAGGTAAAGCTCCAGCCTTCCAAGCTGGTCACGGGGGTTCAATTCCCCCTAGACGCTCCAAAATGAGCTTACTGCTATACAGCGGTAAGCTCTTTCTTTTACATAAATAACCTGTTATACTGAAAACATGAAAGAACTTACATTGTATGAAGAGAACGAGCTGCTTAAAGAGATGCTAGAAACATACGCAGGAGGTTTGGAGGATCACGGTCTACAAGCCGCTGAACGTTTAAAATATATAGCTTTATTTGAGATTAGTAAACAATGTACACGTTGTGGAGACTTAGTACCTGAATCCGCTATGCGAAAGGATAATAGAAGGGAAGGAGGTCTCGGTTGTTGGTGTAAAACCTGTGATAGAGAAGATAATAAAATGAGACGTTCAATGAAACATAAGCCAACAAAAGCTTTAGAAATATCTTTAAAAAAATTAGAAAAACTCGCCATGAAAGATCTCAGAGAGATATCTTTTCAATGGGGTCTTGTGTGGAAAAACATAGAAAGGATTAAAAATGAATAAATCTAGAGTCGTATGCGCTGTACGCTGCTCCCACTGCCAAGAATTTGGTACATTTACCGCTTATACAAAAACAGAAGGACACTTTAATGGTGTATTTATATGCCTCGTTTGCCGCAACAAAGGGGTAACTTTTGAAGCTAGTATTGAAGAGGAGGTTGAAAAAACGCCTTGCAAGAAAGCTAAAAAGAAAAGACGTGTAAAGAAAAAACCTGATAATATCACTACGTTATTAGTCAATAAACCGGCTAAGAAACCTAAATAGCATCTATAATTAAGTTCCCTGTAGCAATCTCCCCCGCGATCAAGCCATACATTAATGAATGGAAAAAATCGTCGGGAGCTACATGGACATACTTTAACTGTGTTTTTTGCACGCCAGCTTCATCTGGATCTTCTGCTTTAATGGATAAGATATCTTTTGCAAAAGTACCGAAATCCTCGAAACGCGGAAACCTTATCCGCTCCTCTAAAATCATGTTAAATACTCTCGACATCATATTTGAGCGATTGATAACATAGCGCCCAGTAGCATCTAGAATAATAGGAGCAGCTCCTACAGACGAAAATACAGTACGCACTTCTCCGTGCGTATATTTAAGCTTTATTTGTGCATTCTGTAAGTGCCCAAAACCCCAATCACAAGAAACAGCCTTAGGTCTAAAACGATGCAGCTCTTCTAGAATTAACTCCATCTGTCTATTGGCATCAGCTTCTACTCCCGAGAATCTTTTTGAACGCAACATGGTCCATTTGCCACCTATGTGAGCAACAAAAGTTAATACTGTGTAGGATTTTAAGCCTGTACCCCAATCAATACCTGCATAGATAGGAGCTTGCACACCCTGTGGAATTACGCCTCCTTTAAGCATTTGAAACTTATCGTCGCAACATTTCCGTATGTGTTTCTCTGTGACAGGTGCACCCATGGATTCATAAGGAAGAGCTATTACCTCATTCAAAAAACGCTTGGGAGCATAACGCTCTTGCTTATCTAGAATATCTTCTGTGGTTAACCAAGGAACCATTAACTGGCTAGTTCTATATCCTTTATATTTACCGCCCTCATGAGCAGTTACCCATTCACCCTGGCTTCTGTCTAGAATAACTCCACATGTTTTACAGTGAATGCCATCTACTTCTACAAAATTTACGATGTCATGATCTTGCCGGACCCAATGCCCATTCTTACATTTAAATATAAACTCTGTTTGATCAGAAAACTTCCATACCTGATCTAAAGCATCCTGAGCTACATCTGGTGTGCCTGCATATAATCTTCCCTTGAAAGGCGAGTGAGAAATGCACTCTTCCATGACGGGTAGAAAATCAGGATTAATATGTTGTACTTCATCTACACAGAGATAATCTGCCGATATGCCTCGGATACGGTCAGCATTTTTATATGCCGATTTTAACACAATACGAGACCCATTTCTTAATTCTTTTGAATACACATTATCTACTACTGGAATTTTTCCCCAAAAGTGGTTTTGTATTAATGGTGAATATTTTAATTTCGGATCTAACTTATCTATTGAAAACTCTTTTGTTTGTGCATCGGCTGGTGTTACATAAAGAGTCCTAAATCTTCTTTTTGTAATACTGTTTAAAATAATCTTATTAGCTATAGTAGTAGATTTTTCAGACTGCCTTCCAAAATACAATACCATAATATTATCTTGATTATCGTAAACAGGCTTAAGATAATCTCTACCCTTAAACGAAAATGGAAACTCCATATCGATATAGAAGGAGCTCTCAACGAGTTCGCTTGGTTTTATAGAGACAACAGGTTTAGATGTCATTTACTAAAGAGTACTCTAAAGCCTTGTCTATAACAAATTTAGCTCTGTTCCTGGTCATGTGATATTTAAGAGCATGCTCCCGCCCTTTTTTACCTATAGTTTCTATATCTATTGAATCTAAGTTATTAAAAATATCTACAAGTTCTGAAGGGTGTGTAAAGAAGATAACGTTCTCCATATGAGTAAAAGGATGAGCCATCTCTAGATCTAATTGCTCAGATATAACACAAGCGCCTGTAGAGAGTGCTTCCCAGAAACGAGCAGTATCTTGCCCCCACCCTATAGACGAGATAATAACTTTGGCTCTATTTAAATGCTTATAATAATCATCGGAACCTTGCACCGTAACTGAATGCCTAAATTTACCAACCCTGCCTACTTTAATAGGTAGATTGAATTCCTTTATGTAACGAATGATTTCTCGTCTATTAGGATACTCCCCCGCAGAGGGGAAAATACATAAATCTTCTTTTTGTTCATTATAGTGTTTTAAGTAGTTAGAATATAAACCGAAAGGCAGAGGAAACTCATGTGACAGTCGCCTGTTCCAAGGAAGCACTTCTCTTCTAAAATAAAGCTTATACTTTTCTGGGTACCTGAAACAACCCCATTCTTGGTTATAGGGGTGGTTATCGAAAAAGTCCTCTCCGTTTATATAGATAGGGCAGAGATCATTTGTAAGGCTAATAGCTGCAGTTAAATTTGAGTCTACCCCTCTATTGGCATGTTCAATCAGTAAATTATAAACCTTAGAGGGCACTGGTTTTCTATCCACCTCATGACCTAGCTCCACAAAACCTTCAATGATATTAGCCGTGTGCATATCATTTAGAGGACTAGTAACACAGGCGATTTTCACCTTTATAGTATAACAAAAAAGACTAAAAACTAAAGACCAAATAAGGTATAAAACTATATCTAGAGAGAATCTAGATACAAAAAGAGGATGGGACTATAGCTTATGTGTGTCAAAGCGTTACGTTGCATCAAATGCATAGAGCTGCAGACTTATGAATTAAGATGTAGTAGACTACGTAAAGAAGGGGGCGCAAACCCCTCTAGTTCCTACTTCTCTTTTTTATAGTAGGTTTTGTATCCATTTTTTTGTATAAATGGGGCGCTTGTTGTACCGACGATGGTGCTCTTCCAATAGCTCATCATACTCACTCTTCTTCAGCTTAGGTAGCGTGATAGCCGTCAACACGCTTAGCAATAAGAGACCTTTTAAGAGATCGTCTTTGCCTTGTTTTGTTTTAGGAAATAATCTAGTAATATGACGCATTATTCTACTTCTATATTGAGGTCCACTAAGTCAGAGAAAACCTCAGTTTGTTTCTCTAATTGTACCTTAATTTTATTTTCACTCAACATAGCATAAATATATTCTATATTCTCTTTTTTAGTAGGATTTTTTAACTTATCTTTATCATACGAAAGATCCATAAGGCCCCTACTCTCTTTTACTTTTGAAAGTAGACGAGCTAACCTTTTATGGTACCTATCATATGTAGCCATTTAATCATCTAAAATAAGAGAATACCTAACATCGGTATCCGTTAAAGCTTCTAGCTCTTTGAGCTTACTCTCAATATCTGTAAGTTCTATAATCTTAGCCTGCGCAAGACAAGCGCTAGTAAGAGCTGTCATTAACTTGGGATTCACATTCCCCCAAATTAATTGAGGGATCATTATACCCATTACATCCCTAACCTGTTCTAAAGAATTTACCGTTGGTGGGATGGAATCTAAGGCATAGCTAGGCGCACCCTGCTCCTCTGGGACATCCTCGCCGAGAATGACTTCGTTGTAATGCTCCACGCAGTAGTCCTGTCGCCCGAAGACTGGCTTATCACACCTATCGCCATCATCGAACATAAACCTACACGTGTGTTTCGGTCCTGGCATTACTTCTTAACCTTTTTCCCTAGCGTTGCTTTTGCTATCTCTAGATCGTCTATGACTTTGCTAACATAGTCTAAAGCTCTTGTAACGTTTACTTCATCCGCCAAAGGTACACCTAGGCGAACTTGAAAAAGAAGCTTCGCTAATATAGATTCTAACTGTTTAATATCCTCTACATAAACTAGCGCATCTAATACATCTAGATCATTTATAAAGTTGAGACCAAGCATGGCCTCGACCGAAGAATCAGGTATGAGTTTATCTTCTGCTAAACTAACTAACTCATGAGGTACATTAAGATTAATCTTTGTGTCTTTAAAGGGAGAAACGTTTCCTATAGTAACCTCTCCATTGTGTTGCCAAACTGAAGCTATGATAGCTCTAGAGGTTCCTTCAGAAAAACCTAAATTGATTAAGTACCAAATTAAAGCATTCTCATCGGTTGCATACTTCCCAAAGTTAGCATCAAAATCTTTGTCATCCAGTGTTACTAGTTTCTCAGCTACTTTACCTTTAATATAATAATGCGGTACACCCTCTGCATTAAAACCTTTTATCTTAATTGAGTAGCCTAGATTATCCGCCAATACGGAAGCAAAGGATTTATCTGTTAAATAGGTAAGGCTAATCTTGTTGTTGCCAACCTTATTTAATTTATAACTTGTTGGTATGTAATAAATTACTTCTCCTTCCATATCTTCCGCAACATCCCCTAGATTTGAAAAAGGCGCGTCAACTTCTTTGGAATACTTAATAGTAATTTCCTTCCCGAAGTGTGTTTTAGCTTTAAAAACTAAACCCTTGTTGACAACAGATGGTTTTTCTAAAGCTGTAAAAGGTGCAGTGCAACGCTGCTCAGCTCCTTCTGTAAAGCTAAAACAATACTGCTTATGTTTCTCTATAGTGGTAACGCGAGGGGCATGCGAATCTCTTAAGTAGTAACCTGAGAAACCTTCCCCAATGGTATAGTCTTCTCCATTATACCACATAGAAAAGCCTAAAGGCCTTGCTAATAAATCCGTTACGGTTTCTACATGATAGCCTATCAGCGTGTTATTTTTACTCGTAATAACCGAAGACATGCCTGATGCAGTTAAAGGCTTTGGGGCCTCCATAAAATCTTCGGCTATGAAAGGTTTTCTGTCCTCTCTTGAGATAAAGATATTATCGCTCCTATCCATCTCTTGGGCCAGATTTACGTCGTATTTGGAAAGCTCTTCGAGGATCTTCTCGCGGCCTTCTATCTTAGTAATATTAAATCTATCATCGCTAGCCAGCGCTATCCAGCCTTTGTGGTTTGAGGAATAAAAAATCCATAAAGCTCTATATGGAATATCTTTTAGGAGCGATTTTATTCTCTTGGCAATTAGGTTGTCTTCTTTCTTGCCCATAGAATCGAGAATAATTTTAAGCATTCCTGGTCCGATACCTGCTTTTTTAGCCCCCGCTTTAAAAAGGCTTGCTGTTTTTCTTATATTATTATTAGATTTCTTTCCTGGAGGGCTCGTTTTTACCGGCATGTCTCCTCTACCTTTTCTCTTGGGTTTAAGTTTCCCCATAGATTTTCCTAAATATTCAGTTAAGCGTGTTATAGTTAATGGAATGTATTGCGTGTCATCGACAATGAAAACATCTAGATTGCTCAGAGAGAACTCAGATATTACTAGCGGTATAACAGCGCTCATGCCGGTTGATTTATTCTCTAACATAATACCACCCATGGCGGTGCCCGAACTCGGATCAACCGTTTTGAACTTAATGCCCTGCATATAATCAGCTATGAAAGGGTAGTCAGAGTAGATAAACTCTAAAATCTGCTGAGGCCAAAAATTATGGTCATTTCCTAATTGTCTTTTCATTTTTTCTAGTATTTGTTAGTATTCTGGTAAGCAAGCCGCTCCCACTATAGTACCAGAAGAATTTAAACCTGCCGTAGCGGTAGTCATGCCTTGAACGGTTAAATTACCAGCTATCGTCACATTACCCATAAAAGTAGTATTGGGACACTGTATTTTAACATCTGAGGCCGATATCGCCACAGTACCTCCGCTATTCAGCACTACTGTACTTGTCGCTGCAACAAGAATAGTGCTGGCATTAATCATTACTGTTCCTTCTGTGCCAGTTAGACCTCCTTTCATGGAAACAATAGGAGCTTGTAATGTAGCCATCTGCGTTAAGGGTTCTAGATCAAAACTTAAGGGAGCTGTTAATTTTAAAGCCTGTAATGCAGTCACTGGTTGACGTGCATTCGCCATCTCTGGTCCTGGTAGCCCTGACATGATAGAATAACCACCAGACTTAGTTGCTATTATTGCTGCTGTATTATTGAAATTTTGTAAATGAATAGGAGTAATCGGATTTGCTTCTATCTCCAAACTGGACATACCTAAATTTCCCTGCTCTGTATATACAAACTGTCCCCAATTATCACTAGCCTTGGCTCTTACAAGGCGTGTATATTGTCCTGGTCTTGGTACCCCTGGCGGCGCAGCATTACCAATTAAGGGATGAGGTCCCCATGTTTCATGACCACTTTCAGTGAATAGGCTGTATCTCCAAGTTTCTACTTCTATGGAATTCGTTTCCCCCTCAACTTTTATATGACTGCTATTCGCTTTGAGCTCTATCCCGCCTGATTTATCTAAGAAAATAAACGACGACCGCTCTGGCATTTTAACACGCGGCCCTCCTATAACAACCTCACCTGGTGACATAGGGCGATTGAACCCCCCAACAACAGGGAGGTTAGCTGTTGCATCAGTAAGTGCAGATAAAACAGAACCTAAAATATAGATAAGCCCATGCATTGTTTCCCCTACTAAAACCTCTTCGTCTCTGTTAAACAGCCGAATAAAGCCTGCATTTGTTTTCGGATCATACGAGCCGGGCATCATCGGGATGTTATTTAACTCCGTAGCATCCTCTAATACAACTGTAAACAATCCACTATATACACTCTGTGGGATACCATTTTTTATAATAGGCTCAGCACCTTTTATCTTCCCATGCCATAGTTTTGCCCATTTAGGACCAGAAAAAGGAGCAGGAGCAGTAAAATTAGTAAGACGGGGCATTTTAAAAATGTATATAACTAGGTATAAAACCGTATGACAGAACGTTACAAGTCGCATATCATACCGAAACAAAATTCCAAAGGTTTCAGAATCATACATGAGTTTGCAGATATTAGCAAACACAAAGAAGCTTTAGGCTATATACGATCTTTTTATAAGGCGGTTCCTTTATTAGACCGAAATAACCGTAAAGTCTCTCTATATAACACTGTGCATGGTTACCCGTATGGTAATCCTAACATGATCTCTCTATTACGGCGTTTCTTAAAAGAGGATGAATCTAAACCTAATAGTATCTTGTGCGGGTTCGATCTAACTAATTTTTATCATTTTATTACTAAAGCAAAACTTAAGAACTCAGCTTTTTCTAACTTAATGCCTCACTTAGACCAGGCTTTTGTCTCAATAGGGAATAGCATTGAAGTACTGTCGCAAGGGAGCCCGCTATCACAAGATATCTCTAATATGTGTTTACTGGAAACAGATCTTAAGATAATGGCCCTACTCAATACATTTAATACTTGGACTAAGAGAACAGAGACGGTACTACTTAACCCAGGGAATATGTCTCAGCATTTTAACCTTCCATTAGATTACGAGTTTGAGCATAGGTACGACATGCCTATTATATATAAAAGCGGTAGTAGCTATCTATCGAATTTAATTGGACCTGTAAAGGCAGCGAAAATAACTGCTATTTATGAGAAAAAGGAAGTAAGCGAGGTTTTGCGTGCTTCTTATATGAGATACGTGGACAATATTTATATCTTAGTTCGCGGTGTGGAAGATATACCTTCTTCTCTACTTAAGGACATAGCTACTGCCTTAACTACACGCAGTAAGACTTTTTTCCTTAAGAAGCAGTTTGATATAAATTATCGTAAAGATAGCGTCTCTTCTACAATGAGTAATAGAAAAATGCCTATTTTAGGTTTAAATGCTTCTAAGCGCCTTAAGTGCAGTAGATATTATCTTAATAACCTAAGAGCTGGCTTGTTTCAGTTTGCACAGGGACGCTGGGAAGATATTCCTCAAAGTTTGGTTTCGTCCGTAATCTATGCTCTATACGTAGACCCTCGTTCTCATAACCGTCTACGGAAATGTATGAAACTGATACGAGAAAAAGATCTATCTAAGGCGCCTAATGCAAAAATACTCATCTCTTTTACCGATACTAAAAATAAATTAACACATGAACTACCAAGCGCTTATTGAGTTTCAAATAGAGTGTCTAGACAAATACATAGAAAGAAAGGTAAGCTCTGACGAAAAATTAAAGGGCTTGGCAAGAAAGAGGATACTAGATGAGGAGGGAAATGCTTTACTGATTAATATGCCTAAATATTATAAAATACTTTGTTTTACCTGTGGAATGATACGACCTCTTTATGCATCAAGGTTACCTGAAAAATCTAACCCCTCTATTGGGAGATTAAAAGAGATCCTTGAAACGGCCTCTGCTACAAGATCTTTCTTACCCCGAAGTATAAATCTATCCAGTACTATATTTGCTTACTTAAACCCTTTTGAATTTCGTTGTTACACTAATACCGCAAAGGTTATTTTATTTAAAACTAGGGGATCTTTAAAATTTCCTTATAAAACATCCATGCAGATAACAGAAGGAAAAGATGAAATCTTTTTATCTGATCCAGTAGAAAAAGATATGCACCTATTAATAGAAGAAATAGCTTACAGTTTTTATACGAGGATTAAACTAGATGAACTTAATAGAGAACAAGAGGTACAAGGTATACAAAACATAAGTACTATAAAAGAAAAAGATTATATTCCAGTAGAAAAAGGTTTAGATATAGAAGAACCTATAAAAAGTATAATCGAAAAGGCTTAAAATTCCCAGTCAAAACTACAGCTTGAACAAGCTATCTTCCTTTCCTCGCTGTCTACCCTCCACTCGGCTCCGCACCTCGTGCAATCGTTTGGGGGAACAGACATTAACCACTTTTGATAATCTTCCTCTGCTTTGTCATGTACAATTCGATGACATACATTACAAAGTAGAGCCAGATTAACAGCGTTATTTAAATAACGCCACCCACGCCCTCTACCTCGTGTAACAATATGATGCACCTCTAATCTTTTTTTTGAGAAACAATGCTCACATCTATTACAAGCTCGTTTATATACATAAGCAATAGTTTTTTTGCTTAAGCCGTGTTGGGAATGCGTCATTAAAGCTCTATATAGTAAGCAGTGCCTGATATGAAAAACTGCCCACTGCTTTCAGTAGCCTGTAACATAAGGGTGGCTCCTTTTGTTAGTACAATAGGATTACTTAACGATAAAGAATTTACAACTGGAGTAGTACCCATATGCATTCCTTTTAAAAGATCATTTGATCCTGTATCCTCGCCATCAGTAAACCTGAAATCTCCAGTCGTGCTTGAGGCGCCAGCAAAGCAAGTTATAGTCCACCCCAAAAGTAATATTCTTTTACTAGCTGATGAGGGGGCAACTATAATAGAATTTGCTATTGGGACACTTCCATTTGTCTCTAAAGAAAAAGAAGCACATAAGGTAGGTTTTGCATTACCTGTTAAATCATTAATATTTCTAATAGTCATTATTTACCACCACATCCTTTACACCCTTTACCATTAGTGGGTTTAATAAGGAAGTATTCTAATAACATTATAAACCAACTTGTGCCCGATGCTATACAGCCATCGAAAAAGAAATTCCCGGTTATGCCTTGTCCGCATAAGCTTACTATTAAACCTGCCCAGAAACCCACGCATAAGGGACAGTTAAAAAAGGTATGTAACGATCTCCAGGGTTTAAAGCCTCGTAACTTTTCATACCAAAAGCGCCTGAAGCCTTCAAAAATACTGCCTTTAGTTATTATAGCTGTAACGCCGAAACTGATTAAAGTAAAAGGGATGATGGACATTATTTTAATTTGGAAGAATCTCTTTAACACGAAGTAAATCTACTTTAGTATTCCATTTGGAAGCTAAAAATTTTATAGCATATAACGTAGATTCATCATAGTTTGCATCTTCTACCTTAAATTGTATAGCAGAAGAAGGCGCAGTCAAGCAATTTAAACCTAAAGAATGCAGATGCATTTGATGATCATATTGACCTAAACATACATTATTAAATGGAGGTTCGTATCTATAACTGTCCACGCGCCAAGACCAAAGACAATCATCTAATACATGAGCTAAATGTCGGGAGGGGACTTCGTTTCCATCTATACTCTCCCAATTACCATGTATAAAATACCCAATTGCCCCTATAGCGCCTATAGTTTTATCCCTTCGATGTTGCTGAAGGTAAGAAAAATAATCTTCAGTTATTATAGTCCCTGGAGCGATTCTGGTTACCCAGTCGGCTTTAGGGTATAACTCGTATATCTTATTACGGTTTAAATAACCGCCAGCAAAAACTTTTGGGTTACACACAATAACTCTAGATTCTTCTGTAGTCCATTTCTTAGCCTCTAGGTAAGAGTCATAGGTTTCAGGAAGAAGAACAAACCAAAAAGCTCTTCCCACACATTTTAAGAGACTCTCGTAGGTATTCTTTGCTGCAATACCCATCGAGCCTTTATCACACAGTATAACTTCCATCTAGAATTCACCTTTTGTACCTGGCTTATCCTTAAAATCACCTAAAAGCCAAGAGTTTATAGGGTTGATGCTGCGTATTTTGGCAACTGAGCCTTTTATAGCCGCCTCTGGAATAGCTGTTCTAGCTTCTCTTCTTGCAGATTGTGCCAAGAAATCATTACGTAACAAGGGTACTCTATTAGCCCCCTCTAAGCGTGCCGCATATTTTATGAGGGCGCCATTTTTGTTTAATTTATCTAATACTGCTATTTTCTCCATATCACCTGGCTCATACTTAAGAGAAGTTCCTGGATCTATTACACGCGCATGCTCAGTCAGGGAGCGACTTAAGACTTCGAAGTGTATGGGGTTTAAGGAAATTCCATTAGAAGAATACAGGTTCCGCATGCTATTTGTCAAGTACTTTCTTGCCCCTAATAAGCCTTCTACTTCAAGTACTTTTCTAGGATGCCTTAATCCTGTAGTGAGTGCCTGTCCTCGTTCCACGCGTTGATCCTTTTTAACCAAAGGATTAACTATATCTGTAGCATGATATTTTCTATCATCTACGTGTATGTCCCAGCCCCCACCTAACGCTTTCTCTACTTTGGTTACAAAACCTGTAGACTCGGCCACAGGAGCTTCATTAAAAAAACTATTAGGTATCTTACCAAATAGGTTGTTTGCATCTCGTGCTAAGGTCTTAGGCCCTCCTTCTTCTGAACCCTTTCCTGAGTGAAAAACACGCATTAAACCTTGTGTAATACTTTCACTAGTTACTTGAGCAGCTTCCGCGCCAACATGGTCTCCTATAGTTGGTAATCTAAACTGATCATTTAGACCGTGACATTTTACGCAAATACCTTGTACCGCTTCGCATGTTAATGGCGAGCGTACCAGGAACATCTTTTTCTTGTGTGTTTTTAAATATACCTCATCAATAGGAGAAGAACCATCCACTAGAAAACGCCCTATTATGAAAGGGTCTGTGCGAGACAAGCTGATGCCTTTTGTTGTCAAACAGTCTTTTTCAGTTATAACAAGCTCCATTCCAGCATGTACTTCATCCTTGCTTAGCTCCCCTCCTTTAGCAACGCCTCTTACTTTAGAAATCATTCCGCTTCTAGCTGCAAACTGAGTATTTATATAATCAGAAGCATTCATACCTTGAGCATAACCAGTAGATAGAGAGTTGTCTTGTAAACCCTGTCCAGCTACTCCTTCCATGAAGCCAGGCGTGTATAGCATCTGCGTCAGATTACTCCATTTCCCTTTTGCACCAGATCTCTTCATATCATAAAGGCGATTCTTATCGAAAAAACTTTTAAAGGTTTTTTGAGTTTTAGCCATACCCTTGTCTAAGTTATCTGCGTACTTATTATCTTTACCGTATACATCTACTAGAGATGCGACCTGCTTATCTAAAGCCTTTGGTGTAGTAATATCATTTAAAGATATACTAAAGCCAGCAAGGTATACATACTTATTTCCTAAGTCTTTTAAGGTGTTTAAAAGATCGGCAGCTTTTGATGCACTCTCTTTATATATAGCTTTAATTAAGTCTTGAATAACGCCTTTATCCAGACTTTTCCCTTTTATAATGGAATGATATTTAGCTGGAATATTCTTGTATAAAATAGCCCAACCTAAGCTTACTTTTTTACCTTGTATAGTTACTTCATCGTTTAAAGTTATCTCGTTTTTTAGGAAAGAAGCCTCTGCTGCACTTAGATTTGTGTACGTTTTCTGTGAGCTCTTTCCTTTTTTACTCAATATATAAAGACCGAGGACAGCCTCGTTAGAAGGCATTGGCAAGATATTGCGATCAGGACCGAACAAAGAGTTGCTTGGCATCAGCTTTCTAGCTGCTTCAAGTCGTGCACCTTCTGTAACTGGAACATGCATATTCATTGTGTCCCATACAAAATAACCATAATCAGTAGCAAAGTTTTTGTAATCCTTAACGGTGATATCATACATATCAATAGTGCGCCCTGTCTTTCTGGAAGAAGTAATTAAGCCCCATCTAACGGCTTTGTTCTGTACTAATTTCATATATTCCCTAGGTAAAACTTCCAGCTCCTCATCTGTCATATGTGATAAAAAGAAATTGAAAGCTGCACGAGTCCATGGCTCATAGCCGAGTTCTATCCAATCGCTATAAGATTTTAATGAATAAGCATAGCGTAATTTATTAGCTTTCATTTTTGAATCTATTCTAAATCGGGTAGTTTCAAGAATGAGCATACTTACAAAAGTAGGTACAGGGATAAAATCGTGTGCCTTTAAAGATATACTTAGTAGCTTGCTATCATCCAAGAAGGCCCGGCTTAGAGCAGAGAAATAGTGCGCATTCTTCAGGTAAAAATTCTTTACATCTAATTGTTTAAACTCTAAGCTATAGATAGAGCAGTTTTTAATTTTCTTCGAAGTGAATGTACCATCTACGCCAACGGACTGGACCAGCTTTGCTATGTCATCTAAGAAGGCTTTGTTCTTTGTTTCTCTTATAGCAAAAGAATCTTTATTAAGCATGATAGAGGCTTCAATTAGGCCAGACACAAAGGCTTCTCTTTCTTTTTTAGAAACACCTATTAAAAAAGAAGGGAGCCTTAACTCATCATTCAAGTAGACGTTAGAGTCTATCCAGTTTAAAATAAAAGGACTAATGAAGCGGCCTTGTGTATCAAAATGAGCCTCTTTATACTCATTAACTAGCCTAGCTCTACCTTCTAGGAAAGTAGAATTGCTAAAAGTGTATCCCCCGACACGTTTTTTATTATTGCGCGTAGAGCCAGTAAAGAAACCTAGACTAGATATTAAATGCAGTCTTTCTTGTTCTGAGCGGCTATTAGATACGCCCTCAAACTTATTTGGATTAGCATACTCAATATCAAAAAGACGAGGGACACATAGAAAAGAAGCGTCGGCTGGTTTTGTTTTCTCAACTATATTTAACTCGGGATTAAAACAAACCAAACTGTGGTTATCACTAACATTTAAAGTAATGTCGCCAGTAAGTTTTACCTCCCATTCTTCGCAGCCTTTATGTTTATGAAATTTAGTAACTTCTTTTAACTCTATCGTACCATCAGGTGCTATAGCAGGAACAGTCATTCCTTTAGGCACAGAGTATATCTCTTTATTAGCTTTTCTTTCTATGAGATCTCCGTGAGGTATATCTGCAATATTGGTAGTAATACACAGTTTTGTTTTTACAATACTGTCGCCATTATCAATATTATACTCGCCAGGGGCACTTAGCCAAATATCGCCTATCATGGAATCCCCATCAAAATCAGCATTAAAGCCATGGATTACTAGGGGGTTAAGCATGATAGCCTGCCCTGGGACAACTCGACCCCACTGCGACATAAAATTAAACTTATGTAAAGAGGGGTGTCGGTTAACCATTACGGGACGTTCTTTCATTACTTCGTCGAGCTGGTGACGCGCTACTGGTGTTCTATCTTTTATGGCCTCCAAAGCTTTAATGGGTGTGTACCCATTTTGCACCATTTTTCTAGTTATGAATGGTTTCATGATCTTGAAAGCCATGTCTTCTGGAACGCCTACATGATCTAACGGCAAGTTGGGGTCTACTGTAATAGTAGAACCACCACTTATGTCCTGTTTTTTCCGCATCATCTTCTGTTGTATTACACCTAACTTACCTCCTGATTTAGGGGCTAGCTGACGTAAGATACCTTTCTCAGATGCACGCTGTTTTAGCTGGAAAGATACAGGGTCTGTTGTACCAAACACTGCACCTGCGTGCTTGTATAGTTGCTCAATACGTGTACCTACTGTTTCGTCATCGTAAAAATCTAGAGCTTTTAAATTCTTCAATCCGTCGCTTTCTAATTTTAGAGACTGATAAAGCTCGTTTATAGGTGGATTTTGTACTGTACCAGTTGGCAAAATAGTCATCTGCCTGAATTTAGGAGGCAGAATAGGGAAAGCGTTTAGTACATACAACTCAGAAGGTTTTTTCCCTAATACTTTAATGTTAGATAAGAAGCGTATTTTTGTATTAGTATTATTTAAATCCCCCCATTCTTTATCTAAACCCTGTTGTTTTCCTTGTGCTCTTAATTCTTTTAACTGCTTATCTATATTTATAGCATCAAGCATAGTAGCAATAGCCTTCCCTCCAAAAAGAACACCATCTTTAGATATAGTGCCATCCTCCGATACTTTAGTTTTTCCTTTTAGAATCGCATTGAAAACTTTTGTTGTGATACCCAATGTTTTTGTGATTGCTCTTTCAAAAATCGGATTAGGTATAGGCTCAGCTAAAGAGATGTGTGTCCATTTTGTTCCCGCATCACCTCCAGTTAGCGCAGGGTCATAAAAACCGCCCACCTCTGGTTTCATATCGCGTGAACGCATAAATTTAGCTTCACGGATCTCTCCGTTGCTCTGCTTAAGAATATCTTCTGTGGTAGAAGGCGTGAGTGCTAATGAATCCTTTGTCTTAAAAGTGTTTAAACCTAAAGCTTGCAAAGAAGATAAAAAGTTATCTTGCATAGCAGGGACTTTTGGATTAGGTAGCGGCATTCCGGAATGCATAGCTCTCCAAAACTCATCGTTTTTTGTACCTTTTATATTCGCCATCTCGGCGAGATTCTTTCTTGCTCCGCCTGCCAATAAACTATAAAAGGAGAGGCCATCAATAGCCCTAGTTCCATTTGTTTCAGTCTTCTTTGGCTGCTCGTATTGAACATCGTAATAACCGGTCTCACCTGCTTTAATCTTCTTTCTTACACTATGCTTGAGTTTATTAAAATAAAGCTGACCAACATGAACATTCGTCATGGTTTTTCCTGTTTCTGGGTCAGTTACCGTTTCTTCGTCGTGAATCCCTGAACGGGCTTGTTCTTGCTTAGCTATATTTACATGCCCCCTCTCGTCGAACTGCTTTAAAGCGTATATCTTCCCCTCTTTTTTTGCTATTTTACCCAAGGAACTTTCTATCATCTGGGATGGATTCATTCGACTTGGTATGCCATGCGGATTGAAGAGAACTTCTAAGGGACTCCCATCCGCGCCCACTGGCATCTGGGCATCAGCTACAATCTTAGTGATAATCCCTTTACCGCCATAGCGTGTAGCCATTTTATCCCCCTCTACAGCGGGTTCTTCTGTTTTAACAAAAACTTTATTATGTTTATTGTCTTGATAAACCCGTGTAACAACCCCAGGTACATTTTTGTTATAAATAGGGCTTATATCGCGAGGAGCTAGTAATTGAGATATTTTTTTATTTAGAGTAGATATAGCGGCTTGTGCTGGTGTTAACTCGCGTTTTTCATAAGCTAATATAAGCGGAATACCATATTCAACTATAGTGCCTTCTTTAATTAAACCATTATCATCGTAGTTTGCGAGATTCGTTATTGAAGCCGACCCTGGGAAGAGTGAAACATATGAACCTTTTCCTATTACAACATCTTTTCCTTTTTCAACTTCGAATTCTAGTAAATGTAGGGATGTTAGCTTCTTTGCCGCTCCCTCACTGACCACGAACCCATCTTCGAAATTATAACCTTTATAGGCTAAGAACCCTGTTTTAAGATTAGTACCTAAAGCCAGTTTCCCGTCTTTAGAAAAAACTGAATCAGCTAAGCGTTGCCCTTTCTTTACACTATCTCCTGCTTTTACTATTACATTTGTATCCATAAACGATTCAGTATTAAGCGGAAAATCAGAAGGATATTCATGATCTAACAAAGTCCCGTTAAGACTTTTTAGGACTATCTTGTCTTGCCTCACTGCTTGAATAGTACCTGATTCGATAGCAATAATATTACCTTGCATATCTACGCTAGGGAAATCTCTACTCCCTTTATTGCTATGCGTCTGCTCATACTGTGTAGTTACTAAAGGCGCCTCTCTATATTTAAGAGGTAATGATTGCGTATATTGTTTATTCCCTACATTAGCTCTTACCCCATAGGTTGAACCGAGCATGGGGATCATATTAGATACTTTACTAAATAGGCTCTCTGGTTTCATAAAATATTTAGCAGTGGACGCTTTTATCTGCTGAGCAATCCCGTTCTTGAATCCGCTAATACTTCCTTTATTTGCAGGATCACCTATACCAATTACTGTATTGGCAAAAGCATAAGAGGAGATGGTCGTAGCTTTGTTCGCTCTATCAACTACTTTTATATGAGGAACACCACCTTTTATGGCCGAGCCTACTGTCCTATGAAGCACCACACCGATTTTATCGGCTGATTCAGGGGAGGCTAGTGGATCAGCGATGCCATGTAGCGTTGGTTGTAATGTGCGCATATCATCACTTACAGCTCGCGCTTGACTAATCCCGCCTGGTCCGAATACGGTTAATGCGTCTTCGCCTGAAATCCAGTCAAGCGGGTTAGTTTGGTCTGTGTACTCTTTTAGAGAGCTACTAGAAAAAAGATCATAAATAGGCTTTTCAAATTTACTAGCTGAAAGAATGCTTTTTAAATCTTTTTTACCCCCTCTTCTTCGTACTCTAGTAACAAACTTAGAAGTAGCTGCAGTGATAGATTCTACTATATTATCTTCTGGTGTTAGATATTCTCTAAAGTAAGAAGCATTAACATCGTCTGGTTTTTGAATACCCGCTGCAGTTTTTCTTAGCTTAGCAGTTAAAGCCAACCAGAAAGAAGGTGAAACTTTATCATATCCTTTGCCTAACGTAATTTCATTAGAGCCTCCCTCAAAAGAGATACCTGTGAATTTCTCACGTATATCTTCCGAGGCTTCAACGAAGGATGAATAGGTTTTTCCTGTTAATCGTTTAGCTATTTTTTTAAGCTCACTATTTAAATTATCTGTATAGTTAACTCTAAAAAGCTTATCTCCCATCGCCGTTTTAAGTTGGCTATCAGAGACATTAAAGGCTTTTATTAGCGCAAATAAACTAAACTTAGAATCTTTTATTTTAAATAGGAATTTACCTGTCTCTGGTACTAACTCAACAGCTACTCTCTGATCAAACTGTGAATTACCCGCTGCCATATTGAAGGAAGCGCCGTAAGCGCCTGCTTGATTTTGGGAGACGTAAACACCTGGCTTTCTACGATATTGATTTTTTATGACAATCTCATTTCCATTCCATATATAAGTCCCGCGATTTGTTTTTATGGGTAATTTAAAAAGCCGTTTAGTAACCTTCTCTTCTTTATTATTAATAGTATCTTTTAATATAAAACGACCTTTTATAGCGCTCCCATGGGTTTGTCCTGCTAGACGCGCTTTTAGTTCAGCTTTAAGGGACCTGTCTGGATCATCAATAATTATATTGGTTAGTGTTAGTGTTCTTCCTGTGCCTACTGGAATACCTTTTATTGAAGAGGTTAAGGCCTTTTCAATTGATGTTTTAAACGTATTAATTCTATCAGTCATAAATAAAACCTAGTAAAGGTATTCTAGCAAAAAGTAGTAAAAAGACTAAATCATCTAAATAACGCCGAAAGAGCAGGTATAAAAAACTCGTACTACTTTAGATATGGTTTCCATATCACTAAATTTACCATAGTGTAAAAATAAACATAGTTTGCAATAGTAAGGACTATTGAAACTATTAAAGGTTCGCTTCTCTAAAAAATAGAAGGTGTTACACTTTCCGGTAATGTAAAGGTACTTTGAGCAGACCCAAAAAGGCAAAAACTCAATAAGCCTAATAAGTAGAGAAGAATAATTCATAAAACAGAAAAGGTTTCCTTTTCATAAGATAAGCCAGCTTGGATGTAATCAAACACATCAGCAGCCTTGCTCGCCGGCAGCCTCATGTAAGCTAGCGGCGCCAACTTACAGTAGGCTGCCGGCGAGCAAGGCTGCTGAAGAGGTAAAGTGAATTAAAAAAATGTTAACTTAGTTAAGGGTTCCTTAACAATGTACTGTAATAGCAGTAGAAAAAAATAAACACTCTTACAGGCGTCACAGCGATCCGAAATTCCCAGGTAATTCTTACCCTGGAGATTTCGGATCGAGTTTCGCCGGCAGAGGTTTAATAAAGACATTTACTTCATAAAACAGAGGTGGTTTCCACCTCAACGTGACCAGTAAGGACACGTGCTCAAACGAAAGCCGGGAATAGGCGGAGCCCGTGTAACTATGCGCTACGCTTATGTCACAGGGCCACCGCCTCCCGTTCTTAGATAAAGTGAAGTTTACTTTCCATATATCCATTCAATAAATTTACTGTTCTCTTTTAAGAGGGCAAAAAAACATTGGGATAGGGCATACACTGCACGATGAGATAGGTTTAGATCTAAAAAATCATCGATGCAGTGGATTGCTTCATGTAATATAACTATTTTTTTGTGATCATCCGCAAGGGAGGATTCGACTCTTATCTCTAGTTTTTTAGAATCATACTCCCCCCATGTATTAGGTTCTAAATTATTCTTTTCTTTCGTAGAGCAGACAACGATAGGGATATCTACGCCTAAAATTCGTATGCTCTTTATTTTTTTCATATCGTGCCGTAAATCTTATTCCCCTCAATACGGAACGGATAGGGGGTATTAATATGACTCCCTGTATTCATTAATAATAAGGTGCCACCATGCTGCCAGTTACATGTACCTCCTTTATCATATTCTGGATCTAATTCGCAGAGGCAGGGATTCTCAACGCCTACCATTGTTTGCCCTGTACCATATCGTTTATAAATAACAGCGGATCTATGTATGTGTCCTATTATGCAGGACTTCATAAAGTGATTCATCCAAGCCGTGGCTGTATATCCAGCGTTTCTAGAACAGCGTCCATCCCCATGGTAAAAAATCATACCATTTAAACAAAACTTATCTTTCTCCCACTTTATCCCCATCTTCTTAAGCTCTAAAACTTTAGGAAGGCGCAAAATGCCTAACTCCCCAAACTCAGGGGCTCGATCCGTTACATACCTGTCCCAGCGATCTTCATGATTTCCTTTTGTATAGATGATATCTGTTTTTGGGAACCTATCTCTTACGTCAGCAAGGAAATCTTTTGTCTGCTCTAACTCATCATTTAAACTAGCTCGGCGGTGTAGCGATTTACCATAGCGACTTACTGCAAGAAAATCTGCTATATCTCCTAACAAGACTAGTTTATCCAGATTAGAATTTTCTAAATACTCTAAAGCCATCTTGGTTGCTTTTTTATCTTGGAAGGGGACATGGATATCGCTAAGGACACCGACTCTTAATTCTGGTTTTTTTGACATATAATTTAGTTATTAAAAATGTAACTCTTCAAGGTATAATATTTTATGACACATAAAATTGAAACACCGAAAGTGTATGAAGACCCCAATACCGACTTTCTAATGATTGGTTTTAAAATTATTAATAACCCAAATGAAGAGAAACGCATGGTCGGCTTAGGCTTACTACGTAACACAAAAGAAACTATGAATCCTCATTATATGAGCTTAGACTCGATTAAGCAAGCGCGTCGTTCTACGGTGCGCGCCGCACTAGAATTGAATAGAGCACAGATGCAAATCATTGTGTATCGAGCACAGCAGATTTTAAAACTCTATAATGAGTATGAAATATGCTTATTAGACGAGGAAATAGATCCAAATCTAATAGCCATATCCGAGAGCGGCGTAGCTGACTTTAACTAAAAAATGAAAGCATATTTTCGTTATGATATATCCTAACCTATAATATAAATAGGTTAGGACTTTTTATTTTGTTAAATTCAATTGTATCATTAATTCAGGAAACGGCACCAGATGTCCCCTTGTGGGTTTTTGGTTTAGAAGTGCTCGGTTCTGTGATAGTAACAGTCATGGGTTTATGGCAAGTGACGTCACGGACTGTAAACAAAGCTATTAGAGAATGTCAGCAGGCTAATAAAGCTACTATAGACAAGTTAACAGAAATAATAGAAGAACTAAGCATTACAGCTAAACGACAAGAGAGGCTTCTTGAGCAAATTAAAGAAAGAGAAGATCGTGTTGAAGTAGGGGTAAACAGAATTGTAGGAAGTCGTCCGTGTGCTTTTAATGATATATCCGCAGCGAAAGCTTTAACGGATACAATAGCTGAGGATGTTGTATCCAAAATAGACAAAAAATGAAAAACTTCCTACTTATAACTATATTAGCGTTCACTTCATGTTCCACGCTGCTGAGAACTGGTGGAGCGCTCGTTGGAGGAGGTGCAGGCGCTCTTGCGGGTCCTCCTGGAATAGCTGTTGGGGTTGGGGCGGGGATAGCGGCGGTTGACCTCTATCTTCAGGAGGATGAGATACAAGAGAAGGAAGAGCAAATAAAAGCCTTGACTATGGGTGATATCCATTCGGTAGTGAATACTGCTGAGAAAGGGATCATAGGACAGATTTATGATTTAGGTATCTTGGTAATAATAGGCATATCCCTATTCTTCTTGGGTTCTTTCCTATACACGCTTAAACGCCGAAATAAAGGCGAAGCCTTCTATTCAAGGATTAAAAAGTTAGAAGCTTACATAGATGGAAGCCTAAAAAAGCTTTAATTCTTTTTTTGACTCTATAGGGAGCATGTATAATGTACCCATGTCAACTTTCAAAAATACTGTAAAAGATCTAGGTGTTAAAAACGCCCCCTTCATTACTGGACTTGTTTTAGGATATGTCCTAGGTGTAGTTTTCGGACTCCCTTTCTTTGGCTCGTTATAAAATGTTTTGAGTAAAATACTCTTAAAATTATATGATAAAATAGACGGCTGGGTCACTAATAATGGTGACCTGGCTTGTGTCCTTTTAATAACGTTATATATGGTAGTCCTGAATGCTTAACTCTGTTATACTTAATGGATGCATTCAAGCGCCTTCTTAACTGAATTAAATTTATCTGCGGATCCATGGTCACCCTCTAATGATAGTGTGACTACTATGTATACTCTAATGGAGCTTAGCTCTCCTAAGTCTATTTTATTCTTAGGAGCGTCTAATGCTTCCATTATAGGATCAATGTATGCTTACCAGAACTATGCCAAAGTTCATATTGTAGAAGAACATGAAGCTATTCTACAACATGTTCAAAAAAAAGCTGGAGTATACAAGGAGGGAGTCACCACTGAGATCGTCTCCACGATAGAAGAAAAGGTGCAGTTAGAGGCTAAGTTCAAACAACCCTTACATGCTGATCTTGATGTTGCTGAGGAATACCGCAATAAACATGACATGCTCTTATCTAAACCCTGGGAGGGGGAGCGTGTTACCTCGCGCTATAAAAAGGTAACAGGTAAGTATGATTTTGTCGTAGTTGATGGACCGCGTAAAAGTGGACTTGGTAGAGCCCTCCCTTTAATGGAAGACATCTTGGAGGAAAAATGCTTAATACTATGGATGAACGGGATGCACGATCTAGTTATAGAAGCTATAAAGTACTTTGATCATGACGCTAGGTACTATGATAATTCTCTATCTAGCTTCCATCTAGATACAAGAGATGGACTAGTGATTACACGAATTCTTGATGAGGAGATTATTTAAATGAAATGGTACGAAGAAGAAGCAGACAAGTACGATAAAGTATGGGATAGAGGGTACGCTGGAACTCCTTCCAACTCTTTAGATGTATTTAATCTAGATAGAAATTTAAAGGTATTAGATATAGGCTGTGGCTGCGGTGAGTTTTCACATCGGTTTACTGACTACACCGGTATTGATATTTCTAAAAGCGCTATAGAACTAGCTAAGAGAAGAAGGAAAGACGCGACCTTCCATATAGGAGGCTTTCATTCTTTAAATTTATTTAAAGACGATAAGTTTGAATTAGTGATATCAGTAGATGTACTAGAGCATCTTCCTCCAGAAGTAGTAGAAGAATGTCTATTAAACACCTCTAAACTATCGTCTAAGCTATTCTCTTTTTAACATTAGTACGAGACCTTCTGGTATATTAGATCTAGAAGGAGGAAACCTACACCTTACAGTATGGCAACCAAAGGAATGGAAAACCATCTTGTCTAAATACTTTCATATAATCAAAGAAGTAATAGGTCATGACACGTACAAGGTACTACTTAGTAATATAGATAGATAGTACAGGATCCATACTTAAGTTAAAAGATTCTTCTGTATGTTCTACTGGACTGCCCCCATGAGGATCAATTGAACTCCACATGTAAATCTTATCATCCGTTAAATCTCTAGCGAGCTGTATCAACCCATTTGGAGTATACTCTCTAATATGAAATTTATTGGAACATCTAGATACGTTATAATTAGGTGTAGTAAGAACAACTCCATCTTTACTTAGATTATATAGAGACTCTAGAAATTTAGTATCCTCATAAACATGCTCGATCACATCAAAGCATGTTACGACATCAAACACTTCTTCTATCTTTTCAATTGAACAAGCAAAATCAACATCTAACCCTGGCCCTATATCCTGTAGCATTACTTGATTACCACCAGTCTCCAACCTCTTTTTAGAAAGCCCTAGCCCAGCCCCAACATCTAAAATAGATTTAGATTTGAAATAGGATCCAAAAAAGGATTGCCACCCTTGTTGATAGTCCTCTCTTCCCTGCTCTCCAGAGATCTCTCCTAGATCCATAAAATTAGGATTATCTCCACACATTTGTAATATTAAACTTTCTTCCTGAATAGAAGAGTGAGTTATATGAGAAGTGTCCTCTGCAGAGTAATAATGAAGATTACTATTCTTAAAGAAGTCAAACCCAAATAGGTTATCTTTATCAATCGTACCTATTACTTTGTATAGCCAAAAAAGAAAAGAACATCCACTGCTAGGCTTGTCTACGTAAGTCAATAATTCTTTGTAAATACCCATAGGCATATACAATACGTCAGAATCTTCATCGACTAGTTTAAAGTTCGAATCTGCGAAATGAGGTTGAATCTCTAAAAGTTCAGGATCATCTAATGGAAATGGACATATAACAGAAAACTTACCAAGAGGATGAATGATATATGACCACATTGAGGTAACCCAAACAGATGTTTTTTTTCCTGAATATTTCTCAAATTTCCCTATATAAAAATTATTGAAACGAAAAACTAAGTCAGCTGAGTCAATCAAATACCCTAGCTCATTAACTAAGACACTAGGACCATTCCCTACTATAGCTACTGTCTTACCTTCTACTAATTCTTTTAAACTGTTAGTTGTAATCATTAATATCCATCCATTCTTTAGGAAACTCTCTTCTTATATCTCCTGGCCCAAATCCAGGAGAATTTTCAGGTATACTTAATGCGTAATCTGAAATTATAACATTATGCCCCCAGCAATTCCACTTCTTGCATCCAGGGAAAAAGTGCTCCTGTTTCTCAGGCGTTAGAGCTTTTAAGTGTGTTATTAAACCTATATCTACAGCGTAATGCAGGATGGCGCCTCGTTGCCTACACCTATGAAGATAGTCATCGTCTTCATAACCCCATCCTACTAGCTCTTCGTTAAAACTTAAATGAGAGAAGAGCGCTTTAGGCACAACCATATTACCTGTATGCGCCCCTGTAGTATAGGAGCCTATTCTGGGAAACAGGATACGCTCATCTAAATAAGGCTTGATACCCTCACCTACTTCTGGTGATATAAGAATATCAGCATCTGCAAACCAAATGTAATTCATCTCCTTTAACACCTCGGCTCCTAGGTTGTTGGCAAGAGATCTAGAATACACATCACTAGTCTGGTGAAAGACGTAGTAATCCTCTTTAGCTTCTTTATAGCGCTGTATGTTATTTTGCTCTACTACGCAGACAATAAAACCTGCTTCCTTAAATGCGGAGACGCATTTATAGATAGAAGCTCTATTGCGTACGCCTATTACTATACCTACGTGCATTTAATAAGTATAAGAACCACTGCGTGAAATACAAGCAAAAAGAGGGTATTAAACTATACAACCTTTATGGGATGCTACTTTTTATTGCGTCCTAATTTAGAATAAATTTTAAAATGCAAATAAGTGATAAAACTTTTTACTCTATAGTAGACTTCGCTGAGAGAAGTGTACGAAATCAAACAGCTCCGTCTAGGGAAGGGGTCTGGGGGATACTAACACGTCTTATAGGAGCATGGGGATTATATATCCCTATCCTAGAAAGAATCTTAGTAGCGCCTGTGGGTACCTTGGAAGAAGAGGCTTGGGTGTACTATCATGAGGTGGGACACTGGGCGCTAGTTAGGAAGGGTATTTTCTGTGAAGATGAAAAGGAGGAAGAACAAATCTGTAATGATATTGCCTTCATTCTTATGAATAGAATAGCTGACGAAACTTACAAACTAGTTTAACGCCTACCTTTACTTTCTGCTTTACCAAAATACTGCTTATAAACAGTTATTGAAATAGTTACAGAAGAATCGAATGGTTCAGTAATACCATCATGTCTAAACCTGATATATTTAGCATTATAGTCGCTATATCCTAGCGTAGGGAACTCCGCGCTTGAAAAAGCTGGATGCTGAATAGCGCCCCCTTCTGGCGCTTCGGACCACAAAATACCATCCATTGAAAACTGTACAGCTAGCACAGCATCTTCAGTCCATGCAATGAAATCTCCAGCGGCATCAATAGCTGAAGGCAAGAAAACCAGACGATCACATTCCCCCACATGTAAAGCAGGTGTTACATTAGCAGAGAGAGAAGATGCTAAATCTGTTACTGCACTGTAGGTAAGAGTACTATAATCGCCAAGGTTATTATATTCAGTTGTCCATGTAGCTGTCATAAACTAATTGTAACTAAATTTCCAAAATAAACTAATGCGTACTCAAAATTTTATACGTCCACTCACAAGAGGTGTCATATACCTCGTTCAAAATAAAGAACAGATAAAAAAACTTAATAAAAAGACCCTAAGATGGCTCACTAAAGTTATAATATGTCAGCGCTCTTATGCAGACAATAAAAATAACTACAAAAAGACCAAAGGGTAAGAAGAATAATAATATATTGGCTCGTGGTAGAAATGGAAAACCTGTTTTCATTCCTAATGCTAAAGCTAAGAAAGACGAAAAAGATATAGCTCTTCTGCTTATAGAAGAAGCTAAAAAAGTCGGATGGGATATACCAATAACATCCTATGTTGAACTAGACGTCGAATATGACGCTCTTCTAGATACCGTAACTATTATAGTTACTAGGTTAGATGAGGAACCCCCTAAAACAAAATGGGGTGGAAGGTACGACATCCAGAATATAATAGATACAGTCGCTGATGCTTTAGAAGTACGTAAATCGCATGATGGAATCATCTGTAATGATAATAGAATCTCTAGAGTTCAAGCAGTAAGAGCACCCTTACTTAAAAAGCAACCTAAATTAAAATGACTAAAGTAAATTTAAAAACTAAATCCTTCCGTTACCGTGCGGAAGGTAAAGAACAAAACTATACTGTTCTAACTACTAACCGGAATCAAACACGCTTACGCGGTTTTGATATAAGTGATTTAACCCCTGAACAAGTAAATGAGGTGCAATCAGCCTGGAAAAAAGTGTCCTACAGAGATATGACGCTAAGTAAAAAAGAGGCTTCTACAATAGCACGTTGTGTCTACGCTTCTTTTAAAACTTTCCAGCTTGAAAAAGTGCGCTACTTCCATAAGAAATGTCTAGTACACTAATACAAAATAGAAAAGAAGCTATACGCTCATTTATTAAGATTGTGGGAATACCAGTCACAGTCAATGAATGTATCGTGTATTTAAACCAAGTAACACAGTATGGTTATGTATCAACTAACCAAAACTCAGCAGTAGCCTCTATGTCCACCCTCCTCAAAGAGATGACAGGTATAAAGCGCTATAAAAGAGAAGGAGCACGTGATATTGTTTGGTACTTTGAAGATTACCTTAGTGCAGAGAATACTCTAGAGGGAAACCCTATTAGATTATTCTTATATACACATAGGCGCTATCTTGAAGGACACACCCCTGTTGCCCTGTTAAGAGTATTGAGCGTAAAGGGTTCTGAAAGCAGTAAGTACCTCCTTAAACTTGCATCACGTAAGGATAGATTAGCTATGATTCGTGGTGATCTAGCGCGAGTTAAGCTAGGACTAGAGAAACAAGAGGAACAGGTTTTAGTGTCCGGGGTCGTTCCAGGCTAAAAACTAAACCCATTATAAGACCTCTAATTATTGCTAATTAGAGGTCTTTTTTTCTTAAAACACACTAAAAAATAAGTACTTTTATAGGTATAAATAAGTATCAGATAATTTCATCTGACAACACTTGTACTTATAGGAGGTACAAAAAATGGATACAAACACAACAATGGCCGTAACGGATAGTCTCACGGATAGTCTCGTGCCAGAAAATGGTAAGGGTATTGCACTCCTCATAACAGGGGGGGTGATGGCGGTGCTGGCTGGCGTACTCATCGGCCGTCGGTGCTATAGCAAAAAGGGCGAGAAGGGCGCTCCTACACCTCCAAAGCCTTCAGAGAGGGTAACCGCCGATGACTCCGCCGGGGTCCCGGCACAAGAGGCTGATAGTGAAGTTATCGCTGGTGAAGAGGTTAACTAAGATGATAGGAGATATGCTACATGCATATCTCCTATTTTTTTACCGAAATTTTCTGTTGCAATTTGTATTTAGTATGCTATTTTGGGTTGAGGTGGTGGCTTCATGGGTCACCTGGAATATGAATAAAATGAATATTTAACCCTACTACGGCGTTAGCAAAATTTAGCTTTAGCGGTATTTTGCAGAACGACGTCGCCCCTGCGAGGAGTTACACGCTTGTGCAAATAAAGCTTTTCATGGTATAAATATATAGATGGAAAAGGACCTAAAAGATGAAATTCGTGATGAACTCCGTAGAGAAAATAGCGGCGAATATGTAAAGAAGCGTTAAATAACTTTAGTAACTATTGAAAATAAATGTAATATTAAATCTTTATTATCTATATTTTTTATTTCTTCTATCACCTTTCTATCTTTTTGATTAACATGCTCTAAGTACTCTTCGCGTTCAGCAGGGAGCTTAAACGTCCTATAATCAATCTTGTTATATTCTTTTTTTGGAATAGGAGTTTTCTTGATGGTAGTCCTACTCTCCTCCATAGACTTATGAGCACTCTCACGTAGCATGTCTTCAACATCTATCGTTGTGCCTTTCTCATCTAAATCCTTGGCTATTTTCTCGTCTTCTTCTGTACGAGAAACTAAAAAGGCTTGCTCTAAATTTTTCATACTTGTGAATTAGGCCCACTCGAAGGTTTCTGATCTGGAATATTATTTGCTTGTTGGGAAGGAGAAGACTTACCCATATGCTTATTAACTGCTGCGTAAATATTAGGAGCCTGCTGTTGCATCATTTGTGAATAAAATTGCTGAGCATCAGGGGGGGATTGTTGCATCATATTTCCTATAAAACCAACCATATCTTCAGTTGTTGTCATGCTTAAATCCATCGAGCCATCAGTAGGGACTTCAACGTTATAAAGCATGGGCTGACCCAACTCCTCGCTATTCATCTTCTGCTGCTTATCCATAGCCTTTTTCATTTCTTCATATATCCGATCAGCCTCTTTCGCTGAATCAAACCCTAATTCGTCTAAAACAGTTTCAGAGGACATTTTACCCATTTGCATTAAACGCAGCATCAAATCTTTTTGTTGCACATCGTCAGCAGTGCGTAGATTAGTAAACTTAACCTCAAAAGATGGCGTATCACATACTTTCACTGCAGAAGGGAGTAGGAAGCCATTTATGAATTCAAGAAGCATATTTCGTAGATTAATGAAATCATTCTCAAGCATACGTAACGCTATAGAACTCGAGCTAAAAGTGGTGCCTCCTATCAAGAACTCTTTTGGTACACCCATTCCCATAGCAATTTCTTCGTTCATATGGCTAAGAGCCGCTGTAGGGTCCAAACTTCTATGCTGTCCACCTATATAGTCCACGCCGGTAGGAACAGGCATTAAGGGTATATGGTTAGGGTCTTTGCGCCATTGTCTTAATTGCCCTTCCATATTTTTACTCCAGTTAGACATATCTAAATGTTGATAAATATTTGATTGACCAGAATCGCGAGGATAGACAATCATCAGGGGGTTGATATGCTGAATGGCGAGTGCTTCAGCCGCTTTCTTGATAACCTGACTATGAAATAGTTCCCTAAGAACACCTTGAATTAGAGGATGACCCCATCCAGTCATTGAGTCGGCATTGATCCGACAAAAATGGTAAATAGACTCTTCATTTAAAACAATATCTTTATTATATATAGCCGCTTCAACGAAAATTTTAGGGCTTGTTTCAATTAAAAAACAATCACCAGCTAGTATTTTTTTACGCATACTCGCTGGCATAACAAATCTATATTCGCATTTACCAGATACCTGATTCTTCTCAATACGGAGGTTTAACGGGTGCAGTAAAACAATACGTGTTTCATCTAAATTCTTTACTGGCTTGTCTATACAAGATATATGTGCATTCTGCACTTTACATCTGGGACATTTAGCTATTGCCATATCCTGCTTACGTCCCTTGCGCTTCATCCTAAAGAGCTGCCCCTTCTCCTTAAACTTTATCCTAGCTTGTTCTGCTTCTTTATATGTAAACTTAGTTTTACATTCTTGACACTCATAGTAGCGTTGATAGGGTGAAACAATTGTTGCGAAAGCATTACCAAAAGCAAAATACTGCATCGCAATATTCTGACAGACATCCCTAACCTTTAATACTTTTAAAACATCTTCTGCTTTATCTTGCTTAGCCTCGTCTTCCAATAATGGTATTAGTTTAGTTATAGGATAAGAAGACATTCTTCTAATAGCTTGCTGGATAATAGGGCTATTGTCTAGGTAATATTGACACCATCTAAACAAGTCTCTTTGTGTACTCGGCAAGTACTTTTTCGACATATCGTTGTATGGCGAAGCATAGGCCGAGTTGTTTCCACCAAAAGTAAGATCGTTTGCTTTATATGACATAATTTATAATAAAGAGATATATCTAGCTACTTGTATATCTACCATTGAGTGTGTTAAAGCAGCTATGGATGCGCTAAGAGATATTGTGTTTTCATTGTGTGTATTTAAAATAGTGTTAACTTTTTCATGTACAGCATTAGTCAATTCTCGTGACGTACCTAACGTAAATAGATGCTGTTGAATATCATTAGGGAAAACATTACCACAATAAAGGTAATTATCGGCAAACATTCTAGCAGCTATATAACGATCTACTTCATCGCTCAATTCTCCTTCAGGGTCTATGCTCGTCATTAGTTTGTATAACTCAGCCATCTCCTCTACTGAGACATGTTGGATAAAACCTGGATGAACTGGTTGTCCACTGATAGCTAAAGCAGCCTTTTCAAATGCCAGATAGCTGTTCCACGTAACTCCCGCCCCCGCAACTCGCGTAGCTTGAATCGCTTCCCAAACAGTATCGGGCAAATTCTCTATTTGAAAGTCATCCTTTATAACAACCCTTAATGTCTCTGGCTCCCACTTTAGAAAACTATCACCATACTTTTTCAGTAAAGTAGTATATATGGATTGCGGAGCAAGCTTATCTACGTCAATAACCTCTTCGATCTCTTCTTTATCCGAAACTACTTCACTTACTTCTCCAAGAGATATACTATCCCCGTAATAGGTTGTCTCAAAAATAGTGGCACTTTCTACTGCACCAATATCTGGCAAGGACCCAATAATTTCTTTTCCATCTCCTACTAAAACTTCTTTTACTTCTTCAGAAGGTGTAGCAAGGTTTTTGTCGGGGTCGGAACCCCACTTCATAGGTTGTACGAAAGCTGGCATTATTCATTGGATGTTAACAAATCGGCTACTATTTTGGAAATCTCTTCAGGTAATGCTGACAAAACCTTTGTTGGAGACGTACTAATTTTCTCAATCAATTCTGTGTTAAAATGCCCTTCTAATTTTTTAATGTTATCTAAAACAAACTCGTCCAGTACGTCGGCAGACGCCTCTTTCTTTATTAAAGCCTTTGGCCATTTGTGAGGGTTATAAAGAGCAGTTTTGTTTATATCAACACTAGCTAAACTACAAACATGCCTAGCTATTTCATATAGCTCCTTTGCGGGCAAGGGTACCCCATCAGTAGCTATTTTCTGAATGCTTTGTACAAGTGCATCTTTTTTTGTACAGATTTCATTCTCTTTTAATATATAAGAAAGCTCATATGCAGCTTGTTTTACAAAGGAGTCTTCTACACCAAAATCTAAATTTTCCTCGCTTGCAATATTAGATATACTTTGAATAATAGAAGAAGCATCTTTTGCTATCTTAATAGGCTCATAATCTGCTAGAGCTTTTCTATAAGGAACCATTCGATTAGTTATACTAGAATCGCTGTACATAGCCACTTTCTCAGTAGGGGCTAATGCATATTTAGAGCAAGCAGCATCCAAAAAAGTTGCGGCGGTCCTCCTATGTAAAGGCATTAAACGACTAGCATACTTCTCGAAAGACTCTATGGAATTCTCCACATCTTCTTTAGAAGCAAGGGGGTACTTTCTTCCTATCTTACCTTCATAGTCTTCTAATACTAGAGCATAGTCAGCTATAGCAAAAGGGGAACTACTAATTTTAGTAATTCCAGGGTTCTCGTCAACCCAATCAAGTATTCTTCCAGATAATTTAAACATTATATTCCTTATATTGTTTGAAAAGCTTATTAACGCTGCGAGGCTTAATTAACTTAGACAAGGTTATTTTACTCTTATCTATAGTAATACGCCAATCTTCGTTACATTCTCTTGTTTTTAAACACTGGGGGTATCCATCACAAGTTAGTACAGCATTATGTTCCTTCCATGCACATTGTTTAATTCCTGGACAGTTTCCAGGTGTCCCCGTTATGGGCTCTAAACGAAGGGTTCCCTCTAACCCTTTCTTGCTCGTATGTATTTGTATATAGTCTACAAAGAGTTCTGCTATCTCCCATGCAAACACTTGTATATTACATTTGGGACAGTACTGTCCTTTAATGTATTCCTCGTGTTTTTTTGTATCGTAAGAATATACTTTGTCGTTTACTATCTTTATTTTAAAAAGATACTGATATAGAACATTTAAATGTGTTCCACAGTGTGGACAAGGTTGATCTGACATCCCCTTAAAAACTTCAGAACCTTCACTGATATCTTTACGCAGGGGAGCCTCATAAACCTCGATAAGTTCCGTAGTTTTATCTGCATACACAACAAGCAAAAAGCCTGGCTTAGTAGGCTTAATGCTTACAATTTTCTTTTTATTTTTAGACACTTTTTAGCGCGTGAAACTTAAAACGCGGAGGTTACTAGGTATAAAATAATAAGGCATTTCGCTAAAAATTCAAAACATAGTCATGGAAATAAAAACATACAACAAGGCAGATAGTCCACGAGCAGGCTTAGTTGCTCTCTACTATGGAGAACCAGGTACTGGTAAAACTTTTAACGCACTCTCATATCCTGGACCTATGTTAGTCATAGATACAGAAACCAGATGTGAGTTAGTATTGCGGCAACAAGAGGAGGACAAAGAGGTATATATAGCACCGGCACAGTCACTGGCAGATATAAGAGAGTCATTAAATTTCTTTTACCAAAAAACAAAAGACATCGAACGCGGCTCTAGTATTATCTCGCCCGCAACTGTAGTGATTGATTCCGCCACGCTATTATTACAAATGGCACAAGAAGAATACTTGAAGACATCCGGCGCACAAAAGATATATCCACAATTTATGTGGGGGGAAGTTTATGCTCTACTGGATGAACTAATCATGAAAATGCGTAATTTTGGTTGCAATATTGTTTTCACGGGACAATTAAAAGATGAATATACTGGAGAAGGTAAGACCGGTAGAAAGATTTTGGATGTATATAAGCGAATACCTTTTTGGTGTGATCTTATTATTGAGTGCACCTCAAACAGGGAGGATAAGTCACGCTCATTAACGGTAATAAAAAACGGGTATAGTGAGCACCAGTATTTTAAAATCCCTGCGGGCTTAGAAGGTATCGACGCTTTAATAAATTTAAACCAGTGCTAAAGATAGCTCTTTTCACAAGGGAGGATGTATTTATATTTGCTGAGTTAGATAGCATGTTGATGTATCTATTTCTAGGAGATATATACAAAGAGGATATAAAGTATGTTCTCGAAGTGAATAAAGATGTAGATGCAATATGTTTAGATACTCAGAGATTTAAAGAGGTATTAGGTAAAAGCTTCGAGATAAATACTTTTAATCTCATGCATTATAAAACATTAAAAACACATATGTTACAAACTATATTAAAAGAAGAAGAAGAAGAAGAGATACTGATAATGCCCTTTCTGAAAGACAAGACTGTCCATGATGTTAGAGCGGCTTACTTAAACTAGGAGATAAAAATGGCTGAAACAGCGCAAACAATTAAAGAAATTTTAATGAGACAGATCGATGTCCCTATCTATATCTGGGGTCCTCCTGGGATTGGAAAATCAGATATCGTTAAACAAGTGGGAGAAGAGTTAGGGGTAGACGTAATCGACATACGGCTCTCCCTTATGGACCCTACAGACTTACGAGGTGTTCCTATGATAATTGAGGGAGAAGCTAAGTGGGTTAAACCAAGCTTTCTTCCCAAGGAAGAGAACACTATCATATTCTTCGATGAGCTAAACCACGCTCCTCCTAGCGTTCAATCAGCTGCCTATCAAATCATACTTGATGGACGAATTGGCGAGCACCGTCTCCCTAATAATACAATTCGTATTGCGGCTGGTAACCAAAAAGGAGAGGGTATTCTAGGATATGATTTACCCTTGCCTTTAAAGAACCGTTTTGTGCACTTAGAGATGCGTCACGATAAAAATGCCTGGGTAGAGTGGGCTCGGGATTCTGCTATTGATACTAGGATTATCTCTTTTATTGAGTCCAAGCCAGAGCTTCTTATGGAGTTACCAAAAGGGCAAGCAACACAAAGTGCTTATGGTTTTCCTACCCCCAGGAGTTGGGTTTTTACCTCTAAAATCATAAAAGGTCTTAGTTTAAAGGAAGAGGAAAAGATACTCGCTCCTTTAGTGGAAGGGGCTATTGGGAAAAAAGCATCGGCTATATTTAATGCATATTTGTTATTACTAGAAGAGTATAAAACACCTGAGTTTATCTTGGATAATCCAGATTACATAACAAAAGACGTAGATAAAAGTGTTATGTGGAGTGTACTTACCTCCGTTGCGGAGATTGTAACAGAAGATAAAAAAGATAACTTCCTAAGATTAATTGACAACCCCTCGATCCCCAAAGAGCTTAGTCAGTATGCGCTATCACTTGCTTTGAGTACTTACTGCAAAACTTGGTTACTTTCTGGCGATATCCTTAAGAAAGCTCTTAACAGCGAAGAGGTAAAACTTGCTGCCAATTCTCTATGATTGATAAAGTAACTCTAGCTACTAATCTGCGAGCAACTAAAATTTTTCTAATGCATAAAGCCCCTTTCTTCGGCGCTTTATTCTATGGGACTACAATAAGTATTAATGAAGAGGAGGAGAGGCCTTCCTGCGCTTGGACAGATGGAGAGACTATTTATTTCAATCTGCAACAGCTAAATACCTTACTGGAAGACTCTTTTATGGCTATGAAAGAAAAAGAAGTAAACAAAGAACACTTTATTTTTGAATGCATTACGTTCCTAGCCATTCACGAATTGATGCACTGCATGTTTCTTCATTTAGAAAGAAAAGGCGCTAGAGAAGCACTTATTTGGAATTGTGCTGCAGATGTAACAATTAATACATTAATAGATCAGTGGTTCCCATCTTTGAGGTCCCCAAAAGGTTTGTTAACTGCATCTTCTTTCAATCTTAATAATGTAAGAAATAAAACAACCGAAACTGTTTATGATGAGTTATTAAATAAGGGAGTAGATCCTTCAAGAATGACCATGCTAGATCTACAAGAGGATCTGGAGAAAAATAGCCAAGATCTTAAAGATGAATGGCAAAAGAAAATGGAGCAGGCTAAGGCGCAATGCTCTGGAAATATCCAACCAAGAGACGCTCGCCCTATTTCTGGCCGAACTGATTCACTAATAGACTTATTAGATGAGGTGTACGAGCCTAAAGTTAATTGGAGAGAGCTAATCGATCACTTGGGTGGAGAGATAGCTAAAGGAGACTTTAGTTTTCGGAGACAGTCTAAAAATAGCATAGGTACAAATTATTACTTACCTAGTATGCATACATATGAACCTTTTGTGGTGGTAGCTATCGATACTAGTGGAAGTATTTCCAAAATGGAATATGTTCGATTTATGTCGGAAGTAAGGGGTATCTTGTCCTTGCATAATTGTAAAGTAGGCTTACTCCAGTGTGATACCTCTATCACAAGCTATGTAGAGCTCTCTACGGGAGATGCGCTACCACCTGTAAAGGGAGGAGGGGGAACTAGATTTAAGCCGGTTTTTGAATATCTAAATTCTATTAATAGAAGCATAGAGGCCCTTCTTTATTTCACTGATGGATATAACTTCGATTCAGGTTTTGAAAAAGCTCTGGCTGTAAATCACCAAGTCGTTTGGGTCATGACAACAGGAGTAACTGCACCTGAAATTGGACGAAGTTTGCGCTACGATCCTTATACTTAGCGTAAGCCTTGAACTATGTCTAGATTAAAGTGGGGGATGACTGTAAGGACTTCCCCCTCTTTCTCTATAGATATCTCTGCTATATAACGCCCAACAAGTGCCGTTTCTTCTTTTGTTAAAAGTATAGCCGCACGTCCGTTAATATCAGATGTAATAGTACATTCTCTATCTACCATTAATACAGAGTTATAAGCAGCTTTCATGGCAAAATAAACTGTATACCCGGTTAAATTCTTTGGCAACTGAGTGATCTTATCAATAACTCTTACAGCTAACGTAGGGGTATCGCCGGAAGCAAATGTAGTGTCGTCAATATCCAAATCGAGTACATTCGTACTAAACCGCCTTAATGGATTAAGCTCCTCTGAGACGCCCTGTAACGTAACTGTAGTGTCCTCTGTTATATTCATATAACGCACATATGTATCGTTGTTTTCGCGCGTGAGCTTTAGTTTATAGTCCCCTGGGATTAAAGATAGCTTAACACTACCAGCTTCTGCTGCTGTGTAATTATCAATAACAATTGGATGCGGATATACAGCTGTATTCCATACATCTATAGTAGGTTTACCAAAACCGCCTACTAATGTTATATCCTCTATATTAACGGTGCATCCTACTACCTCAACTAAACCACTTGTGGTTGTTGAGTTATTATGAGCAAAGAGTGCTGCTTGTGCGCTTCTCTCACCTACTCCATTCAGTATGTCCCCTGTAGCCCATTGGCCATCTATGCTAAAGTAAGTATTACGTAATCCTGTAAGAGGCTTACTGAAATCAGACTGTTCATATGTTGTATAAGGCTCTGCTTTACTAACCACAACATTTTCAATAAAGATGCTATTATCTTTAATTATATTATAATTAAGTATAGCTCCTTCTTCATTAAGAGTGAAGAAGGTGTTAAAGCTCAAGTAAGCATTCTCCCCTACATAATTAATTATATCGGTATACTGTGTCCATTCTTCGTTTAACGATATGTCACTTTCCCACAAAGGTTCATCTATATCCACTTTTTCTAGTGAGTTATCTAAGCGAACTTTCATTTGATATGGTTCAAAATCTTCTTTTTCTATCCTAGCGTAAAAAGACACTAAATAAGAACCAGTGTCTACCATACCTTCATTAGCTAGTGTAAAAGCAGCTGCTCCTGAAGTGCCTAACTTGATTTCTAATGCGTGATTTTTCTGACTGCCAGGGCCTATCTCATAAGTAGATCCTATCTCGTGTGTTTGCCAATACATAAGCGAATTATTAAAATCGCCATTAAGTATCTGATTATTTTTTGTCTCTGAAGCTATAGATATATCCATAGCATTGCCGTTAAAGTCAGCTGTTATCTCCTTAATCGTAAGGTTATCAAAAACAATATCAGGATTATCTAGGCCTGTATTGATAGCAAACGAAGGTCCTTTAGAATAAAAATGTTTCTGATGGTGGCTACTTTCCGTCGTCATGGATAGCAAAATAGACTGTGTACTTAATGCATTCCCCCAATCCCCCATATCTAACCACAAATGAAGGGGCTCTAAAACTAGTGCACCATTATCAACATGATCACTGTAGTGCTTGTACGCATCATACTCTATTAGATAAGGTTTGCCTGTTTCTAATATATTTTTCTGTCCGATTGAGAAGCGTCCATCATCATAAGAATATATTCTGCAGGCAGTGGATGTTTCGTCTTCACTGTATTCTTCAATAGCGTCTCGTATATTCTCTGTCCGGTTTATATACTCCCAATCACTAGCTTGTCCATCTTCTTGCCATAAGGCAAAATCGTTATTTAATACTAAATTGGGGCCTGTTTCGTACACAACATCAGTCCATGAAAGCATGTCCGGCGAAAAGAAATTCTTTAATACTTGCACATCAGTTCCATATTTTACAGGCGCATCGTTACCGAGATAAGAAGGTTTATCCTCAAAAGAGTACAAAAGTTTGATACTAGAAACAAGGCACTCGTTTAGCCCATCACTATGTACAAAAACTTTTAAAGCAAAAAGCTCGTCCTCCTGCTCGGTAGGGTTATACTCATATAAACAAGCATTTAGCTCCTCTAAAGTTGAGGATACACCAAAGGTCTCGTCTATAGCTGTATCCCAAGGAGGACTATTCCTAGGTATTTTCCAAGTAACTCCTCCATCATATGAAACTTGAAAACCTAGCGTGCATCCTTCTGCATCTACTTCAATACCGATAGCCCTAAAACCGATTACGTTAGTCTCCAAGACAGTAACAAAGTAGGTATCTTCTACAGGATAGAGAGGATAAACGAGCCACTGAGTGCTTTTTAAACTGTCAGTTAGTATATGAAACTGAGCTATATACAGGCCAGGAGAGGCTGTACCTGGATATCCGCCTACGTATAAAGGCTTTGCGTGGCCCCTTAAAATAGGTCTCTCCTCTGTTGCTACAAAAGACTCGTAACCATTTACGCAGAAAGTAAAGCCTGTTTCATCTACCTGAATAGATAAGGCCACCAGATCTCCTACAGGTACAATAGGACCTTGGATTAGCTGTTCCTCCCCAAATAAGGGAGTATACGCAAAGTTTATTTTATAGTCTTCAGTATATAGCTCATAAACGAGGGTATTATCGTCTACAATTTTTGCTATTGTTTGTTTAGAAGATGTATGAAGCTGAGCTAAACACCTAATTGTAAAGTTCTCTTTTTTTCGAATAGCTTCGTATGTTTCTATCTTTATATAAGAATTAAACCCTTCGCAACCAAAAAATAACGAAGCTGCCGGTTGAGTGTTGTCTGAGTGTCTTACGTGTCTTTGTATATTACTAGAACTTATTTGTGCCTTATGGAGGCTCTCATCAATAATAGCTAAGCTGTTACTATCCTCGTTAATATATACACCAACAGGGAAGCCTTTTAACCCTCTTTCAATATTAAACGCTTTTAAGCTTATTCCGTTGTCTTTTATATCAAAGAGCTGTGGCTTAAAAAAAGTTTTATTACTATCTGTTAAATCAAAAGGCGCTTTCATGAATCCAACCTTGTCCCTAGTTTATTCCAATCTATATCTTCTGCGCCTTCAGGTACTGTAACCAACCTAATCAGACCTAACGAAGGTATTTCTATACGATATCCCATACGATCATAGATAAATTGACTAGTGATAGTGTCAAAATCTGTTTCGGCGTATAGCGTTGTTTCAAAGTAACCTTCTTCGTCGGTTACAACTTCTATAGGTATTAAACTGACCATTTCGTTTTCAGTTGTATAAGCCATAACAGCTAGAGGTCTAAAGTATATGTATATATCTGATAACGGAGTTGTATCGGATTTTACTAATTTACCAGTTACTTTTCGTGTCATTATTTAACCAGAGTAGAGGTCCATTTTTTTCTATATCTTCTTCTTTAATCTCTTCAAGTTGAATACCATTAATTGTATCTACTGTAAGAGAATACCATTGATCCTGAAAAAGAAAGACTAAATAAGAGCGTACTATCTTACTACCTTCCATTGACTTTATAGCCGTATTGCCTTTACCTATTTTATCCCAACGAGCAATGCTGAGAGTTTGTTTAGCTAAAAAATCTCTTAAGGTGATTATATGTTGATTTTCATCGTAAATAATAGCTTTATTCGCAGTCGCACTCATTCATTTAATTATAAACACATTATATCAAAACTCCAAAATCACTATGTGTTAAAAAATAGGTATTAGAAGGCATAAAAGAGCATGTTAGATACAGAAAATGTAAAAGTACTTACAAGAGGATTGGAGAGTTTAGATTATCAGACTCTTTCTTTTATACCTATTAACCCCACTCTGCAAGCAGCTGTGCACCCAACATCGTCTCTATATCAGAATAACCAGCGTAAGCACACTACACGGCTTAACTTAAATATAAAGTATAAAACAGAAGCTTTAGAAGAAGCCTTAAAGCTTGAAACATACCTGTCTCTTTTCTTAGGCGATATACAACAATATGCAATTTTCTGTGTACAAATAGATAATAGTTATTACTACTGTTTTAATAAGGTTATAGACATTTTAAAGGGTTTAGAGTGTTTTACAGATAGAAGAGATATTTATTTTACAGAACAACCCATTAACCCTTTTAATGCTCTCAGAGTTGGTTATCCTTGGACTGAGAAGCCTTCTATATATGAGGAAAAACAACGAGTCGCAAAACTACTTTCCTCTAAAGATGGACGCACTATGTTGTTTAATATGCTAGGCTTATATATAAAACCTAGTATATTTGGTAGCTATAGTCTTAGTGACGAGGTAAGGTCTTTACGTAATTTAGATGTTAGATTTCAGCATAAAGAGGATCTAACATTGGTAGCTAATGCCTTGTTACATAATAGTATCTTGGTACCTATAAAGAGTACATATACTGAAGCAAACATAGAGTTAAAGGAAGCCTATTTAAATATAGATGGCGAAAAAGCTTTTCTTATAAACCGTAAAAAATACTATATTGAAAAGTTAAAAACACAGCCCCCTTCTTCTTTATTACATTTTGCTCCCGCAGAGATACAAGAGCTTACGGAAAATCAGAAATACGTTTCATTACGAAACCATACCTGTCTCGATAAAAACTGTTCTGTAGGTTACTACATTAAACATAAAATGCAGTTGAAACGAAGTTCTATTCTATGTATAGGCGAGAAGACCTTTTTTCCCTCACCCTCCTATTACAGCTTAACTAATCAAAATTCTGTCGTAGGCTTAATTAGCGGCTTAATAAGTGTAGATTCGTTTTCCAGTTCTGTGCGAAATTACAGAAGAACTTTCATCAGTGTATCAGATATATTGACAGTCTTTTTAAGTCTATCATCGCTACTAGCTCAAGAGCGCGTGCTCCTACATAGAAGACGACATATTATTGGACATTAAGCGAAAAAGGTTCTCATCACAATAACAATATCTTTCTTAGTCTGCCCCCTAGTGATATCATCTGGTATCACTGGGCAGATTGAGAAATAAAACTCACTACTTATTTTTTCGCTATTTGCGTCGTAAGTGATTCCATCAATACTAGTATAGCCTTCTTTTGGGACAATAACTGTAGCGGGCTCTAGATAACTACTATCTCCTTTTAAGTATTTAATACGGCTGCCATCCGAACCACCTTCGGTTAGTAACGGAGACACCCACCAACCAGAAGGAGGCCAGGACGACGATGAAACAAAACCCATAGCTTCTGCCGTTAGATCGATAGCTCTAAGTAATGGCTTATTGCCAGTATTAGTCGTGCCAAGTAGTAAAGGGCTTTCTGGTTCTTCCCCAGTGAAAGCTGCCTCAAAGGTATCATAAGCCTCTAAGCGTGGTTTATTTATTAAAGTTGTGCCTTCAGCTGCTGCTGTTAAGGAAACACATAAATTAAACTGCCCGCTTGGGGCTGGTTTATTCCAATTAGGAATCTTAAGATACTGTAAACCCTCGGATGTTTCTGAGCGTAATACAAGGATGTCGGGAGAAGTAGGTGCTCCTCCCTCTTCTGGGCGCTTCATGGGCATCAATACCTCTTCGGTAGAGCTCCCCGCAGCATATAGTAAACGAGCTCGCTCGCTCTCAGTCGAAGAGAGCTCTTGCCAGTTTCCTGGGGTTTCCGATAGTGATTCGGTCTTTCCTTCCGTTTCCACAAACCATTTTATGATAGGTGCAGCCATTTTCTAATTTCTCATTTATCCAGTTAAAAGTTTCTTTTTTATTTTTGCATTTCTTAATGCCACTATTAAGTAGTTTACAGTACCACTCTATTAATTGAAAATCTGTAGGGAGTGAATAGAAGATCCATTCTTTATCCTCGCAAAAATCTTTTTCGTCTATCCCCATAAGGCCCATACAGCATAACATGTAAACGGAAAGCTCCATACTCGTTTTAGGGCGAAACATCATCTCCCATAAGCGGTATGGCACCATCTTTACCTTCAATCCGTCTTCTGTTTCAAAAGAAGCTGTAGAGGCTCCGGTATACGCATGACTATAGATAGACTCCCATAAAGGGGTATGCTTATTTAAGAACATATATAAATCATTAAAATCTGTCTTTAATGTTTGTATAAATGTCCAATGCTTCTTTGATAGTTTTTTAAGCGTCATTAACTTTATACATCGCTCCAGTCACCAATGTCAGTCCAAGGCCGCTTTCTATCACACCTTCCTGCATTGTATCTACAGGTAGAGTAAGGGATACCCCTTCAATACTACTGCGTAATAAGTTAAGATAATTACCAACAGGTTTCACTGGCTTGCTTTGTCCATTTAATGAATCTTCGTTATGAAACGTTTGCTTCCTCTCGCCTGAACTAACTATGGCAGCTTCGTTAGAAGCCCACTGTTGAGCCCAGCCTCCCACCTGCGCAAGATCTTTAGCCATGCCTGCATATATCCCTTGTAACTGATCTATTGTATAAAAAGATGGATCCTTTAGTAGAGCCTCATCGATATTTATGTGATAGAATAAATCACGGGCTTGAATAGTTTCTGTTCCATCGTGTATTTGATAACTATTAATAAACAACCCAGTACCATCGAAGTCCTCTTGTCTGAGCGTTGTTTGCTGTATATGCGTAGTATCAAAGACCCTCCATGTATTAGCATCTTGTTTTTCAAAACAGTTCCAGGCTAAAAAAGCAGTAAAGCCATACGTGGAATCAATACACCCAGCGCCTGCAATATCTACAACCACCATGTATGCTAGAGTACCTGGAGGGTCTAGGGAAACATCACGTCCAAATACGTTAACCATTGTACCTGGGTTGGGCAGCGCTGCGAAAGTTATAGTTAAATTAGTATTATCAATGACTGTACTATCAATCTTATAAGCAGCTTGGACTCCTGTTACTCTATCTATTATAAGCACGTCAGAACCTGTAGGTAAGACAACATCTTCGTAATGTTCTTTTATTATATCTGGGTGATCAGTCCAACCTTTTCCAACACCTGAACCCCACCCGTAACCGGAGTAATCCCCTACCTCATTAGGATTACTACTGTAACGTAAACAAGGATCATTTGTTAGTGCGCTTGTGGAGCGTAGCCCAGTAATGCTCGTACCTGCTCCATCCACCATAACTGCAGATATAAGTCCCTGCCAAGGGGTATGTAAAGCCCAACAACCTAGCGAGGACTCAAAAACGCTTTTTTTAAGCATAGCTAGATCTATAGTTGCTTGTGTTGTGACGGCTTTCGCTACCATAAGAGATAGGATCAGAGATTCGCCATTAGGTACAATATTTTCGGATATTGGCAGCGTGGAAGGAAACTGCGCCCCGACATTATTCTCTACTATAAAATCGCCGTAACTAGTAATGATACCTGTATCAGGAACAGGACCAGATTTTTTCACATCCTCTAGGTCTACCGGACTATAGCCTTTCTGAAAACTACAATAAGGACCCAGCCAAGTAGGAAGCATACTCTCAGTCTTGTTAGCAACGTGACTTATATACAGAGCAGCAGTACCTTCAATAGTCTCTATGGTCTCTAAAAACACATTTACTGATTCAGATATAGCAAGATCAAAGCCCCTTAATTTCTTAGAGAGCTCTGTCTTTTTTTCTTGTAAAGCGTTTTCTTGGGAGGCAGCGCCAATTACTAGTGTGCCTTCCTTGCCTTGAATGCCTAAAAGACCTTCAATGTTTTGCGCTTCATCCGTCATTCTTCAGTTTCTGTTTAATGTAAATATCACGCCAGGATTTAAACCACATCTCAGGTTTAAACTCGTGCATGCCAAAGTGTCCCGTCCACATGTTTGCGTCTAGCCCAACGTTTAAGCCTTTTTGCGTAAGGTAATCGCAAAATACCAAGTCTTCGCCGATCATACGCTTGTTGTCTTCTGAAACTGCCAAAAAGAAAAGCTTCTGCTTATCCAAACCCTTTTCTCTTATTTTGTTTAAATCAATAACTGTACAAGCAAGACCAGAGTGTGCTACTTTGTGTACGCCTTTTTCTGGGACATCTTCGGGAGTAAGGATTGGATGACCTTTATCATCTGTCCTTATACCTACTGTAGGACTAAAAGGAGGTACACGCTTAATCGAAAGTGATGAGCACATAACAAAGTCGTTCTCTATGCAATCTTTTACAAGTCTTATGCATGTGTCTGGCTGAAAACTCATATCATCATCGATAAACCATAGCCAGCGTACGTCTTCTTTTAAGGCTAGATTAAGTGATTCTTGTCTAGCAATCTGTATAAGACTCCCAGCATGGCTATAGAACATAACACCTTTAAAAAGATTTAGGTAGGGCTGTGAGCTAAATAACGACTTAACTGTGCCACTATTTATATTATGCCTACCCGTAGGTATAGCTACCATAATAGGTCCTCTATGCTCCTCGTCTATATCCATATAAGAGGGAGGAGGCAGTACTATGCCTGGTTGCATTTCAGGTGCTTCGAGACCTTGTAGTGGTTTTAATTTACGTTTCTTCTGTGTCATTTTTTAAATGGGCTGTATCTTTAACAATACCTAAAAGAATTACTTGTGGGTAGTCCTCTGTAGATATCTGGATGGAAAAATTAGTATTGGGCTTTAGACCCTTAGTGCTAAATCGTACTGTCGCTTTGCCATCGTACTCTGCAATAAAAGTACGGCTCAGTGTTCCATTTTGCACCTTTAATCTTACAGGAAACCCTTCTGTATGTCTATATATTCTTCCATTCTCTACAGTACTTTTAATAGTTAAAATATACTCTCTATCTGGAAAGACTACGGGATGCGGAAAATCTTGTGGGTCCATTAAGGCAAAAGGCGTATTAAGCGCCGCCGTAATATTAGGGTCTTTGACCTTAATTAAGTCATTGTCCACAAACTTAAGAATCTTCCCTCCCTCAGGTACTTTACCTTTGTATAAAGTAAACGCTAAACCTTTAAAGGTTCTTTTTAACGCCTCTATTTTTTCGACACCTTTAGGTATCTGATGAAGTATATTTATAACATCCAGAGTATCTGGATCAAAAATAATGACCTTATAATCCGAAAAAACTCTTGGATCAGGCGTTACATGTGTTTGGGGTTCTCTTCTACTCTTGTTCATCTTTTAAAATGGCTAAAACTTTATTATTAGCATCATATAAACGGGTTAGGAACAAACCATAGTTTTCTATTTTTTTAGAATAATAAAAGATATCCCTAATGTTAGTAGTTAAACACCTAGACATTACCATGTCATGTAGTTTAGTCCACTTCTCCATTAAGAATTCGTGTGATTTTTTATCTAAAAATTTAAACCAGTCTACATGTGGTGCAGTATCCCATGTCCAATCCTTAAATATATAAGTTTTCTCTGTAGAAACACCATTGTTTAGCGTTGTCTCGTATATAGTAGGACGGCTTTGAGTAGCATACTGAAACATAAGTGCCTTAGCTAAAATAGGTTGTCCAGTAAGATAGCCACCCTTTTTATGTACTATATCGCAAAACTCTACCTCAGTTAAACCTTTTTCTATTTTAGAAAAAAGCGTATTTATACCCAAACTCTGCGCCAAGAGATTAACCCATAAAGTATCTTGCTTTATATCGGTAATAAGTGTCTGCTCTTTCATATTTTTAATTGTAGCCTAACTCCCCAGGTCATGCCAGTCTTTTCTGTAAAAAACCTCATCTGGCGTCTGTATCCCATCTAACTCTCTTGTGTGATTATGTACAGAAATAGTGGGATCAAGAGGACCAAACGCACTCCAAGAAACTAAACCGTGCCTAGCCTCACCGTAGTTTAAATTACCTCCAGCCTCTGTTCGACAGATAACATGAAAGCCTATATGATGATCTACTTCGTCAATACTATGGTCGTTACGTCGCTGCGGCTGGTAGACCGGTAAAGCCAGTTCAGACAAAAGGGGGACTGTGTAATCAAAAGTATACTGAGCCATGCCTAGGCTATAGTCGTTTTTAAAATTTTGTCCTTCAGGAGCCCATGTAATTGGTGATATAATTACAACTATATTATTAATGGTAAAACTTTTAAAGCCTATATGAGCAAAATTCGCTGCATCTGCTGCCCCTGCGATGCTAAAAATACCATCATGACACTCAGAGGGGTGTTCAGCAAAGTACTGTTTTAAAGCCTCTGATTGATACTCCTCGTTACGTGTAAAGGGGTCCGCAAAACCAGTATTACCAAAATAGACACCTTGTTCAAATTCTGGTACACTAGGAAAGTGACTTAAAGGATGGCCGGGACTTCTCTGTACAGCCCCTAAAGTTAGATTAACGAAAGAGCCTCCAAAGGCATACCCATGCGCTGTTCCAATAGGCTGATGAGCGGAAGCTACGCCATCGCTAATTCTATTGACAACCTGAATTAAAGACTCACCTGGCGTTACATTGCCAGTTAACATATCGGAAAAACTCTTTACGATTGTTCCCTCGTCATCATAAGTAACGTTGGCATCTCTTTTATGTACTCTGGGTGCCTCCGGAGCCTCATAGAACCCAAAACAATCCATCCAAGGCTGAAGGTAAGCATCTAAAGCCGCATAGGTGACGATAGGATTATTTTCGCTAAAGTATTCATCCTTATCAATATTAGCTGTATACACACCATAAGAGTTTGTTAAATATCCCCCATTCGCATCTTTCGCGAGCTTTCCTTCATGATACCAGCCACCTTCCTCTGTAGGACTACCTGTATAGTAATTTAGTTTATTAGCATTCTCGAGAGATGCGCCCACTCCAAGAGGTACATCATAGAACATTGACACGCTCATAGTTAAGGTTGAAAAAAGAGAAGCGTCTGCATTAGTAGAAATACCCCCTATACCAGCCAAAGACTCATATGTTACAAAATAATTACCGTTAAAAGCTGTACCAGCTACGTCTGCAAATTCAAACGTCGAGGCCGCATCATCAAAATATCTTTCTTCATCTACATTAAAAAGTGCCTCGGCTATTCCAGGCTTACTCACAGCGTCATCCAGTCCAGCAAAAGTTCTAGATCCATAAAGGAATTCTTTAGTTCTAGGTAACATGTAAGAAGGTCTAAAATTGAGAGCGTTTATGGATCTAAAGGGGATGGTTTCGTGCGCGTGGGCAAACTCACGCGCTTGCACAATAGGATTAGTCCCTATCTCTATAGCACTACTATTTTTATCATAAACATAACGTTGACCCCCTTCTTCATTTAGAATAGGTGTAGTAGTTGAAAGCATATCTAATCTGTTGGCGATAAAATGATCGCTAGGAGCTAATTTACCATCTACAAAAACTTGTAATTCCCCCGATTCTACTTTATAAGGCGTAGTTGTTGCCATATAGGAGTAAGGGAGTTCAGCATGCTTAGAGTGTCCATCCACGATAGGTAAAAGCGCGTCATAATCTGTCTCCGTAAGAGTTGTTGTAGGATCATCCATAACACGAACGAGTAGTTCGTTATTACTTAGCCCGCGTACAAAAACGATAAAAAGGTCTGTTATAGCTTGTCCATTATAGTTATCTGTTACAAAACCACTCTGCACATGACCCCAGTTTTCGCGTGCTTTAATCTGTATAGCATCCTTAACGCTTTCGATAGTACCCATTGAAGCTACCTCTACTCTATCCGCACTCAGTAAGGTATAGCCTCCTGCAGATGACCTAGCAAAAACTATAGGCTGTAATTTACCTTCCTGTACTTGCGAAGCAACTCTCCTATCAAACATGAATTTAGGTTCTGAGACTCCCTCATTATAGTTAAAAGAAATCTTTTGAGTAGCATAAAAATCCTCGGAATATAATATGTCAATGAATGATTGAGTATATGATTCCTCAAATGTGCGTGCACCATCACTTACAGTGCAGAGTGATATCCCCCCTCTAATAATTAGAGAACCAGGACTTTCAATAAAGAAATGTGTATTTTCTTCTAATAACTCCCCTTGATAGAAAACCAATAAATTGGGCGAGCCTGATATTAAAGAGATGCTAGATACCTCCAGTCTATAACCACTAGCGCCTCCGCTTAGAAGAGTAGGATTCTCATAAGCTTTAAAAGCCATATTGGATTCTGTGCGTAAGCCACTAGTTACATCAGAAGCTATTTCATCGATAGCTGTGTGTGAAGCTGGCTTATAAAAGGGTTTTCTTGTGTCCTTATAAACTCCCGTAGAGACACCTTCTGTAAATTTAAAAGGTGGCGTATAGTAGCCAATAATAGCCATTTCTTCTGTTACACTCATGGGGTCTATTAGATCAATAGAAACAGGTGTATCTTCTTTATTGTTAGACGTATGACCAACTATTAACTTGGGTGATGTAGGCGTAACCCTATAGTTTAATTCAGTATCAGCTGTAATACGTACAAAAATACCATTAGAACAGAAAATTCCCGGACCTATCCGCAAGAGTAGAGCACCGAAACTATCCTCTTCTAGAGCAAGAAGAGAAAAGCCAGAAACTACAAAATTCTTCCCAAAGAGCGCCTTATGATTCTCATTAAAAGTAGTTGAAGTATAGCGAGAACCATACGCTATACTTTTTGAAATCAGTGTTTTGTCAATTTTCATGTTTTAGTAAAGAAATTTTCTTTTGTTGAGCCCCCTCCAGTGTAAGTAGGGGTTATAGTTTTTAAAGGTCCCGATACGAAAAATTGAAGAGGTATATTAGCGTAACCAAAGTAATTTCCGACATTACCATCGTCAAACTTTATACAGCCCCGCTCGTATCCTTTTATATCAATACTTCCGCTAAAACCAAAAGGACGTAGACCAAATTTACCATTTTTTTCTTCCAGATAATAGGTTAGGCGACGGGCCGAGCTTGTTCTACAGACATAAGCGCCTAAAGGTTTTATATCGTCCGTGTCTTGATTAAAGTCAAACTGTGTGCCGGCTCCTGCGAAGCCGGCGCCGACGGCGTTTCCATAAAAGGCGAATTCCGACATTGTTAACCAGCCGGGTATATAAGGCACAGCAAATATGAAACCCATGCCCGCCAAAATAAAGGCGGCGAGCATTCCCCAATCACAAGAATCCCAACAACTGGGGTCGTCCGGGCGCTCAAGATCATGCACTAGTACGTCAGGTGCCCATATTTGACCTATGGGATTGATGTGAACTTGATAATTATTACGTCCGCCTTTTTTACTTATATAAGTTCTATCTGCTAATGAGTAGTGAACTCGCCGCCAACCATCCCTCCCCTGTGTAGCATAAGTGTTGGTTCTGTAATTGTCTGTATAAGTAAAGCCTGTTAAATAGCCTGCCTCTAGAACACCTGTAGCTCCCTCGTGGGTATCAATATAGCCATCGCGCAAGGTAAAGCCCCCCTTGTGCGGGTAACACTTATTAGTATGATCTCCCGCTGGGTCTAAAATTATGCCAGAAGCATCAGCTTGCGAAAAGGCGGTGCCGCTCCATATGTTAGATTTATTCTCTTGTTGATCTCTGTCAGAGTATTCATCTGGGCGCAAGAAGCCTTTATGCCCAGTATAAAAACCAGCATCATATCCCCCTTCTACGTTGCCATAAGGAAAGTCCTTATAACGTGTTTCATGATAGTTAGTACTCCTATAAGCAGCTGAATTATATGTTGGAATCCGTTCCCTATTCCAAATACCCAAAGAGCCTCTATCTGGTGTACCATATCCACCATAGTCACCATAGAAAAACCTCTTTCCACCAACCTCATCTCTTGGAGAGGTGCCTTGTCCTAATGGATCATTTAGAATTCTACTTTTTGACCACTCATAAGGCTCAACGATACCATCTTCCATGTTGAAAAAAGAATTAGACCACATATAGCCCAGACCCCACCCATAGCCCGCTCTAGCAATATCCACATCGTACATCTTAGTCATTACCTGAGTTATACTGTCTGTATCTGTTAGGTTAAAGAGTTTTTTTGCGTTTGCGTTTACTTGCCCACCAAAAGATTTAATTATTTCATTAAAACCGTCTTCAGAATATTGGACACCTGCGTCTCTGAAAATTTCTCTTGTCCCATCACCTCTGTCTAAGTAGAACCCAAAAGTCTCTGCAAATTTATTTAAGAAAGAATCGATCGAAGCCATATCAGAGATAGGATTAAGGTCAGAGAAAAACGTCTCCACATCTACTTTATCTGTATAACGGCCAGTCGTAGAGCTTTTAATTGTCTTATTAGTAGGCCCTTTCGGAGGGGAGGCTGTGGGATCAGTACCTATTAATCCATCTGGATGCATTTCTTTCGCCTGCATAAAGGCCTTGCCTACATTCATAGGCACATCAGACATTAAATGTACTTCCATGGTAGCGAAAAGACTTTTATTTTTTTGAGGCCACCTTCCACTTTCTTCATCATACCCCGGCATTATATAACCAAAATCCGTGTAAGTAGGATCAGAGGTAAATCCCATCAACGAATCAATTGTAACAAAGTAATTTTGGTTGAAGGCCATATTGGAAGCTACAAATTCTTGCGGTGGTAGGCCATTAGGATTAAAATGTCTAGGATCACTACTGTTCCCTGTTTGATCCTTATTACCTGCATAGGTATCCTCCTCTAAAAGAGGGCTTCCATGATAAGGATAATTAAAAATAGCGCGTCCAACCGCAGCAGGGGGGTCTGTTAATTCTTCGAACGAATAAGCTTTTCTGGTTATATTAATAGTCTCTTTCTGCTTACCAGAAGAAGCGAAGCGTACAGACACAAGAGAATTAAACTCTTCTATATCATGTTCTAGAGTCTGCTCATAATAATCACCTAATGGCGTATCTATAATATTAGCAGGTGTGGGACTGACTTTTATCTTATCGACAGCTGGTTCACTAACAAAAGCCTGGCGACTTTCACTAGTAGCAAAATCAACGTCGTACATTGTAAAAGAAGCTGTTGAAACATTAGCCCATGAATGCTCTGGGTAGCTAAGACGACCATTTACCCATACCTGCATATCGTTGGAATCCTGATAGCCTAGATATTTTGTATTGCTGTATGAGCCTCTTATGTCCTCAACAGTGTTGTTCATCGTTCCGTGACTTTGGTGTTTTGGAGCCTCAACGCCAGCATTGATAACATCTATACCTGTTAAATCAGTAACGCCTACTATTGAGACATGACTAATCACTTGTTCCTGATCTAAAGTATTGATAGAGGTAGCTTTACCAAATCCGCCATTATAATAAGCTTCTTCCGTAATCCACCAGGACCTAACATTTCCATCGACATCTGCTTCAAACTCAACCCTAGGCTTTAATGTAAAGGTCCCAGTATTCGTATCTACATCATAACGTGTTGGTGGCAACAAAAACCCATTTGTAAACACGAGGTAGTCTGTTAAACCAGCTTTCATGCCCTCATGATAGTTTGCAGGTAGCTCAATTGTGGGGTTAGCCTCGCCATTAAAAGCAACCTCATACCTCCATTGAATATTCTCACTGTATAGAGAAGAAAAAGAACCCGAAGTTAGTTCAGTAGACTCTATACCATTTGAAGAAGAGAAATAAGGATTTTCTGTATAAGTTATCGAATTATCGAGACCTCCAGCTTTCTTTTTGCTCCAAACGATTAAAGAACCAGGTGATTCTCTAATATAGTCAGCTCCGTCCCTTAATAAACGTCCATTAATAAAAAATAGATGATGCTGGTCATCATTTGATGGGACACCCATATCTACACGATATGCCCAGTCTAAAGCGGTTATCTCATCGCGTATCGAGAAAATTAGATTCTCCGTCGTCGTGGGTTCATCTAAATTAAATGTCCATTGTGGACCTACCTCTAGAAAATGAGCATGTAGATCTTTACCAGTACCAGCAAAACTACTAATCTTTCCGCTAGGAGCTGGAAGCCATCTCCATGTATGCTTTTTGTCAATATCTCGTTCATCTTCTTCTACAGCATCTGCTATACCTTCTACAAAATAAGTACCTGTTATAGGTGAAGGATAGAAAACACCTATCAACACTTCCGTAGGACCTAACTTGACGCCTTCAGTAGTCGATTGTTTATAATCAACAGTGACCGGGCTCGTTTCTATAGAATTAAGTGTACTGGCATATATAAGCAAACCAGCCTGAGCCTGATCTACCTCTAACGTTGGGGAAATATCTAAATTAAAAGAATCCTTAATCTCTACCGCAACGCCGTTGGATACAAATGAACCAGCTGAAAACTGTAAAGTGCATCCTTCCGTCACGGTTGCCTGGTTGCCTTCCTGAACGGCTAGAAGCCTAAACCCATCCAGTTTAAAACCCTGACCCATGCTCATGCGTACATCTGCAGATAAGGCATCTGACACGAGGGGTTCATTGTAATAAAAGCTTTTTGCGTATAATCCTTTTGGAATCTCTGCCATAATTCATATTGTATTATTTTTAGTCTGTTAATGCATATCTGTATATTTAGTCAGTATCTTTGGTATAATAAATTATGACAAATAAACACCACCCGATGATTCTAAAAGTGGGCTATAAAACATTTAAAATAATACATGAAGACTTAACAGATTATGGCGCTTATGGGTACACGGATATGGCTACGCATACTATAGGTATCCATAAAAATCAATTAGAAGCAGATTATAAAGGTACCCTATTGCATGAGATACTGCATGTAGGTTACGAAGTCTTTGCGCTTGGTGCAGACAGCCTGCCTAGGATAAAAAATGAACAACTAGTATCTACTACTAGCAATATGCTTCAAGTTCTTCATGGTTTAAATCCAAAGTTATTTAAATACATATTTAGTTAACTTTTATTTTATGTAGTAAAGTAATAGGAGCGACCAATTCTCTATTCTTGGCTTTTTCATTTAACTGTTTTACAAGGTTCGCTTTAGTTATACGTTTATTCTCAAGCAACGAATTAACTCTTTGTTTCTGGAGTCTGCTAGAGGCGCCTATTAAAGAAGCGGTAGTGCCACCAACAGCAGCACCTTCCACTACTTTCCGCCGAAACCCTTTGGTACCGAAAGCGCGGCCTACGCCTCCTTTTATAGCTCCCAAAGTTGCACCTGCCACAGCCCCTATTCCAAACTGCTGGCTTAGTGCTTTTGGGCTAAGAGGGTGTTTCACGTCTTCATACAAAATCTCTGTTGCTACCTTTATCAGGCGCGTGTTTTTTGCGCCGGCACCCATTTTTTTAATCGCTTTGCCTATACGATAGTCTATATTCTTCGGGGAGCGACCTGGACAAAACTTAGAGAAATAAGACATAAAAGCTGCAGTTTTAGTAGGCTCATTTCCAATAACCTTTGGAGCGCTTTTTGCTGTGCTTCTCGCAGCTCTTACATAACTCTTAACGTTAGTGAAGCCCCTGCGAGTAATAAACTCTTCAAAATGCTCTTTATAAGACGCACCGCTTGTATCTACCATACGCTTTAATCCCGTATCCCTACTCTTACGTTCCTGAAAAACCATGCTACCCTCTTTGCTGTTCCTTTCTGTCTGCTTCCTTTAGTCCTTTATTTAAAATCTTTAAAGCTCTCTCTTTGGCTGGATCTATAGGCGCGCCTTCTTCTTTAGCCTTTTTTAGGGTTTTTAACAAGTTAGGCAACGCGGATGTTTTTACAAAAGCTTGTTCTGGTTTTATAAACAAGGAAGCAGTCTTCTCTTCTGATAGTTCATGTTCTTTTATATGTTTACGTCTTCTTTCATTTTTACTAACAGCAGCCCTAACAGAAGCGTCTAATAAAATCTGTCTTTTTAACGCATCTAATTCTTCTTTTCTTTCTTTAGCCACATCATGCCCTCCATGCCACCAATAAGCTCCCGTAGCGGCTCCAGCTACTTGAAAAGGCGCATAACGAGTTAAGTATAATTTACCCAAGCCCTTTAAAGTTAGCAGATCTTTCGGTTTTAACGTTCTATTTTTGACGCCTGCCACAAGAGAGCGCACTAAATTAACTGTTCCTAAAGCCCCTCCGCCCATATGTCCCAGTCTAGCTCCATGACTAGTTTGGAGCTTTCTAGCTCCATAAGCATCTATACCAGCCGCTTCGCCTGTCAACATGCCAGAAGGCTGTAGGGCAGTAACAGCCGCCAGCCCAGTAGACATTAAACGAGCGCGTTGTAGTTCAGAAAGCATTAAAATTTATTCAAATATTCAGCTACTTTCTTTAATTGCTTTTCTTTATTTTTATGATAAAGATGCGTACCACCTATACCAGCTGCGCCTACAGCGCCTGTACCAATAGCTATTTCCTTACTTGTCTTAGCTGCTTGGACTGCTCCTCTTTTTCCCTTATTAGCTTTGGCTGCTACGTCTCGAGCACGCTTCTCTCTCTTCGCTAACTCAGCATTTTTACTTTTTAAACGCGTATTAGCGCTCCTCACCTGAGAAGGTTCCGGTGCTGGTTTAGGTGCAGCGCTCGGTGCTGGTTTAGGTACACCAGCTTTCTTGCCAGTTCTAATAGTAGCCATAGTAGCTTCATGTTTACTTCTATAGTTCTTGCCTCCAGCAGACCTGTAACGGCCAAAGCCTCTCGACTGTACGGCACCCTTACTCTTGCTTACTGTACTTGTAGGCGCTTTACCGCTTCGCTTAATAGCTCGACCTGCTTTCTGAACACCCCTACCTACGCCACGCGTAACGGCTTGGACACTTTCTGTAAGCATATTAGCCTCTTTTTCCAAAGCAACTTCTGTTAAGTATTCTTTTAATTTGTTATTCATATTATTAATTTCCGATTACTTCGAAAACGATTTCCCAATCTACAACTAACCCCATAGATACAGGAGCGTTAGCGTTGAAGAATATCTCTGGAAAAGTTATATAAGAGAATAGGTCCAGCGTATTAGCTGTTGGAGTAGCCTGTACGGGATTAACGCATAAACCTATTTCAGAGATAACTTCAGTTTCTACATGGTCATCAGCCAAGGCGGCTGCCGTGAAGGTTACAGAGTAATGTGGAGCGCCATCATTATATTCATACTGAACAGGCTCTCTGAATTCTTCTGTTATCAATTTAAAGTCGTCTGAGTCTGGGATATGATTAGTGGCTGCCGCTCCAGAACCAAAAGCAATATAGCGAATAGGGGCAGCTAAAGGATCATTGCCCAGCAAGTGCGCCATAAGCATTTTCCCTGTTTTGACAATAAGATTCTTTTTTTCGACTAAAACAATACCTTCAGGTTGTTTCTTCTTACCTTCATGAAGACTCAGTAATGTTTTGTGGTCCCTTATCCCATCGTATTGGGTAAGGGTAACATGCCCACGCATGGTGGTACCATCGAACTGCTCTATTTTATGGTTGCTCATAAATAACCTATGTGTACTTATTATATATAGAGTGTAGCCCTTTTGGAAATATGAACATAAAAATAGGTATAAAGTACTGTACGCTAATTAGCGTAAATGCTACACTTCTTTTTTCGCTTCGTTATACACAGAGCTTACATAGATACAACCTACCCTAACGATCTGGAGGATCATGTCTACTAAATTACAACCCACTTTATGCCGCATTCGCGCTGGCTTTACTTTATATTTTGATAATGGTTACGCCTTGTCTATCCGTTATGGCACAGGCTGTGATTGTGAGAATAAAGATATCAACGGCGAAATTGATCCCACCACTAATAACCTAAGACTTTTAGAACAGACAGCCACTATGGAAATCGCTATCTTAGATGCTGATAAAGAATTTGTCTGGTTACAAGATGGTGTATTGGGACATGTTCCAGTCGATATACTTCCGCAATTAATAGTTGCTGTACGCGAAGGCGACGAAAGCATGTTTAAAATGTTTATAGAAAGCATTGAGGAGGCTCGTTAATGCACCCTCGCTCTAAAGACCTTTGGGGGTTCTAAAATGAAATACAGAGTAAAAGATTTACGGGACGCAATCAAATATGATGAGTTCCCAGAACTAGCGGACGAGATTGATTCTCGACTGTGTAATTTACGCGCACTTAATATTGCCGTATCAGATTTACTTGCTACCATATATGACTCAGAGTTGATTACAGTAAAACCCGCTGTACTATTTGCACTTGCTAAATTGATTACTCTTGAGGAGGACATTGACATTGACTGCTAAAATACACTTAATGTCAGACCTTCATCTGGAACATAAGGACTTTACATTCCACAAAGTTGACGCAGACTATTTGTGTATTGCAGGAGACTTAGGGGGTGGGAAGTATCTTGGAAAGGTGAAGGACATCGCCCACAGATACAAAAAGGTTTTCCTTGTAATGGGAAACCACGATTACTACTCCACAAAATATAATATGCGTGAGGTAGAAAATGATTGGGAATCTGTTTTAGAGGGGACTAACATTACACTACTTAACCCTTACTCAGATAAAATTTCGGAAGATGATTTTGTTCTTATTGGTGCGCCTTTATGGACGGATTTTCACAACGGATGCCCAAAAGCAATAGGGCAAGCAAAGATATTCATGCCTGATTATAGAGGATACATCAAAGACATCTTTCAAGGCGAAGAAATTCCCTTCACTCCAGAACAGAGTATGGAGCGGCACAGTTCCGAGCGCAGATATATCCTTAACGCAATAAAATATGTAAAGCAATATCATGCAAGTAAGAAGATTATTGTTATGACCCACCACATGCCAAGTGATAGACTTACTTCCCGCAAGTATTCCAATAATGATTTGAATGGTGCTTTCTCTTGTAAGGACATGGAAGAAGCAATAGCACAAGTAGATTACTGGTTCTACGGGCACACCCACGACCCTTTTATTGGTAAACTCACTAACGACCCTTGCAAGTTTTATTGCAACCCACGAGGTTATCCTTTCGAGGAAACCCTCTTCAACTCAGAACTCGTAATCGAGGTAAACTAAAATGAGTAACTTCGCATATGAAATAGGGGATGGGTGGCTACCTATCGCAACAGAAGCGGTAAAAAAGATTGAGCGGATTCATAAAGGACACTTAGAGATCCCCCCTTCCGTGACTCTGGCTTGGTTTGATACAGAATCAGACATCTCTTTTAAGGAGTGGTATGGCGCTTCAAATATCACTCAAGTAAAAGAAAAATATGGAGGTCTCCGTATTTATGTTAAATACAACACGGATGAAATCGACGAAATCATCCGTAAAGCAGAAGAACAATGTTCCCACACTTGTGAAATTTGTGGGACGGATAAAGACGCTGACGAAGTTAAACTTCGTGGAAACAAATGGTACTCAACCCATTGTAAAAAATGTTGGGAGAAAACAAATGACTAAAACAGAAAACACAGACCCAACGGGCAACTACTCATCAGGCGACCGCTCCACGGGATTTTACTCATCAGGCGACCGCTCCACGGGGCATTACTCATCGGGAAACCACTCATCAGGCGACCACTCATCGGGAAACCACTCATCAGGCGACCACTCATCGGGCGACCGCTCCACGGGAATTTACTCATCAGGCGACCGCTCCACGGGAATTTACTCATCAGGCGAGCGCTCCACGGGGCATTGGAGCATTTCCAATTTCTCGACTGGACACTTTAGCACCATCGATTATGCAGGCTTTGGTGCTTTCAATAAGCCCTGCACAGTTGAAAAGTGGGCAGATGCGCACAAACCACATTTCCTTTTCCGCATATCCCCAACAAGGTGGATAGCAGAAAATGAAATGACAGCCAACGAAAAGCAGGGAACCCCTTCTCACAAGACCACAGGCGGTTATCTCAAAACCATATCCATGCAAGAGGCATGGGCAACGGCTTGGGCAGAAAGGGGGGAGCATGACCTTGAATTGCTCAAAGCACTTCCAAACTTTGATGCTAATGTCTTCAAAGAGATTTCGGGCATTGATATTACTAAAAACATCTGCCCATGTTGTGGGCAGGAGAAAGATAAATGAGCGGCGGCGAATTCGATTACCAAAACCACGCTATCGGCATTGTCAGTAAAGCGATAACAGATGAAGTTGAGGTCAGCGAAAGGGGCTATTCAGACGCAACAAGGTTTGAACTGGTGCGGATAGCGCGACTGCTTGCGACCTTGGATGACCTTGTGCACCATGCTGACCTTTTCTACTCTTGTGATATCAGCGAGGAAACTTTCCTTTCGAGGTGCAAGAATTCATGGAACGAAACGGAGGTAAACTAAAATGACTAACACAGCATACATAATTGCCCTAATGGGAAAAGAAGTAGATTCCCCTATAATTACAGAGATACAAGAAGTCCACGAGGACAAGAAACAGGCACTAAAAGCCTTAGAAGTCTTTAGCGAAGACTTGGAGATGATGGATAATTATTGTCCAGAACTAGAATGGTTTGAATTAATCGAAGTTCCTTTTCAATTGTCAATCCCATCGCAAGGTATCCAACAGGAAAAGGTAGACCATTGGACTGGAAAGGAAGATGGGGATAACACAGGTTGGTGCATTGAGTGCAAGAACCACATCAAAGACATGGGACATAAAATGGATTGTTCCCGAAACCCAAAAAACAGAGGAAACTAAAATGAACGATATTGACCCGATAGAACTAAACAAGTTAAAAGATCATGAATAGATACCCCCCACGAGCCTTTGATGAGGCAATTGATAAACTACCTAAACATATGCGCCTTGGCGTAAAATTATGGATAGAGGAAGGTGTGCCTGGCGGGCACTTCCTCATGGCCGTGATGGCTAACGATTTTAAAGAGGTCTTTATGAGGGCGGATAAGACGAATTTAGCTGTCTTGGCTGATTGGGTTAACTTTCTACAGAACCATGCTCCTATAGGGTGTCAGGGTAATAGGGAGAAAATTAAAGCTTGGAAAGGTTTGATGAATCCAGTTGATACTTGATATAATGCCTACATGGAACATAATGCACTAGGTAAGATGCTTGCGAAGACTGAAGAAACAGCCCAGCGTAAGCTGAATGAGAAGATCGCTCCTCCGTCCGACAAAACCCTTAAGGAATACTTAATAGAATGTTGGATGGAAGGATATCTTGCTGGGAAAGAAGGCGATGATTCTATGAATCTAGCTACTATTGAGTGCATCGAAAAAAAAGTAATGCGGATGTTTGCCGATGTCTAATATAACTTTTGAAAAGGCTTGGCATATTTTTACAGGCATTACAAAGACAGATAAAGCCTATGTATATAAGGACTTAGCTCGAAATCGCTGGCTGGCCGCCGGTCTCCCTATAGCTGAGACACAAGAAGATAAGTTAAATTTTGTCATCGAACATCTTGAATACCTCGCAAGAAAGTCGTATACTCCAGATAATGGATTAACTCGATCCATTGAAACCTTAAAGGATTTACAATGTTCGAAGATGACAAATACAACGAAAGAATAGCAAAAGCTGGGCTTAAAGCAGAACTAGAAATAGGCCTTACAGGAGAAATTTCTAACAAGAACGCAGCTGAACTAGACGATGTTGTCGCTATAATGATTACAAAAGTTCTTAAAGAAGACAAAGCGCTACATATGTTAGAGCCAAAGGAGATACGCCTTTTAAAGCGCACGAGAGGCTTCCTTATGGAGAACGCCGGCACCACAGAAGCTATTCCTAACATGACAGAAGTAGCGCAGATTCTTAAAGATTACCTATTAAAGATAGCCTATCTCTGTTCAGAGAATGATGCCGATGAAGCTTTTGATGAGCTTTATGAAGAAATAGAAAACTTTAATGATGAAAGTATAGAGAACGATCCTTATAAAGAAACAGATCCTTACAAAGAAACAGACCCTTACAAAGAAACAGATTGATGAACATAGAAGATAAAGACTTAACGCTTAGCATTAGGCGCTACTATAAGACTGGATGGAACATTGCGTTCTTCCAGTCTATAAAAGAGTTTAAAGACTCTCTACGCTGTGATGAGAAATCCATGGCATATCTTAAAGCAGAGTTAGGTGGATTAGATGGTGAGTGCGATGACTCGTACTCATTTGATGACTTTCTAGAGGCCTACTGCCGTAAGTGCCGTAAATACGAAGTAACATTTGGTTATATCCCAGAGGAAGAATAATGACAGAAGAGATGACTTGTATTGTATGTGGGCAAGAATGTGACCCTATAGAAGATGTAAATCTATGCGATATGATGGAAGCGCTAATATGCGCAAATAAATATTTAACATGCTGTAATTGTTTTCAATATGTAGATACGAGTACCGACGCAAGGTACCGTTTGCGCTGGCGTAAGCATTTTAAAGAGATAGATAATGGCTATCGCCCTGTTGATGAAGAAAGACTTCGTATGGTTAAAGATCTCTATGATTCTTGTTGGTAAGTAACATAGACGAGTTTATTGTTCATAAAATGAGCGCCTTAGATTTTATCTAGGGCGTTTATTTTTTCTTTTTAGATAAACCTCTCTTCAGAGCTAGCGCCCCCAAGCCTAGCCCGGCGACTGCCCCTCCACGAAGAAAGAGGTTAGAGCGTTTAGCTTTTCTAAGTTGATCTAAAACAGCTTTTTTATTGCTAACGCCTTTTATCTTATAATTGGAATTAAATAAAGCTTGCGTTGGTAATGCATTGGTAGTCTTTACCCCTCTACCAGTAGCCTTAGTAATAGCGGCTGGCAAGGTCCCACAGTGCTGTCCTGATGCATCACATACAGATACTTTTTTAGCTTTTCTTCTGAATGTAGGCAGTAGTACATTTTTTACACCGTCCATAACAGCTTTTCGTGTATCGTATACTGATCCAGCAAGCCTTTTTCCAGTCCTTGAAACTGCTTCTTGTTCAGCTTTAGTCAAAGCTTTTTTTGGTGTTAATGCTATGAAAGGTGTTGCCTGTGATAGCTTTAAAGGCGATATTGCTCCTTTACTAAAGCGAGTAGGCCGCTTCTTAAAACGCTCCTCTAGGTTTTTAAAATGTTCATACGATTTTTGCTTGTAATCAGCTTTGAAGATTTCTTTATAATCCTTAGCTAAGGTTTTCTCTACTCCCGATAAGGTTTCTTTGCCACCTCTTGTATAGGATTTAATGGCCTTTACACGCGAGGGGTCTACCTTATATACTTTTGCAAGCTCTTCTCGATATTTATTTGTTTCTATATGTATTCCTTTCCTTAGTTTAGACTTAGAAGCTATATGGTCAGGCCTAATTCTATCGCTTAATAAATGCTTAGATGTTTCGCTATACGGAGACTGTCCACCTCCTAGCATACCTCCTTTAACCCGCACCTCAGCGTGGCGTAGACCTAAACCGCTTGCCGTGGCAGCCCCTTCCCCCATTATTCTAGGTCCGTCTTTCATTAAATCTTTAAGAGCTGATACGCGTGGCTTAAAGCCTCCTTTTTTACCTATTATTTCTTTTAGATAGTTACGTTCATTGGCTGGTCTGCCTTGTAAAAATATATCTCCTACTTTAGAGGTCTTTAGCAGTTTCTTATGCTTTATCCTTGGCGCGGCTTTTACCGCTTTTTCTACTTTGCCTGCATCTCGGATATATTGCACCAGCGAGGCTCCGGGTAACGCTGCTCCAGCCGCAAATGCTCCTGTGTCTTTAAAATCAACCATGTTAAATTATAACACCTTTTTTTGGTATAAACTAATATGACAAAAAACCTAAGAAAGTTAAGAAGGACAGTCCTAGAGAGAGTACGAGGTGAAAATGTCCTCGTAGTTGGGGGCTTCCTTGGAGCAGTCTCTGCTGTGTATGATGCACTGCATAAGGTCGTAGGCGAAGGCCTATATGGCCTTTGCTACACCACCTTAAAAGGGCGCCCAGTCTGGGTCAATAGCGGCTTGAGTGAGTACGATACAGTACTCACATGCTTGCATGAGGTAACTCATGCAAGCATCGCCGAAAGCGACCTCGACCTCGCCCTCGAAGAGGAAGAGGAATTATGCGATAGCGTGGCTGAATATGTCTATAACCATAGGCGGTTCAGGCTCAGAGATCGTAAATACATACTCTCACTATTTTAAATAGTGAGGGTTTCTTTTTTGTTAATCTTTTTTTATTAACGGGCATAAAGACTTATGAAGCCAGCATTCTTTCTTTATGTGCTTTGCCCTACCCTTCTTTTTTGGGGTTACTTCATAGCACCTTACTTAGGATACCTTACATGGTTCCTAGCGCTCATTCTGTGGGCGCTTTTCTTCACCGCAGACATTACAATGATGTTCAAAAATGACAAACGTAAATAATAACCTACTCCTCGATAAAATTCTAACAGAAGTTGCTGATGCTATTAGCACTGTTCGGGATGAGCTTGATAGCATTCAAGACGAGCTAAAAGACGCAGTACATGAAACAGAAACTATCCCCTGCCCAATATGTGATATCTCTGCAGATGAAATTATACAGACACCGGCAGGCGAGAAGATGTACGATATAGGGGACACAGGGCATATCCAATCCTTTGATGGATATACCTGGCATGTACAGATAGAGGATACGAGTAAAACAACAAAAATACTGGAATTATCGCGCCGTGATGCTAAGATGCTTGCTAAGCAACTAACGCTTGCTTTAGCAGAAAGTGACTGATTTCGATACTAGAGACGAACTGTATAAAAGACAAGATAGGGAAGAGGAACTTAAACGAGTTTCCTTCCCTGTCACAGAATATAATATGAACGATACAATAAAAATACATGTACCCAGCTCTTGCACGCAGTGCGAGGCTATCCAAGAACTAATAACCTTCTGTCTTAATAACAAAGATCGATGGGGGGATTCAGAAGAATCTTTCCGTCACATATCTTGGGCAGTAGACAAATCAAAGGAGTTCCTCACGCATGCTGAGGAAACTTTTAAACAAGCTCAACCAAGAATAATAGATGTCAAGTACTGGACAACAGATAGATAAACAAACCACCACTAAGCCTAAAGAGTCGATTATTAATATTACTCCAGAAGCCTCTTCTTTATGGAAAGGTTTAGGGGGGCACTTCGATGACTTCTCCCAAATACTATGTGAATTTATTGATAATAGTATTGCTAGTTTCCCCCCTGGCTGGAGGAATAGAAATATTTACATTACTTTAAAGCCAGAGCTTCAGACTAGTGTGCATGTAGAGATAGTAGATAACGGACCAGGTATAGTAGATTTAGAATCCGCTTTTACTATAGGCAAAAAAGACGAGAAGGCTTCCCTGCTAAATGAGCATGGCTTTGGTCTAAAACATGCCTTAGCTACAGCTAACCCTGCTAATGATTCATGGAGCGTGAAAACACGTTTAGTAGGTGAGGATACGTTTCATAGAATGATATCAGCTCCTTTTGATTTTACTATGAGCGTAGAGCATCACTTGATAGATAATCTTGTTCTCCCTGCGAGTGGAACAGCTGTTTCTTTTACATGCACGCGTTACTTGTTCGATTCGTTAAAAGCTAGAAAAGACAACAACCTTGATGCAACCGTAAAGCTTCTGATCGAGGATTTAGGATATATCTATGCAGGCGTCCTAGATAAAGGACAATGCTCTATCCTTGTTAATAATTTAGATAATGAGTTTGGCTTCGTTAGCGTACCTGCCGTTAAGCCCAAGTGGGCAGATATGTACAATCCTGGGCAAAACGTAATCCCTTATGACCTAGGTGATGGCAAAATAAATATCGAGTATGCTTTCGGTAAAATGCGCCCTGCTGAATACAAGCGCCACTATGGGACAAATATGCGAGATGCTGGTATAGAGATTAGGATTAATGGACGTATTATAGAAAAAGGCTTAATAGCTAAGATATGGGAGCTAACAACTCATCCTAATCAAAACTCTTTCTTAGGTGTGATTAATTTGATCACCAAAGATAAAAAAGCATTACCTAAAACAAGAACATCTAAGAATGGCTTTAGAACAGGCGATCTTAAATTAAAACGCCTCTTTAATTGGATACGTACAACTTTTCCAAAGATACCTAAGAATACTGTAGGTAATCTAAGCGAGAAACAATTAGTGAAAGAACTGGCTACATTGAAAGAAACACATCTACGCGCTGCCGACAAACATGTCGAGACAGAATTTAGTGTATTTTCAGAGATACTCTCTAACCCATTAGCAGATCTTTATGTGTACGATGGTGCAGAGGTAATAATATATGAAGCTAAGAAATACTCTGCTTCAGTGCAGGATTTTTATCAGCTTATTATGTATTGGGATGGTCTGGTATCTGATGGGATTAAACCTAATGAAGGTGTCTTGCTAGCACCGCAACATGTAAAAGGTCTTTCTTTAATTCTAGGCAATTACAACAGTCGCTTGGACGCTAATGGTAATAACTATAACTTCGTACTTAAAACATGGGAAGACGAAGGCATAGAGCTTCTTGATTAAGACTACCTAGGGGGTATAAACGTATACCCCCTTTTTACTTATGCTTACACTACACAAATTAGACGATAACAAAGATTTTGTATATAGAAATAATATATATCTAGGTGACTTAGTTCATTTAGGTGCTGGTAAGTATTTTACCTTCTTTGATACTTCAAGAGTTGATACGCCTCAGCAAACTTTTGATTCCCGTGAAGCCGCTTTAAAGCACTTCGAAACCGCTAATTACATAAATACATCATGGCGAACATAGTCACTTCAAGGCTTTGTATTGTAGCTGATACAAAAACTCTTACAGATATTATCTCTACACACGAACCAGACGGATCTGATATTAACCCTCTTACATTAGGGGGTATATGGGAGGATATTAAAGATGGTTCAATACCCGAAGTTATGACAGCAGACAGTGAAGAGCTGCCTTATCTTATAAAGGAAGGAATCCTTGAACTTGGTTTGACATGTCAAAATGGGCCTCCTACAGAATGGGCGGGTAAAGTGGCAAAAAAGTATCCTAATGTATATATAATATTATCTGGAGATTATGATGAAGGGTTCACTGAAATTGAGGTATACCATGGCAAAGAAACCGCAATTACACAGTACGAGATAGACCATGATGATTGCGAGGAAGACTTTGAAGAGGTTTTCGAAGGGTTCATAAAGGAGTGCAAAAATGGCTAATTACGTTTCAGCAACGATACACGTTCATGGACCACCAGAGGAAATTTCCGCCTTTATAGAGAAGTCTGTGTCAAAAGCAGATGGAACATATGACGTAATCTGCTTAGGCGGCTTATATAGTAAATTTAGAGGGGGTATAGCTAGGCTATGGGATCCGTCTCCACCTACCTTTCAAGAACTGCGTAAAGACACAGAAAAAACCTCTTTCTCAGTCAGCTGTGAATGCGCTTGGAGCGCTCCGCACTGCTGGCTGATAGATGTCTCCACTGCCTACCCTAAGATCTTTTTCATCTTACAAGAAGATTCGATAGAGAATGATTACTTAGGAGTAACCGCTTACCAGGGTGGTGTTATACGTTACGAGCAAGGGAAGGAATTCAATTGCCCTGAATTCATAATAAACGATAAAGGTGAGAATATCTCAGAAGCACGATGGGAGGAAGGAGATTACTGGGATGATTGTGATATCGATTGTGAAGCATTCTCGGGTTGGCTTTGGGAGCACATTGAGCAAGCCCTTCAACACTACACGCAAACTTTGAACGTATAAAAAAGAGCCTAGGGGTTAACCTTAGGCTCTTTTTTTGTAAGAGGTTTTTTCTTCTTATATTTCTTTATGAGATAGGTATTTAAAAGGTGAGGAGACAAATAGGCAGCGTAAGTACCACCAGCTAGTGCTAAATGCTTTCGAGCCCTTTTTAAACCTGCCTTACCTATATTTAACTTTTTTAACGCCTTATATCCTCTCACAGATGCGCGGACTTCTTCGCTAATTGTTCCGAGAGCTGGAACCATAGAAGCTCCTAAAGCGGTGTTTTGCAATAAGGGATCGTCAGTGGCCCAGGCGAGTGCTCCTGGTACCAGACCAGCTACTGAGATGTGGTTGGCGGCTCGTAAAGCTTCGTGAACTTTTCGATATTTTGCGCTGTTTCTTAAACCAGAACCGTGTCCTATCTCGTGTGCCAGTACTTCAACAGGTCCTTTCTTCGGCGCAAAAACTGCATGCGTATCAGTCCTATAGTGAGCACCTAGCCCGCTATCCTGAATTCTCGTGCCAGTATATTTCATTATTTTCTTTAATTTGTTATACTGAGCCTTTCCAGCTCGTTGCTCAACACCATGTGGCCGGTTAAATTGAGGATGGGCAAGAAATGAGCCTGCCGCTTCTGGTGCCTTTATAAGACCAAACCCAACAAGGGAATCAACGGCTAAGCTTTTCAACCTCTTTGACGTTTCATCTTCGGCTTTTTTGGTTAAATGCGCTTTCTCGAGATTGTAGCCTTTATCATATTGCATCCCAGCTGATGTACCAGCAAGTGCTCCGCTTACTAAAAAGGCTTTTGTGGTTTGACTAGTTTCATTTTCTATTTGCTTTTGTACAGCTTTAAGTGCCCCACGGTTCCCTTTATTCTTTAGGTTTATTTTGCCATGTCGTATATCGGTAAGCGCTTTGCGTACCTTGCGATTTGCTGTTTTTTCTTTTCCTAATATTCTTAAAGACTTCGCCGTTTTTTTGGATAGATAGGAACTTTTTAAACTCTTTTTAAGTCCTTTAGAAGCGCTGTTGCCATGATAGAGTAACTTAAAAGGTTGTTTCATGCCCTGCACGAAGCTTCTTACTAGGCCGCCTCTCTTTAGCTGAGTTAGCCCCCCTACAAGAGCTGGTACAATAGTTAAGCCTCCCAGAGTGCCACCAGCAGCAGCGGCTATCCCAGCTGATGACTTCTTTTTACCTTTAATAGCATCTTGCTGTCCGTAGGCAATTGTTTTAACGCCACTAGGATCAAAACCAGCTGCGAAATCTTTTAATAGGCCTCTAGCCACGCTTTTTCCGGTTATAGCTATCTACGGCCCTGTGTCCCAAAGAGCTAGCTTGCTGCAAAGCTTCCATTTTAAAAGCTGCGTCTTCCCGCGCTCTACGCTCAACGGCTTGTGCTGCAAAAAGCTTGACACCATATTCATGAGCCGCGCTCTTATTAGCGTCGTCTCTATCTCTTAATTTGGGGAATTTTTTACGTAATACTTTAACTGCATCGCTATAAGCATTAGCGCTTGCCCGCATCGGAGCGATTCCGAGCGTAGGAATACCTGTTAACCAAGGATGTCTTAGAACAAAAGAGTCTTTAATAGCTTTGCCAAACAACTCTCTCGCCACTTCTTCTTCTTCATCGTTAAGGTGCGTCGAAAAACGGCCCGGCATAGAGCCCGTAAAATCATGATCGAGCTTTAAGTCTTCTAGCTTATCTATAGTAAGCTGTATAGCTGCCTCCTTAAGAGCCTCTTTTTGAGAAGCTAAACCGCTCAAATATAAGGAATGCATGGAACCTGCTTTTTCAACACCTTGGGTATCTTTAGTTATCCTCTTTTTAGAGAGACCTTTTAACCTTTTTGTATAAGTCATAGCTTTAAATTATACCTTTCTTTTATTTTTCTTCCAATATGCACTTAAAAAGTATATACTGTTAAGCATGACTCGATTATTTCAAAATGCATACCGTGTAAGACAAGAAAAAGCTCGTAAAGAGCATACTAGGAGGATGGCTTGGAGACGAGCTATCGATATAACCATTCCTACCTTAGTTATGATAGTAGGGGTTATATTCTTATTTGCTATATTTAGTTGTTCCGCTCCCGTGAGTTTAGACAACCAAAAACTAGTCCATAACAACCATGTCCTCGGAGGAAACTTCTATAAGGACTGCATGTTCTGCCAAGGGGAAATCAACTTTCTCTTAGGTCATTCAACAACAACAACACCTTGGGAAGATAAGGTCTTCCGATACTAATCATGATTAAACTAATTACACTTTTACTAGCCCTGTTTACAGGGGTAGATACCGACTATGGACAGTTTCAACACTATGTAGTTTTCACCGATTCGAACAAAGATGGAGTACTGAAAGGCTCGGTACATAATGAAGACTACAATTACAGAGGGGATGTTTACATTTATGGGACGGACTTTCGTCTTTCATACTCCTACCCACTTGACCAAGAAGACCCTTTCTTTGTTGCAGATATCTCCGAGGATGTTGTAAAAACACTAAAGCGTAATGTCCCTGCGGGACGATGGCAAGTAGTATACGAGTATGATGATGAGTGGTCTCCAAACAACGTCGCTCATAACTATGTAAATCTGGTATGGATAGCACCTGAAGACCATCTGGGCTTACTGTTCGCAGTATCCGTAGATGTTAATACAACTTACCATCAAGGGCTATCCCACTACACAAATGTTTACGCTGAGAAAGGATATGATTCTTTTTTTCACTTCCAATGTTTCCTTCCTAGTTTACAAGAAGAAGCGTTTGCTACCACCTACCCTTTCGGTTTTGGTAGATGGGAAGCAGGAGACTACACCTACTAAGATTCAATCTCCCTAATGATCCTTTAAGGTATTCTTGGGGAGATACCTAAAAATGAACAAAGAAGAATACGAATATCACAGAGAATGCGTAGGAGGGCTACGCCTTGCGGCTATCACAGCCATAGCCTTCTCTATCACCTTTGTCTTAACCATAATCTCCGTGTGGAACTGCGATACCTCAAAAGTCTATCAGACTGATGAGCTCCGAACAGGTGCGGGATGCGGAGAATGAAGCATGAAAAAGGAGAACAAATGTCTAAATCAAAAAAACAGCTAGAAGAAGAGATTAAAATACTTAAGCTCCGCTTATCACTAGCCGAAGAGCATATATTAGAAATGCAGCCTGCCTTCCTAGAGTACCAGTTAAATAAATCAGAGAGGGAGCCTGAGCTTTGGGTAAACTATTTAAGATCTTTCAATGAGAAAATGTGTAAAGCTAAGAAAGAGAAAGTTAAGAGTAATCCTTTCTGGGGAGAGGACTACGAAGGTGAAGGTAGGTCTTAGTTCTTTTTAGGCACATCTAAGAATTGCTCATTTAAGCTTTTCTTTATTGAGCTCATCTGGTATAGATACTGATCAATACTTACTTGGGGCTTCCCTTTCCCGCCGACTTATCAGCAACACGTTGTTGATGTTTTTTGTAAGTGATACTTGCATATTTCTCTATATAAAGATGCAAACTCATCTACCCATTCTCCTAGCGTCATCTGTCCCCATATTACCTTCCTGGTCAAAGCGGAAATTTATATTAGTTTGAGATTCTTCACTTGCTAGCCCTTCTATAAGTGCGCCTTCCTCGTTTCTTAACGCAAACCCATTAACCCTAGTAGCCCCAATCTCAGTTACATAATGTGACCCATGGGGACGTTTAGTTTCTAAACCCCCCAAACCACTTTGTCGTAGCCAGTCACCTACTGTTGTGTGATCTAAGAAAACATCAGGCATATAAGCTACCTCGTCTATACACCCTTTAAAATAATTATCGCCAGTTACCTCTGAGCCAACAGCTAGAGGTGCACTATGTACTTCAGTATTGATTTCCGTATAGGTAGCGTCTATGTAGGCCCCTGAAATATCAAATGAGCCTATCCATGTGCCTCCTAACCTGGTTGCCATGTTTTGCGGATTAAAGGAAGAGTAGCGGCCATACGCACCATATTGCTTTCCTGCCGTACCATGCTCTAGATCAAATATTGTCGCGTCGTTATTATCAAGCGCCTCTCTTACTGCGGATTCTGGTATACGTAGAGTGTAATTCTCTATTTTACCACCTTCGATGTTGAAAGAATTTAAAGTTAGCCACCACTCGTTAGCGCTATGAGTAATATGTTGCTCATTAGATACCCCTTGACTGATTAATCTTAACGTAGCTCCTTGCTTTATACCAACAGGTACTCCCATTACTGTTTCAGCTGTGTTTTCTAGTGTACTGTTAGGAGCCCAAATATTCACTTTTAATTCAGGTAAATATGACTCATCACTTCCATCACTATAGTGGTTATTATAAAAAGCGAAGCCAGTTATGCCAGCATCCTCTTGATCAGCTGTATCTCCTTTCTTAAAACCGAAGTATTTCTTAGATCCCCAATCACCAGCATAATCATAAGAATGCCAATCGTCATAATAAGCAGCAGCGCTTTCAGCAGCGCTAGTAGGAAATTTATAATGCGAACATGCTATTATAGTATTAGAATCACCATAAGGTGAGCTCTTATACTGATCAAGTTTAGTCCACGCCGCTACAGTGAATTTTGTATGTCTGTGGGTAGACTCACTTCCGTCTAAGCACACAAAAGAAGAAGCTAGGTCAAGCGTCGTTAGATTAGTCCAGTCAACTTCCGCTATCTCCTGTCCTCCCTCTATATAGGCGGCAGGTGTGCCATCCATATATTCTCGTGGTATTCGCAAACTATACTTGCCCCATAAAGAATCCTCATCGAAGAACGCGGTTGGTAGTGTTAAATCACCACTCCCCTCTATTACTGTATTTTTTGCTTTTCCCTGTCCCGTATTATTACAATAATTTGGGTTATCAAATCGCCATATGAATTTACCTGATTCATTAGGCATATATCCTCCCTCAGAGCTCGTGGTATACATACCATCAAATTTAAAGAAGGTCTTATTTTTACTTCCTATAGATATAGGTTGTGCTGGTATTGGACTAGGAAGGCCTATAGATGTACTATTCGTAGTAAAAACCCAGGTATACTCAACTAACGAGTTTCCTGCCACATCAGTTATATTTGTAGTTAATGTAACAACATAAATCGAAGAGGCGCTTAATAAACTCTTTGGTGTAAATGTAGCTGTATATGTAATAGGATCATAGACAATAACACCTGTTACAGGAGTGCCATTAACTTCCACAAGGAAAGAATCGTCATCCACCGAGGCAGCACTTAGGTCTTCGTCAAAAGTGGCAGTAATTGCTATAGTACGTTCTACGTTTACTGCAGTATTAAAGGGGAAAGTGCCTGTTACTTCAGGAGGCGTAACGTCTCCCCCACCGGCTGCTACAGTCGTAAAGGTCCATACTTCGTCTGCGCCTAAATTATCTCCATCTAAGTTTGTTATTGCAGTTGTCAATGTTGCTGTATACAGAGTTGAATTAGACAAATAGCTTTCTGGAATAAATCTAGCTTCAAGCGTATTATGATTAAACACAACCGACCCGGCTACTGGATTACCTCCCGTCTCTAAAGTAAAACTTGTCCCAGTTACGGTAGCGGCATCTAAGTCTTCATCAAAGATCGCTGTAATACTTGTCCCTATAGGTATATCAATATCTGTATCTGCCGGGTTAGTACTAACTACCGTAGGGGGCGAAACATCAGCTGTTGTGAATGACCAGCTATAAGGAGCTGCAAGCGTGTTTCCCGCTATATCTGCTATGTCCGTAGATAAAGTAACCGTAAAGGTTTCTAGAGGATCTAGGCTATAAGACGCAGGAGTAAACACAACTACTGTATCATTAGTTGTAAAAGAGTAAGCTCCCCCAAGTGGTGTAAGAGCAGAATCTAGTATTTCGAAGCTATATTGGTCTATAGTGTTTCTATCAATAGGCTCGCTAAAGGTAACTTCAACAAGAGTATCGCGTCTAGCTATATCTATGTCTCCTGAAAGAGGAGAGGTTGAATCAACTGTAGGCGGTGTAGTATCTGGACTATTACTGGTTATTGTAAAAGACCATACCTCAGCGTTAGCAAGCGGAGCTCCCTCTAAGTCTGTAATACCTGTAGTCAGCGTTGCTGTATATTCTTCATCATTTGTCAAAGCAACATCAGGTACGAAATATACGAGAGCGTTATTCTGAGCATAAATACCTACAGAACCTGTTATAGGCGTTCCACTACTATCCTCTAGTAAGAAATTATTGGTAGTAGCACTAGCTGGGTCTATAGCCTCATTAAAAGTACCTCTGATCGTTACTGTTTCAGCAATATCTGTCGCACCGTCAGTAGGCCAGGTGCTATCAAGTACTGGAGGTGTATTTATTTTTTCTGTTACGAAAAAAGTTTGAAGTTGCCCGACAAGAGGAGCTCCCTCATTATCTGTAATTAAAGCAGCTGTCGCCTCTACATAGTATAAATAATCTTCGTCTAGGTCCGCATTAAAAGTTATTGTAGCTGTAAATGTATTAGAGTCATAAACTAGGACTTGTGCTGGTTTGGTGCCACCTGGTTCACGTACATCTAGAGAGTTGGTATCCACGCCATTTACATGCTCACTAAACACAACTATTACATCAGTGTCTAGAGCTACGTCACGAGAACCGTCAGGCGGAGTAACTGATGTAATATAAGGCGCTACATTACTTGCTAATGTATCAAACGTCCAAGTATACTCACCACCGTCTAAAAGATTACCAGCTAGATCAGTTATGCTCGCATCTAAAGTGGCTATATAGTCATGGTCTAGAGTCAGATCGCTAGAAGGGGTAAGCGTTGCTCTGTTCTGCGCGGCATTCCAGCTGAAGGAAGCAGGGACTGGAAAACCCGTTGTTGTATTTGTTAGAGTAAACGTTGTTCCGTCTAGAAGTCCTGTATCCATTGCCTCGTCAAATTCGCAATAAACTATGGAGTTTATATAAACAAATGTAGCGCCATCAGATGGGTAGGTGCTTTCAACCGTAGGAGCTGTAGTATCACCTTGGCTCTGTTCCGTATTGAAGTAAAGGATTTGAGGCTCTAAAGGGACGAAGAACTTATTCATAATAGACCCAGAAACGTAATTTAGCCTTATATTATACGTAGTTCCGTAAGAAAAGAGTTGATCAGGTGTGAATGCTAATCTTTTAGTAGTATCATCATAACTAAGGGCTCCAGTTACTACGCTTCCTCCGTCTTGTACAACCATGTCAAAATCCTTAGTGAGTACATACTCACTTGCTTGGATAATAGATTCATTTAACTCAATAAAGCAAGGATCAGCAATAGGTGCGTCTATCGTAGCTGTTCTTTCCATGATAACAGGAGGCCCTTGAGTGCTAGCACCAAAATCTATACGTATATTGTCTAATCTAATTTCATCCCCAGTTACAAGGTCTGACTCTCTTACTGTATTGTAAGGAGGTACGGAATCTTTAACTCTCTGACGAATTACAAGCTTACTCTCCCCGTCTGTTGCATAACTCGGCAAAGGGAAGGAAACGTTGGTCCAAGTACTATAAGCATTTTTATATGTAACAGTGTATGGATAAAACTCTGTTCCATATTCTATAAAGAATAAGATATCCCCCTCCGCCATACTTGTGGTAACTTTTAAGTCAAAATTAACCATATATAAGCGTCCTTTTGTTAGCGTATGCCTTGGATGAGAGCCAGCCGCGTAAGCTATTACAGTGTCATATTGAGTATCTATAGGACAGACCGCTATATTGCTTTGTTTTGCCGCATCAAACATTACAGTACCCTGGTTAGTAATAGACCAAGGAGCAGCTACGGGAAGCTCAAAAGCCCCGTTCTGCAGGAGGGACTGAAAAGGCGCTGCGTAAGTACCGGTTGTAAAATCCCAATTTTGTGTAGGTAGCTTTGCTCCTGAAAAGTCCCACACACTATCCATAACCAGCGTATAAGCAGTGTTGTCAACTAAAGGCGCTGTAGGGGTAATGCCTATAGCATCGATGGAGGCATAATAAGTAACTACAGCATCGACTTTAACCGAGGCGGCATCTTCAATATATACTGTAGTCAAGTTTACATCTTTTACGTTTAGCAGGTGATCCACATAGATCATCAACTCCTCAGCAGGATTTACATCAACAGCATTGTTGACAGGCCTTGTATGTATTACCGAAGCTACCGCAGGGGCAGCATTAGCTATGCGTATCTTATATTCGTATTTCTCTAGCTTATTTCCATTAACGTCCATTAATCTGTAAGAGGGATTAGTGTCCACTATTTCTGTACGGATTGTAAAAGTTCTACCGTAGTCTGTAGCAGATGCATTTTTAAGTTCAAAGTCAAAAAAGTGACCAGACGAGTTATAAGTAATATCAAAGTTAAAAGTTTCAGGGGCTTCACCAGGTTCTTCTAATATAGTGAAATAATTTGAATAAGGCGCTGTAGGAGTGGTCATACCATTTCCTACAGATTCAATCATAAAGGAAAATCTTGATCCATTTGCTAAAGCGTGGTTTACATTCTCTTTTTTAGTAGCCACAAGAAATGGCATTGTTTTTTCCTGCGCAGCCAAGGAAACACTCGTAACAGTTACTTCATCGCCATCTACTAAAGCGCTATTATAATCCTTTATCTGGTCTCCGGTGTCTATATGGTCTACTTTTAATAAGACTGCGAAAACAGTGGCATTATATTCTTTGTTAAGATTTAAACTTCCAGTATGAAAAATAGGTGCGTTATATACACACTCTTGGGGATAAGCCATAGTAGCGGCGTCATATTTAACTTCATGAAAACCTGTAATTCCTTCATTACCTTGAATAGCTAATATAAAACAGGTTTCTCCGTCCACTATAGTAGAGGAATCTACGCTAAAAGTAATCTCTGCGGTTAGCGCATTAGTAGCAGTAAGTGTCGTAGGATTAACAAGCACTTGATGCATTAAAGGTAGATCACCATGAACAGGTAAGTGTGCTGTACTGATAAGTGTAGTAGTATTAAGAATAACGTGCCCCCTCCCTTCCCCGCCAAGGGTGGGTCCAAAAACCCAATGGAATGCTTCGTGTTCATCGGGTTGGTTGGCATCAAAATTAGGATTCCTCAGCAAGTTCTCTCCCGTTGCACTATAGTTGCTATCCCCTATACCAACAACCTGTACTTCAAGTTCTTCCCAAGCTTGTATATCTTTAGATCCATTCCATCTGTAAAGAGAGCAAGAAGCTAGGATATCTGAATCCTTAGATAAGCCAACCCAATACCACCCATCTGTATCTAATGCTGCATCGAAAGAAAATTGGATTTTATTTGCGCCTCTTGGTATAGAAGCAAACAACTTATTAGAGAAAAGGCCATCCGCCTCAACACCTTCTACCCATATACTAATGCCTTTAGAGCTATTGCCATGTCCAATATTAAGGAGCTCTACATAGGGTTCACTATCCCCTTGTAGGCGTGAATCCAATACTGTAGCTGCTATATCAGCGTTTGCATTTGTTGCTATTGTGCCTATTAATGAGTCGTCTCTAAAAGTATTCTTAATACAAAAAATAGTTTCAGCAGAGTATTTTTTGTTAAATTGCCACGAGCTATCATGAGGGAGTGCTAAGCCTCCTTCACCTGATATTATAATGTTATCACCTAAACCAGCACTCTCAAAAGAATTTTGAGGTTGGTTATACCTATATAGCTGAATATCATCTAATAAAACAGCTGGGCGATCTACATCACTATCTTTAGCTCTATTGCCTATCGTTAGTGTATAACTATCTGATACCTTGCTATCTCTAGTATTAAAAATATGCTCGTACGTATAGTTAACTTGGCTGCGTATTACAGCCCCAACCACGTCGCTGACCGTAGTGTAAGTATTTGGGTTTAAGTCTTTCTCAATAGCATCCCATGCAATACCCCATGAGCCGTCTGCTTGCAAGTACTCATTAGTTCTATTATTCTCTAATGTAAATGTAACAAAACCATCGCTAGACGAACTCCACGCTTTAAAACTAAGCGCATAATCACATCCAGGTTCTAATGTGTAGGCCTCTAAATCTTGCGCAATAAAAGGTTTATCTACGTTCGGGTCCGCCGCAAGCGCCTCAGGGAGCGTGCATACGGCATAACCAGACATAGGCCTTTCCATTGTTGTATTGGAGCCAGCTGTAGTAGGAATAAAGCCTACGGAGGCTCCATCCCCTAAAGACCACCGCCACACTTCAATGGAGGGATCGTTAGTAAAGGCTGTCAAGTTACTGTTTTGTATAGCACGACGCTGCCCATACATAGGTGTGACAGAAACATTGTCGATGGCTAATACCCCATTTCCAGTATATCCCCCTTGAGATTGAATCATACCTATAGTAATACTTGCTCTAATATCAGCATCTAATGCGTTGAATAAAAGTGCTTCGTTATTGAACCACCACTTATGTATTGGTCCATAATATACTGTGGCATTACTTACAACCGTATCCCAGCGATACGTATTGAAGTTGTAGTAAATAGGCGCATCGCCTGCATCTACATTTATAGAATCACTAGCTATCCGCCCTTCTATGGTCATATAAGGTGAAATATACACAGCAGTTTTATTTGTATCTGCAGTGTTGAAAGATATATGATCAAAAGAAAGCTTGTAGGTGGAGGACTTCTTCAAGATGAAATCTTGACTCACGGATGTGCCTGCACCAGCTTCTGGTGGAAGAATCAATCTAGCCTTATTATCAGCAAAAGCTATCGAGTTTGAGACAGTAGCTTCCGTATCACTTGTATACCAACCACCATCAAAGGGGTGTGTCACACCTGTAGACAAGCGGAGCCATTCAAAAGAAGCGTCTTGTATCAAATTGGGCATAGTTATCCCAGCATTTCCATATGTCTCCCATGAGCGCCGCTTAGGTGTGAAAGCAAAATTAGTTACATCTTCATGTGAAGAATATGTTTTTGGTAAAATAACTAAATCAGAAATATCGGCATCTACATAGGAAGCTGTCAAAAGCTCCATTGCTGTTGCTGAGTAATTACCCATCATATCGCGTGAATGATTAGGGTGAGGAGATCGTCCAACCTGAAACCTAAAATTACTTACTGTTGCTTCTAATATCTCCTCGGAATTCTCAGGATCAGGTATGTTGTACTCTTCGTTAGAAATAAAACCCATATGATTTTGAGGACCTACATCATACTCTCCCAAGAGCTGCATGCCCCTAAAGGTCTCTCTTACTATGGTAGAGTTATCGACTAAAGCAGCTGGATCTCTAGCGTTGTCTAAATTAGCCACTAAGTCTTTTTCTCTAGCACCATAAAGCTTAATCATACCATTACCAGTATATCCTTCTTGACTATAGCCTACAGTAGCAGCAAAAACCCACCAATCAGCGGCTGAGTCTTCTAAGCCTACATCACATAGAGCTTCTTGATGAGATACCTCGTATGTTTGTGTACCAAAGTGCCCAGACCATCCGATACGTAATTCATTAGTATTATAATCCTCCATAATACGCATACGATACATAACAGCGTCAGTTGAGGGAGCTGCATTGATAGAGGTGCCAGAAGTGCCTTCTATATCCCATGGTGTCCAAGCAATACGCAAGGCTCTATAATCAGTGGTGGTTACTCGAGCATTGTTATATACGTGCCCCACTATCAAAGATATATCCATCCAGCCACCTGTTCTAAACCCATTCAATAAAGAACTGAAATCATTATTAGGATAGAATTTAATGGTTTTATACATACCATCGTTTAATACAGTAAGTGTTCCATAAGTACCTTCACCAAAACCGATATTTATAGAGCTCACACCCTCTGTGCCAAAGCTAAGGTTGATACCTTGTATATCCCCTAGCTTACTCACTGAGTTATTATTATACTCACACATGATAGCTAAGAAAGCCTCTCCAGATAGGATACCTTGATCTAGATTAACAATATTATTTTTGTCTGTACCTAGTACACTGATAATCCGTGGCATATCATAGTGGGCAAAAGAAAGAGCCCGTGTTCTATATGAAGCCAAGCCTCTTTCCGTTGAGAGTGTAGAGGTTAAATCGTTAACTGTATAACTTGTAGTGATGGAAGACTCTAGCCCATAATCAAAACGTTTTTCAGATAACTTCTTAGCATATTGCGTGTACTCAGGTAAATTTAAGCTAGAGGTGATAGTTAATGAAGTACCGCTTAAATCAGGAAGCTCAAAAGCAGCCCAGTCTATGAGCGGAGTAGCGCTTGTTAAGTCTTTCGAGAACATAACCCCAGAGAATTCTTTCTCTTCTGCAAGAATAGGATCTACAAAAAGCTTATCTGAGTATATCTCAGAGTTGTCTATGCGATATACATAAGCCGAAATAGACTCTGTAAAGCTCATGCTTGTTTCAGCTATCTTTAAAGTTACACCTGGTAACAATGTAGTATCTGTCCCACTTGGTGCTACAGCTTCCGTATGTGCTATAGTTCCAAAGTTAAATGTATTATAGCTAAACGTAGTGCTATCATGTACACACGTTTGAATACGCTCATCTATAAGCTCAACTTGCGGCGAAGATGTTACGTACAAAGCGCTCTCTACTAAAGTAGAATATGTGTGCGTTTCGCCATTGATACTCCATTTGGTTTCTATGTATAGATCACCCCAGCCATCGAACGCCCAATCATTATCCTCTATTTTGAATGTAGCATATAGACGCGCATCACTAGATGCTGCCAAGTATGTTAAATCAGTTCCAAAGCCTTTATTGAAAGAAGCTGTGATGTAAGAGCTTGAATCGGTACTGTATAAACGAATAGTAGGTTCCTCATAACCCAGGGGGATAATATCGGCTGTAGCTCTATTAAGATTACCCAGTAAGTTTTTGCCAGAAATGCGTATAACATGATCTTTCGTAGAGTTTAATTGTTTTGGTTGTATATCCCAATAAGTTGTAGCAGTAGTATCTTCTAAATATTCGTACTGATAAAGCGTATCCACTGAAGGAGTGGGTGCATCAGAGCCAGTATAATTTTGTGCATCTAAATTAATTATTTGTAAGTTAAGTGTTTCTAGCTCAGAAGCTGCGATACTATCACTACTTTCTAAGCCTGGATACATATAATCCATACGCTCAACTGTGAAGTAAGCATAGGTTGTATCTGGTAAGTCTAGGGGACTGAATGAGCTAAGACGTAGGTGAGCCTCTTGCCATTCCGTATTATCATATAAGCCAGTAAGTGCAGTTTGACTTTTTAGGTATCTAACAAAAGAATCATTTTCGGTCCTAAAGAGCTGGTTTTGCTCTAACGTACTTATATCGGATGTAGTAGACAGAACAGCTCCACTACCTTCATCTAAATATACATTACCGTAAAAACTAAAGTATGAGTCAAAGGCAGTTTGATTGTTGTCTTCGTTGAACTTATTGAAAAGATCTGGGTGAGCCAAGAAATACTTGCCACTTATGCGTCTACCTAAATAATGACTTGATTGCTCAGAGAAAATATGCGACATCTTCTCTGTATCCTGATCATAATACTTAGCAAATTCTAATTGCTTTGACCAGTAAATAGTCTCATGGTTGACAGTTCTTGGATTAGCCCATTGTTCCTGTGTAACCCCATCAGTATAGTGTTTAACAGAAGGTGCTAGTTTGGGCGCAGGTAATAGCTCTGTTATTGAATCTTCTTTGCCGAAACTCTTTTCCGAGACAGAAGTTTTTCTATTTTGTATGGTAATACCAGCATTGGTAAAACCATGTCCACCCGTATTCTTTGTGAATATTAAACCTACTTGTTTCTTATTAGGTAATATTTTTTTGATGTGTTTTTCTAACTGTACATGCAAAGCAATATAATCCAGGCCATTATGCTTCTCGGTAGAAACGCTAAAAGAAAAAGGAACGATAACTATGGTATCGGGGAAGAAAGCGCTTTTTATAGCATAAGGCACGGCTAAAGCTGCCTTTACTATATTTTTCCTTTCTTTGGTTAGGCGTAAAGATATAACAGGCTTAGCTGACGTTATATCTAAAGTTTTGTTTAAGTCAGAAATGTAATTAACTGAAAGTGATGTGCTGCCTATGTCAAGACTATACAGCTCAGGAGAGACAAAAACGTATTGCCTATCATCTAATACACCTACACACACTTTATCTTCTTCTACAAAACCTGCAGTTTTTAATCTATCAATAGAGAAGGATATAAAACCACCGTGGAGTTGATAATCTAATATTAAAGCAGTAGTGCCTTTCTTTGGATCGAATATCCATACTTCTTTAATATTGGAAGTGGCTACCGGCAAGCCTCTTAAGATATTCTGCTTGTCCTCACTTATAACTTTTGATTTCAAATGCATACTAGATGCAAAACGAATTTCAGGTTTTTTACCTGTTCTAGTTATATAATAATTATGAGGGTTTTTGTACAACAAGCGTTTATTATCTTGCTTATAAATATAACCTATCTCCGCAAAGCCACTTTCATTCGTAAAGGCTGGCTTGTATTTTAGAGTAAGCGGTATCTTATGTTTTATATTTTTCTTAAGCTTAATCTTGCCATGAACATTAGGCTTCAAGATATCGCCCGCTTCTGTAACAGCCTCTATAGTATTTTTTTGTATAAATTTAACCGCATTGAGTCCTATAACATATCCACCAGGAATGCTTTCTTTTGAACCCCATAGGTTTCCGTTAATAAATGAGTCATCTAGCGTGCTATTACCTTTCTGAACGCCGTAAGGGATCGTGACAGGGATAGCTTCCGAGCGTAAAGTATTCTGTGTCTCTAATAAGTAGATTTCACCTTCTTTTAATGTACGGTAGCTTGTTATATTAAAGCTAAAAGCAGCCCTATCACAGACATTAAAGAGTTTATCATTTGCGCCATCTGGTTGTTGCGTTAACTCAGCAACTAACTCATTAGAGACCTCAGTGCTATCAGAGGATGTGTACAGCCAGCCTTTATAAAGATAGTCGTGATTAAAGGTATCTCCCCAGCGCGCACTATCTGTGCTTATAGTTTTATCTGTATATATACTCTTTTGATATAAACCCTCCGTTAAAGCAGAGAAACCTTTTCCACCAGGAGCAGCAGAAGTTACTTGTACGTGAAATTGGTTAGCATGCTTATTTTGCTGGGGAAGCGCTGAATCTTCCTTAGAAAATAAGGTTAAACTATCTATATAAGCAACCTTAGCTTGTAAGCCATTACCTACTGTAGTTACGCCAAAGTGAGTAGGAGTTGTACCAGGGTTATGATTGAACACCAGAGGCATGACTGTCTCTACAGCGTTATCTGGCGATATAATATTAGATGTGCTGTCAAAAGAAGCATTTATCTCATTACCTTCAATTACATCTCTAACAGAGCCTACAGGTCCCCTAATGATAGTAGATATAGGAGAATCGATTCTCGTAAAACTAACATTGTTTTTTATAGCTCTTATGCTTACCTTAGGCTTACCAATGAGATTGGTTTTAGTTATAGCATTCTGACCTCTCACATAATCATTACTAAACAAACCCCAAGGCACATTAGACACGCCTGGGACAGCAAAGCCTGCATCAATGGACTCTTCTGGGCCTAAGCCCCATTGAGTCATTCCATATGAACCAATAGGCTCAAATTCGGTACCTACTATCTCGTCTGATATAGAAAGAGAAGCTTGATCTATTGCATAGTAATATGTGAAAGAAGAAGTATGAAGGAGGTTATGGCAATTAATATGCGCAACTCCCCCTTTAGATGAGGAGGTATGTGTGTACGCGCTTGCTGTATTAAACGCATCAGCGATCGAATCATATCCATCAGCTATGTATACTAAAGCCCCTTTTGAATCAAACAAATCCGTACGGTGTGTAGCTACTGCATTCGCAAAAGTAAAGTCTATGCCATTGTAAACGATATCATCTGCTTCTGTGTTGGTTGTATTTTTAACTAAACCTGTGCTAGTAAACCAACCGTCAGATGTTGGTTGTGCTGTTCCTGGGTGTATTGCTAAGATGCTCGGATCAGCTGTATTTAGCTCTGTTAAGCCTGTATATGTATAAGCGAGCTCTGTCGAAAAAGAGTCAAAAGAAACAGTAAGCGACCCAGCAGACATCCCAGTTAAGGAATGCATTAAACAATATACGCGTTGATTAAATGTAGATGCAGTAGTGTAATCGCCATCAGAATATCTTAAATACACTTTAGAGTTATCTGTGATGGTTGTAGTATTGGCTCCTTGTAGAACTGTAATAGGTGTTAAAGACTGTGTGGTATGAATATCGCCTTCGATATCAATACTTATCGTATCACCTTTACTTATCATCTGTCCCGATACACTCTTCGTAGCACTGATAGTAGTGCTAAGAATAATCGAAGCAGTATGAAGAGAAAGAGTCTCCCAATCACAGCCGTAATCTGTAGATACGACAGCATATAAGTCTTGAGGTGAGCTTGAATCATAAATACCTGCAACGTCTATATGGAATCGCTCATGTCCATTACTTGAACGGAGGACCTCATCAGTATATGGTACGTGGCCAACCAAATCTTTTGAAACTTTATTGTAAAAGGAGACACCATTTACACATGATTCCCATTTCTCTAAACCAGCTTGTGTATGTGTTTTATTCTCAGAAGAAAAGCCAGTACCATTTATCTCCATATAACGATCACCATATGGCGTTAAGCCTATAATTTGAGGTTCTCTACCTATCATTACTGATTGGGTCGTATATTCTTGTGTAATCGGATAAGGCGTTTCAATAACTACATCAGCTACACCATGCCATCTTTGCTTGTAATCTTTAATGTGTTGTTCATCTACTAAGCGCCACTCTTGTACATTTCTTTCAATATCCTTTAGGTTGTCATCAGGGAAAGCTTCTCCAATTAGCTCCCCTGTTGCTGTATACACAAAAGAAGGGTTAGCTGCGTGACCACCATCACTGAAATCTGTGGTACAGGTAAAGTCTGCCCTTTTACCTTTTGTCCATTGGAACAAAGAGTTTCTACTAACTGGCTGTATAGGCGTTGTATTGCTAGTGGATAGCTTAAGATTCTTAGCTATTACGTATTGCTTGTATGTACCTTTGAAATCAACGTTAGGCGTAGTGTTATGTAAGAATAAAACATCTACTGTTTCTAGCCCTGCAGTGTCTCCCGTTAGTTTAACTGTCCCATCTATATGAAATAAACCCTTTTGGCTTCTTAGTGAACTGTTGATTAAATCTATATAACCAACTATGTTATTAGATGTAAAAGAAGATTTACCTTGTACTGGTAAAGCTAAGGGGTTGTTTGGTATTGTGCCAGGCTTAAAGAGTAAAATACTAACCGAACCATCCTGAGAGGCCTTACTAACTGAATTAAAGGAAAGCGTAGTGATACCTTCTTTTTGCAATAACCCGTTTCTGACTGTGGCACCAGCCAAAACATTACGTTGGATTGCTGGTTCTTCTATAGCTATAAATGCGTCTGAATTTTCAAGAAACTGTCCATTTTTTAAGAGCGAAACCCTTAAAGCTACACGCTTTCCTGATTTAATAAAAGAGGAAAGTAACTGAGACGGTTCAAGATTAAAGGTGAGCCTGCTTGAATTTATAATATGTATATCATCTGTGTTTAAAATCTCTGTTTGATATGCATTAGACTCTAAAGCGCCTTTAGCCGTTACATACATAAGGTCAGTTCTAATCTGATCAAACTTAGGTAACTTGTTATCTAAAAAGTTTGAGCCTTTTAATGTGATATCTTCAAAGAATGAGCGTGTATCTAAAGCGCTTACGTTTAGTATGTTAGAGGTTTTATTAACTTCGAGATACATATCAGGCGAAGCGTAATAAATATATTCACCTGTTTTGAAGTCTGTTCCGCTAAAGCCTATATATAGCGAACCAGAACCACGAAATGAGCTAATAAACGAATTAAATTCGGTAGTATACTTGAACTTATAAATACGCTCATCAGTACTAACTTGCTCATACGGTATAGTGCTCGTGGCTATATTGCTATCAAAGATGCTAGAAACATCCCCTTTACCCTTGAATGCGTATGCTACTATTTGCGGATTAGTTATGTTTGCTATATTCTTAGCTTTTAACCTAAAGCTATTCCCAGTAGAGTCTTGCATTAAATCAGTAACACGTAAAGCACCATATAAAGGTATAGAGGTGATCCCCTTATTGAAGGTAATAGATACCTTAGATACCTTGTTGTAGGACACCTTATATAAGCCTTCTTTAGTGGAGCCAAACTTTATATTGTATGCTGGTATTGATATCGTTTGCTTTACTTTACGCTCTATATCATACTTACGAAGAGCTAATGCTTTACCATATAAGCTTAATGAAGCCGCATTCGTGGAAGAAGGAGAAAACGCTAAAGGACTATATGAATACGTATCCAGCAACTTGTTTTCAATATTTACTAAGGGTAAAGTCTTGTCCTGCACGCCTGTGTACCCCATAACACCTAATGTAGTAGCTTCCCTAATACCGCCATAAAGAAAATTCTTACCTCTTTGCGTCGTAGCCTGCTCGATCTTAATGTTGATAGCACCTTTTAAAATTTCTATTCCTTTATCCCGATAAGTAAATGTTAGTATAACTGGAAGGGTAATTGTTTCGCCGGCGAGTTCTGCGTGCTTTAAAAATATTAGTGTAGATAGCTTTTCCTTTAACTTAATATGGAATACTTTAGACACATCAAATGTGTAATCTTTCTTCTTATGTCCTTGGTTCACTTCTACCAGATTATCAAACTCTACTACGCCAAGACTATCTCCTACCTTGAGCATTTTTTGCTTAGATCTTTTCTTGTAAGGTTTATTGGATATAAGGGGGTTAACAGTTTCATCTAAAGTAATAGTAGCACTCTTTACAGCTGTTTCATATATACCTCCCTGTATCTCATTAGGATTTAACGCTAATTTTCTAGATACTAATCTTATATTAATTGTATCATTTTTGAAACCCCCGAATGCTGGGGACCAAACTAGAGGAGGTGTGTCTCGAAAGATACCTTTCTTTGCCTTATTGGGAATAGCCATTAAAAGTAATTATATGTCTTTTTGTGCTACAAATAAAATAGACACATTCTATCAGTTTAGCACTAAAAAATAGGTACTTTTATAGGTATAAATAAGTATCAGATAATTTCATCTGACAACACTTGTACTTATAAGGAGGTACAAAAAATGGATACTACTGCTACTACTACTGCTACTACTCTTCGTCGTGTGGATTCAATTAAGGAGTCTGCGAAACTCGGTGGCTACGTTGCCATCACCGTGCTCACATACTTGGGCCTCGTCAACGGGACGTGCCGTCTGGTTAAGTGGTGTGAGAAAAAGATCAAGAGTGTGCCTTCAAAGGCCTAAGAAAAAGAAGCCCAACATTATATGTTGGGCTTCTATTTTTTTAAATACCTCTAGAGGTATAAAAAAGATAACTCGTCTGAGCGAGTATAAACAGATCTTAAGCTCAGAGCGTTCCGAAAGGAGGTGAAACCGTGCATATGTAACATATGTAAGTATGTATATTACTGGATGAAGGTAAAAGGTAAATTTAGATCCCTATGGGGGGAAGCTAAATAAAACTACTCCTGCAAGGAGATAGTTGGGTCAGGTGGGTAAGATAACTAACCCCAACGAAACAGGATGATTCATCTGCCTGTTTTTTTCTTTAACCTTAAATAGGAGTAATCAAATGACAGAAGTTCGTTTAGATACGTTGTCTTCCCCGCAACATAAATTTATTATAGCCGCTATGAGTGCGGGATACGATGTATTCCATTACTCGGGTAGAGGTATGATGGGAGAAGAATGTCCCGCCATTCAGGTAGAAAATGTGGCGGATTTCGCCAGCCCAGTGCCTTACGAGTCTGATCAACTAGGGATGGGTTACGTTATTTACTGCCCGGGCAAATAATGCCTTTCTTTCTCATCTGCATACCAGCAGCATTAGCTGCTGCTCTTTATATAAGTGTAAGAGATAGGTGCACTAAAAAATAGGTACTTTTATAGGTATAAATAAGTATCAGATAAAGGTTGCACAAGCAACATGCCTGTAAAGATTAGTGGTTACGTCAGCAATGCTTAATATTCCTGACAAGATTAAACATAATGCCTATGAATAGCGTTTGATAATCTAATGCTGTACTCAGCATTGTTGGACATACTACTAATCTTTTTCCCCTCGCCTCAAAGTAGTTTTTATTTTAATGATGAAAGATCTTGATAGCTTTTTCATTAAAATTGAGGGAGATTCTCTCTCCTACTTTACCTCCTTTAGTAAAAAAAATCAAGAGTCTTGCCAGAGGGACTTAAAACCTCTGGCTCTTTTACCCTTTTCTTTTAATAAAATGCAAACAGCACAATTAACAAAACGCGTTAATCATTTACTTGATAAATGCGAAAAAAATAGAACAGTAGGTGGCGAGAACATCTACTATTTAATTAAATCAGATTTCGAGGCCGAAGGGCTAGTAATGATGACGGTTTTAAATTTCATGACAAACGATACAGAAGCTTTAAATGTATTAGCGAATATAATAAACATGCATCCTAACTTCGCTTATAAGCAGCTAATGCGAGGAGCTTTCGAGGAGTTAGACGATGATGAAATGCAGAGGCTGATGGATGAGCTAGGTATTTCCTACGGCTCATATTGCGAGTGCCGCGATCAAGCCGTTAAGACATACTTTAATAGAAGACGGTTACTTATAGACCCTGATGTATACAAAGAGTTTAAACTGCAGAAGGATTTTAAACGTGATAAAGAACTAGCAGAAGCTTAGTTCACTAGGGAGAGGTTAATACTTCTCTCTATTTTTTTGCCTTTAAGTGGGTATAATACTTTAATGATTACGCTTGAAAATGTAAAAGATAAAACCCTTGTTTTCGATATTGAAAGCGATGGACTCATACCCTCAATGACTAAGGTACATTGTATTGCTGTGGTATTAGAAAATGGCGAATCTGAGCTCTTCGGTCCTGATAGAATCGAAGAAGGTTTAGATATCGTAGCTAATGCTCATACTATAGTAGGACATAATATTATTAATTTTGATATACCAGCTATTCAAAAGATTTATCCTGAGTGGAGGCCTAAGGGTCTTGTGAGAGATACTTTGATTATGGCTCGTGTAGAGCATAGTGATGTATTTAATGAGGACGAAGAGGAAAGGCGTATTCCTTCTAAGTTATGGGGACGACACGGTTTAGAAGCATGGGGCCATCGTTTAGATGAGGCTAAAGGTGACTTTGGTAAAAATAGTGATTGGACTAATTACTCAGAAGAAATGGGTTTGTATTGCGTACAGGATACGATAGTTAATCTAAAGCTTTGGGAACACCTAAGGGATATACCGGAACAAGCTTGTCAGTTAGAGCATGCCTTTTTTAGGGTCTTGGAAAAACAAATGGCCCATGGGTGGCATTTCGATTGGGAGGCAGCCCAAGAACTACATCAAGTTTTATTGCGAAAGAAAAAGGATATTCAATATAACTTGGAGGAGAGCTTTCCTCCTATAGTAACTTATCTTAAAACGCCCGAATATTGGTTAGACGATCAAGGCTTCTTCGATACTAGATATACTAACAAAGGCTCTGCTCCTAAGAGCATTAGAGGTAGTTTAAAACCAGGTCCTTTTAAAGCCAAGACAGCACCTTTTAATCCAGGTAGCCGAGATCAAGTAGCCGCTGTTTTAATGGCGAAATACAATTGGAAGCCTACTGAAAAAACAGCAACAGGTAAGCCTAAGATTGATGAGGAGACTCTTAAAGACTTAGATTATCCTGAAGTAGCTTTATTCAGAGAATACCTAATGATTACTAAACGTTTAGGGCAGTTAGCTGATGGCGCAAAAGCATGGCTTAAGTCTGTAAAAGATGGGCGTATTTATGGCCGTATTAATCACAACGGTACAGTTACTGGAAGATGTAGCCATTCAAATCCAAACATGGGTCAAGTGCCTGCTATACGTGCTCCATATGGTAAAGAGTGCAGATCGCTCTTTGTTGTGCCTGAGGGTTATAAATTAATAGGTTGTGATGCCTCTGGCTTGGAGTTAAGGTGCTTAGCTCATTATACGTATAAATGGGATCAAGGTACTTATGTAAAAGAGGTATTGGGTGGAGACATTCATACAGCTAATCAAAAAGCAGCTGGTCTTGACACTAGAGACCAAGCTAAGACTTTTATCTATGCTCTTAATTATGGCGCAGGTGACGCCAAGATCGGTAGTATTATGGGAGGTACTGCTGTTGATGGTAAAAAGATTAAAAAGAAATTCTTTGAAACTTTACCAGGCTTAAAGAAGCTTATGAAAGAAGTGGAAATTACTGTTAATCGTCGTGGATATATCCGTGGCTTAGATGGTAGGCCTTTGCCTATTAGAGCTATGCATGCTGCGCTTAATGTATTACTTCAATCAGCTGGTGCGGTAATCATGAAACAAGCTACTGTTTTAATGGACGCCGAATTCACCAAACGAGGCTGGACACCTAAAGAGGTACAACAAGTAGGGCATATACATGATGAAGTACAGATACAAGCTAGGGAAGATCTTGCCGATGAGGTAGGACGTATAGCTGTGAAATGCATAGAAGATACTACTGATATATTAGGCTTAGATTGCCCTATGACAGGTGAGTATAAGGTAGGCAGTAATTGGGCAGATACGCATTAAAAAAAATACATATACTAGGTATAAAATAGTATCAGGCTCTTCTGTCTGATACTTTTCCTTTTAGGAGACACAACATGAAATGTAAATTTAAGGGCTGCAGTAAAGCAGCCAAGACACGAGGGTTGTGTAGTTCCCACTACACAGCTATTCACCAAGCTTTAAAGAAGGGTACCTTCGAGGTGACCCTTGCCGAGGCTGCTGAAGGCAGGGAGCTGCTGAGTTTGTTAGCCGATGCGGAGCTTCATACAGAAGCCACCCTCTTATCAGAGGGGAACACTATTCCCATTACGTCTATCAAGATGGCGGAAGCGGTAGGGCTGGTGAACCCACCTATTCCTGCCAATAAAAGGTATAAACGCCGCAAGCGCACTAAGCTGGAAATACAGCTTATTAACACCTTTGCAAAGGTAGGTGGGGTAGTTAACATCAAGCGTTAACAGAGGCTCCTTGAGAGAGATTGCATTTTATGTGGCCTCTCTTTTTTGCTAAAAAATACAGTTTTACTAGGTATAAATTAATACTCAGAAATGAGTAGAAATTTCATTAACTTACAAATACTAGTTTGGTAAGGTAATGGCTGTTAATTTAAGGTATTCTCCTTCCTAGTTAAATAGGTAACCTTTTAACAAAGTTGATCGCTTTGATAAATTACACACATTATATTGAAATTTCTTTTTGCTAAAAAAGACAGCTTTACTAGGCATAAAAGAATGTAAGCAAAATGTTTACGTACATTTAACAAAGGAGTTAACATGAAAGAGTCCGCCCCCCAACATATCAGTGCTCTTATCGAAAAGTATTTACCAAAGATGTTAAACGAGGATATATCAAAAACTAAAAAGAAAGAAGGTCAACAACTTCTTTTATTCCCTAAAAAGTCATCTAAGGAGAAATAATGACTAAAACAAGAAACTACTTTTATAAATATATTAATCTTTTTACTTTTATAAATATATTAATCTTTTTACTTTTATAAATTGGGTCCTTAATTGGACTCGGCTTTTTTGCTAAATTTAGATCTCTTTTTTTGGTATAAATAAATATCCAGCAATTCGCTGGTGTAAACGTTTACCAAGGAGGTAAAAAATGGAAGTATTCTTCCCAAAATTCCGCTCACTGAAGCGGCAGAAGCTGAGGTTTGGCCTCATCTTATACGCACTGGGCATAGCCACAGGTTTTCTTGTGTCCATGCTAGTGGGGCCAACACAGGCAACACAGGTGGCGTGGCCCACCCAGGCACCACAGGTGACACAGGTAACACATGAGGCCTTCTTGGAGGCCTTATGGGAGGTGGAGGCGAGTGGATCGCTAACACCCCCCGATGGGGATGACGGTAAGGCCATAGGACCTTACCAGATCCATCTTGCTTATTGGCAAGATGCGGTGGCCAAAGTTGGCTCGGGAGTCTACCAAGACTGCCGGGACAAGATGTATGCGGAGAAGATAATCTCCGCGTACATGGGGCGATACTGTCCCCAGGCCTGGGAGGAGGGTGATTGGGCGACAATCGCCCGGACGCACAATGGCGGCCCAAGGGGGCCGTTGAAAACCAGTACTAAAAAGTACTGGAAGAAGGTGAAGGCTCAGTTATACTGAGTCTTCACCTGGGGGTTGAACTCCCCCTTTTTGTAAAAATGATACTAGAAAAAATAAAAAACTTATTTAACCCCACACGCAAGTTTGATTCAGAGCTACTAGTAATGAATAAACGGCTTGAAAAAATTGCATCTCAGGTCGAAAACCAACGCGTGACGCTACAAATACTCGAAGACCGTGTTAGAGATAACGGCACTGAGATCGTAGCATTGAAAGCTTACGAAGATATTAAATAAGGATGCGGGTTATTTGTACCCCTCCTCTTCTTCGTAGGGCAGTGACCCCATAGATCCGTTTGCTTCACATTCGAAAGAATAAGGAGATCCTCCTACAGCATAGCAATCCGCCTCGGTGATGGTATCGTCACAGTATACATAAGGAGTCCCCTTACCTATACAGCAATTGCAGTAGTTATCGTCGCCGTCTTGTGCCCATGCAGGTGGCTCTGGTGCAGCGGGCTCATTGTGAAAATAAAGATCTATAGTTACAGGGTCGGCCTCGTTTGAGAAAATAATAACTGTTGGATACCAACCCTGTCTAAAGTTTGTGGCATCATTTAATGGTGCGGTTATCTCCATAACCATATCTAAACTAGTACCTGCAGGAACTATATATGTACCGTCTACAGCTATCGGCGTAGCAGTGTTTATAGCTGTAACAGTAAACCTCTCGGTGGGTGTATTAGGCAGTTCTGTAATAATGCAGGGATAGAATGAAGTAGCAGCAGTGCTTCCATATACTTCTACATTATATCTATTGTCTACTATTCTTAGTGGGTAAGCTGCCCCAGTATTTTTCATTTTAATCGGTATATAATATGTTCCGCCATCACATACAGGGTCTTTAACCGTGCCAGCTGCATCTACTAAGCGCCCTGTAATGCGGTATTCGGAAGGACCCCCAATCTCGCGTCTTTTAATAACCACTGTACCAGTGTAATGGTGTAGATGAGTCGAAGGATTATTTATATCAAAATTATGGACCAGTGCATCAAAAATATCATGTAAGCGGAAAGCTTCTTTTGCCATATCCCCCGGACCCGTATTGTTGCCGGTGCGCAGTCTATAAATACCGGGCCTATGAAAATTAATATGCCTTAAATCCGTATTAAGTAAAGCAGCATTGGTGTCTTCTAGATAAAACCACTGGATACCAGTAGCTGTAGCATCTATCTTTGGCCTTATCATTGAATAAGATACAGGTAAGTCATAACTAGGCTCTCCGCTGTACCATGGTTCAGTATGTAAAGCTGTTTTAGTGTAATAAGTGTCTGATATCTCAGTACTGGATAAAAACCAAACAGCCTCATTATTTACGTTATTATGTATATCTATTGCTGTAAACTTGATAGTGTTTGCTATAGCCCATTCTATGGGATTATTTTTTAATAGAATAATTCTATAATTAGGGTCTATAGGATCTTGGCTATACGTCCAACCAGGCTCTACATTAAAAATATTAAAGGCATCAGGGTCTGGTGTGTTTTCCGCATAGTAAGAGCCTTCGTTCTTTAAAACTAGCTTAGGGAAATCTGTAATAATACGCCCCCCTGCTACATATGTGTGCTGTGCGGAATTTAGTAAGTTACTATTATCTTGAGTGTATAAAGACGCATGAACACGGCTTCGTGCGTCACCAATAGGTATATGTTTAGGGATATAATCAGTCGTAAATACAAGAGAAGCCCCAACTACCACTTCTACATGCCCATTTGGTAGGTAATCAGCCGCCGAAGGTGAGACAGCTACATTGTGAGATTCAGGGTCATATGAGTCTAAGTGTGCCCATATGGTTTTTTGTCCTGTATTGATTAAGGTTCCTGTCTGTATATTTGGAAAAGTATAGCCTAATCTAGCCGCCCCTGCGTTCCCTATTGAAGGTACGTTAGTTATAGTAAAAGAATAACCAGCTGGCTTGACAAGGGTAGTGAAAGTAGTAATATGTTTACCCTCAGCGTTAAAGCCATGATCTACCTCTGCCGTATAGTTCACCGAAGCTTCTGTGTCATTGGCGGGGGCGAGCCCTTCAAAGTCTATAACTTGTGTGGCGTCAGGTATTAGCGTACCTGAAATGGGGGAAGAAGCAGCTACACCAAAATCTAGGCTATTTTGGCCTATTGTTATGTTATATGCAATATCTACATTGCCTATGTTTCTTAATGTATTAGTGGTAGTGATAACTGACTCAGGTTCCTCTCTAGTACCTCCAAAAGAAGGGTACTTCTCCCAAATAAGACTCTCGACCAAGGGCTCAATAGTAGCTTGTATGGTAACAACACCTCGCTTATAACCCTCTTCTCCCGTAGTGCAGGTAATATTAACCCCCTCCAGCAGAGTCGTATTTTCTGCTGGAACAGTCAATCGAATTGTTACGTCATGCGCAGAAGCGCCGTTTTCTAAGTCAGTAAAAGCCCCTCCACTAAGAATTGTAAGGTTTTGTGCGCTACTATCCAGGGTAACAGTACCCGACAAAGCCCCTCCGCCTGTATTTATAATAGAAAACGTTTTATCAACAGTACCTGCATTAGAGGCAATAGTGCCTAGATTAAATGTATCCTGAATAACACGTTTTGCTGTATCTTTTTTATGAGCTGCGCTCTTTGTAGGAGGATCAGTTTCCGCAACAGTGAAAGTATTTAAATCCGGACTGTGGATACTTAATACCGGACCCCAAACAGGATTAATTAAAAAAGGTACGTTGTCCGGGGATATAAAAGGACCATCGGCTGTTAGGTGGCCTGTTCCTACATTTATTATCTCAAACAAGCTAGTGGGTAAGGTATCCACGCTGTAATTGTTAATAGGCACAAAAGTAAATGTACGTGTATCAGATATATTTTCATCTGCTAAAGATATAGCAGCACTACCATTTAATGTTAATTCGTTTTGTGTATCTACAATTGATATATCACCATACACATCTATGTTGCCCGCGTCACCTATACTATCATTATCAAATGTTATATCATCAGTAGCGTAGCTAAATGTGTTATCGCCTACTATGTTTTGCCTAAAATATTCATTCCCTAAACCTATAAAGGTATATCTGTCTATCGCTGAAGGACTTATATTAAGTATAGCTCTAGGATCAGTTGTAACTTCTCCGCCCCATGCTACAGTAAAATCAGCTAGATTTGTATCAGAGAGAATAGAGACATTGTAGATTTGCTGATCTCCAATAGTAGATAGATTGGGGTCATCTGCAGGTGTAAATTTACCTACACAGTAGATAGTTTCCCCCGGAAGCAATGTATAAGTATCTGTTAATATAACCTGATTAACATCATGCCAATCTGCTGCCCATGCAGGCCTGCCAGGAGGTTCAGCTTCTAAAGTAACCGTAGCGTCAAATAAACCTTCGTTTGTAATCTCGAATGATTCCCATATTTCTCTAGTCTCGTTTAAATCTGCATAATATGCACTGGAATTTGTTCTAAGACTTAGTTGAGGTGTAATATCTTGTACACTTGTTTGAATAAGCTGCGTGCCTAGATCTCCTAAGTCTCCATTTGTGGTTGTGGCGGCTAAGCGCAAGCTAAAAGTACTATTAGCTGTGATTTCCCCAAAGACTGCTTTTAGAGTTAGAGATAGTGTCTCACCTATTGCTAAAGCCTGGGACACTGTATGATCCCAAGGCGTCGCGCCTTGATAAAGCATTAGTTCTGATTCGCCATAGTGCCCAAAAGGGTTCTCGAAGTTTCTTATATCAAAAGTAAAAGAAACAACGCCATCCGAAGTATTTGAGTTTTGTATATTAAAAGGGAAATCCGTTGTCGTATTCTCTTCTACATCTACAATTAAATCATTCCCTCCATTGATAATAAGTACATAATTGGATGCAGAGACATTAGCGGATAAATATATATGAGACACAGGGGTGTCTCCTTCAGCATTTATAGTTAATACTTCAGAATAAGGACCTTCTTTAGTGAAAGGATCAAATTCTATCGTGTAGGTAGCCGAGGAATTCAATCCACCTGACTCATCCAAGGTTGTTTCTCCCCCATAAGCTACTAGAGTAAAAGCACTTAAGGCGCTATCATCTATTGTAAAAGATCCTTGAGCCGTCCCTGTGTTATCAACAGTGAAAACAGTACTCTCAATATCACCCCCTTCAATTAAAGAACCCAGGGAGATGTTATCTACTGAAGGTGTGATATCAGCTGAATTTAATGTTATATTCAAATTAATGGGGATTTCATTATATGTAAGCACCTCCGAATTTATCTTGACGCCATCACTATCAACTAGAGTAATTGTGTTCACGTAAGACGATAGACCTGTTTGTGGGGTAAAAGTTAAAGGAGTAGCTGAAAGATCTCCCACGTTATTAAATGTAAAAGAGACACCCGGTTGACCCGCCTCCGTATCAGGGAGGTTTAGATTAAACAGGCTGTCTAGGGCGATAAAGCCTGAAATACCTTGCTCGGGAAGGGCAACACCTTCATCGATTAACTCATATTGTATGGCAAGCGTATAGGTTTTTCCTACCGTAAAAGCTCCACTACTTATTTCAGTACCTTGCTCATCTGTCCAGTAGACACTTATTGTTTCGTTTGCGTCCACACCGCCCCCTTCGTTTATATGATCTGGCGTATTGCCTACCTTAGGCGGCTGTTCTTCTTCTTCTTCTTCTACCTCGCCACAGCAAGGACCTGGAGCTACAGGACTAACACAGTTATGCGCAGGGAAACAATCTTCGTTAGCAATGAAAACGCCTGTCCTGCACTCACAATACTCCTGGTACCACTCATTACAAGGATGTGGATCGGAGCAATGGCCATAGGGTTGATTACAATGTTTGCCAGAATGATTAAAGTTAACTCTATCATCCCCACAACATTTTGCCGTTGTAACGTCACATGATGTATTATTAGCTGCAATGCTTCCGTTCCCTAAAAAGGAGCCGTTTTGAGCTGCACACCAATTTTTAGGTCCGTTGAAGTATATGAAGGGAGGAGTGTCTACACAGGTATAACCATTTTCGTCGCACCCAGTGATTCCAATATGGTCTCCGCCTATGGGAGGACTACAAGGAGCGCAGACGGCACCTCCTATCGGTATACAGCAAGCGCCTGTATAAATGGTCGGCTCAGTTTCATACCCTATTTCACCTGATAATTCAAAAAGAATACCTTTGTGTCTAGGTCGCACACGTGTTAAAACTGTTAGCCCCTCTGATATAGAGACCGTGGTTCCTTCTGCATCACTGCCTAATTTTGTTCGTATTTGGAGAGGCATTACATCGTCATCTTTTTGTGGGTACTCAAAGTGTTGCTCAAACCCAGTGATAAAATCGGAGGTTTTTCTATGTAAAGAGGCGTACCATTCTCCATTTCCAGAGGTACCATAATGATTAAAAAGACTAAGCCCTGATCGATCTGATTCCCACGTTGTCATAGGCTCAATACCTATGTTCCGTTGTTCAGGTATATCATATATGAAATTCCCCCAGCCAGAAGCGTGTATATCTTGTGACGCTTTATTAAAAGAGGGGAAGAATTTAAAAACTCGCCCAGCCGCTGCCTTAATCCTATCAAAACCTAAAGTCCACCCAGATTTAGAACCATCTTCTAAACCTTTTCCACCTAAAGATGCATAGACTGTATCCTTGTCTTCTATCAGCTCATCTGTATTAATTTTCTTATATGTCTGTCCTTGTGTACGTGCTTCATTAGGATTGAATTTATTTCTTTCTGCGCCTTCTTTTGTTATCTCTAAATTAGGAGCTACATGCAGCGCACTCTCTTGTCTTTCTTTTAAAACCCAGTCGCTTCCTGAATGCATGTAATTATACATATTGTGATCAAAGGTAGGCTCCACATGTAACGTAACAGCCATATCTGGTTTTTTCTCTTTTATAAGAGCTTCTTCGATAGGTCGTTGCGCTATAAGAAATTGGAAAAGATGATACTGCCCTCTGACTTGTTCTATAATATGAAAAAGATCATCGTACATTTCATTCCTAGAGCCCCAACCGAGTTTTTCATATAGCTCACCTACTTTATCTATGCTATTAGCATCTAACTCGCCGATCGTAGTATTATAAAGACCTATGCGTTGTTTCCTTAAAACCTTGGCTAGTGATTCAATCTTTTCTGGTTTTGTTTTGCGATCATAAACGTCAAAGGCGTTAGAGGCAGGTGCTAATGAAAATAAGTTTAGATTCATTAATTCTTTAGCGTTAGTTACTGTAACTTGAGAGGTTAAACCTGTTCTAACAATAATAGGTCTCTCTGTGGAAGGAGCGAAAACTGCCGGTATTTCAATAGTACGTTCATTACCAAATTGATCTTCTATAATTAAAGACAATAATGTATTAGTATTATTAATAAATTTAACTCGTCCTCTGTAAGGAATTAAAGGGAACCCTGCAATAGCATCACATATTAACTTAAAGACATTTAAGGTATGTCCATTCCATAGACCATATAAGCCTGCCATGACAGCTTCTTTATACTGCATAGACTCTGGCTTCTTGAAATCTAAGAAAACACCGAAATTTTGATAGATAATGGACTCGTCATATGAAATCCATGGAGCGAATAGAACTGATGTGCTAGACGTAGAGATAACATTATCTTTAAAGTATAACTTACCATCTTTTATTTCATAGTCTTCGTTCTCTTTAAATATATCGCCCTCTTCGTTTACCTTTTTCTGCAATAAAGGGATAGACTTTACAGAATCTGCTATCATAAATTGAGCCGAAGTGTCTACGCCATTAAAGAAATCATAAGATGAGGTAGATAGATAAGAGGCATCTGTAATTGGAAGAGTCTCATTACTTGCGATGATCTCTGGCGGAGCCAACTGGATACTTTTTGCTAAATCATATTGATATAGGTTAGATAGCATATTTGAAGCAACATCCGCTAAGCCTCCCCACATCTCTGAAATAGCTGGCAAGTCTTCAAAGTGCGTTGTCCAAAAATCTGGAAGCATAGCCCACATGTGATCCCAATCTCCTTCAACACGTTGTTGTAAAGCTTCCTTGCTTTCTCTTTTTAGTATTCTTATCTCTCCCTCTTTCAACGTTACTTCAAAGGAAGAATCTTTTGTCAGTAAACCTAAAGAACCCTCAACGGCGTCGAAACTAAATACTGTTATTACTGTATCTGTATTATCAATAGCGTACTCAGCGTTTGTTTTTACATCCTTGGGCGACCACACTAAATCAAGAGTATTGCCTTGTATATTTGCAATAGAGCGTTTTACTAAACTTGTAGAAGGGTCATTATCAAAAGCAGTCGTATCTAAAGGGATGCCTCCAAAAATAAATGTTTTGTTAGCTTCGAATTGTAAAGGCAATGAGATATGAGAGGGGTATACACGAGCTCCTCCGGCCACTAGATTATATTCTATAAAATTTAGGTATTCATAACTCTTCTCTATCAAGACATCATCGATTTTTTCGGTATTATACGCAAAAAGTTTTCTATTAGTATCATATATTATATAGCCTTTTTTAAGAGGATCACCTATATGTATAGGAATGTATTCTTGGTTTGTAAAAGAAGAAACAGGATTTACGTAAAAACCTTCTGTAGCTGTACTTCCTTCATTTGTATAGTAGGCATTCCAATGCTCTCTAAAGAACCATACGTCCCTAGCGAAGTAATCCTCTTTTTCTATGCAACCTACTTCTAAAGCAGAAATAATGGTAGGTGTATTAGTCCATTTGTTTGCATAGCCTATGCTTGAAAGAGCTGAAATAGGATAAGGCAGTTCGCTTACATTATATGAAGAATCATAACCACAATACAATCCTATAGCACTAATGTCATCTAATAAACCTTCTTCCCAATTATGCTTTAGATGATGCTGGGTTTCGTACGGAATGCCAGACGGGCTTGCGACCGATATAACTTCTTTATCGGGTACATCCCAAAATTTTAAATTGTACGCTGTATTACTGTTTTCTAAACTTTTAAAATTGATAGATTGGTAATCCCCTAATTCAAAATCAGTGACAAGAGGAGAAGACTCATTACTATCAGGATAAAATACGTTATATTCTGCTAAACCACTACCAGTATCCATTCCATACTGACTGGCATGCGTTACAGGATGTTTTCTATGTTTTAGCCATGTGAAAGGTTTTAATGTAGGACCATTATCTTTTACTTGACAAAACCGTCCACTAAAAACTTCTGGTGATTTGCCAGAAAGCATTAAAGGTGTTCCTACATAAGACGCATGATTTTTTACCTCATCTGCTGTTTTTTGTATGAAATTAATTAGACAGGCAGATTCTCTATCTGAAAATAGCGGCCTGTTTATAGCAAAAGGATATTCAAATATATCAATAGCTTCTACAGTCAAGTTATGCTCTGTTATAGCATTCCCTAGGGTTTCTAAAATATCAGTTATATAATAAGAAGCCCCATTTATATCCAAATTATTTAATCCTGTTATCGCTACATCTTCATAGGTAGATGAGAAAAAGGCTTCGTAATTATTAATACGATAAGAACCTGGATTGGGTAAGGTAACTGCATTTCTATAGGATTCAAAAGGGGGAACGATTTCTTCATTGATTGTTAACTGACCCCTATACCCATTAGAGCTCTTGATCATGTCAATAGGCAAAGCGTAATCATCTTCACTAGTATTTCTAGGACAGAAATAATTACGTATGTCTGGCTCACTCCCACATAAATATAAACCTATTTTATTAAAAGCAATCTTACGATTTTCATCTGCTGGCTTTATCTTTAAAGTATAGTTGCCAGTAAGTGAATCTCCAGATGTTTCAAACCATACACCCCTCTGCTGTCTCATAGAGGTATTAACTGCAATTAAAACAGAAGGGATAATGCCATCATCTTCAAGGCTCCAATATTTTCCTGTCCAGTAATAACTTAATCCAGATTCGCCTATAGTCGAAATAATACATTCAAGCTCTGTGTCTTGGTCTGCACGTACGTTAAATAAAAATTGTGCCGGTACTTCTGAAGGTAATTTAAGAGAATTCAAAAATAAAGGAGATATAAAAGGTGCTTCCCCTGCAATATAATCATATGTAGCATCTGTATTATCTATAACAGCAACATTATTTGTGCTTGGGTTATTTTGACCCCAGTGTGTTTGTGTATCACTTGAGATTGTAATGGCAGAACCTGTCCAATATGTATAAGAGAGGCTATCAAAATCTCTATCCGTTACTATTACATCTAAACCATTTGTCCATTCAAACAGCTCTCTATCTACTGCGGCTTCGTATCTAATACCTTCAAATTCGCACTTAGATAATATGCTTAATGGATAAAAATAACCTGATAAATTAGTATGCCCGGACCACAGAACAGGTACTACTTTTAAGTTAGTTTCGGCTAAGATTCTGAGAATTTCCGCCAATCTTTTTCTATATAGCCTGTCTTCATTGACGGTTACGCCGTCAATGGCGTTCCCTTCGGTGTAATCATACTCCCACACATTCCATGACATAGGTAGGCGAACGGACGTCACACCATCTACCCATGCTAGATGTTCAGCATAAGGACGTATATATTTTTCTAAATACTCATCAAAAGTCTCTGTATCTTCTATGCCGTTAAAGTTATATTTCTCTCCATCAATGCCATAATATAGGCGCTCTGCGTGCTCAACTAGCGGAGGCAAAAAGGTCGTTGTAAGTTCAGAATTAGCCATTCTACATTTATTATAGCAATTACATAAATACTTAGAAAGTCATGGCATAATATCATATGGAAACAGTAACTAAAAAGAAGAATCTGTATCGGTGGAACATTAATAAAGATATAAACTTTTTATTGCGTACAGATAATCAACAGCTTTTCGATGACTCTTTAAAAACCCTTGCATCTTTAATACCAAAGGCGCAGAAGTGTATAAGAATAACTAACGCTTTAGTTCTACGAGCTACGACGCTTGAAGAAATTACGATAGGCGTAGGCGGTTCTCCCGCTGTGTCTTTGGAAGACTATATTACTCTATTAGATACCTGCAAGGGAACAGCTAACCCTTTTAATAGTTTAAGCGTAGCAGTGACATCTATCGAAAGTGTGCTGTCTAAGATTGACTATGATGAAGTACCAACACAATATATAGAACATGTGAAACTATGCGTGCGTTTTCTGAAACATAGAGCTCGTTTAGGCTCTATAGCTGTTTGCAACATGAATACTCCTGATATATTTACTTACACTCCTCTAGAAGAACCGACAAAATGTATACAATCTAAAGTGCTTAAAGAAACAGTTTATTATAAGGAGCGCCCTGATGAGTATACAAGGCAGGTTTATAGATCGCACACTTACTTTATAAATATACTGTCTAATATTTTGGTGCCTTTCCATACTGAAAATGAACAGCTTGCTGTAAACTGCTTCGGGCCTTATGTTTATGTAACAGCGCCTCAGAAGTTCGCGTGGTATATGCAGATTGTAGGTCCAACGGTAGTAGCTGCTTTACTCTACCCTCAAATAATACCTTTTATCAGTAGAGACAAAAGAGTGTCCATTATTGACTTTATTAATAATAAAATAGCACTACGCGCTTGTGGGGAGCATTTTGAGCTGATGGATCTTAAATGTTTATGTGAGGCTTTTCAGCAAGGAGGGGCTATAAGGCTAACTAGAAAGTCAGTTAAAGCTTACAGTAAATTTAAAAGGAGCAAGCTTACGCAAAACCAGTTCAAAAGAATAGCCAGTACGAGCAAAAACGAGATGGTAAGATTACTCGCAGCTTCTTACTTTTTACCTATAACAACTATAGAACGTTGATAACTAAATCAGCCATGACAAAGTACTGTGAATTACCCGCCTGTACTTCATCTTCGATGCCTTCGATAACTACACGCTTAAAATAAATGTCTCTTGAGGTGAAGACCAATTCATCAAGAGGCAAGCGTAATCCTTTTATATTAGCCTCGAATAAATGATTAATAAGGGCTACTATAGAGAAGGCACCTCCAGTGCCTATAGAATATATATATCTATTAACTTCTTCTTTTAACTCTTCAGATGAGATAAGTTGATCCGTGGCTATATCTATACTACCACTTACATAAATAGGCGCTGTGTGTTTAGCGAGGATATCAGCATTTGCTGGCCTTGTGTCATTTAAGTTAATAAAATCTTGTATATCACTTATGTCCTTTGCTGCGTCATAAATAATTTTTACACCCACACCTATAGGAATTTCTCCTTCAGTTGTTAAGGTATTTCCGTATTCTATATCGCCCAATAAATTAGTTGTAAGCTTTTGGTTATTTATATAAAGCGGAGCCGGAAGAAAGGCATATCTGTCATCATCTTTTATTTTTGTAACTGGGCAAGAGCCTGTCCCTGTTATTGTTATATCAAGCGCCCTTCCATCGTTAATAAAGGGGGTTACGCAGTCTGTGACAGCAAATACATTACCAGCTGCTCCTCCCGTAAGCATTAGAATTTGACCTCCTAATAAACCGTAACCTGGATACTGATCAAAAATAGCCTCGAGCGCTTCTGGAATATTACATAAAGCAGAATCCTCTAAACCATAAGTATTTAAAGAGCCTTGATTTTTTTTGATTGTTTGATTTTCGACGAAAGAAAGAGGCGTTCCATAGAACTGAAGCCCATCTATTAAACCATTATAAATAGTCGTTGCGCTTGTTTCACTATTTAAACCCGTACCTATACTGATAGAAGCCACCATTGTCGAATTATGTATAGGCGCTAATGAAAAAGTAGCATAATCAAGAGGCACTTCATAAATATCTGTATTCTGTATGTTAGAAAAATATATTATTTTTTTATCCCGAATTATATCATAAATAAAACTTATAAATACCCAATTAGCCTCTGACATATCTGCGTCTACATAATCTTTAAAGATAGGTGTTTTTGTCTTATTCTCTTGCGCATACCCGTTACTTATGGTGTTATAATTAATATAGCCATCAGAATCTACGTATATATCTAAAACATCCCTATAGTCAGGCAGTAAAGGGTCTTGACCTATATCCGTAAATGTATTAAAGAGTGTGTGTTTGCTGCCAACGGCAGGCAAAGAAGCCAAATTAAACCAACCAGTAATGCTAAAGCCTTTAGTAGAGTTTAATAAAAGATTGGGTAAATAATTGCCGCCTGCGATAACATGTACACCTCTCATTAAGGGACTGCTAGGGTCTTCGCTATCACTACTAACAAGCTTTTGCGAGGGAGTGATAAAGAGAGACGAACCTCCGTCTGTAGACCCAAAATCATGCTTAAATAATTTTAAGCTGTCGATTTCACTCTCATCTACACCAATTATTAGTAAGGCTTGTGAGCTATTGGAGCTTCTAACATAGAGTTGATCATTTTTGTCTAACGAAAAACTAATAGCGCCTAGATCATCTAAACTAAATTTATTAACTGAAGAAGCATGAATAGTACCTGTGCCTCTAATAAACCTCAGCTCTCGTGTGGTTTCCATACTATTATTTAGACCAGGAGAAGGTGTAATAAAGGTATAATCAAAGTCTTCGCGCAAAAAAACTGTGCTTAAGCCTGGAATAGCATCTTTCGACGATTGAGCTATTTCAACGGACTTTATCTCCATTAACGGTTTTTCTGTTACACCACATTCGCTAGAGCTTCCTTCATAAAGAATATTTGGATTATCTCCTTCCGTATATAAGCCTATGCGGTTTAAGCCGAAAGTCGAGATATCAGAAAGATTCGCTATTTCAACTTCGTGCTCTGTTAAGCCTATTGTACTATAAATATCTATCTTTCCGCCTAAATGAACTCCTTCGGATTCAGGATATGCTATCCCGTCTATACTTAAACTTGGAGCATAAATTATATCGCGCAGCATTTCATCGTTTCCGAAACCTACAACATTAACAGAAAGTATCTCAGGAAAAGTACTCTTTAATATGTCAACAGCTCCTCGCTTTGTCGAAAGGTCTCTGGACCCTAAGCTACTTTTAGCTCTATCTAACAAAGCTTCACTACTTTCCCGCACTTCTCCACCAACAAAACTTTCTTTACAGACAGCGCTGAGTACATTAGAGTCGCTCAGGACAACACCTGTAATTTCTCCCGCGTTTATATTATAAACACTTCCTGCATTAGAAGCTTCTACAGGTACATCTACTTCGTAGCGGCCCGTTACAAAATTAACAGTAAAAGCTGCTGGACCTTTATCCACCGACTGTGTGCTATAGTACTTTAACCCGCCCACACCTGTAAAAACAGTTCCTTGCGGCACATAAACGCGTTGAGGCTGCCGCAGAATAATAGTAGCTATACCTCGGGCTTTACTGCCTACATTTCTATCAATAAATATATTAGCTAAAATAGCATCAATATCTTCATCTGATAAATCAGTGGCGTTTAAAAGACTTTGTGATTTTTTAACACGATGCACTTCGTTAGCTAAAGGCTGTAGAATTGTAATCATGGGAGAAACCAAGAGATCGCGTATAGCGCTGCCTGGCTCAGTATTTACGTCCGGAGCTACCTCCTTTATACGTTGTATAATATAGTCTTCTATATTTAATAAATTAATAGCCACTAGTTTTTACCTATTTCTACTCTTCGTCTTCGTCTTCCATCTGATTTATAATAAAATTAGTTGCGTATTCGCGTGCAACATCTTTATCAGTATAACCATTCACAGCATCTACGGCATCTTGCCCGTGGGTCATATACATGTTATCTGCAAAGTCTAAAGACTTATCTAATTTCTTTGATAAATGCTCTGAGGCATCGTTAAGGGCTTCTGAGAAGCCTATGAATTTTATAGCGTTATTTGGCATTTTAAATACTTAAGGTAAGAGGTGTCGATACTTTATCGATTGTTACTATTCTAAGAAAAAGCGTCACTTTATTCAAATCTGTAAGCTCTACATCCATTACCTCTAAGGAGTGAAGAGCCTCATCGGAGGGAACAGGGTTTATGGCTTGGGAATTTTTTATATCTTCTTCGACTTTGGAAACAGCGAACATAATACTATTTTGGTGTGCTGAGAGTATTTCCTCCCCATCGTGGAGTATTGGAGGTATTTGATCGGCACCTCCTCCCCAATAAGGGAACCTCTTATCTGTACCTGGCGTGGTAAGAAGACTTTTAGCCACTTGCTGCGCTAATCTATCTATACCTGTAACTAAACCCGTACCAGAAGATAGTTTAAATCTATATTTAATATCTTCACCGAATTGTTCTAAATCGAAAATTTTTACATCTATACTCATCGTAAGCAGCACCCCCCGTGCTCATCTTTGGTGTCTTCTAAGGAAGCAGAATAACCGTCATCATTTGGTCCTATAATTGAATTGTACATATCTGAGTTTAATGACGTAGAGGCATCCGAAGAGAAATCTCCGCCATAATCCCCTATATCCGAAAAAGAGCTATGTCCTTCACAAAAACGTAGTAAGCCTATTAGGGCTGCTATAAATTCAGCTATCTCTGTATCAATCTGGCTTAACCAGCTAAATACGCTATTCATTGTTTCAGCTATGGACGCCGCTGTGCCTTCTAAGGCAGCGGTCATATTACTTAAACCATCCAAGACATTATTCTCTATGTCGGAGTCAAAGCCAGTAGATGGGCCTGTTCCTAATAATTCTGGTGATACCCCTAAACAACGCATGATTATCATATACATTCTACCTACTGGAGTAGCAGCTAAGAAATCTTCAAATGTATCTAGCACGAAAGCTTGTGCGCCTAATATAAGATCTAAAGCCGCGTCTACTGAGCCTCCTATATCAGAAATGTTACCAAGCACCCCTAAAGCTCCTTCTCCTATGTCAGACGTAATCTCATTCCAACCATCAAAAACACTTGACGCGTCATCATAAAAAGAATCACATGACGACTTACTTCCTTGAGTAGCTGCTTTTGCTGCATCCATACTTTCTTTTGTTTTAGTGTCACCGGTTACTGCATACGAAATAAGCGCATTAATATATACTTTCTGCTTAGAGACGCTGGCAGCATTATTAGACATGTTTCTTTTTAGCAAGTTTAAATCATCTAAATAGGCATCGTAAGCTACAAGGACACAAGGAGAGCTGATATCTATATTATCTGGATCAATATTAAAATCATTAATGCGTGATTTTAATAGCGCTATTAAAGATGAATCAGCATGTCCTAATATTTTAGTAAGTCCAGTAAAAACTTTATTTGGGTCGTAGCGACATCCACTCTTTAAATACCCTAGCATGTCATTACTTTCGCCTAAGTTCTGCTTAGCTTTAGCTAAGGCGCGTAGAAGCATTCGATTTAACTTTGCGCCTTCTTTTATATTAGCTAACAACTTTAAGCTGTCTTCTATATTTTTATCTAAGCTAGCCCAGAGCTTTTCCATTTCATTGGTTTTTTTCTTAGAGGCGTTTACTGCGTTGGCTAACTTTCTGAAATCAGCCACAATATTATCTCCTCTGTAAGAACCTTGCGTTATCTCTTCTAAAAGTGGGACAACGTTCTCCCATGAATCATGTACTGTACCCTTATCTTCATTGAAAGCATCGTCAATAATGCTGTAAGCTTCTTCGAAGCGCCACTCCCAATCATCTATCAAGGAATCTAAATTAAAACCTCCTCCAAACGCTGCAGAAATATCATCTACGGTGTTGTTGATGTTCTCTATCTCGCGGCAGGCAGATCTAATAGCACCTAATGTGGCAGTCATTCTATAGTTCTGTACACGCTGTATTTGATACATTACCATCTGGTCGAGAGCCAATAGCGCTCCAAGGAAATCTTGTAACCCGTTACCTAAGGCTTCTACAGTTTCAAAAGGAGTCTTTATAGCATTAAAGGCGCCTGAGCCCAGAGGAAGTAAAAAAGAGTTTAGAGTACTCATTAACCCTGCAGCAGTCGCGCGTATGATATTTAAAGGGTTGTCTGGGCTTACACCCCATGTAGCAATTTCCTTTGTCTGACTAGCTAAAAAAGACATATTTTTAGATTCTATTTTAGCCTGCTTTGCCTGCGCTTCCCGCATTTTGCGGATTTGCTCATCATAGACTACCGAGAAAGGGTCTGCCGCCATACTAGTCTCTCGCTATCTCTCCAACGGCGAAAGCACTTGAAAGCTTATCCCCTATTTTATTTTTTATATGACTTATTTGAGCAGGAGATACATTTAATTCTTTAGCTAATTCCCCAGCTTTCTTTTTTTGCGCTCCCTTGAAGCCAGTCGAACCATCAAACACAATGATCTCTTTTGGTGTCATATCAAATGTACGTGTATAGTCTACATAGTCTTCTATTAATGTGGAGGTATGTTTGCCAGCATCAAAACCCATGTCTATCTGCACATCTTTTATTTGAGGTAGAATTCTGTTTACTTGGTGCTCTGACATTTTTAACTCAGCTGACATTTCTGGTATGCTCGGCTCTCTGTTTAACTTATTCCTAAGCTTACTCTGCGCTTCTTTAAATTTACTAACCAGCCCAAAAACCTCTTCACTCTGTCTGATAGTATGTCCATATGTATTTACGTAACGACTCATCTTACGCAAATAGTTAAATAAGTGGGTGCTAAAGGCGGCTCCTGCCATAGGGTTGTAATTATCGATAGCTTTTATAACTTGAGCTATGCCTTCGCTTTCTATAGCTGTTTTCGGGATAATAGTACCAGAGCCAAATCTTAAATTAATCTGTGATTTGATCATAGGCATATACCTCTTAACAAGCTCATTTCTTGCTTGAATATCGCCTTGTTCTTTAAAGCGTGAAATTAGTTCTATATCTGTTGTCATCTATCTAAACCTTGCTCTTCACTTAGTGTTTTTGGTGTTATTTCTTCCGAGACCAAAGAAACTAAAGAATTTTCAATATTTACTCTTTTGGATAGATAAGGAGCAGTTCCTCTATTATTAATATCCTCGGCTAATTTTTCTGCAACTTTTCTCCGTATAAAAAGCGAAGCAAAAGCAGGGTTTGAACTAGTTACATCAAACCAATAACCTCTTCTAGTATAAGCATGTTTATCGCCTTTCCAAGCTACATTATCCCTTTTCTTGGCGGCCAATACAGGCTTTCTGCCTCCATTTAATCGTAAATATTCCACTAAGGCATCTTGGGATAAGCCTGCCTCTCGCACTCGTTTCATTATGATCTCTAAACCAGTTAACCTGTCAATACCTTCGTCTATCTTCGATGTTTTTGGGTTCGTCTTCTCACCGGAAGCTTCTTTTAATCTTTTAAGTATATCTGGTTTATTTTTCTCTAATATAATTTTTTCCTCTAACCTATTCTCAGCTCCCAGTTCTTTTAACAAAGAATCAATCAGAGAGGGGAGTTCGATAGATAAATCTTTATCTCCCTTTTCTTGAGCAGTCTGGCTAAGTATAGTTTGGCTGAAGCAGAAGTCAAAGAAAGATGGACCGAACCCTTGCGATAAATACTGCTTACCTATTTCTCTTTGGCTTATCTGTTTCTCAACACCGTTTGCACTTCTTAAGTCAGGGTTAAGATAATCTAGAGGTGTTAAAGCGTGTGTGCCTTGTATAGAAGTTGAGGCTGAAGAGGGAGAAAAACTATGTGAAACAGAGGCCACATAAGCAAAATAAGGTTGGTCTTGATCCAATACCGCCATAGTAAACCCAGGTACCACTGAAGGGTTAAATACAGTGGATACTGTACATCTATGCTCTTGATACTTTCTATTCAAATAAAATAAATTAGCATACTTTGAAATGTATGTCCTTGTTTTATCGAAAGATGCATCCGTCGCTAGCATACTATAGAAGGGAGGCAGCACCTGATAAAAACCTTTTGGAGTTAAAAACCACTCATTATTACCATATGCTTTATCTAATTGGGTTGAATCTACTGTAAACTCTAGAGCTTTTTCGGTATCAAATTCATTGAAAAGAGAATCTGGAGCAGGATATAAGTAAGCAGAATAGGCCGTATCTCCTTTAGTGTGTACACTAGGGGCTACCAAAGAAGCACGTGTTATCTCATGTTCATAGTTTATAGATATATTAGAGTCTAATATAGCATCCGGCAATAGGATATTACAAGCAGGAGGGGAGAGGAACGCGGAAGAAGGCGCTAAGGTGTAACGAACTGAATTTTCCATCGAAGTTTCTTCGATTGTTCTTAAGTGCGGTACTCCTATATCAGTCAAGTTGAAATTAAAATTGTTATACAATGAAACCATAAAAGTATAATAATCAGCCGAACTAGTTCCATCTCCGCCAAAAGCGAGCTTCTGAATAAAGGTAGTGAAATTAGTACTTTTCCTGAAATCTGCCCATTCTTGGTCTCTGTCGAGCATATCGATAATAGCAAAAGAATCTAAATAACCATATAATTGTTCATGCACCTGTACCGTAGTAGGTGTATTATTTATATTATTAGCTCTAATCCCTTCAGCGATTTCATCGTGTAAGCAGGCAGGGAAAGGTTTGTCGCCTCCTATTACCTCGAGAAGGCGTTTACTTTGAGAATCAGCGCCAGGTACCTCAGCAGCTTTCACGCTATAGATGGCTATATGTTTTTCTCCTCGATTATCGGGAGCCAAGTGTAGCTGCGCTGCAGAGGTAATCGGAGCGCTTTTATTTGTTTGTACATATTTTCTATAGCGCTTCAAAGCTGATAAAGGTGACGATAACATTAAAGTACAAGTTTTACTTGAAGAGTTTCCTCCAATACGCATAGAGACCATTTCGCCATCAAATAAAACATATTCTCTTATTTGATTATTAAGGTCTTTATCGTCTGCGTATCCATAGGTTATAGTAACAATAGTTCTTGGGCGCAATTGAGTAGCATATCTTGAAAAAGGTATTATCACTGAAGCTGCAGATAGAGCCCCCGCTTGTGCTGACATATTCCCTCCTATGAAAGCAATTTCTTTGCCTTCTATATACACCTTAAAGATAAGTTTGCGTGTTTTCATGCCTCAAAAAGAAATCTAACCTTCTGATCTGGAGTAGTCATAAAAGCTCCCTCATTAAGGGCCTCGTTCCCTAGCGCTCTTGTAGCAGAATCAACAATAGGTTTTGCTGTTAAAGAGTCTGCTTTATGATATAAGCCCGATTTCTTGACTAACATTGATAGAGTAAAAGGAACAGAACCTAATGTAGCTAATGTAGACGAGAAGTTTAATAAGTAACCCTGCGCCCATCTCCAGTCATAGTTGAGTCTTACCTGTAACCCATACTCAGCACACTTGCTTCCTTTTAATAGATTCTCATAAGCGTATTTAAAATTATCAAACCAATTAGCGTCTGATGTGAGGTCAGGGGTAACCCCACTTGAATTATCTGTGGCTAAATCAGTTTTGGTTGTCTTTAAGTGGAATAAATTCCCAGAAAATTGATATACGCGGGGCTGTTCTCCAAAAAAATTAACATGCACATCTTCTCCACCTGTTTTTGGGGAAAATGTTTTCATTATTTGGGTAGTTTCTGCTACGCTTTCTTGTATCTGCGTAAAAGTAATACGATGAGTAGAGAAAACTAAACCTGGTTTAGTGGTACCTCCTTTCATATTATAAACAGCTATAGAAGGCATGAAGTCTGCGAAAAGCGATTTATGCTCATTTTTATCTCGTCTTCTTTGACCTGCCTTGGATGAGACTAAACCAGCAGAGCCTTTATCTGATTGCTCGTCTAAAGGAGTGACTACTCTTTTAGCGTAAACATCGTCATAAAAATTAGAGTTTTCATTACTCATTTGGTTTTACTCCTTTGATTTGAGCTAAACGTAATGTCTCTAACTCATTCAGGTGTTTTATATAACTAGCATATATAATAGTATAGTAATCAGTAGCGATCAAAGGAGCTTTTCCGCCTCTCTCAGCGCTTTCTGCCTTAATCTGCTTGATAGAATCGAGTAGTTTATTTGTATTAGCTTTTTCAGTTAGAAAAGCATGTTTATTAGCATCAACAACGTTATGGATATCATCTGGATCATGCATCCGTCTTAGCAAGACAGGAAGGGATAAACCCATTTTATCTGCCTTCTGTCTAATAGTTATAATATTTGCCACCGTTGCAATCGGGAAAGCAACTGTTTTCTTTTCGGTTTCAATAGCAGAGACTTCTTGTGCTGCCTTTGCGCGTGTTGAAAAATAAATTAAATTATGTTCTAAAGCCATTATTGTACATTTCCTGCTAGTTCGTCCTCTCTATATAGCCGCGCCATTTCATTAGCAGCATCGCCTATAGTTGACATTAAGGAGGCGTATTTGTCACTTGCAGCTCCACCAATGTTAAAATTTGTTGCTATTTTAGTTTTAGCTTCTGAGCTTATTCCTGATTGAGCAGTAAAATCGTTGATTAGTTCTGCGAGGGCTTTAAGGGCTTTTTCCTGGTCTTCTCCGCCCCTTCCACTCGATATATGCTTCCCTATGTTTCCTGACATCTGTATAAGCTCCTTTTCGCTTAGCTTTGTTATATCATAATCAAACTGGGTGATTAGCTTTTGTAAAATAGGAGCCTTTAGATCTCCGTCTGCTAGATTCTCTGCTAGAGAATCTCGTGTAAAGAGATCAACGAAAGGGTCAAGGATTGCTTGAGATGTAAGATTAATCGCCCTAAATATATTACCTTTCTCATAGGCGTCGCCTATAGCTTCATTATATTGCCCAAAGGTATAATCATTATCACCTAAGCGATCAAACCAGCCTCTGTCAGTAGATACATAGTTATTGTCGGCATCTTTATAACCCTCTCTGCCGCTCAGCGCCGCCCTTAAGCGTTGTTGAGTGGGTCCTATAACCGCATCGCTTACTTTTGTTCCATCATGTAATTCCCAAGGTTTTGCCGAGCTCCTAATATGACGCCCGCCCCATCCTGCTGTTAATATAAATTCACCCCAATCTGTATATTCTTCGTTCGCATCATACAGGTTTTGTGCCTTAAGCTCACTTCTTAGATCTATTTCTCTAGTGAATAGACCTCCACTCTCTGCTGCTTTTCTATTATGATGTATATTTTTAGCTTGTCTTACAGCAGCTCGTCCAGCATCTGTATTTACTCCTAAATCAAAAGCTAACTCTTCCACAGATTTACTTGCAAATTCTGGTGTATTCAAAAGTGCCATTGCTGCTTCTACCGGATCACTCGCTAGTTTATTTCTTTCATATTCAAAAGCTATCCAATCTCTCTTGCCTCCTCTAGTTAAGGCCTCAGATTGACTTAAGGCTGAGCCTGCGCCTACTACGTTAGCTAGAGCAGCCCTGTCCATAGCATAGGAACCTTCTCCGGAGCGATCCATTCCACCAAAAGTTTGATTAAAATTAGCTACTGCCATGTCTGCATTATATGCGCCCGCTAAAGACCCCATAGTGAGCGCAGAGGTTGAAGAGGCTATTTGTGCCGTATTAAAAGCCCTTTGGGAAGAGAAGTTTGCTCCATAAGTTTGGAAGCCTTCTTGAGCTGCTTGTACAATTGAGCCCATCCAAGCATTAGCGTGTTTTGTATTTCGACCATCGAAAGTTTTCCCGCCAAGAGCAGACATAGCTTGGAGCGCTGTTAGTTGCGCACTATCATTAAAGGCACCAGTTGGAGCAAAAGAATTAACAAGCTGACTAGCAGAACCCATACCCATACCCGTTCTGGTCATCAGCTCATTCATAGCAAGCATACCTCCTTGTAAAGCGGCTACTGATTTATCTAATTGATCTTGATCCAGCAAAGCAGCGGCTGCGCGTATTCCAGTATAGTTTTCTCCGTTTACATTAATACCTTCTGACCATGCCTCGGCTAGATACGTCTTTTTATCGTGAAAAGGATTAAGATTTTTATTTAATCCCTGTCCTATACCAGCCCAAAAACCTCCCTCCATTGCTCCTTCAGCTTCATGCGCAGAATAACCCATTTTCTGTAATTGTGTAATATGCGTTAACCTATCAAGCCCTGGACCTATTAGAGCATCTGTCGCTTTGTTAATCCCAGACGCCATGGCCCAGCCAATCGGATTAAAACCTGTCCCTAGCCATGGTAAGACATCCAATACTCCTTTGGCTGTATCAGCAGCGAACATTTTTCCTGAGCCGCCAGAAAATAAACGCCCAAAATAAGCATTATCCTGTGACTCTATTTGCTGCGCAGACATAGAGCCACTTGCATAATTCGCGCCGAACAAGCGCCCTGCTTGTCTCTTTATGTTCCCCCATGCACCATCTTCTGGCATAGGGCCCATGGAAGAGCCTATCGCTTGTGTTAGCTGCGCGCCAGTGCGTAATGAGTCGGTGACCATTCCGCCTGTATAGGCAACAGCCCCTTGCACGTCGCCTGCTAGCTGCTTAGCGGCTATACCTAACCCCCAGAAAAGGCTATCTTTATTAGTTGGGTGTCCGCCCGGATCTTCTTGAGATGAACCTGCCGATGGCGTTATCGCTGTGGCTACATTGCTTCGAATACTCGCTAACTCAGAGCCTAGATTTGATTGATCTAGTTCTACCTTTAGACGGAGAGTATCTTCTATAGCCACTATATATGATTATACATGTTTTTTGCAATCATTCTTTTTCAGCTTCAAAATCAGTCCTCATTGAGTAATTACCTTTAGATGTTTCATCTACAATAAAAGGTTTTCCAATATGCTTATCTAGTCTATTATGGGCCCGCTCGACAAATGAAGACTGCGCTGTATCCTGTTCTGGGTAAAGAACTTGAATGTATTCATCTAAAAGATCTTTTATCTTCTTCGCATCGGCCCCTAATGCGGATAAAGCCAAAAGCATAAGCTCATAAAGCTTTGCTTCGCGTTCTAAATTATATATATTTAAAAGAAAAGATTCTTCTAGTGATCCAAATTTAGTATCGATGCCTTTTAATTTTAAGGCCCCTCTGGCATATAGTCGAGGAACCTTTAGGAGTTTTTTGGGTCTGTTTCTTTGATTAACAAACCTACTTTATCTTCGAACTGTATATAAAGAGCAAATAACTTATTGAAAATAAAAGTACTTGTTCTTTTTAAAGCTTCTTCTTTCCCTGCCGAATCTAACTCTGAAAAATCCCATTGGGTCGTTTTATCAGCGCCTTCTTTAATAAAAACATACTGTACACTTATAGCAAGATATTTTAAATAACGAGCATTCCTAGCTGCTCTATGATCTTCTGTACCATTCATAGCTACAACAAGTGTATCTACTTTCTGCACTTCTTCCGTAGTGAGTGATCTAAACTTAACTTCAAAGCGTGCTTCTTTTATTACATCTTCCACATAACCTTTTATAAGGAGATGTGAGATGTTCATTGTAGTATCTTCTTCCTGTACCTGCTGAGGCTCAGTGGGGTTTGAATTAATTCCTGGGATAGCGGCCATGACGTAAGTATACAGAAAGATAAACGTAAAAGCAATAAAAAAGAGGGATTAAGATAACTTAATCCCTCTAAACCCAAAACATACATGACTATAATTCACATATTCCATTTTTGCAGGAGTCCACAAATTCAACCTGCGCTTCTATTTTACCGTCCTTCCTTAACTTGTCTAAATTGATATCTTTTAAACTCAAGGCTTCCAGGGGTTCATTGCCCCTTGAGCCTGCTTTATAGAAGGTAAAACCTTTAATGTCAGAAGCAAAAGTTAATAACTCGTTATAAAGAGTATCTGGAGTAAAATCAGCGGGTAAGTTACACGTTTTAGATACAGCAGAGTCAATATATTTCTGCACAGTAGCTTGCATTTTAATATGCTCTTCTGGGGATACATCATAAGCGCCTACGATATGCTCTACGGACTTATTCTTACTTAATAGATCATCGAATAAAGGATCGAGCACAATTGTCTCATTCCAAACATTCTCGCTTCCTGTACGCCACCGTCTTTTGTAAACAGGAGCAAAGATAGGCTCTAAACCTGTTGAAACGCCGAGCACCATACTTATTGTACCAGTAGGTGCAACAGTAAGAAGGACAGCATTGCGTAGCCCATTCTTTTTAATGTCTGAACGTATATGGGAAGGAAGTGTCTTGAAAAACTTTTCATTTTTTAATTTTGTCCATTCGTATTCTGGAAAACTGCCTCGCTCTTTCGCAAGGCGCATCGAGGCTTTATAGGCTTCATTTCTAATCGTATCAAATAACCTAGCTACTTCTTCTAGACATTCTTCTGAGCCATATTTATAACCGGTTTTAATTAAGAAGTAATGTAATCCTGTAACACCTAAACCTATTCTGCGCGACCTGCTTCCAGCTTCGCTACACTCTGGAATAGGGAAGTGATTCGCCGTGAGTACATTATCTAGAAAACGTACACCTACTTTAATGGTGCGTTTTAAGCGCCCCCAATCTACTTTTCCATCTTCCATTACCATATTAGCTAAGTTAACGTGACCGAGACAGCAGTTTCCGTAAGCAGGCAGAACTTCCTCCCCACATGGGTTAGTGGAAGGCATGTACTCAAAATAAGAAACATTAGTGTACTCATTGGCGAAATCAATATTAAAGATCCCGGGCTCCCCGGATTCAACAGCGTTATCCACGATACGCTGCCAAAGTTCTCTAGCCATTATCTCTTTTTTTGTTACGCCTTCAAAGGTATCTCCAAAATGCTTAAGGTGGTGAGTGCTGGCTCTTCCAATTGCGTCTTCTTCGTTCTTAGCAACGATTTCTATGGTATCGTTACCTCCCTCCGACTGGCGCTGAATTTCATACATAAAATACTTATTCTGCCTACCACCAAAAGTAAAATACCATTCCTCATCTTTTTCAACGGCTTCAATAAATCGATTGGTGATACCTACTGAGATATTAAAATTATTCAGTTCATCACGGTCGAGCTTAACATGCAAAAACTCCAAGAAATCTGGGTGGTGTACATTAAGAATAGACATTAAGGCCGTACGTCTATTCTTTCCAGCTCTAACATGGTTACCTATCTCATTAATCATGCGCATTACTGAAATAGAGCCAGGAGCAGAGTTACGTATGTTCTGGATATCATCCCCTTTAGGGCGAATCTTAGAGAAGTTGAAGCCTATGCCACCTCCTCCACAGGATATCTTATACATGTCTGAAACTGTTTTACCTATACTCTCCACCGAGTCTTCTGGATCGAGTACGTAACAGTTTAGTAAATTCTGGTTACTACGTCCCGATCCAAAAAGAATCCTACCTCCAGGACAAAAGTCACCTGCGTTTATAGTTTCGTAGAATTTTTGCTGTATTTTTTCCCTATCTTCTGGGAACTCTGGATCGGCTGCCGTGCGA
>Ga0233449_1000121_pt1 | contig 108808 bp, 95 predicted proteins | sample SI_124_October20_FD_183012 | JGI IMG/M metagenome (GOLD analysis project Ga0233449, IMG submission 183012) | Seawater microbial communities from Saanich Inlet, British Columbia, Canada - SI_124_October2016_200_MG | ecosystem: Environmental > Aquatic > Marine > Inlet | place: Canada: British...
CCGTTGGAATAACCGATAGCCGGTTTCCAGCCTTCGGGAAGAAGTACGTCGTGGGGTGTTGTCATTATTTTGTTTCCTTATGGTCATTTTTCCTGATCAGGAACCTTTGCACTCGGTCACTCCGGGGCAAGCCCGGAGTGACGAGGTGTATGGATTTGGTTCCCCTCATTCCTGTAACATGGGCGGGTCCATATCTTCGTCCCAGTCGTGCTCGGGCTTGGGATATTTTTCCAGCCATTTGTGCAGCCACTCAATATGTTCACGCTCTTCCAGTGCCATTTCCGTGGACAGGCTGCGAACCTGTTCGTCTGTTGTATTGTCGGCAATGCGCTGGAAAAAGTCGGCGGCGCGTTCTTCAGCTTTTAAGGACATGGTCAGGGCGTGGTGCGGCGTCATCATGTAATGTGCCTCCATGTCGACGACAGCTTCGGGTGACTGGCCACCTTCCCATTTATATTCCCAAGGTGCGATATGCGGGATCGGCGTATCGCCTGCCTTGTCATCAATCTTGGTGATGTGCTTGCCTTCGATTTCGGCCAGTTTGTGGAACAGTTCAGCCACTTCGGTGTTGTTGTGCACTTCCATCTGTTCTGCAAGATCGGCGTATTGCGAGGCTGCTTCAGCTTCCAGCGCGTGAGCATGGGCGAGAAACTCACCGATGTTGTTAATATCCAGGGTACTCATAATGCGAACTTTCCTTCGAGATCGGCAACCGTAGCCGAAGCGTTACCAATCGGGGGCTGAAAGGCTTCCCGCTCGCCCCGGTAAAGGACGCCAACGTTAAAGCCATCATCGGTCATCAAACGACGGGCCGCGCGGCCCAGATCGTCTGTCGGATCGACCGTTGCGTCATGTACATCATCTTTCCATTCCTTTTGGTCAGGGCGAAAAGTGACGCAGGGGCTAAGGATCTGAACGAAAGAGAAACCTGGATGTTCAATGGCTTCTTTCAACAGCTTGGCCGTGCCGTTCTGGTCGCCAGAAAAACCACGGGCGATAAAGTTGGCACCGGCAGCCAGGGCAATGACCAGGGGACGGAACGGGCTGATGCCCGAGCCGCCGGGGGTCAAGGCATTATCCCAGTCCGGCTCGGTGGTGGGTGAGGCCTGGCCTTTGGTCATGCCGTAAACCCGGTTGTCCATGACCACATAGGTCAGATCGACATTACGACGGCAGGCATGCATGAAGTGGTTGCCGCCAATGGAAAAGCCGTCACCGTCACCACTGGCAACCAGCACGGTCATATCCGGGCGGGCAACCTTCAGACCCGCTGCCAGCGGCAGGGAACGTCCATGCACGCCGTGGAAGCCATAGCAGTCTGTGTAAGCAGGGATGCGCGAAGAACAGCCAATGCCGGAGATCACCGCAACATTTTCCGGATCCAGATTCAGTTCGGAAAAGGCCTTGGTGATGGAGCCGAGGACCGAATAGTCTCCGCAACCAGGGCACCAGACAGGCTTGATGTCGGATTTATAATCACGGGGCGTGTGTTTTGGGGTGATGGCCGTTTCGGCGGTCATGATGGTGTTCCTTCCTTGACCAGAGATACGATGTCGCCGGGGCGCATCGGCAATGGGCCGGGGATGCAATAATGTTCGGCATCTCTGGGCAGATCGATATTGGCGCGCAGATAGCCCATGAATTGGCCGCTGTGGGTTTGTTCAACGACGATGACGCGTTTGGCACCTTCAAGGGCTTTTGTCAGCTGATCCTTTGGTGCTGGCATCAGCAAACGCATGCTGATCATGCGAGCGGCATCGTCCGTACCCGCCAGGTTTTCCAAAGCTTCGAGGACCGGACCTGTGCAACTGCCCCAAGTCAGAACAACGGTATCACCTTCACCGGCCTGATCTGCCCAGTGCTGGCCATAATCAAAGTCATCGGTTTTGCGCTGGCGTTTGTCCAGCTGGATGTGGTGGTCTTTGGCCCCGCCGGACGGTGTTCCACGCGGGTTATGCTCCAGACCATCTGCGGTGTAAGCACAGCCCGGTGTACCGGGTAAGGCCATAGGTGAAACCCCGGAGGCGGTCACGGCGTAGCGCTGATAGTTTTCTCCTTGTGCCGGTGTGGAGGCTGTTTCACGCTGGGCAATGAAAGCGATATCCGCCGGGGCGGCAATCACTGATTTAGCCTGGCCCAGGGCCTGATCACTCAAGACAATGGCAGGTGTTTGCATGGCCTCGGCCAGGTGCACTGACCATTGCGTCGTAAAGACACAGTCGCGAATGGAATTGGGTGCGACCACAATGTGCGGTGCATCACCCGGCAAGGCATATAAAGCCATGTTCAGGTCAGACTGTTCCGACTTGGTTGGAATACCGGTGGATGGGCCGCCGCGCATGACGTCGACGATCACGACCGGGACTTCACTGGCGACAGCAAGGCCAATGGCTTCGGTCATCAGGGCAAGGCCGGGGCCGGAGGTGGCCGTCAGGGCAGGGACCCCGCCGTAAGACCCACCAATAGCCATATTAATAGAAGCCAGTTCATCTTCCGCCTGAACCAGCACGCCGCCGACCTTGGTCAGGGCAGGGGACATCCATTCAAGGATTTCCGTGGCCGGGGTAATGGGGTAGGCAGCGACAAATCGCACGCCACCGCGAATGGCACCAAGGCCTGCCGCTTCGTTACCACTGATTAACCAGCGTCCGGCTTTCTCACCTTCGGGTGTTGGCAATTTTGGTGTCGCTGGCATGTCAGCGGCAACGCTGCGTCCGGCTTGTGCACCGGCACGGCTGGCGGTAATGGCATCCTCGCCCCGCTTGGCCAGGGCATCGCTGAGGGCGGCATCCAGGGCGTCTTCCGGTAAACCGATCAGGGCACCGACTGTGCCCAGGGCGATCATGTTGGGACGACCGCCGGGAATGGCCTTGGACAAATTCTTGAAATCAATGTCGCCGCGTCTGGCTGGTCCCTCGGTGACAAAGGCAGGCGTTTTTTTAGCCGCTGAGGCATCGCCAATAATGACAGTATTTTCGTCCAGCGGAATTTCATCGGCGAAACGCTCAAAGTTCATCCAGTCCAGGGCAATGATCAGGTCATAGCGGTCGGGCTGGGCTGAAACGGGTTCCGAAGACAGGCGCAAGAGGGCAGCAGCTTCACCGCCGCGAATTTGCGGCCCGGCAGAACGCGTCATCAGGCCATACCAGCCAGCCTTGGCGGCGGCGGCCAGCAGCATATTGCCAGCCGTAATCACACCCGATCCGCCGCTTCCGGCGAGCACCAGTGAGATGCTGGTCGCATTGTCAGTTGGTTGGTTCATTACCTTGTTCTCCTTGGCCGTGGCAGCAAGCTTGCTGGGGTCGTGGCAGCAAGCGGGCTGTTTTGTGGCTCTTGTGACGCTTGTGGGGTCAAATGCTCTCAATACGCTATTACGGCCTGTTTCTGCCATGTTCGGAGGCAAATCGGGGCATAAGTTTGCCCTTTTTCGCTAATCCGAAAGTTTTTGAAGAAGACCTTACTTTTTGTCTTGACTCTTAAATTGGTAATCGGGTACTAAATTACATAATAAAGATGTAACACCAGATTAGTCAACCTTAAAAAAGACCTGAAAAAGAGAATTTTCGAAACGGCCTCAAACACACACTGTTTAACGACGCACACTGTTTAACAAGGAACCCCGCAATGAACGCCCCTGAAACCCTGAACGATCATAACCTGGTACCCGAAGCCATTGTCCCTGGTGTGTTGTATGAAAAACGCCCGGTCAAGGATAACAAAGGCGCGGACGTCCCTGGCCTCTATAATGCCTGGATCACCCTGGATAATCCCAAGCAGTATAATTCCTACACTACTGACATGGTGAAAGGTGTGATCCTTGCGTTCCGCCAGGCGTCTTCTTCACGTGATGTTGTGACCGTTGTCTTTACCGGCTCCGGCGACAAGGCATTTTGTACAGGTGGCAACACCAAGGAATATGCCGAGTATTACGCTGGCAACCCGCAAGAATATCGCCAATACATGCGTCTCTTTAATGACATGGTCTCTGGCATTCTGGGCTGTGACAAACCGGTCATCTGCCGCGTCAACGGCATGCGCATCGGCGGCGGTCAGGAAATCGGCATGGCCTGTGATTTCTCCATCGCCCAGGATTTGGTCAAGTTTGGCCAAGCCGGACCGAAACATGGTTCGGCTGCCATCGGCGGTGCCACAGACTTCCTGCCTTTGATGATTGGTTGCGAGCGCGCCATGGAAACGGGCATGTTGTGTGAGCCCTGGACCGCCCACAAATCATACCGTTTAGGCGTTTGCCTTGATATCGTGCCCGCCCTGAAAGTGGATGGCAAATTCATCGCCAACCCAACCGTGGAACTGGAATACACAGACGAATTTGGTCGCATCATCCATGGTGAAATGAAAACTGGTGAAGCCCTGGAAGCTGGCAAAGCATTGCTGAAACAAGGTGAAGTTGACCTTTCTTTGCTGGATGCCCGGGTCGAAGAGCTGGCCACCAAGCTTCTTTATACTTTCCCTGATTGCACAACCAAATCAGTTGAAGAACTGCGCAAGCCCAAACTGGCAGCCTGGAACCTGAACAAGGAAAATTCCCGCGCCTGGTTGGCCAACAACATGATGACCGAAGCCCGCGCCGGTTTCCGTGCTTTCAATGAGCCTGTTGGTCGCGAACGTGAAATCGACTTCATCGATCTGCGCCAGAAGCTGGCCGTCGGCACACCATGGTCGGACGAGCTGACCGAAAGCCTGATGCCTGCCGCCCGGGTTGCAGCCGAATGAGCTCGCCCCTGAAAGTCTGGCTTGACCGTGATGGTCAGTTGTTGCGCCTGAGACTGGCGCAGCCAAAGGCCAACATTGTCGATGCGGCAATGATTGGGGCCTTGTCAGATGCTCTGGAAAGCCATCTCAACGTCAGCACCTTGAAGGCTGTGCTGCTGGATGCCGAAGGATCACACTTTTCCTTCGGTGCCAGTGTTGAAGAACATATGCCTGATCAATGTGCAGACATGCTGGCGGCCCTTCATGCCCTGGTGCTGAAACTGGCCGGTGCACCTGTACCGGTTCTGGTTGCGGTTCAGGGACAATGCCTGGGCGGTGGTCTGGAAGTGGTTCTGGCCTGTAGCCGGATTTACGCCGCACCTACCGCCGCTATGGGTCAGCCGGAGATTAAACTGGCTGTGTTTGCCCCGGCGGCATCTTGTTTGCTGCCAGGCCGGGTGGGTCAGGCATGCGCCGAAGACCTTCTCTATACCGGTCGCAGTGTCAGCGGTGAAGAAGCCGGTGCCATGGGCCTGGCGGATGTCGTCACCGACGATCCTGAAGCCGCAGCCCTTGCATACTTCGATAAATATCTCGCCGGTGTCTCGGCCAGTACCTTGCGTCATGCGGTTCAGGCCGCCCGCAGCCCTCTGGTCCAGCAACTGGAAAAAGATCTCGCCCGTGTCGAGCGTCAATATCTCGACCATCTGATGTCCACGCACGACGCGGTAGAAGGCCTTGAAGCCTTCGTCGAGAAGCGTCAACCAAAATGGGAGCACCGTTGAGCCATGTCTGTTCAGAAAATCGTTGATCGCTGTCAGGCTCTGTATGACGACCTTGATTTCAATGCCGTCAAAGAGTGGAAAGCGAAAGAAGAGGGACGCAAGGCCATTGGCTATATGCCGGTCTATGTTCCGCGCGAAATCATTCACGCCGCAGGTATGTTGCCGGTCGGTGTTCTTGGTGGCGGTGACCAGCTGGAAGTTATCCACGGTGACGCTTACTATCAGAGCTACATTTGCCGTATTCCACGGTCGACCATCGAACTGGGCGTCACCGGTCGTCTCGACTGTGTTGACGGCATGTTGTTCCCGTCCATCTGTGACGTGATCCGAAACCTGTCAGGCATGTGGAAGCTGTTGTTCAAGGACAAATATGTCCGTTACTTCGATGCGCCGCAAACCTATGACGATAATATCGGCGGCAAGTTTTATAAACAGGAAATGCAGGAGCTGATTGAAGGTCTGGAAGAGCTGGGCGGTCGCAAGATCACCGATGAAGACCTCAACAATTCCATCGCTGTTTACAACGAAAACCGCAATGTGATCGATGAGCTTTATGCCTACCGCTCGAAGGCACCATGGAAAGCCCTGACGTCTGAAATCTATCTGCTTCTGCGGGCTGGCATGGTTTTGCCGGTTGAAGAGCACACCGAATTGCTGCGTGAGTATCTTTCCGCAATCGAAAAGGAAGACCGGCCCGTACGCGACAACTGCCGCGTTGTCCTGAACGGAACGTTCTGCGAGCAGCCCCCGTTGGGTCTGGTCAAATCCATTGAAATGGCTGGTTGCTACATTGTTGATGACGACTTCATGCTGGTCACACGCTGGCTGCAGGAAGACGTACCAACAACCGGCGATCCGGTTCAGAACCTGGCCGATGCCTTCTTGCATCAGTCCGCTGAAACGGCTGCCAAATACGTTGACACCGAAGAAGCCAAAGGCAATTTCATCGTCGACAGTGTCAAAAAATATGCCGCTGAAGGTGTTGTCTTTGCGGCCCCAAGTTTCTGCGATCCAGCTTTGCTGGACCAGCCGATGCTGCATACCGCACTGAACAATAACAACATCCCGTTCACCGCTTTTCAATATGCCGAGAACTCAGGGCAGATGCAGCCCATTCGCGAGCAAGCCGGTACCTTCGCAGATTCTATCAAGCTTTGGAGTGCATAACATGAATATCAAAGATCAGGCGTCCACAGTCGCTGAAAAAGAAGACTCCATGTGGAAACAAAAGGAGATGATCAACGAAAACTACGAATTGCTGTCGACAGCAAACGAACGTGGTCAGAAGGTCGCTTCCACATTTGTGCCGGGCAACATCAATGAATTGCTGATGTGCTTTGATTTCGCCCGCAACTTCCCGGAAACAAATGCCCTGCAAAATGCCATGCGTAAAAAATCCGGTGGCATGATCATGGAAGCCGAGAAGTCTGGCCACTCAGAAGATGTTTGCACCTACGTGAAAGCCGATCTCGGCATGATGATGAAAGGCAACAAAGGCCCGACCGGTTTGCCAATGCCAGATCCTGATTTGCTGATGCTGTCCTACACGGGTTGCTTCACATTTATGAAGTGGTTCGAGCTGGTACGTGAGCAGTATCCCCAGTGCGAAACGGCCATGCTGCATGTGCCTTATCAGGCTGACGGCAACATCACCAAGAACATGCGGGACTATGTGGTCAAGCAATTGAAGGAAGACATCATCCCGACCATGGAACGTGTGTCCGGTGTGAAGTTTGATATCGACCGTTTGCGCGAATACATGATCCAGTCGCAAAAGGCTGAAGATGATTTGGTCTATGTGCTGCAAAGCGCCAAGAACAAACCATCCCCCATCGATGCCTATTTTGGTGGCGTTTATTACATTGGCCCAATCTTCACAGCCTTCCGCGGCACCACAGCGGCGACCGATTATTACGCAACCCTGCGCAAAGAAATCGAAGCCCGTGTCGCAGCCGGTCTCGGCCCGATTACACCTGAAGGTGTGATGAAGGAAGAGAAGTATCGCATCGTTGTCGAAGGTCCACCAAACTGGACTCACTTCCGTGAATTTTGGAAAATGTTCTATGACGAAGGCGCTGTCGTTGTGGCCTCAACTTATACAAAAGTTGGCGGTGTTTATGACAATGGCTTCCGCCACGATCCGCAGAACCCATTGGAATCACTGGCTGATTATTGCCTGGGTTGTTACACCAACCTGAACTTGCCGGCCCGTACGGACATGCTTGAAAAGTATATTGAGGACTATCAGGCTGATGGTCTGTTGATCAACTCGATCAAAAGCTGCAACAGCTTCTCAGCTGGTCAGTTGTTGATGCTGCGTGAAGTTGAACAGCGCACAGGCAAGCCTGCCGCCTTCATCGAAACCGACCTGGTAGATCCGCGTTACTTCTCGCCTGCCAACGTCAAAAACCGTCTGGAAAGTTACTTCCAGATGATCAGCCAAAAACGCGACCGCGCGGCGTAAAGGAGTATCTGATTATGGAATGTTATATCGGTATTGATCTCGGTTCCACGACCACAAAAGCTGTGGTCATGGACGAAGATTACAACGTCCTGGGTCGCGGGATTACAAACTCTCGATCCAACTATGACATCGCTGCAGGTGTGGCCAAGCACGAAGCTCTGATCGATACGCGCTTCATGCTGTTCCGCAATGCCATGAAAAATGTTGCCGCCCTGGGCGACAAATACGAAATCTTCATGGACGAGCTGGAGCGTAATTTCCGCCTGGAGCAGTATCTGGAACAACTGATTGATCTGGATGAAACCTGCACCAAGGCTTCCGAAAACACACGTTACACCGAATGGGGTTCGGACTTGACCGAAGCCCTGGCCGGTGTGTTTAAACGCGTGGCCCTTGAGGCCCCGGATTTATTCGCCCCCGGTGCCCAGCGCAAATCAGACTTCTTCCGTGACATTGCCGGTTCGCAATATTCCACGATCAGTGAAGAAGTTGCCAAGGAAGCAGACACCCCGTTCGATGTGTTGCTCAACATCTATGACCGTTCAATCATTGACGTTGAAAACCGCATCTACACAGAAACCACCAACCAGAACCTGATGCGGGCCCTGGACCGGACTTTGGTTAACTTACCCGATCTGGCACCGGTTGCTGATGAAGTTCGGACCGAAGTCCAGAAGGTACTCGGCATTGATCTGGAAGAAACCTACGTCATTGGAACCGGTTACGGTCGCGCCCGTTTGCCGTTCTCCAAGGATCACATCCGCTCGGAAATCCTTTGTCACGGCTTGGGTGCCCACATCATGTACAACGATACCCGTACCGTGCTGGATATCGGTGGCCAGGATACCAAGGCTATTCAGGTGGACAAAGACGGTATCGTCGAAAGCTTCCAGATGAATGATCGTTGTGCTGCCGGTTGCGGTCGCTACCTCGGTTACATCGCCGACGAAATGAATGTCGGCCTGCACGAACTGGGCCCGATTGCCATGGAATCAACCCGCAAAGTGCGGATCAACTCCACCTGTACAGTGTTTGCCGGGGCGGAACTTCGGGATCGTTTGTCCCTTGGTGAAAACCGCTCAGATATTCTGGCTGGTTTGCACCGCGCCATTATCCTGCGCGCCATGTCGATCCTGTCGCGGTCTGGTGGTGTGCATGACCAGTTCACCTTTACCGGTGGTGTGGCCAATAACGAAGCCGCAGTTTCAGCCTTGCGCGAATTGATCAAGGAAAACTATGGCGACGTCACGATCAACATTGATCCGGACTCAATCTATACCGGTGCCCTGGGCGGTTCTACCTTTGCCCGTCGCGCCGTCGAAGGTATCCCAACGGAGGCAGTAGCATGACCATTGCAGCAGGAATTGACGTCGGAACAGGCGCTGTAAAAACCACCTTGTTCAAAGTCGAAGGTGACAACGTTGAATGGTTGTCCAAACGCGTCACCCGGATCCGTCGTCGTGACCCCATGTCTCTGGTCGATGAAAGCTATGCGGCCATGCTTAAAGAAGCCGGCCTGACAGCTGATGACGTGGACTATGTGGCCACAACAGGGGACGGCGAAAACGTGCCGTTCCGTACCGGTCACTTCTATTCCATGACCACACATGCCCGTGGTGCTGTTTATCTGGCCGAAGATGTGACAGCGGTGCTGGATGTGGGTGCCCTGCACGGTCGTGCCATCAGCATTGACGAACGCGGCAAAGTGCTGAGCTATCGCATGACCAGCCAGTGTGCGTCCGGTTCCGGTCAGTTCCTTGAGAACATTGCCCGTTATCTTGGTGTTTCCATTGACGAGGTTGGTGATCTGTCACAGCAGTCGGATGATCCTGAGCTGGTCTCCGGTATCTGTGCTGTGTTGGCCGAAACTGACGTGATTAACATGGTTTCGCGCAGTATCTCGACGCCCAATATCCTGAAAGGTATTCACCTTTCCATGGCTGGTCGTTTGGTGAAGTTGCTGCGTGCCTCCAAAGTCAAGGAAGGCAAGGTTTTGCTGACCGGCGGTTTGGCCATGGATACGGGTATGGTTGCGGCCATGCGCGAGGAAATGGCAAACCAGAAACTGGACGTGCCGTGTGAGAGCAGCCCCGACAGTATTTTTGCCGGTGCCATCGGTGCCGCCTTGTGGGGCGCTTTCCGTTATGAAAAACTACAAAGCCTGGGGCAGCTCGCTGAAGCGTCCTGAGTATAAGTAAGTAACAAGGAGAATAAATCATGGCACTCATGATTACAGACGACTGCACAAACTGCGATGCCTGCACTCCGGTTTGTCCCAACGAGGCCATCAGCGAAGGTGACATCATCTACGTCATCAACTCCCTGACCTGCACCGAATGTGTGGGCGCCGAAGACGACCCGCAATGCACCCTCGTGTGCCCCGCCGACTGCATCATCCCCAACCCGGATTTTGCCGAAAGCAGGGACGAGCTGCAAGCCAAGTACGAAAGCATCCACGGCTGACCACAGCCTTCGGACAAAGAACAGGCCGCCACTTAGACGATTTCGGGACGACCGAATTCGTCTAAGTGGTGGCCTTTTTTGTTGGGGTTATTCTGTCAACAAAACAGTGGTCACTTCGGGCTTGACCCGGAGTCTCTGGTGCATCACGTTCTGCACATTGCACATTTAAAAATTCAGTTGAGACTCCGGGTCAAGCCCGGAGTGACGATGTAGAGGGCCATCAATCTATGCTGCGCAAAATTATGATCGTGATCATGTCCCTGATCATGCTGTCGCTACTGGCTTCGCTGTTGATAGAGATCGTTGCGGCGCGTTACCTGAATGCCGTGGCCCTGTTCGGCGTGGCCAGTGTGCTGATGTGGTTTGCATTGCAGATGTTGCAGCGGCGCAGCCATGACGTTGAAGCAGGCGACCCGGACGGCGAGGAATGAATTCATCGCATGATGAATGAGCTCATCGTCAATCTTCCCTGAGTTCGAATTTTGGCAATATGGTTTCGAAGGGCGTCTCCAACGGATCGATCATACCGGACCGTGCCAGATGGACGTAGCCCTGGACCAGTGACCAGACCAGGGTTTCGATGGCCTTTTCATTCATCGTCCCGGATCGGAATGGTGCGCAGGCTTCTGCCAGAACGCCATAGGACGCTGACGATGTGCGCTGGAATTCAGGGTCGCTTGTGTAGAACCGGTCCTTCATAAACATCAGGGTGGCAACGGCTTCATATTCGCGGGAAAAGGCGATGTAGCCCTGGCAGATACCTTCCAATTGCGCCTGGGGCGTGTCTGCCGACTGATCCCTGGCATCTATCATGTAACGGGTGAAGGTTTCGAACCCCTGGGCCACGATTGCCGTCAACAAACCCTTCAGTCCTTTGAAGTGGTGGGCAGGGGCCGCGTGGGAAACACCTGCCCGGGCGGCACATTTACGTAAACTCAAGGCACCCAGGCCACCTTCTGCCAGCAGAGAAATACCAGCTTTAACAAGGGCTTGCTTCAGGTTTCCGTGATGGTGACGTTTTCCGGTGCGGGCGGCAGGCGCTTTTGTCATTCAGTTATAACTTGACAGTGTCAAGGTTCCATGGGATTGATGTGTGAATTAAACTTTACAGTGTCAAGCACAAGGTCTCAATGTCAAAAATGATGAAAATTGGAAACATCCTGTTCTGGATTACGACACTGGCCGTCGCCCTTGTTTCGTGGCGATTTTTTGCCTTGGGTCTTGAACAAGCCTTCAACGGCATGCTGGCGCATATTCAGGAAAGGCAACTTGCATTTGTCCTGCACGTGTTTGCCGCACCGGTTGCCTTGGCGACAGGCCTGTTCCAGTTTCTGCCAAACCTCCGGTCCCGACGGCCCAATATTCACAGATGGTGCGGCCGACTCTATGGGGTCGCGGTTGTCACAGCTGGCGTGGCCGGGCTTGTCCTCGCCCTGGGATCATTTGACCGACCGGTTGCCGGGGCAGGGTTTTTGATCCTGGCCGTTTTGTGGTTGGGGACGACTGCAAGGGCTGTGCAGTTGGCGATCAAGGGGCGCATCAGGGAACATCAACGCTGGATGATCCGTTCCTGGGCCTTGACCCTGGCCGCCGTGACATTGCGCATCTACCTGCCGTTCTTCATGGGGTTTGGGCAAATGGAATATGCCGAAGCATCCAATTATGTCGCCTGGGCTTGTTGGCTGCCTAACTTGATCGTTGCTGAGATATACCTCCGCAGGTTCCGGCGACAAGAACCAGAGATGATCCCGGCGGCTTAAAAAAAGGCCGCTGCAATGCAGCGGCCTGAAGTCAGCGGAGGTAATTCGATTAACAAACGGGGATCAGGCGACTTTGCGTTCCAGAGCCAATTGGTCAGAAGGTCCAAAACCATGTCTGTACAGGAAGGCCAGCAGGTCAAAGTTTTCGCGGCGGACTTCGGTGCGCACGTGGTCAACTTGCAGACCGGACAGGTTCATCAACAATTGTGAGATCAAGGCAGAAGCGATGCCGTGATGGCCCTGGTTGGGGGCAACGCCGATAGTGTCGATGACGGCATAGGGTTCGGTTTCACCAAAATCGCCAAAGTCCATGCGGGCCATGACAAAGCCGGAAACAAAACCATCTGTTTCAGCCACCAGAGAGACCCGGATTGCCGATTCGTCCAGGGCCTCTTTCATGGCGCTTTGCAGATAGGTCGATCTGTCATCGCCGGTGATTGCGCGGTCAATGGATGAAATTGATTTAGCATCATCTGCGGTCATCAGACGTACATAAACCCGGTCACGTGCCAGGGTGCCGCCGTTGGCATCAAGATCTTCGTCGGTGGAGAAATGAACGCGGGAAGTATCGCACTCGACCACATGCCGGGGCGCCATCTTGAAGCCCTGATGATCGAAGAAACGCAACAGGTCGTGTGACGTCCATGCCGCGTTGGTTTGCATCGACTTCAAACCCTTGTGCTTCAGCACGTCATCGATCCCACTCAGCAAAGCCTCGCCGGTGCCGTGATGATCGTGGGCCGTATCGACGGCCATGGCTTCAAGGATCGCTGTTTTTGACAAACCAAATTCACCGTCGATCAAACGGGCCATGGCATAACCAACCAGGCTGCCATCTGCTTCGGCACCGACCTGAATGTAGGTTCCCTGGTCGGCCAGAACGGCCTCAAGGCGTTTGGCAAAAAAGCCGCGACGTGAACGCGCCACATGTTGACGGTCGATTTCAACAACCTCATCAAGATCGGATGCCTTGAGAGGACGGATCGTAATTTGTGACATGCAGTTTCTCCTTGATGGGTACTTTAAAATCGAAATTTTGCGAAGGGTCAGACCCAGGCTGATGGAATATGGGCGGCGTCGATAGTGTGATTACCAAGCCCGCTCAGCGATCCTTCGACGGCTGGCAGCGGGGCAGCGGCGTCGGGGATTGTCTCAGCGACTTCGATCAATCCGTGTGACAGGGATTGAAAAAGGGAACTGACAGACGCGCCTGGCCAAACGGTCGACGCATTGCCTTGAAAAGTTTGGATGCTCATGGCTCGTTTCCTGAACGAAGATCAATTTCCAGCAAAAATGGCGGGAACTGATTAAATTGGTATACAAGTACTAAATTACATATTTAATTAAAATGAGTCAATAGTTTAAATGGCGCATGCGTTTCCGGATCGTCTGAAATTTGGTATATGTTTCCCGTAAAATCAGAAAATTGTCGATCAGGGGCAACTATGAACAGAATCGAAACGCTGGAACAGCTGGAAAACATTTACGGTAAACCAAAGCCGCCAGCCCTGGTTAAGGTCGCCCACAAGATGACGGCGGAGTATCAATCTTTCATCGAGGCAGCACCCTTTCTGGCGTTGGCAACTTGCAGCATTGATGGCCTGGACTGTTCACCGCGAGGCGATCTCGCCGGATTTGTGCGAATCGAAAATGACGACACTTTGTTGCTGCCAGACAGACGGGGCAATAACCGGGTCGATTCATTGGCGAATATCATTCAAAATCCTCAGATAACCCTCATGTTCATGATTCCAGGTGTACCAAACATTATTCGTGTCAACGGTGAGGCCTGGATCAGTATCGATCCAGACAGGCTGGCATCCTTCTCTGTGAACGGGAAAGAACCCCGGTCGGTAATCGTCATCGAAATCAGGGAAATCTATTTTCAATGTGCGCGGGCCATTGTGCGGTCGAAATTGTGGGAAATGGAATCACAGATTGATCCAGACACGTTACCGTCGCCAGGTGAAATTCTTGCCGCGATGACAGATGGTCGTGAAGGCGGGATAAGTTACGATAAAACCTGGCCGGATCGGGCTAAAGAAACGCTCTGGTAAATTTCATTTGAAAATGAAAAAGGGCAGGAGCATTTCAATGCACCTGCCCGATAGATTGCTCAATATTTGTCGATCAGGTGGATAAGGCCTGCAGCAAGTTTTGGGTAAGTGTTTTTGACATGGCGGTCACGGCGCGGCGGCGATATTGCGGCTTTGTGGTCGTTGTTTGTACCGGGCTTGTCTGTTTTTGTACCAGTTTAGCTAGTTTTTGCCCCTGCTCTTCATCGAATTCCAGGCCGATAAATTCATCGCAACCTGTGACCCGAATGGGGGTGGAATTGGTCCCGGTGACGGCGGCATCAAGGGACGTGATTTTGCCATTTTCGCTGGCGACCCGAACGGCAACGCCAGCGAGTGGAAAATCAATGGATTCGCGGATCCGCAGCTTGGTATAGCTTGATGCCATATTGCCTTGAGCCGGGGCCGGGATATGGATGGTCGTCACCATTTCGCCGGGCTTCAGGGTAAGATAATCAATGCCATCATCATTAAAAAGATCATCCAGCGGCACCCGGCGGGAACCATCTGGTCCGGCAATTTCGATTTGTGCATTCAGCACCAGCAGGGCCGGGGCTGTATCGCCCGAATAGGCGGCGTAGCAACGCTTTGAGGTCGGAACCACGTGGCAGATTTCGCCCTCATATTTCATGCAACCATCGTTGCTGTCGCGCCACCACTGGCTCTGGTTATAAAAATAACACCGGGTATCAAGGCAGAGGTTTCCTCCGATGGTGGCAACTTCGCGATGGGTGGCACCAGCCACTGCCGCAGCGGCCTCGGCCAACACAGCATAGTCCTGTTGAATGCCAGCATCAGCAGCAAGGACCGCCAGGGTAACGGCGGCACCAATGTGTAAGCCGTCGCCATCCCGCTCGAAGCGTTGCAGTTCAGCAACGTTGGATAATTCGATTAAATTTTCCGTTGGCGTCAGGCCGCGACGGATATTGGCGAGCAAATCTGTGCCGCCGGAAATATAGCGAGCCTCCTTCAGAGAGCCGCGGGTTTCAAGGGCTTCAGCTAAGCTAGCCGGGCGGTGAAGTTTGAATTGGGGTAAAACTTCCATGATAATTTCCTTATTCCGCCGCGACTTTGTTGGCTTGCTCACGCTCAAATCGGGCGCGGGCTTCAAACAAACGGTCGGGGGTAATCGGTGTCTCTGTCATACGCACGCCCGTGGCCATTTTCACAGCATTGGCCATGGCCGGGATGAAACTGGGCAAAGATCCTTCGCCAGCTTCCTTGGCACCATACGGCCCGTTGGGATCGATACTCTCGACCATCTTGATATCCATGGGCGGGGACTCGACCATCGTCGGTACCCGGTAATCCAGCATGTTGCCACTGATCAGAAGTCCGTTGTGATAGCGGGTTTCTTCCGATAGCGCCTGGCCCATACCCATCCAGGCTGATCCCTGAATTTGTCCTTCACAGGACAATGGATTAAGGGCAAATCCAAGATCATGGGCGATCCAGATATTGTCGACGGTGACTTGTGATGTGTCGGGGTCGACGGTGACTTCAACCACTTCGGCAGAATAGGAAAAGCCCATGGTCGGACCCACCGCTGCACCGCGATATTTCCTGCCGCCTTGTGCTGAAACAGGTGTGGAGAACGTCCCCTTGGCCGTAATTGTGCCTTCGTCTTTCAGGGCCTCGATCACGACGTCCATATATTCAATGCCGGGATCCTGGCTGCCATCAACTCGATACATCGTGCCGTCAAATTCGATGTCTTCCGGCTTGGCGTCCAGCAAGGTAGCTGCGGCTTCTGCCAGAATCTGGCGCATATTGCGCGCCGCATCCAGGGCCGCGTTTCCAACCATGAAAGTCACCCGGGAAGAATAGGAGCCATTGTCTTTTGGTGTGTGATCCGAATCGTTGGCCATCAGTTTAACCTGACTGACATCCAGATTAAGGGTCTCGGCCACACATTGAACAACCATGGTACTGGAGCCCTGACCGATATCGGCGGCCCCGGTCAGCGCCGTAACGGCACCATCAAAATCAAGCTTCAGATTGACGACCGCGTGGGGCTCACCCGTCCAGTGCACAGGCTTGGCAGCACCGGAAACATAGTGCGCACAAGCCATGCCCAGGCCCTTGTTGGGCCCAAGGTTCTTGATGCGCTCATCCCAATTGCTTTCTTTTTGCACCCAGTCCAGGCACTCCGGCAAGCCATAGGAATTCACCATGATATCGTTGGCGGTATAGACCGGCGCATCCAGCAGGTTCTTGCGCCGGACCTCAAACGGATCAAGGCCCAGTTCGTCGGCCATACGATCCATCAGGTTTTCAATGGCGAAGCGCACATTAACTGTGCCATGGCCACGAAAGGCCCCGCAAGGCGGTGTGTTGGTCAGCACCCGATAGCCATCATATTTAACGGCTGGGATATCATAAATGCCATACATCAAGGTGCCGGCATAAAGGATGGTGACAATGCCGTAGGATGGATAACCACCACCGCGTTGCACGACCTCTGAGGCCAGGCCCGTCAGCTTGCCGTCCTTGTTCATGCCCATCTTCAGATTGACCTGGGTTTCAGGTCGGCCCCGGTGGGTAATAAAGGTTTCCTCGCGTGAGGTTGTCAGACGAACAGTGGATCCGGTGGCCTTGGCAAGATGGGCGCAGATTACCTCATGATGCAGGGTTTCTGTGCGGGCACCGAAACCGCCGCCCACAAAAGGTTTGATCACGCGTACCTGGCCTTTATCCAGCCCCAGACAGCGGGCAAAGATCAGGTGACCATAGAAGGGCACCTGGGTTGATGGCCAGATGGTGAGATGCTTGCGAATGGGATCATATTCCGCCACAGCCGCATTAGGTTCCATGTGCACCTGATTAACCTCGGCGCACTGATAGCTTTCTTCGACCACCAGATCAGAATTGGCGAACTCGGCTTCCGTATCGCCTAACTCAAAATGCACATCGCGTTCCAGATTGCCTGTGCGGCTCTCATGCAACTGCTCGGCATCGGGCGCACGGGCATCTTCAGCGGTGTAATAGGCCGGCAGTTCTTTATATTCCACCTTGATCAGGCTGATGGCTTTGGCGGCGGTGGCGGCATCAATGGCGGCCACAGCGGCAACCGGTTCACCGCGATAACGCACCCGGCCATTGGCCAGGGGGAATTCCAGCATGGCGATCGGCAAAATGCCAAAGGGTTCGGGGGTGTCGTCGCCTGTCAAGACGCAGACCACACCGGGCAGGGCTTCAGCTTCTGATGTGTCGACGGAGAGAATTTCTGCGTGGCTGTAGCGGCCATGCAGAATACGACCGACAAGGCCGTCCTGGCCGAGATCACCAGCATATTTGGCGCGGCCCGTCACCTTGTCGGGACCATCAATCAGCGGCAGCCGTTCGCCAACGGAACGAACTTTACGCTCCGGATTGGGGCTGGGATCGGGATGGGGGTCGTTAGGGGTGACGCTGTCGCGTGGATGTTGAAGTTCGTCACTCATTCTGCGGCCTCCGAACTTGAGTTGATGATATCGGCAGCGGCCTGCACAGATTCGATGATCTTGATATAGCCTGTGCAGCGACAGATATTGCCGCCCAGTGCTTCACGAATATCGTCTTCGCTCGGCCTTGCGTTCTGGCGCAGTAAACCTTCCGAGGCCATGATCATGCCAGGGGTGCAATAACCACATTGCGTGCCCAGTTTTTCGTGGAATGAAAGCTGCACGGCTGAGAGTTCTCCGCGTGTAGCCTGGCCCTCAACAGTTTCGATGACCTGGCCAGCACAGGAATGCGCCAGGGTCAAACAGGACAGCCGGGCACCATCACCAACCAGCACAGTGCAGGCACCACATTCGCCGCCATCACAGCCAAGCTTGGTGCCCGTCAGGCCACAAACCTCACGCAGGTAGTCGACAAGCAACATGTTGTCAGGAACAACATCTGCCCGGGGGCGACCGTTCACGGTCAATTGCAGGACGGCATTCATTTTCAGGCCTTTCTTAAATCTCGTACGCGCACAGCCTTGCCTTCGGACCGTGGCACTTTGCCAGGACCAACCACGATCACCTTGAAGCTGACGCCGGTTGCCTGTTTCAAACGTTGTGAAATATTCTTGGTAACTTTGGCGTAATCGCCTTTTTTGACGGATGGTAACGCTTCGACTTCGACGTCAACCATGGCCATGGATTTTCCATCGCGCACCACTAACTGATAATGCGGCGCCACACCTGGCAGGCCGATCAGGGCCTCTTCCACGGCGGATGGATAGACGTTGACGCCCCGGATCACCAGCATGTCATCACTGCGACCTTTGGCGCGGGCCATGCGCCGATGCGTGCGCCCGCAAATGCATTTATCCGGAATGATATGGGTGATATCGCCTGTGCGGTAGCGCACCATGGGCAAGGCTTCTTTGGTCAAGGTTGTGATGACCAGTTCGCCGGTTTCACCATCCGGCAAAACGTCACCGGATTTTGGGTCGATGATCTCGAAATAAAAATGATCTTCCCACAAGTGCAAGCCACCCGGTGTTTTCGGATCAAGGGCAGCTTCAAGACATTCTGCCGCCACACCCGGGCCCATAACCTCTGACAATCCATAATGATCGATCATAGTCAGACCCAGCCGTCGACCGGCTTCCGCTCGCAGGGCATCTGTTGCAGCCTCGGCTCCGCACAAAGCAACTCGCACGGGCGCTTTCTTGAGATCAATACCAGCTGCTTCGGCCACGTCTGCGATGTTCAGGGCGTAGGACGGGGTTGAAATCAGAGCGTCAGCCTGCATATCGATCAACATCATGATCTGGCGATCCGTATTGCCGCCGGAAAGGGGCACAACGGTACAGCCCAGTTCTTCAGCCCCGCCATGAAAACCCAGGCCACCCGTAAACAAACCATAGCCGATAGAGTTTTGCAGCACATCGCCCGGCTTGACGCCCGCCGCGACCAGGGAACGTGCCATCAGCGATGACCAGTTCTTCATGTCTTTTTTACTGTAACCGACAATGGTCGGCTTCCCCGTCGTACCGGAAGATCCATGTACGCGAACAAGTTTGTCCTGGGGGACAGCAAACAGGCCCAGCGGATAGTTATCCCGCAGGTCGCTTTTGCGGGCAAAAGGGAACTTTGCGATGTCCTTCAGGGATTTAAGATCGGCTGGTTTTACACCAGCTGCATCAAATTTGTCCCGGACGGCGGCAACATTCCTGTAAGCATGACGAACAGTTTTTTGCAGCCTGCCAAGTTGAAGGGCGCGCAAATCCTTTTTTGACATGCGCTCCAGGTCGGGTTGATACATGGCAACGCTTTTACGCCGGGCTGCCGGTTTTTTATTGGTCGCAGGCATGGGTCAGGATACGCCCATACGCACAGGCGCTGCCCGGTTGCCGGAACCCCGTTGTGGCAGGCGTGGCAAAGCAAAGCCTTGCTGATAACTGGCGTTCAGCAAGACAGTTTTTTTCCACAACCAGCCACCGAACAATGTAGCAAAACCGATAATGGCAAAGGAGGCAGATACGTTCAGTTCTGGCATAACTTGCAGGATCGTTAACAAGGCCCACGGTACAACGTGGCCGATCAGCACAAGCAGCAGGCTTACGGATTTGAATTCCTTTTGCGCAAGGGGCCCGATGCCAAAGTCCTTTGCCTTGATGCGATAGGTTTGCCAGAGGATAAAGTTAACTGCCGCGAGGAAAGAACCCACCGAGAGCAAATAGGCCGGGTTCACAAAGGCGGCAGGAAAAGCCGCCTGGGCAAGTGCCAATACGCCGATGCCTTCGAACAGGCCGGTCGCGATTAACATCCACGGGATAAGCGGTGCACGCCAGGCTGGAATGCCTTTGGCCGCGAACAGGATGCGGGCCTGAGCAAACAAGAAGGCGCCGCCACAAACCCCGATGACACCATGCAGAAAGGTTAAGCCTTGAGGACCGAGAACCGATACGCCCAAAAGCCAGGGCAGAAAATCAAGCCCGACAGCCGGGAAGAATACCATTGCCAGATATATCTCCCGCGACATCCATGAGGATTGTGGGCGACGCAAAGCGTTCAGAATGCGGAAAGGGCGACCGATCTTGAACAGCAATGTCAACAAACCCAAACCCATGACAGCAGCGCCAAAGGCATTGATCACGGGCAGGAAGTTCAGGTTAACCTGGCCCAACAACAAACCGATCCAGCTGACAACAATCAGGCCGGAACCCATGCCTCCCAGAATAAAGTTGGTGGCACCTTTCCAGTCCCAGAATTGCTGGCGACGGCCCGTCAGGGCGTGGGCAGGATCGGCGTAAACATCGTCACCCGTCTCGTCTTCTCGGGCGTCGCGACCGGGCGTGGTCTTTGGCAGGTCGTAGACATATTTGATTTGCGGATTGGTGCCCAGTTCTTCATGCATCTGGAAGGTTTGTTTTTCCGACGCCAGTTTCGATACGTTACTTTCCGGATTGTTGAAATCACCAAAATGCAATGCCTGGGCGATGCAAGAGGCAGCACAGGCTGGTGTCGCCAGCAGGTCAACTCCTGGAGTCTGGCCCGTTTCAGCGGCTTCGTCGATGCGACTGACACAGAAAGTGCATTTGGACATGACACTGACACGTTCCGGATGGGCCGTGGCCTTTTCCTGGCGGGTCATTTCTTTGCCATAGTAGCCCTTCATTTCATGCACAATTGTGCGCGCCTGGTAGGGGCAAGAAACGGCACAATAGGAACAGCCAATACACAGGTCATAATCCATCGTCACCAAGCCATCGGCGCGTTGAGCGGTGGCCCCGGTTGGGCAAACGGGCACGCAAGGTGGCTCTTCACAATGTTGGCAACCTGTCACCATGAACAATCGCTGAACATCGGGGAAGCTGCCGAGTTCCACATCCAGCACGCGTCGCCACTGAACTTCAGGCGGGGTGTCATTTGCGTGTTTGCAGGCAATCGTGCAGGTCTGGCAACCGACACAACGGTTCAGGTCAACGATCATGCCCCAGCGTTTGCTGGGGTCGATGTTTGGTGAGGTGGTGTTGTTCAAACTCATGTCAAATCCCGCTTTGGACCCTTGCCCCTTGTTATTTTTACGCGAACGAGATCAGCGCCTGAGCCTGTGCCATCCGTCAAAGACAGCGATATGTCAGACAATGAATTCAGGCTGGCGAGCTTGAAGTCCTTGGCCACTGGTTGTTTCCAGTGGTCAAACTGGCCAATCATCAAAATTGTGTCAGGCCGTATGCCCGCCTTGAAGACGGCATAACCTTCCGAGGTGCCCGTCGGGCTTTCCAGCACGATGGGGTCACCATCCTCCAGGCCCAGCTTTTTGCCAGCCTCGCGGTTCATGATGACGCCTTTATGTCCGGCAACGTTATCAGCGACTTCCTTGATCAACGGCAGACCGACATTGGCACCCCATGAATACTGCATGGAGCGTGCAGTCAATGCCCAGAATTGGTAGTCATCAGGGTTCTTGCCGACTTCTTTGGCGTAGTTCTGCCAAATCTCCGGGAAAGGCTCCCACGATGGCAAAGGCTCGTATTCCTCAAGCTGGCTGTCCCACCACTTGATGTCGTTTTCGTGCAAGCGATTGGAAAGCTGAGTACCGTGGCGTTTGATCCGTTCCTGATAAGGCAGCTCAAACCGCAGGCCCTGTTTCTTAAGGGCGGGGTAGAGATACCATTCCAGTTGCGAGAAAGGGGCCAGCATGTGGCTGTTTTCCTTGAACCACTCAAGGTCGTGAACCTCTTCGCCATCCGATAGATCGTGACTGGCGGCTTTGGAGACAGAATCCCAAATCTCTTCGCGGGTGTGCGGTACGGTCGGGTCCAGACTGTAATCAAACTTGTCGTTTTTCAGACGCATGCCCGCGGCACCACGGTTGATGGCCGAGTTATATTCTTCCAGAATGCCAACGCGTGTTGCCAGTTCCGTGGCGATATCGGTCATGTCCATGATGTCCGTGACAGGCTCCGCCACCGGCTGGCGGATCGCCCAGCCATGGTGTTCCCAATATTGTTGCACAAATTTGGTGCCACCAATGCGGATCAGCTGCATACCTTCAAGGTCGGTGGCTTCCGGCAACAAGACGTCCGCAAAGTGGTTGGTTTCATCGTCCGTGTAAGCAAAAGCGACGACGAAGGGAAATTCAGCAATACGTTTGGCGATTTCCGGCCCGTTCCAGTGTGAAATGGAGGGGTTGGTTCGATAACAAATCCACATGTCGGGATTGGTTTGCTTGGGCCAGTTTTCCGGCTGTTTTTTCTGGAACAACCACGGCAGATGTGCCGGGCCCAGTGCAGCCGACCACGGAGAGTCTGCCGCCAGAGGCACCAACGTATTGTAACCGTTGCGGATCTTCGGATCTTTCTGCCAGCCTTCTTTCGAGGTTTCGTTGAAGGGGTAATGCATGAAGCCGTCCGGCCCCGGCGTGGCAGATTTTTTGCGGTTATCCGCCGGGCGGTTCAGCTTGACGGCTGTACCCAAAGTACCACCTGGAACTTCCAGTGCCCCAACAAGCGTGCACAGAACAGTTCTGGCCCAGCAGCAGTTGTAGCCGCCCCAGCCATTGTTCACCGATTTGCCCAGCATGATTGAAACCGGCCGGAAGGGCAGGGTTTCACCATCAATTTCGATCGTCTCGCCAATGCGGGCGTGGGCCACAAATTCGTCAGCGATACGGCGAATGTTTTCGGCTGGAATATCACAGGTTTCCGCAGCCCATTCCGGAGAGTAGGGCGTTACATGCTCAATCAGTTTTTGGAACGACGTACCGGCTTCGATGTTGGAGTGTGACCATTCTTGATCGTCAGGGCCTTCTTCTACACCTGTCACAGTATAGATGCCGCCAAGAGCTGGTTTGTTAATCAAGGCATCATAAGTCTTGGCGGTATTGTCGCTGAGGTCCCAGATCAAAGGCTTGCGGCTTTGTGGATCACGCAGAAAATAACCGTTGGGACCAACCAGGTATGGTGAATTTGTATCATCGCCCAGAAAGGGGATGTCGCAAATTTCTTCCCAGTCCCGTTCCACAATAATGCGGTGGATCAAGGCATAGAGGAAGGCAGCATCTGTTTTAGGCTTGATAGGGACCCATTCGGCGGACAGGGCACCGGTAACAGACAGGTGCGGTTCGACCTGAACACGTTTAATGCCGCGCTCGCGCGCATTTGCTTCCCGCCAGACACCGGCGGGGCCACTGGCCGCTTCAATATTATGACCGCAATTGATTATGTATTCGGTATAGGGGGTGTCTTGCGAAATGGTGAAGGCCCGATGCCATAACTCACCATAAAGATGCTCCGAGTGATAACATTTCACACCCTGGCCCGCACCATATCCTTGATCAATGGCCCCCCAGGCAGACAGAAATGCCGGCCATGAACCCATATATTGAACCGGTGTGCCACCACCACCTGTGGTCATGGCAAGGCGGGGAAAGCCGCTGCCATCTCTCAAGCCCTTGGCCCGCATTTCCTTCATACGGTCGGCTACGATATCCAGGGCTTCGTCCCAGGAAATTGGCACAAAGCCCGGGTCTTCTTCGCGGCCCTTTTTTGGGTTGGTGCGCTTCATGGGTTGCTGAATACGGTTTGGATTGTACGTCTTCTGGACCAGGCCATAAGCTTTGACGCAAACCCGTCCACCGCCTGGATGCTCTCCGGTGATGTCAAAATTACTCTCAACACGCATGGCGACGCCGTTTTCGACTTCCACCTTCAAAAGGTCCGGTCCGGCAACACACTGATAACAATAGACCGGGACTTTTTTACGGCTGTTGTCGCCAGTGCCTGCGACGGTTTCTGGTGCTTTTACAGCGTTTGCGTCTGGGGTGTTGGAGACATCCGTCATCGGACTATCCTTGTCATCAGTTAAGAAGTCGGCGGTTAAAAAAATTGGTTGGCAACCTGGTGCACACCCCAAAAGGCGCTGTCAGGCTGCCAACGATCTGGATCTTTTATAGGTTGGCCTTGGCAACTTTGGCTGCCAGGCGTTCACCTGTTTTGGCCATATCGACGACAAAACGGGTGTGCTTGCCCTTGCCGCATTCTTCAATATTATCCGAGGCTGTAACTTCCAGCGTCACAAGCCTGCCTTCAACTTTGGCAACTGTGGCGGTAATGTCGACGTCCATGCCCATGGGGGTGGCGGCGGTGTGGGCGACAGAAACATGGGTTCCGACACTGTCTTCACCCTCGTCACAATGTTCGACCAGTAAATCGCGGCAAGTTTGTTCAATGTCCCGGATCAGTTCCGGCGTGGCGTAAATGCGAAGGTCTTCGCCCATGAAGTCGATTGTACGCGCCTTGTCGACGGTGAAATTGCGCGTCACACTCAGGCCTGCGACCAAACTATCTTTCATCCCTGTATTCTCCAGTTGTCACGCGCAAACACGCGATGACGGGTTAATCCCCCAATTATCGAGAGGAATTCTAGGCCTGTGAGAACACGGGGGCAATCAAATTGTTGGGCACCCCAACGTTTTATTTATAAGTTATTGAAATGTAACTAATAAAAATTTGATATTTGGAGTTTTGAGTAGTTGGGGAACTGTGGAAACCAGACTTTATGCTGATGTGCTCTTCAAAGGCTGGATGCTCATAGAGGCCATCGCAGTCAAAGCGCCTTCATAATAAGCCAGCCGACTGAGCGTATAGGCTGAGGCCGATCCCTTGGATTTGAAGGCATTTTCGTCTTCTGGTCCATCTTTAATGAATTTGTGGGCTTTCTCTATCTCCTTCATGGCATTCGATGCCAAAGTCAGAGCTTCTTTTGCCTTGTCAGTGGTTGAGAGATCAATATCGCCAACAAGACCGAGGGCAAATGCCATTTGATCCGCCGACAATTCACCGATCCGGTCGCCTTCTTCAAACTTGCCAAATAATGTGGCTTCTTTCAGGCCCAGACCAGGCAGGGCGTTGAAATTAGACGTACCGGAGGAAATCGTAATTTTATTGCCATTTAGCGCTTCGATCTGGAAGACACGCTCGTCAATGCCGTCAGTCAAGGAAGCACGCCCTTGAATACCAAGGACCGAGTTAATTTTGAACGTCAGGTAACCAAAGGTGTCGTCCTGATCAATGGTCACTTTAGACTCTGTTCCATTGACGCCGATAAAAAATGTCTGGGCATCTCGAACAGTTGTCCGGGCACCAACAGTCAGAGAGTTTTCGACCGGGATTGGACCGCCGGGAAGGCCAAGCTTGGAAAGCGTGTTCGAGCCATCCGCATCAAAGGCGATGTCATAACCCTGGTGGGTCATGCCACCGCCGAACTGGTGGGTATATTGAAGAGTGCCCGTTGAATTAAATTTGGCCATGTGACCGTCCAGACTGCTGGACTGGGTCTCGCCCGTCAGGGTGCCGGTCGTGCTGCCGGTGACATAGACGTCATCTGTGGTGGTATCAATGGCGATGCCGAAGTTTTTGTCGGTATCTGTCGTGCCCACATAAGAGACAAAATTCACGGATGCACTGGCGCCGGTATCATCGACAGAAAGCACAAAACCATCCGTGCCGCCACTGTGGGCATTAACAACCGAGGCCGCCAGTGTGCTGCTGGATGTGAAGCCGGAAATAAAAGGGTCGCCGTTGCTGTCCAGAGCAATGCCTGTGATGTCTCCGTCCGAGCCTACAGTGCCCAGGCTTTGGTCATAGGTCAGCGAACCGGCGCTATCATATTTACGCAGGTAGCCATCGGCGTCGGCCATACCGGTAACAAAAATATCGCCAGAAGAATTTACGGTAATCGCTTTTGCTGTCTCATCGCCAGCGCTTGAAAACTGTTGGTTGAAGGCCAGTGTGCCATCGGTGTCCAGCTTGGCAATATAGGCGTCTGTGCCGCCGCTGTAGGTCTGGTCTGACGCCATGGCACCTTCAGTAATACCTGCAGCATATATATTGCCGCTGGTGTCAAAAGAGATATCCAGCGCCGCGTCCATGGCGTAAGGACCCAACTGACGGGTCCAGAGTTCTTCACCTTCGGAGTCGAATTTGGAAATGAAGTTGTCCGTCCCGAAATCAAGAGCCGCCGCCGAGAGGGAGCCGCCTGTCTGGCCGGCAATAACAACATTGTCGCTGGCATCAACGGCAACTGAAAAGCCACCTGCTGATTGGTTTGAGCCCAGCATTCTTGAAAAAAGCAGAGCGCCACTGGCATCGTATTTCTGCAAGAATATATCGGAGCCGTCGACATTGATCTGGCCTTCCATGTCGCCAGAAGTCGTACCGACAACATAAACATTGCCTTGAGAATCCGTCGCGACACCGTTGGCGCTTTCGCCATGGAACTCGCCATCATAATTACTGTCTATATTCTGGTAAAATACCTGATTTGGGTCTGCGGCAGCCAGGTCATCGACCTTCAGCAAGAAGCCATTAGCCAGATCACCACTACCGCTTCGACCCGTGACATACACTGAGCTTGATTCGGCGGCAGCCGCATGGGCCAGCGACACGGTCTCGCCACTGCCAATGTTGGCCTCAAGCCCATATGAGGTTTCGGATTCGCGATGAACAGCAAAGTTGGTGGAAAACCCGGCAGTGCTCAGGTCGGAATTGATCTGGGTTGTAATGTCATCCAGGGACAGGCTGGCGGCGTCAGATAAATTGACGGTGACATCTGTGGTAATACTGTTGAGGGTAACTGAAACCGTAAAAGCGTCAGAGGCTGTCAGTTCCGGAACGGCGCTGTCACGAGTTGTCGCAATATGATTGCCACGGAAGGCAGTGTCATCAGAGGCCGGTGGAATTGAGATATTGGATTTCAGCACGTCAGACTTCAGTTCGGCAACCAGGTTGACGTTGCTGAAATCGGTTTTGTTCACAAAATCCTTGATTTCTGTCAGATATCGCGAGTACTGGCGCTCAAGCAATGTCGACATGGCATTGCCTGCAGATGTTCCTGCATATTCAGTCAGCTCTTCAAGTTTTGCGAGGCCTTTATATATGGCAAACAGGTTCTTGTAATCATCATCGACATCATCGCGGTCAAACAGGGGATCGGTTAGATCGATGACATCCTTGCCAGAGAAGACGCGCTCCTCGATGGTGCCGGTTTTTTGCCGGGCCAACATCCACGGCGGAATAGGGGTCTTGGTATCAATATCTAGAATATCTTTCAGGGCACCAGAGGCCAGTTTGTCCGCATGCTTGGATGTACCCATGAACGCACCAGTCGTGTAAAAGCTCGACAACGAATTGAAATCGAATGTCGGCAGTACATACTTTGGTGTTTCACTGGTGCTCGAAAGCGGCAACATTTTCCTGGTTCCTGATCACTTGACCCTCCAACCCGGCAATTTCTGCCGGTGCGGAGCGCAAAATGCCTTTAAATTGTCCATTAAGGGCATTGGTTACGGGGATATCTGCAATAACCGTGCTAGTTCTGGCTAATTGACAGCATTTATTGAAATTTATATGCCAGGCCTGTTGCCGGATTTACCTGATCTTAAACAGCTGGCGCTAAAGTGCCCTGGATCAGGTAGTGTCGGAAAAGTTTTTCGCTAATTGTAGTGATTTCCGATAGTGAGTAACTTATTTGGTATCAATCTTGCGTTGCTTGTTTGTGATTTAACCAACATGGCTAACGGATCGTGAAATTCAGCTGTGATCAATTTGATGCTATTTGTGATATTTCTCGCAATTTGATGCGGACAAAAGAGGATGTCAGGCACTGCGCCTGACAGAACCAGAATAATGACATTGAGACCTGTACCCAACGTTACGCCGCTGCCGTCGCTTGTGCGTTCGCAAGCCCGCGACAAGATAAAGACCATTGACGAGCTGGCCGACATTGCGGCAAAAGCTCGCGCTGCCGGGCGCTCGGTCGTACTGGCACACGGCGTTTTTGACCTTGTTCATTTGGGTCATGTTCGGCATCTGGAAGCCGCCGCTCGCGAGGGCGATATTCTGATTGTGACCTGCACAGCGGACGAACATGTCAATAAAGGACCAGACCGGCCGGTATTTCATGACCAGATCAGGGCTGAAATGTTGGCGGCTATGGAATGTATTGACTGGGCCGGGATCAGTTTCTTCCCGACAGCAGAACAAGTCATCGAAATCATCAAGCCTGACGCCTATGTCAAAGGTCAGGATTATGCGGATTCAGACGAAGATGTGACCGGCGGCATTGATCTGGAGCGTCAGACCGTTGAGGCCCACGGCGGCAAGGTTGTCTTTACCGAAGACATCACTTTTTCATCGTCTTCTTTAATAAATGAACATTTTGCCCGTTTCGATCCGGAAGTTCAGTCTTACCTGGATGAAAAGCGTAACGAGAATTTGCTCGACCTGGCCCTGGCGGCTGTCGACAAAATAGCTGACCTCAAGGTTTTGGTCGTTGGTGATGCAATCATTGATGAATACCAATATACCGTGCCCATGGGGAAATCGGCCAAGGAAAACATTATTGCCAGCCGGTTCGATGGTCGTGAAGTATTTGCCGGTGGCGTTGTTGCCGCTGCCAATCACCTTTCAAGCTTTTGCAAACAAGTAGAAGTTTTGACCTGTCTGGGACGGCGGGACAGTTATGAAAGCCTGATCCGCGAAAGTTTGAACGAGAATGTCAGCGCCAGCTTTGTTTACCGGCGCGGCGTGCCAACAACCCGCAAATGCCGGTTCGTTGACCCCGGCCACATGCGCAAACTGTTCGAAGTGTATCACTTTGATGATACCCCGCTGTCTGGCCATTCAGAAAGCGAGTTTTGTAAACTGATTGAAGAGCAAGCACCAAAGTATGACGTGGTTATCGTCACCGATTTTGGCCACGGTCTGATGACCCGCAAGGCAATTGATAAAGTGACCAGCAAGGCGAAGTTCCTTGCGGTGAATGCCCAGTCGAACAGTGCCAACCATGGCTTTAATTTGATTACCAAATATAAAGAAGCTGATTATATTTCGATTGATGCACCGGAAGCGCGTCTTGCAACGGGCGATCAGTTTTCTGATTTGGGTGTTTTGATAGAAGATGATCTCAGACGTCATATTGATTGCCGAAATTTTGCGGTGACACATGGCGAAAATGGCTCGGTTGTCTACGAACCCGGCAAGGGCGTCAGCCGCGTACCCGCCTTTACCCGACAAGTCGTTGATACTGTGGGTGCAGGGGATGCATTTTTGGCCATTACCGCGCCTATCATTGCCAGTGGCGTTCCCATGGAAATAGCTGGCTTTATTGGTAATGCCGTTGGCGCTCTGAAGGTCGGAATTGTTGGTCACCGTCAATCTGTCGGTAAAGTTCCCCTGGTCAAGTTCCTCACCGCTTTATTGAAATAGAGGACAATATGAAACGTAGTGCCACTGAATATTTTGCTGAAGCGGCCCGTATGTTGATGTCGGTGGAGATCACCGACGGTGAGGGCTCAACGGTTGATATCGAGGACTTTGTCGATAGGACAATTGCCAAATGCCGCGACGCACATATTGCCGGGAACAAGGTTATGTTTGTCGGTAACGGCGCCAGCGCATCGCATGCCAGCCACATGGCCGCCGATTTTTCCAAAAACGGTCGCATCCGATCCGTTGCCTTCAATGATGCTGCCGCGCTGACCTGTTATGCCAATGACTATTCCTACGAAGAAGTCTTTTCAAAACAGATTGAAATGCAGGGACAGGCAGGCGACGTACTGATTGCGATTTCCAGTTCGGGCGAATCAGAGAATATTATTCTGGCTGCCAGAGCGGCCCGCAAAATTGGCGCTGGCGTGATTACCCTGAGTGGGTTCGAGACGGGCAACCGTTTGCGCCAGTTGGGTGACCTGAATGCCTGGGTACCATCGCCGGACTACGGCTTTGTTGAAATTGCCCATCTGGGTGTTATCCATGCCGTTGTTGATCTGGCCGCCGATCACGCAGCGAAAAGAGAAGTAATTGAAAAAAGGTTCAGAGCATGAGTGAGACCACAAAAACCTGGAACGTATTGGTCACCGGCGGGGCCGGTTACGTGGGCAGTAATCTTGTTCCCAAACTTCTGGATGCCGGACATGGTGTCACCGTTCTTGACCTGTTTTTGTACGGCGATGGTGAAGATGTTTATGGTGACTACACCAGCCATTCAGCTTTGCGTCAGGTCAAAGGCGATTTGCGCGACATCGAAACCGTTCGCGATGCCCTGACCGGTTGTGATGCGGTCATTCATCTGGCCTGCATTTCCAATGACCCGAGCTATGATCTTGATCCGGAACTGGGAAAATCCATCAATTTTGATGCCTTCAGACCCCTTGTTCAGGCTGCCAAAGCCGAAGGTGTAAAGCGTTTTATCTACGCCTCATCTTCCAGCGTCTATGGCATCAAGGATGAAGCGGAAGTGACGGAAGAATTATCGTTGGAACCGCTGACAGATTATTCCAAATTCAAGGCCATGTGCGAAGAAGTGCTGGAGGAAGAGCGCGAACCGGGTTTTGTGACGCTCACGATACGGCCTTCAACGGTTTGCGGCTACGCCCGCCGCTTGCGCCTTGATTTAACGGTCAACATACTGACGGCCCATGCGGTTGAAAATGGCAAGATTACCGTTTTCGGTGGCACTCAAAAACGCCCGAATCTTCATATCGATGACATGACAGATTTGTACCTTGCCTGTCTGCAATATGATGATATGAAGATTGACGGCAAGATCTATAACGCCGGATACGAAAACCATACTGTTGGCGATATCGCAGAAATGGTGCGCGATGTTGTGGGCAAGGATGTTGAAATTGTCACAACGCCTTCTGATGACTTGCGCTCCTATCACGTTTCTTCCGAGAAGATGAAGAATGAACTTGGTTTTGTGCCGACCCACACTATTGCCGATGCGGTTCAGGATTTAATGGCCGCCTTCAAAGCGGGCAAGATTTCCGATCCCATGAGCAATGAAAACTACTACAACATCAAAACCATGCAGGATCTGGGCATGAAATAGGCTTGTTTCAGACTTTTGTCGCTGAAAAGTCCCCTTTATTGAAGCGCCGAAAGGTTTTGTTTACCAAGCTGGCGTTACGCTTGAGACCCTTTTAATCGCGCTTGCGAGGTTTGCCGTGCGTGTCGGTCTCGACTTTGATAACACCCTTGCGGAATACGACCATTTGTTCGCCAACCTGGCGGTCGAAACAGGTCTGTTCGCCAAGTCCCCGGGCGGCAAACGCGACGTCAGGGATCAACTCCGTTTGCGACCAAATGGTGAATATTTGTGGCGACGGCTGCAGGCCATGGCTTATGGCCCATGTCTCGACGAAGCCCAACTTTTTGCCGGCGCAGCTGAGTTTCTCACAGCTTGCCGTGACGCCAAAATAGAAGTTGTTATCGTCAGTCACAAAACCAGATTTCCGGCTTGCAAAGAGTTTAAAACGGATATGCGCCAAGCCGCTTTGGACTGGATGAAACGCAGGGACTTTTTTATCGTCGACGGATTTGCTTTAAAATCTGAAAATATTCACTTCGCCGATAGCCGGTCAGAAAAAGTCCAAATGATATCCGAATTGAAATGCAACTTCTTTGTTGATGATCTTGAAGAGGTTTTTATTGAGCCTGGATTTCCGGTATCCACCGGGAAGGTTTTGTTTGCGCCGGACCAAACCAGGTCGAGCTTGCCCGTTAAACATTGTCGCCACTGGAAAGAAATTGCTGATGTCATCATTGGCCAGCCAGCCTACGCTTGATAGCGACGCCTTGCGGCACACTGCCAGTGAACTTCTGGGCCTGCCCGTTGTGAAGCTTGAGGCGACGCATGGTGGTGGCAACAACAGACTGTTCCGGGCGGATGTCGCCAACGGTGGATCCTATGCCTTCAAGGTCTATGGAAGCCGGGAAGACGATCCGCGTGATCGCATGGGGGCCGAAGTCGGGGGCCTTGAATTTCTTGAACGTTATAATGTTTCTGCCGTTCCCCGTGTCATCGCCCATGATCGCGAAACCGGTTGCGCCTTATACGAATGGATTGAAGGCGCGCCCGTTAACCCACCAAGTGTCATAGATGTTGATGCCGCCTTGCGGTTTGTTGCCGAACTTCAAGCCCTGGGAGGTGTAGACGGAACCGAACGTTTGCCTCTCGCATCTGCTGCAACGCTTTCCGCAGATGCCGTCGTCAAACAGATAGAGTCCCGCCGGGCCCGGTTCGATGTCTTGCGCGCCACTGATGACGGTATGGCAGATCTGTTTTCTTTTCTTGATGACGATTTTGCGGCCATAAGATCGTCAACGGTCACTGCGGCACACTCAGCCTTTGCCCGGGCCAACCTTGATTTCAATTCTGAGCTCAGACAAAGCCAGTGGGTTCTCAGTCCATCAGATTTTGGTTTTCATAATACTCTGCGCCGAAAATCAGGACGCCTTGCTTTTATTGATTTTGAATATTTCGGCTGGGATGATCCGGCCAAACTGGTTTCTGACTTCTTGCTGCATCCGGGCATGACTCTGTCCCGGCCGTTCCGCCAGCGCTTTTACAAAGGAGCCATGGCTGTGTACGGCGATGCAGATGCTGCCTTCAAGGCCCGCCTCAATGCTTTATATCCGCTGTATGGCCTGTGTTGGTGCCTGATTATTCTGAATGAATTCCTGCCTGATTTTTGGGCCCGCCGCGTCGCTGCTGCCGGGACACTGGATGCCAGTGTTGTCCGCAGTCGCCAATTGCAGAAAGCACGCCGCATGTTGGCCCACGTAGAAGAAAGTATCGAAAATGGCCCCCGCTTTGACTGAAACGCCTTTGGATCAAACACCCGTGTACCAAACACCGGCTCTTGATCAACGCTCAAAGGATTTACGCCACGATTGTGTTGCTGCCATGGAGGGCGGCGGTCGCGGCCATCTGCCATCGGCTTTGTCCCTGATGGAAATCCTGCGCGTGCTTTATGACGATGTTCTGAGCTTTCGCAGCGACCAACCTGACTGGCTTGAGCGCGACCGTTGCATATTATCCAAAGGCCACGGCTGCCTGGGGTTGTACGCTGTGCTGGCTGACAAGGGATATTTTCCCAAGGCGGAGTTGCTCACCTATTGCAAACGCGATTCGATCCTTGGTGGCCATCCTGAACGGGACAAAGTGCCCGGCGTAGAGGCCTCAACTGGTGCTCTGGGTCATGGGCTTGGTATTGGTGTTGGCATGGCCCTGGCCGCACGTATTCAAAAGCGCGATAGTCGGGTGTTTGTTGTTACCGGTGACGGCGAAATCAACGAAGGCAGTGTCTGGGAAAGTGCAATGTGTGCGGGCAAGCATGGCCTGGACAACCTGACAGTGCTGGTCGATTACAATAAATTGCAGTCCTATGGTTCCACATACGATGTGCAGGACCTGGAACCATTGGCCGACAAATGGCAAGCTTTTGGCTTTGCGGTCGACAGTGTCGATGGTCACGATGTCGCCGACTTACAGCAATCCCTGAAGCGTCTACCCTATACGGCCGGCAAGCCAAGCGTTGTTATTTGCCACACGGTCAAGGGGAAAGGCATCGCCCACATCGAACACCAGGCGGGTTGGCACCACAAATCAAAAATCTCGGCGGAAGAAATTGACGCCCTCTATAAAGCAGTGGAGGCCGCCTGATGCGTCGCACAGCCCTGGATATGGTTTATGAATTGGCCAAGGAAGATGATCGGGTCGTCTTCATTGGATCGGACCTTGGTGCCGGCACCATGGATAACTTCCGTGAAGAAATGCCAGACCGGTTTTTCATGGAAGGCATTAACGAAGCCAATATCATCGGCATGGCCGCCGGAATGGCCATGGACGGCTTGATACCTTTTGTAAATACAATCGCCACATTCCTGACGCGCCGCTGTTATGAACAAGTCGCTGTTGATCTCTGCTTACACAACCTGCCGGTCAAACTGATCGCCAATGGTGGCGGTATGGTTTATGCCCCACTGGGCCCAACTCATATTGCTCTGGAAGACATGGCCATTATGCGGGCCTTGCCCAATATGTCCGTCTTCGCGCCGTCTGACAAAGAAGAAATGCGCAAGCTGGTGCCCGCGACCATGGAAGTTCGTGGCCCATCCTACATTCGTCTGGCGAAGGGTGGGGATGAAGTTATCTCGAATGATCATGACGGTTTTGAAATCGGTCGGGCCATTGAATATCGGGACGGCGGCGATGTGGCTTTTATTACGACGGGTATTTTAACCAACCGCGCCATGGCTGCCGCAGATGAATTGAAGGCAGAAGGTATTAACGTCAGTGTCTTGCATATGCATACGGTGAAACCGCTGGACGAAGGCGCCATCATGAAGGCTGCACGCAGGGCATCATTGGTCGTCGTCGCCGAAGAGCATTCCCGCATTGGCGGCCTCGGCAGCGCTGTAACGGATTTGCTGGCCGGGTCCTTTGGGGCTGGCGGTCCACAGATTCTCACCCTGGGTGTGCCGGATGTCTTTACCGACAAATATGGCTCACAGGATGATCTGCTGGAGATTTATGGTTTGCAGCCACAGCAACTGGCGCAATCTGTTCGCGATGCTGTTTCTTCATCGTCACCCATAACAGCTGTCGGCGGCTGATTTTTAAAAACGAATTCACATCGCAAGAAGAAGATTAATTATGTCCGAATTTTGTGTTCGCTACAGTTACCTGCCGCAACAATTTGAAAATGTTGATGATCTTTTCGAAGAGATCAAGAAGTTCATTCCGACAGGTGACTTTACCCTCGGCGCACCGCTGAGCGAGTTCGAAGGTCGCTTTGCCGATTTGATCGGTACGCGTCACGCCATCGGTGTTGGGTCCGGGACAGATGCGTTGAAACTTCCACTGAAAGCCGTTGGTGTTGGTCATGGCGATGAAGTCATCACTACAGCAAACACGTTCATTGCGACGGTCGGTGCCATCAACGAAATTGGCGCAACAACTGTCTTTGTCGATTGCGATGATACTTTTTGCATGGATGTGAGCCAGGTTGAAGCCGCTATTACCGAACGCACAAAGGCGATCATGCCGGTTCAGTTTACTGGCGAGATAACAGACATGCCCAAGCTGATGGAAATTGCCGACCGACATAATTTGCCGGTTGTTGAAGATGCCTGCCAGGGTATCCTGGCCAGCATTGACGGCAAACGGGCAGGGACATGGGGCATTGCTGGTGGCTTTTCATTACATCCCCTGAAAAACCTGAATGTCTGGGGGGACGGCGGGGTTATTGTTACCGATGATGATGACCTAGCCGCCAAACTCCGGTTGCTCAGAAACCATGGTCTTCAGAATCGTGATGAAATCGCTTTGTTGGGCTATAATTCACGACTCGATACTTTGCAGGCCATTGTTGGCAACTGGTTGATCGGTGACACCCACGAGATCACACAAAAACGCATCGACAACGCTGCCGTTTATGACGCAGCCTTTGCAGATCTGACGGGGATTATTATTCCGCCACGCCGGGAAAATGTGAAGCGGGTTTTTCATCTTTATATTGTGTTCGCTGAAAGTCGCGATGCCTTGTATGAATATTGCCTTGAAAAGGGTGTGGAAGTCAAAATCCACTACCCTATACCCCTGTACCAACAGGAAGGCCTGGCGCACCTGGGTTACAAGGCCGGAGATTTCCCGGTGACAGATCGCCATGCCGACAGCATCATTACCTTTCCAACCGATCAGCACCTGAACCGCGAACAACTGGATATCGTTATCCAGACTGTGCGCGATTTTTACGCAGGCAAATAATAGTCATGGCAAATACCTGGCGCGTACCATACGTCAATTTCCCGGTCCAATGGGCGGAAGAAGCGGAACTTGTTCGGGAATGTATTGAGGCGGTTTTCAGCCGTGGCGATTTCGTTGGCGGCGGGGCTGTTGCAACATTTGAAGCAGAAGCGGCAGCCTATTGCGGTGTTAAACACGCCGTTGCCCTTAATTCCGGTACTGACGCTTTGATCATGTCCATGCGGGCACTGGGGATCGGGCCAGGTGACGAAGTCATCACACCGCCAAACTCCTTTGTGGCCTCAACCGCTGCCATTGCGCATTTGGGCGCAACACCTGTATTTGCAGACGTCTTGCCAGATCAGAATATTGATCCGGAAGCTGTGGCCAACGAAATAACGCAAAATACCCGCGCAATTATGCCGGTCCATCTGACAGGCCGAGTGGCAGATATGGCACCGATCATGGACCTGGCCAAACAGCATGGATTGCAGGTGATTGAAGATGCGGCCCAAGCCATCGGCTCATTGTATGATGGCAAGAAGTCGGGGACGTTTGGTGATGCCGGATGTTTTTCGGCCCATCCCCTCAAAAACCTGAATGCCGGTGGTGACGCCGGTTTTGTGACGACCAACAATGGTGATCTGGCGGAAAACCTGCGGCGCATGCGCAATCACGGCCTTGAAGGCAGAGATACCGTGCTTGAATGGGGTTGGGTATCGCGCATGGATACGCTGCAGGCTGCGCTTCTGAGTATGCGCCTTGCTCGCCTCGACAAGGTCAATGCCCGTCGTCGGCACAATGCCAGCCTGTATCACGAATTACTCGATCCCCTGCATGTCTTCATGCCGCCAGAGCGCAAAATCGAGCACAACACCTGGCATACTTTTGTCATTCAGATAGAGCGACGAGAGGCTCTGAAAGCCTGGTTGGCAGAAAAAGGCATTGAAACCGCAGTTCATTATCCAGTACCACTTCATTTACAGCCCGCAGCTATCGAGCTCGGTTATCGTGAAGGGGACATGCCAGAAACAGAACGCCAGGCGGCGCGTATCCTGACGCTACCGGTCAATCAGTTCCTGAAAGATGAAGATATCGAATTCGTCGCAAATGCAGTGAACAGGTTTTTTGCCGCCTGAGTTTGATTTGATCCGAAGCGAACTACCAGCGAAGCACCTTTGTTTTGCGCTGGTCATTGCCCAGTTTTTGAATCTCCGGATTTCTGTAGCTTGATGTTCCACCTTCGTAGCTTCCGGTGATTTCATCCAGAATTGCACCGTTTTGACTACTGAAGCTGTGACCGGTTCCCTGTTTGATGGTCACCAGTTCACCGATCTGCAATTGTTTGTCTTTGCCGTCCAGGACCAGCGTCAGATCACCCCAGAGCAAATGAAATGTTTCATCTCGGTCAGTATGGGTATGTTCCGGATGGTTTTGGCCCGGCAGCATGGCGATAACTTTTTTGCAATAATCGCCATTCACAGCCGTTATCAAAAGGGCACCGGTTTGTGAAAAGTTTTCCAATCCAAAATGGTGGGAAAGTTCAACGCCAACTGGATCAAGAACCCGAACGCCTGCCTCATTAAACATGGCGCGAAATGTTGTCATATGCTGCTCGGCATAATCGATGACAATATTGTCGCAAATCTGTTGAATGGGCGCATGTGGTTCATAGGATAGTGTTGCCATACCCCCTTCTGGCAAAGTTCCAGGTGCCGCCTGACCCGACTGGCGGGGAAAGGCGATATAGAGTTGATCTTTATTGAGTGGATCGCCATTCGGGATCGTTTCGCGGGCAAAAACACCACGGGATAAGTCAAGCAAAGAACTACTTTCACCTTCCGTGATGATTTTGTCCTGCGTCGGACCGCAAGCAGAAGCAGCGTGCAAGGCCGCCAGGACCCAGGCGCTGGTTTGCGCCGGGTTCATGGAATAGCCGTTCAGCGTGACGGTATCGGTTGGCAGTCCCACATGACGCTCAAATATGCGGCAGCCCTTGGCGGCAGCGATGGTGACGATACCTGTATCACTTGGGTCTTCATGGCCGGAATAACCGATCGTGACGCCTTCATAACGACGCATCATGCGGTCGATAAAATTCATATGCAGATTGGTCGCCGGGCTGGGGTAGAGGGCAACACAATGCAGGATTGCCAGTTGTTCGCAGCGTGGCTTCAGGTAGGCATACAGGGCATCGATTGTTGATACATCGCAACCACCTGTCGAGCAAATCAATGGCTTGCCCGTCGCGGCGGCAGCTGCCAGCAAGGGAGTATCTTTGGCACTGCAACTTGCGATTTTCAATATGTCCACGCCGTGGGCAATGGCCTTGGTGACGGAGCGTTCATCAAACGGGGTGATCATAACTTTCATATCGACCGCCCGAACGGCTTCGATCATGGCAAGGAAGTCATCGTCGCTGATGGCTGTTTCGCGAAAGCGCTTGATGTGTTTGTTGCTGGAGTCGTCAGCATCTTTGTGGACGAAGGTCTCCAGGTCCCGGTATTGAAACTTGACGGCCGCATTGATCCCGTGCCGATCTTTGATTTCGGCCAGTTCGGCGATCAAATTCAAGCCATGCTGTCGACTTCCCTGATGGTTGTTCGCCATCTCGAAAACAAACAGATTTTCAAACAAAGACTCCGGCACTTTAAGGAAACCTCCAAACAAAAAAGCAGCGGTGGCGCTACATAAGAATTATTATCACATTAGATGGGAGTATATTTCACTGATCCATCTTGCAAATAGCCTAACCCACAAGCTACTCACGAATAATTAACGAAAATCAAATATTTGATATAGAGGCAAAGAAGATTTTGCTACCAATAATCAAGACGTTGAGGCATTTTTTGGACTTATGAAAGCCAGTACCTACATTTTTGATCAATTAAGTGCGCAGGGCGTCGAAAGAGTGTTTTTTGTGCCCGGTGGCGGTGCCATGTATTTGGTAGATGCCCTTGGGCAGCACCCGGATATTGAAGCTGTCGCCATGGTGCATGAACAGGCTGCTGTGATTGCGGCGGAATATGATGCGCGTATGCGCCAAGGCTTGGGTGTTGCCCTGGTGACCTGTGGTCCTGGTGCCACAAATGCCATGACGGGCCTGGCTGGCGCGTGGATTGAATCCAGTCCGGTTCTGGTGATATCCGGGCAAGCCAAATCCACAGATATCAACAAGCCCATTAACGTTCGCCAGCAAGGCGTGCAGGGGCTGAGCATTCGCAATGTTGTCGCGCCTATCACCAAATACGCACACAGTTTTACAGATGTGAGTGAAGTTCCAGCAAGTATCGAAAGTGCCATTCAATCCGCGCTGTCAGGCAGGAAGGGACCGGTCTGGCTGGATGTTCCACTGGATATTCAATCTGCTGAACTCACCGATGTCCGACCTGTATCTGTTGCATCTGAACGTCAGCAAGACGATATGCCTGAGCTCAAAGATGCGCTTGACCTGATCCGCAAGGCTGAACGGCCCATGTTTGTAATCGGACATGGCGTCCGCATTGCCGGGGCAGCAGAAGATTTTCGTCAACTTAGTGATGAATTACAAATTCCGGCCTGTTTTACATGGAATGCCATGGACCTGCTGCCAGCCGATGACGTTGCCAATATTGGCCGCCCGGGCACAGTGGGGCTGAGGGCCGCCAACATCGCCCTGCAAAATTGTGATCTGATGATCTCTGTTGGCTGTCGGCTCGACAATATCGTGACGTCCTACAACAAACAAACCTTTGCCCGGTCTGCCAAAAAACTGGTTGTCGATGTGGATAATGAAGAATTGAAGGGTCATGGCGATTACGCCGACCTGGCCATTTGCCAGGATGCCAAGATTTTTTTGCGTGCCCTGAACGATCAATTGAGTGCTGGTGACCTCGCCATGACGGACGAATGGACAGCTTACACGACAAGTCTGAAAAACCGATTTTCGTCTGCATATGAAAACAGAATTTTGCCGCCGTCCGATGAAATCGGGCACTACGAACTGGCAGACCTGTTTTCTGAAATGCTGCCGCCAGCCCAGGACATCGTGATTGGCAGTTCCGGCATGGCCATTGAAATTATTTTTTCCAGACTGGCAAACAAGGCTGGCCAGCGCCTGATGTTGACGTCAGGTTTGGGGGCTATGGGATATGGTATTCCGGCGGCAATCGGCACCAGCTTCAATAGTGCTGCGAAAGGCCGTCAAACCATTCTGATCGAAAGTGATGGCAGCTTCTGGTTTAATTGTCAGGAACTGAATGTCATCAAGACGCGACAAAGTCCGATCAAGATGTTCATCCTTAACAATGATGGCTATGCCTCGATCCGGGCCAGTGGCAAGGTGCATTTTGAAGGACGGAATTTTGGCGGTGAAGCTGAAACAGGCCTGCAGCTTGGTGATATTTGCGCGATGGCCGAGAGTGTTGGAATTCCAGCGCGCCGCGTAAGTGCCCGGGATGAACTTGAAGCGGCCATTAAGGAAACGTTGGCTATCGAAGGCCCTGCCTTGTGCGAAATCATGTTGAACAAGGATGAAGGCCTGTTTCCAAAAGTCGGAACTGTGCTGGACCCACAAGGCAAGCTTGTTTCATTGCCCATGGAGGACATGTTGCCGCTGCTTGATCTTGAAGATTTACAGTCGGTTATGCTGGTACCCCTGGCTGAAGCCAGTTTACAGTCTCGCAAGGCTTGATGCGGTCAAGATAAGGACCACCTGACGTGTATTTCAATATTTCAGAGTCTGATCTGGACGAAATCCTGCAACATACGCCGGATGTCTGGGCGGCCCTGAAAAATCAACGTTTGTTTATCACTGGTGGCACCGGGTTCTTTGGTCGCTGGATGTTAGCCAGTATCTTACACGCCAATAAACGGCTTGAGGCAGGTATTCAGGTTGTTGTCATGAGCCGGAACCCCGCAGGGTTTCTGTCGTGTTTTCCAGAAGCCGACGATCCGATGATCACTTTTCACAAAGGTGACTTGCGGTATTCAGAATTTCCGCCGGGACCATTTTCACGCATCATTCACCTGGCGACGGATTCAAAATTTTCGGATGAAGATGAACATTTGCAAATTATGGATGGCATCATTTCAGGGACGCGTCGCTTGCTTGATTTCAGTGTTGGTCCAGCCCAGGCCAAAGATTTCCTCTATGCCAGTTCCGGGGCACTCTATGGTGCGTTAAGGACGGGGCAGACGCGGTATACAGAAGACTGTGATGCAGCCCCTTTGCCTGACAACCCACGCTCCCTGATCGGAAATGCGAAACGCATGGCGGAACAAATGTGCACCCTGTATTACGCACGATCCGGCTTGCAAACAAAGGTGGCCAGGTGCTTTGCTTTTGTCGGGCCGCATTTGCCTATGAATTCCTATTTTGCCATGGGGAACTTTATTCGGGACGCGGTTGAGAAAGACAAAATCACGATTGCCGGTGATGGATCGCCGGTTCGTTCATATTTGTATGCGGCTGATTTGACAGCGTGGCTGTGGCAAATTCTGGTGCAGGGCCAGCCTAACAGGGCTTACAACGTGGGGTCAGACCAGTCGCTCGACATGAAAAGTTTGGGCCACCTGGTAAAAGATGCTGTGGCGCCAGAAAAATCTGTAGATATCATCGGAGATGTTGGCAAAAAGCCGGACCTGTCGATTTACGTGCCGTCCATAGACCGGGCAAAGAACGAACTGGGCTTGGAAGTCTGGACATCTTTAGACGAAGCCGTGCGCAGGACCGCCCAATGGTACGCCGAATTTGGTGACGCGGATGTCAGCACATCAGACAAATTCACTGGGAAAGTACTGACAGACTGCCGCGTCTGCGGTGGCAATCTGTTGGCAAATCCTCTGTTGCAGTTTGAGAATATGCCAGGTGCCGCGCAATATATGCCGGACGAAGACACGCTTGCGACAGACAAGGGTGAAAACCTGAATGTTTGCCAGTGCCCGGATTGTGGCCTGGTTCAGCTCAATGGTGCGCCTGTTTCCTACTACCGTGAAGTCGTGCGGGCGGCTGGCTTCTCTGATGAGATGAAGGCATTCCGTAAGAAACAATTTCAGGAATTCTCGTCAAAATACGAACTTGCAGGACGAAAGGTTTTGGAAATCGGTTGCGGCAAAGGGGAATATCTCCGGCTCCTGAACGATCAGGGGATGGCGGCCGAGGGTCTGGAATATGCTCAGGCTTCGGTTGATGCATGCGTTGCATCAGGTTTGGTGGCACATCAAGGATATCTGGATGATGACATGCCGGGATTGTCGGGATTACCAGGATTGCCAGGGGGACCTTATGATGCCTTTGTGATGTTGAACTTCCTGGAACACATGCCTGATCCCCGGAAGGCGTTGAAAAATTTGCGTGCAAATTTGGCTGATGGCGGCATCGGTCTGATCGAAGTTCCGAACTTCGATATGATCGTTAAGGAAGGCCTGTTCTCCGAATTTATCAGCGATCATCTATTCTATTTTACGCGAGATACACTGTTGAATTTGTTGAATATTTCAGGATTTGAGGTGCTCGACTGTCAAGCTGTCTGGCATGACTATTCCCTGTCGGCAACGGTGCGAATCCGACCGCAGACTGACCTGTCCGATTTTTCGGTGGAACAGAATAAAATAAGCGCTGAAATTAACAGCTTCATCGACAAACATGCGCCAGGACAAGTGGCCATATGGGGAGCAGGCCACCAGGCGTTGGCTGTCATCAGTCTGGCGAAACTGGCCGGGCGCGTGAAATATGTCGTCGATTCAGCCGATTTCAAACAAGGTAAATTCACCCCTGCAACACACCTGCCAATTGTCAGTCCAGCGACGCTGATTAGCGATCCGGTTGATGCTGTGATTGTGATGGCAGCCAGCTATTCCGATGAAGTCGCCAGGGTCATACGGCGGGACTATGATGCGTTAATTGACGTCGCAGTATTGCGCTCCTTCGGCCTTGAGAAAGTCTGACAGTATGAGTGATATCAGCAAGGTTATCGAGCTTCTGGAAGAAACCGTCTCTGATGCAAGTCAGGGATTGGGAGAAGAACTTTTTCATGCTGTCAGCAAACTGACGCCGATGGTTAATGTCGAATTGCTGATCCGCGACGAAGAAGGCAGAACACTGTTGACCTGGCGGGATGATGAGCTCTATGGGCCTGGGTGGCATTTTCCGGGCGGTGTACTCCGATTCAAAGAAACTTTTGCGCAACGCATCGAAACCGTTGCCAGGCTGGAATTGGGATCGACGGTAAGCCATGCGGAACATCCGGACCAGGTACGTGCGTCCATGAACGAAACAAGGGATATTCGTGGCCACTTCGTTTCATTGCTTTTCTACTGCCAATTGACGTCGCCGTTGGATGATAATCGCAAAGCGACAAACGCCGAGCCGCAAAAAGGGCAATGGGCCTGGCACACACAAAAACCCGACAACCTGCTGCCTGTTCAAGATCGTCAGTTTGGCTATATATTTGAAGACTAGCTTTCTGAATATATATCTTTGGTAAGGCAAATTTAACGCAAATGACGCATCCTGGTTTGATGTCTTCGGTCGCCTGAATTTATTCCGCTGGCCGCATTGCGAGTACCATCCTTTCGGGAGAACTGAATGTCTTCGTCCGCGCTGTTAAATGAAGCAAGTTTGACGCCAGCCGAACAGGCCAAGCGTAACGACCTGGCTTCGCGCAAACCTTATGTTGCAAGCAAACTTGCCAACATCAGCCGCATGGAACAGCGTGGTGAAATCAGCCCGATCATCCGCGTGGAAAAAAGTTATCTCTGCAATTTTCAGTGCACACATTGCTCTGCCGAATATTATATGGACCGGCATTTTGAAAAGGTGCACAAGACGTCGGATGATCGCTCCCGGATCGATCTGGATTTTGTCCGCAAACTTTCCAAAGAAGCCGATGAACTGGGACTGGCGCGCTTTGTGATTACGGGGGGCGAGCCTCTGGTGATGCGTGACTTTGACGCGGTCGTTGAAGCTATTGATCCTGACAAGCACTACATCATTACCGATACCAACGGCTGGTTTCTGGATGATGAGCGTGCCCGCCACATTAAGAGTATCGGCGTTGAAAAAGTACAGCTATCCCTCGATAGCATGATCGAAAAAGATCACGACAGTTTCCGCAATAAACCAGGCTCATGGAAAAAAGCCATGCGGGCAATTGAAGCCACACTGGATGCCGATCTGAACTTGCTGTTGTCAACTGTCCTGGTCAAGGGACGGGTCCAGACCGATGAATTCCGCCAGATGTGCGAATTTGCCACGGAGCGCGGTGTCGGCCTTTATGTGTCCTATGCCAAGCCCACTGGCTCCTGCACGGATCATCCGGAATTTGTTATCGACAAAAAAGATGCCGATATCCTGCGCGAGATGGAAAAACAGTACAGTGTCTTTACTCACATGACGCCGTCATATGGTTCGCACAAGGGCTGCATTACGGTGAAAGGTATTATTACGGTGACATCAACCGGCGAGGTCACGCCGTGCCCCTATATTGATTTTTCCCTTGGCAACCTTCAACAGACATCGCTGAAAGAAGTTCTGGATCGTGGCATGGCCAATCCCTGGCTCGGCCCCCATCGTCCCGATTGTCTGATCGGTGAAGACCCGAAGTTTATTGATCTACACACAGAGGTGACCTCCCGCTATCTGGAACTGCCGGTTCCCTGGGGTGAAGGTTTTACCGCTGATGACAAGCTGACGGATTAAGGCGAAGAATTATGCAGCAAACAAAGGCAGACGAGACAGTGGTAGATGTGTTTGATGGGTTTGGCCGATGTATTCCGCAAAACCTTGTCGCCTCCGCTCATGTGGAAACACGCCGCTATTTCCACTGTAATCAGCCAGCAATAGATTATGACGCCATCTATGTCCGCATTGCCAAAAACCTGGGTGGCAGTGACCAACTGGGTCCCGAGGACTTCAGTCAACGTTGCCTCGGCATTCTGGAAAGAATTCGTTCAACCCCTGAGCATGCCAATCTGCTCAACGCCGTACATATGCCCTTTTTTCTGCCGTCTGCCGAGTCGGGCGACATCGGTACGGATCTCGAAAACAAATATTTGCCTGGCCTTGAAAAATCGTTCAAGGAAATGTTCCCGGAAAATGATTTCACAAATCACACCAGTGCATCGATCACCGGAAATTTGTCGGTGGCACCGAAGGGACGACATGGCAACGTGCTGGAAAAATTATCCGGTGAAGTTGTCGTCGGTATCTATTTTCTCTCCTTAGCCGAATACTCTGTTCCCGCCGCCAGAGAGCAAGTCGAGAAACTTGACCCTGATTTCAGTCTGGCTGGTGGCTTTGATACCTGTGCTGCCATGATCGGCTCGCCCGACTTGTTATTACGCAAGGATGGCTATCCACCCCTATTGTGGTTTGCAGGCCTTGAAGGGGAAGAGCCGGACGTGAACTATCACATCGAAGCCTATGGCCATGACCTGACATTCAACAGGCGGTTCCACCTGGGAAATGCGGCTGAATATTGGGCCAATGGATTGGTTATAACGGGGTAAGGTTTGATTTATCCATGATTGCTGATTGCAAGGAATTATTACCAATGGGGAATTGTTTTTATGAATAATCAGGTTCAGCAAAAACCGGTTCTTCTATTTTTGATTCCCATGTATGTGAGTTATTCATCATTTATAGAACCATTTGATAACGGTAGAAGTTATCAAAAGAAGGATGGAAAATTCTATAACAGTCTTTCAACGGACATCCCCTTGGGGCCGATTTCCATCAGTGCCTATGTGAAACAGTTTGTTGATATCGACGTTCGGCAAATTGATTTTAATGTCGAGCTCAACCACGTTGATGCATTTCCCTATGACAACTTTCGGGACTATTGCCTTGAGCATCTAAACGGCATTGATTTCAAGCCCGATATTGTTGGCGTCTCCTCGCTGTTTTCACCCTCCATGTTCAATTTCCTCGACTGTGGAAGCGTGGCGAAAGAACTATGGCCCGAGGCGCTGGTTCTTGGTGGTGGCAACATTCCAACCAACAGTTATGAATACATGTACAGCAATCTGGAATGTGACTATTTCGATGCACTTTGCTTCGGCGAAGGCGAAAAGCCGCTTAAAGATCTTCTGCTGGCTGAAGACAGGTCCAGCTATCTGGAAACTTCGGATTCATGGATTACCAAATCAAAATCAAAGCCTGAAAACCTGTTTATTCCAAAGCATGATTTTATCGAAGATCTGGATGAAATTCCCTTCTTTGACTACGACCTGATCGATATTTCCAGAAATAGTGCCAATCCCGTTACAACCAGCTTCCACAGCATTGATAACAAAATCGGCTTTCACATCATGACATCGAGAGGCTGTCCGTATCTCTGTACATTTTGTGCCTCTCACAGAACTCATGGCCGAAAGATGCGCTACCACAGTGTTGAGCGGGTAAGGCAAGACCTGACACGTCTGTGCCAGCAATATGACGCGACTCAGGTCATTTTTCAGGATGACCACCTGATGAGTGACAAGGCCAGGGTTTGCGAATTGCTGGATATTGTCAAAGAATTGAAGCTGGATTCCCTGTACCAGAATGGCTTGACACTTTACGCCCTGGACCGGCCCATGCTCGAGGCATTTTTTAATGCAGGCGTGCGGCACCTGGTTTTGCCGGTTGAATCGGGCAGCGAAAAAGTTCTCAAGGAACAGATGAGAAAGCCGCTAAAATTTGGCATCTCCGAAAGGGTTGCTGAGGATTGTCGGGACTTGGGGATTTACACCAATACAAATATTCTGATCGGCATGCCGGGTGAAACAAAGGCTGATATCGAGGAAGCCAGGCTTAACCTGAGAAGAATTAAAACCAACTGGTTCAATGTGGCCTGCGCAAGCCCGCTTGTTGGCAGCGAGATGTATGAGACCGCGTCTAGGAAAGGCTTTATTAGCGGTGACGTTATGGGGGCAGACTATCATCACGCTGTGATAAACACGGATGAGTTCTCTGCAGCCTATATCCAGAGAATGCAGTATATTTTCAATCTTGAGCTCAACTTTATTTACAATCAAGACGTTCTTTGCGGTGATTTTGAGATGGCCCTGAAGGGTTTTGAGAATGTTATTAAAGTGAGACCAGATCACGCGTTTGCACATTACTTTGCGGCCAAGGCCTATTTTCAATTGGGAAACATTGAGCGATACAACGCCTGCCGGAACAAGAGCGAACACTTTGCGCAGCTACCATTCTGGAAGGATTGGATCGAGTATTTTCAGTTGCCGAATTTGGGGGAAGAAGTTTTTTCGACAGATAAAGCGTCGGCAGCCAGTGCAGCGCCGGTTTAAGGTGATGACACAGAAATAATCAACGTCGACGTTGGTAGGACAATGGAGCGGAGGTCTGGATGCCGGGTGTTATCTTTGGGTCTTCCAGAAACCGGCCCACGCAATAGTCACAGGCGCCCAACTGATCTTTGTCAAAAACAAAATCCCGAATAATTGACTTAAGCGTTTTTGCATTTTCCTGATTGCTGGCAAACCCCGCAATGTCGACATAGTCGCTTTCATCTTTTGGAACGGCTTTTAGACGATCAACATGTGCCGAAAATGGACAGCGATAAAATTTACCATCCAGTATCGTAAACAAGTTTTTCGCGCAGCAACGCTTATACACATCTTTCTGCTCGTCCACGCTTCTGTGTTGCGGGCCGATGGCGGCACAATCGGTCCAATTCTGCGCTTTGGCTGCATAATAGGTAATTTTGTTCTCGTCCAGGATCTGTTTTAGCTGGTCGATGTTTCGAGACAATGCCTCATAGTCGGTCACAATCAGCACGATCTTTGCGTTCATAAGTGCTTTGAGGACATCTCCCTTGGGAACGATTGTGCCATTGGTGTAGATGACAACCTTTTTGATTTTTTCGTGGGCAGACAAGTGGGTCAGGACAAGATCAATTCGCTTGTTCATGAATGGCTCTCCACCGATTACACGAAATTCATTGACCTCGTCGACTTCATTCAAAAATGAATCAACTGTCATGATCAAGCTGGCGGAATCGTAATTTATTGGCGTCTCATAATATTGCATCAAGTTTGAGCAATCCTGGCATTTAAGAGAGCAGCGCTCGGTAATGACAAGGTCGACACTGCGCAAGAATATTTTGTCAGGCGTCAGATAGCTCTCATGACAAAGAATGCAAGTCGACACAGAATATTCGAGAAATTCCAATGGTCCCTTACAGGCATGTTCGCTGATATCGATCCCCTTCAGTAACAAGCCTCCAGCGATCCAGTTTTCATAACCCAGTTCAGACAACTGAAGGACGACGTCGCCAATATCAGCCGCTGCGATGATAAAACAAGCGTCGGAATAACGGTTGACTAGTTCGCTGGCAGGAATGACTTCGCATCCCGGCAGGTCAAGTTTTGATTTGTCTCCGTTGTTGTCACAGATGCAGGCAATACTAATGCCGACACTTGTGCAAAAGTTGAGCAAAACCTGGCCTGCGAAGCCGGCACCAAAAATCACAACCGGCGACTCCTGTTCTCGCAGGTCATCCAGAGACTGAACGGGTGGCGTGTTGACGGGATATTTATCCATAACGTTTTCGGGCCTTGTCATAACAGACCAGCAGTAATGGCAAAGTCAGTTGATAGCGTATGAGACGCGGGATCATGGCGCTTTCACCCGGTCTGGAAGAATAATGTTTTAGACCATCAGAAATAGCGCTGCGCCTGATCAGGCCATGGACAAATTTATATATCGTAAAAAAGTTACTGGTTTTGAGGCTGCCACAGAGCCTGATCAACTGAATAACCGTGTAGGCAATGCGGGCATTGCCACATCTCTGCTCGATTTGAAGCGTATCTGTATCTGTATTTTCCAGGTAGTGCTGGACGCTGGCCAGCGCCTTTAGAAAGCCGAACAGCACCGCAGGGTTTTTGCCGAATGAAGATGTTGCTGAAGTATTGAGGGGATGCAACAGGTGGTGAACAACCGGAGACGCAACGTAAGCCAGCGAATTGGCGAACACCAGAGTGTCAAAGTTGTAAGATACGTCCTCAAAGGCTGACAGCCCTTCGTCGAAAACCACGCCCGCTTTATGCAACATCGATGATCTGAATAAACGACCCCATGAGTATACAAACAAGGGATGTTTATTGGGTTGGTTCAGGTAGGTGATAACATAATCGCGCAAATCAGCCCGCCCGAGTACACGGTCGTCTGGAAAAACCAGTGTTGGTGATGAGGGCTTGCCCTCGCCATCCAAAAAAGTCGTGAAACCACCGACTGTTATATCCGCCCCGGTTTCGTGTGCAATTTTGTAAAGCGACGCGAGCGCGTTCTCTGCGAGAATATCATCAGCATCCGCAAATATTACGAACTCGCCGCGTGCCATTTTGAAACCCAGATTACGGGCAGCTGAAACACCATTGTTCTCGCAGCGCAAAATAGTTATGCGTGGATCTGCGGACCACTTTTCAAGTATTGCGCCAGATTGGTCTGTAGAGCCATCGTTGACAAAGATGATTTGCAGTTTTTCATGGGTTTGCCCGGTCAGGCTGGATATGCATTCATCGAGCCAAGGTGCCGCATTATAGACAGGTACAATAACACTGATAGCACCTGGGGTCTGGCTTGCAATATTGCTGTCGTCAACCAAAATATCGTTTCCTTGGGGGGCTGGCTTATTCGGCTGCAATCCGGGATTCGTCAAAGCCGACAAGCTCACAGATGTCCAGAATTTTTGTTACGCCGCGGTGGTTTTCAAGAATCTGATAAGAAATCTGGGTAATATGTGATGGCACGGCAATGATTACGACAGGCACATTGTTGTCTTCAAGAATCGAGGGGGCACAGATGTTTTTGCCATAAAAATCCATCGTCCGCTTGCTCTCCGAAATATCGATTGGATAGACGTCGGGACCCGCAAAAATGCTGTCATTCTTGAACAGGTCCATGGCGGAAATCGTCATGCCCCAGATCGCAATCTTGCCGTATTGTTTGACAAGAGAAGAGACATTGCGATCAAGGTTTTCCCGCAACTGCGGTGGCAATGGAATATGGAATTTCTGCTGGCAATGATCACAGGAGATATAGTCGATAGCGAAGAGCTTGACATCTTCCCAAGTGCAGTCGCCACCACAGGTCGGGCAAGTAGCGGAGATCGTTTCCCGACCCATCCGATCGTCCAGGCTATGTAGTTCTACGGCTTCCAACTGACCTGCGGCTTCGGTTGAATCTGATATCTCCCGTGCCAACAGCGCTAATTCCTGGTCTGTCATCTTTGAAATGTTGATCTGGGGGCAGCCGTCTTTAAGGTATTGTACCTTATCCTTGATCAGTCCGTTCTCACAGGCATTGCGATAGACGGCGGAACCCGGGAAAGGTTTGATCAGCGTCAGATGGACCAGGTATTCTGGATGATCGTGCCACCATTTCATTGTTTTGGCGGCACTTTCAGCGGTTTCTTCCACATCACCGAAGATAAAGCAGCCATAGGAAGATATGCCCTGATCCATGACTTCTTTCAGGACGCGTTCCGTTTTTGCCATCGTCAAGCCTTTGCGCATGCTCTTGAGGATCGCGTCGTCGGCACTTTCCAGGCCAAAGAACATAACGTCCAGACCGCCCTTTTTCATAATTGGCAGCAAACCAGGCTTGACGATGTTGATGGCGAAATCTGCGTGCCACGGAATACCATAAGGGCCCATCCGTTCACTGAAAGCCTTGGCGTCTTCGTATTTGGGCGCAAATAACTCGTCTGCCATTGATATGTATTCAATGTTGAAATTCTCGACCAGGTAATCAAGCTCTCCAAAGAAGTCATCAAGCGAGCGACGACGATATTTGTGACCAATGGAATGAAAGCAAAATGTACAACTGTAGGGGCAAGACCGACTGCCCAACATTGGCACCATTTGTGTTGCGCTCAGGCCACCGAAACTTGAAGGGGGCGTCGCAAGATATTTATCCAGCTGAAATCCCTCATAGTCAGGCCAGGGAATTGTATCAATATCTTCAATATCGTCTCTGGTTGCTGTTTTCGTGAAAGTGTCGCCGTCTTTAATGATCAGCCCGTCGACGGCAAATATATCGGTTACATCTTCCAGGCATTGGGCAAACTCGACGACTGTTGCCTCACCTTCACCAATCACCCCGTAATCAGCGTATTCCAGTGCTTCCATCGCGACATTGGGATCGGCAGAAATTAAACCGCCACCAACGACGGTGAGAATATCGCTATCAAGTTTTTTCACGACTTCAATAACATGTTTGACGAGGTGATATTGCGGCGATAATCCACCAGTACCAACAATGTTGATGTTATGCTGTTTGATCGCCTCTTCAATAACTGTGCTGACTTTGCCTTTCGTATGATTAAGGTTCAGCGTATGAACATTGAAACCTGCATGTTTCAGGCTCGAAGAAATGTAAGCCATGCCGAGGGGAAAAACGTAACCGTCACCAACTGTTTGCACCAGACGCGGCATGATGAGCAAAAACTCAAGTTTGTTCCCGAAAACAGCCATTGCATTTCCTGACGTTAATGTTCGAATGATTATAGGGTAATTATCATGCCAGTCTTTAAATAACCGTGAATCGCGATCTGTAATCGGGTAGAATAGCAGGGCAAATGATCCCGTATTTGGTCATTCAAATTGACCCTGGAAGTTTCAATTTGCCAGTGCAGACCCCTCCAGTTTACATGACCGTCATTCCCTATAATGTTTTGTAAAGAAACCGGGTATAAGAGTAACCTGGACAATGAGACTACGGTTTGTTTGATGCGAAATGTTTTGTGTAATGTCAGTTTTTGGGGGCAAAACGGTCTATGGCCAAAACCAAGTTAATTCTTTTTCATTCCGGTCACGAAAATGATCTGATTATGGAGGAGGCGTTTACAATTCTGTTTCGCGAGAAAGGCATTGAAATAGTAGCGCTGAATGGCGCGAGTGCAGAATCGGCCAGCAACCTTTTGGAGGTTGTTCAAGACTCCCCGGAAGATTTTATTGCAGTTGTTGGGCTTGGGGCCTACATTTTCAAATTTTTTGATGGTGAGGCGCCAGCGATACACCGCACATTGAATATCCCCCTGGTCATATTTATCATGGATCATCCGGGATACAGTATGATTGAAATGCCGGAGGGGATTGAAGACGCCCTGTATATAACGGGTTGCGAAGACCATGAAGCCTATTGGCGGAAGCACAGGCCTCTCGACAAAAATGTCATCACAGTGAAAAATATTGCGTGGGCAAATACAGCTGAGTCTCTGTCTCCCGATTTAGAAAGTTTCCTAAAAAGAGATCCCATCATTTTTGCGCCGGTAAACCTGAGCATGGCGGGATTATCGACTGAAAACTGGTGGGCATATGTTGAGCAACAGCACGAACCGGTGCTGTCGGTTATTAAAGATTCTTTTGCTCTGGTCGTTCAGAATTTCAATATGTGTGTGGATGATGCTATTGATGAAATTCTGTTTGATAAATCGATTGAACTGGAATTACTGCAACGGGTAGAAGCGTCTCGATGCGTAGATGGCTTAACCAAGATGTGGCGTCGAAATTTTGTGATTGGCAGTCTGATTGATCTTCCCATCGTGGTCTCAACAGACTATGTGCCAGAACAGTTTTTGGGTAAATATGCCGATAAATTCATTCAGACTTCGGGGTATATGACAGTTGAGCTTATGTCAAAAGTACAGTTTCTAATCAATATTCCGCCACCCAGACCAAAAATGGTCCATGACCGAATAGGCAAATGCATCGATGCCGGGGCTGTTTTGTTGACTGAACCAACCAGCGGAATCCAGGAAATCCTTAAAGAAGACAGGGATTATATCGGCTACACCTATAATGCCGACTCGCTCCGTGAAACTGTCACTCATGCGTTGAATAACCCGGCTGATGCATATGAAATGACAATCTCGGCAAAAAAACAATGGGACGAGAAAGTCGGTGATGGATCTGCAATCAAAGTGCTTTTGGAAGCTATTGCTGATATGCCGAAAGCAAGTTAGTCGGGGCCGTGATCGTGGCTGATCATGCATTTGTCTCTGACAGAACTTGTTAACCAATTTCAGTTTACAATTAGTCTGGATTGACTGTGATTAAGAAGGACCATGACGCGCGCTGTCGAATTACGTCATAAAATTCTGGAACTGGTGGAGGAATATGCGAAGGAAGCATTTCCTGAGCGCGGCTTCACGCCTGGCCGGGATGCGGTACCCGTCAGCGGTATGGTCTTTGGCAGCGAAGAGCTCACCAATCTTGTTGATGCCTCGCTCGATTTCTGGCTGACGACCGGACGTTTTAATGACGAATTCGAACTCAAGCTCGCCCAAACCATGGGCACGCGCCACGCCTTAACAACAAACTCAGGGTCCTCGGCAAATCTGGTCGCCGTGTCTGCGCTGACATCTCCTTTGCTGGGTGACAGGGCATTGCGCCCTGGTGATGAAGTTATCACCTGTGCGACCGGCTTTCCGACAACCGTTAACCCCATAATACAAAATGGTTTGGTGCCGGTGTTTCTTGATGTCGATATTCCAACTTACAATATGGATATGGCGGCCCTTGAGGCGGCGATTTCCCCTCGGACCCGTGCCATCGTATTGGCCCATACGTTGGGGAATCCCTTTGATCTGGCACGTGTGATGAAGGTGGCTGAACGTCACGGTCTGTTTGTTGTTGAAGATTGTTGCGACGCCTTTGGGGCGACTTACAATGATCAGAATGTTGGAACTTTTGGGGATTTCTCAACGGCCAGTTTTTATCCGGCCCACCATATGACGACGGGTGAGGGCGGGGCTGTATTCACCAGTGGCCCAAAATACAAACGCATCGCTCGATCATTTCGGGACTGGGGGCGGGATTGCTGGTGTGACCCGGGTGCCGACAATACCTGCGGTAAGCGGTTTGAACATTCGCTGGGAGATTTGCCAGCCGGATATGATCACAAATATACATTTTCTCATCTTGGTTACAATCTCAAGATGACGGATATGCAAGCGGCCGTCGGGCTGATTCAACTGACACGGCTGGATGAATTTCATAACATTCGCCAAAGAAATTTTGACTATCTGACGGAGATACTGTCAGATTTTGAAGACTTCCTGGTGCTGCCCGAAGCAACTGAAAACAGCAAACCTTCGTGGTTTGGGTTTCCGCTGACATTACGCCAGGATGCACCTTTCGACCGAAACGAACTGATCAATTATTTTGAGGAAAATCGTATCGCCACGCGCCTGCTTTTTGCCGGCAACCTGATACGCCAACCTTATATGATAGGTCAGGATTATCGGGTTATGGGTGATTTGGCAAAATCAGATCTGGTGACGGGCAAGACCTTCTGGATAGGTTTGTATCCGAAGTTGAACACCGGGCATCTTGACTACGTTTATGACACCATGTCTGCATTTGTCCGCAACTTTGCAAATCAAAACGCCCAAGCTTCAAATTAATCTTCTGTTTTCCGGCCAGATTTCGACGCCAGTTCAGGCGTAGTCGAAGTTCCTGTACATCATTTTCAGGTTACTGCGCTGGATCATGCGACCAATGCCACCGGGATGATTTTGGTAGAGGTTCATGGTGTTCTGGATGTAATCCTTCTGATCCACCGTGTGATAGAACTGAATTTTCACACCACTGTCTTCTGACCTGATTTCCCGTGGATCAACGCTGAAACGATTTGAACTCAAGGCCTTGAAGTCATAGTCGAACAGCTTTTCGCTGGTTGCCTGATCCTCGTGCAAATGCTGCTTGCGATGGATGACAAAAGCCGTCAGTTGTTCAAAGAAGCGCGCAGTTTCTTCCTGCCAGAGGTTTGCTTCAGCCAGAATAGAGTGGATTGTCCGGCACAGGATGTTGGCGACTTCTTCCAGTTCCAGGTACAGCTGCGCACGATGTTCCAAAAGCTCGTTTCCGCCCAGATCACCTGACATGAATTTGGCCATGTTCTCAGGTCGGGTGGCAAATGTTTCCGCTTCAGCTTGCGTGTCATAAAGGTCTTCAACGGTTTCGCGAATGAAGCTTTGGATAATGCGTGTCACACGTGGTGAAAAACTTCCGATATCACTGTGCAGGCGCTCGAGCACGTCAAAAGTCTTGATGCCCATGGCTTCAAGTGAGGCAAAAACCTCTTCAAACAAATCATTGTTGATGTAGGTCTCGACCAACAGGTTCATGACCCGGCAGGAAACATAGTCGTCAAACGGCATGTCCTTGCTGCTGACAATAATCTCTTCTGTTTCAACGATCGGAATTTCTGCGTCGCCAAATTTGTAAACGCCAATGCCGCCTGGCAGAACCCTGAACCTGGTGCCCAGTTTGAACTTCTCACGTGATTCTTGCGACGCCATGCTGGTGCCCATCAACATCATGGCTTGATACATGCGTAAGGTGTTGACGTTATTTTCGATGCCGGATCGCAGGGACTTCAGATGTTTTTCTCGTGTATCACCGGGCAGGGCGAGAATGATCTCCGAATAGGAAAGGGAGCCATCACTTTGATCATTGGCAAAATCGATGAATTGGCGGAAGGCGTCGGTCGCGATGTTGCTGCGGTTGATGTTTGCCAGAACTTCATCATCAGTTGACTGTACCGCTGAGCCGATCATCCACGAGCCCTTGAGCAAAGATGCGGTCTCAATAATGCGCTCTGGTTGGTTCTTGCCGGCGGATGCCTTGACGATGCGTGGCCATTTGGTGTTGGCCTGCAGGTCCGCGAGATATTCCGCAGTTTTGCGATCCTGTTTGTACATACCGAAATTAAGGTCGGTGATAACCAGTTCGTCGACATTCTGAATGCGGGCCTGAATGTAGTTCAATTCTTTGCGAACCCGTTCCGTCTCAAACCGTACAACCCGGTTTTTTGATTTCAAACCATCGGCGCAAAAGGCGCAGGAAAATGGGCAGCCGCGCGTGGTTTCCAACATGGGTACCAGGGGCACGTCAAAGAACTTGTCGAACATGCCTGTCAGGTAGGGAGATGGGATATCATTGACGTCCAGAATGCGTTCGACGTCACCGGCAATCAACTTGTCAGCGGCGAGGTAGCAGCAATTGGTAATCTTCGCGCCTGCGTCATGTATTTGTTCAAGATCAAAGTCGTGGACCTCCAGGGTCCGCAAGACTTCAACAAATCCTATTTCGCCTTCGTTCTGGATATAAAAATCAACAATTGAATTTTCGACCATGAAGGCCTTCTTCTCGTCTTCAACCACCGGGAAATTGGGTCCGCCGAATACAATGATCGCTTCAGGCACAACCGTCTTGGCCCAGGTTGCCATCTTCAAGGCAAGGCGAAAATTCCAGGCGTATGTTGAAAAGGCGATAACGCGCGGCTTCTTTTCAATGATCGACGCGGCGGTGTCCTCGGGAAATTTGAAGAGATCAAAGGAGAAACTGTCGCCCATTTCCTGTTGGGCGTAACTCGCCACAAATCCGGCGCCCAGGGGAAAATAGAGTGCAGAAATACCCTGCGCTGTGTGGGTCAGGTCGGCCAGGATGACATGCGGTTTCGTCATGGATCTGTCTCGTCTGTTGTTGCCTTGACGGCTTGTTGGGACTGTTTCTGGGGCTGTCATTCTGCCAGCATCGAAATCACGCCTGGTAATCCCGAATTGCAGCAACATAAAGCAATAGTGTTAATAAATATTTGCCAGCCGGTTACTTGCCGGGATCGGTCGAAAAGCAGGGCAATCTAAATATTTTCTTTACCCTGTTGCGCCAGGATGCCTGCTGATTGTGTCTGATGCACGATTTCCGTAAATCTGGAAGTTATAACAACCATGGATGTGCCTGTGACCAATATGCTGACTGCTGCTGAAGAAGCCTTGAACCAGACTTTTCTGTCTGACGGCTATCTTGTGGTGCCGGTTGAAAATCAAGCAGGGCTTGATCGTATTCGCGATTGTGTGGCCGAACTGGCAGCCAGTCATCTCAAAATCGATCTGCCTAACGACAGACAAGCCTTTCTCGATGGCCTGCATCAACATGTGGATGTTCCGGGACTGAATGATATGCGCCTTGCTGTGATCAATGGCATGAACCAGCAACCCTGGCTTCGGGCCACATATTTTTCGCTCGTGCGGTCTGTGCTTGATCAGGTTGTCGGCAATGAATTGGTTATGCAGCGGCGCATTAACCTCAGTATTCAATTGCCAGAAGATGACAGCTCCTTACTGCCGGTCCATGCTGATGTCTGGGACGGAGATTCTGCCTATGAAGTTGTTGTCTGGGTACCGCTGGTCGATTGCTTCAAAACCAAGGGCATGTACATCCTGCCGCCAACGCCGAATGACAAACATGCAGCGACCTTAAGCCAATATGCAGATGGCACGACGGAAGATATCTATCATGCGATTGAACCTGACCTGCAATGGCCAGACTTGCCCTATGGCAAAGCCATGGTGTTTTCCCAGACCCTGATGCATGGCAATCGCATCAATGAAGAACCGGAAACGCGGTGGTCCATGAACTGCCGTTTCAAGAGCATGTTTTCGCCCTATGCGGATAAACTGCCTGGTGAATTCTTTGAGCCCGTTACTTTGCGGGCGGCCAGCCGCTTTGGTCTGGATTACAAACTGCCGTCAGGCTTTGAAGAATGAATGACGTGGTCAAACCCGTTTGCCGGGGCTACATCACGGCCCGTCATATTCGCGGCAGCCACGTGCCGCAGCGGGTGCAAAACCTTGTTGTGCGTGACTATACCCAGCGGAACGGGATTGATTTCAGGCTTTCAGAGGTCGAATACCTGATGCCCGGTTGTTACATCATGCTGAACAGCGTGATCGCCGAGTTGCCTCACATTGATGGCATCGTCGCCTACAGCTTGTTCATGATGCCAAAGCGTAGGGCCCGCAGAATGAATGCCTGGCAGTCATTTATCGATTCAGGCCGAACCTTGCACTTCGCCGTCGAAAATTTTGCACTCTCAACTGCCACCGACATCCAGACAGCCGAAGATATTCTGGCCATTGATCAAACATCCGAGGCTGCTGACCTGCCGTTTTGATCCGTTCTGCAAAATTGCCTAATTGAAAGAAAACTCTCCCATGGCCTATGTCGATTTCCTGCAACAGCTTCATTCCAGTACCCCGCGCGACTATGTTCAGCGGGTGGTTGATCACGACAAAGCAGAGTGTGCCACCATCGCCCGGCAGTGGGGCAAGGACTATTGGGATGGTGAACGTTGCCATGGTTATGGCGGCTATTCCTATGATGGGCGCTGGCTACCCGTGGCTGAAGCCATGGCTCGCCACTACAACTTAAAACCCGGCATGCGCATTCTCGATGTGGGCTGCGGCAAAGGGTTTCTGCTGCATGAATTTACCCGCGCCGTGCCGGGTATCGAAATTTGCGGTATCGATATTTCCGCCTATGGCCTGGAAAATGCCAAGGAAGAAGTGAAGCCTCATGTGCAACTTGCCAATGCCACAGAACTTCCTTTTCCCGATCAACATTTCGACTTTGTTGTCTCCCTGGGGGCGCTGCATAATTTGTATAACTACGATCTCGACAAAGCCTTGAAGGAAGTCGAGCGGGTTGGCAAAGGCAGCAAGTACATCATGATCGAAAGCTACCGAAACGAACGGGAAAAAGCCAATTTGCTCTATTGGCAGTTGACCTGCTACGCCTTCCACACACCAGACGAATGGCAATGGCTGATGGATCAGGCTGGTTATACCGGGGATTTCGGCTGCATCTATTTTGAGTGATCTGAATTAAGAAAATTTGAACGAATTTGCTGCAAGGTGCCAATCTGAAGGTCGATTCAAGGGGGTCGTATCTGTTCCGGCCCATCACGTTTTTGGGCCAGGCTGTGAAAGAAATTGCGTGATGGGAAAGATCTATACGGCTGCCAAAATGTGGCACTACCCTGAACAACTCGAAGCGCTGAAATCAGGGCAGCTTGCAGCACCCGTTCACATACGCCTCAAGCCAACCAATGTTTGCAATCACAATTGCTATTTTTGCGCCTACCGGATTGATGATCTCGACCTCGGCAGCGACATTGACCTCAAAGATCGCCTGGCCCCTGAAAAAATGGTCGAGATTGTTGAAGATATTGTCGATATGGGTGTCAAGGCGGTCACTTTTACTGGTGGTGGCGAGCCCTTGTTATATCCGACCTTTGCCAAAACCGTTGAACAACTGGCTGCGGGTGGTGTCAACGTGTCTGTACTGACAAATGCTTCTCAGCTAAGCGGTAAACGGGCCGAAGTTCTGGCCCGCCATGCAACCTGGGTACGGGTTTCAATTGATGGCTGGGACGGCGCATCTTACGCTGAATATCGTGGTGTGGATGATGATGAATTCGACAAGGTCATTACAAACCTGACGGCCTTTTCCAGGCTTGAATCCGATTGTGTGCTGGGGGCAAGTATTATTGTTGACCACCGCAATGCAGGCCACATCGCAGAATTGGCAGGAACGTTGAAACAAGCCGGTGTTGCCCATGCCAAAATCTCCGCCTGTGTTGTCAGCAACAACGGAGCAGACAACAATGCCTATCATGCCGATTTCAGTCATGTTGTAAAAGAACAGATTTCCTTGGCGCGGGAACTGAATGGTGATGGTTTCGAAATTATCGACCACTATCATGAACTGGCTGAGCGTTTTGACAAAGATTATGACAGCTGCCCGTTCCTGCAATTTTTAACCGTGATCGGGGCTGATGGTGTGGTTTATACTTGCCAGGACAAGGCCTATACAAAATCAGGCACCCTGGGTTCTCTTGAAGGCCGACGTTTCAAGGATTTCTGGTATTCCGAAGACAATCGCAAGGCCATGCAGGCATTAACACCTTCAGCTGTGTGTAGCCATCATTGTGTTGCTGAAAGCAAAAATCAACTGCTGCTGGATTATCTGGACTCTGATCCGGCGCATCGTCCCTTTGTGTGACAGCGACTTCCGGGTATGACAGCGACCCCCGGGATCACTGGTTGCGTCCTGGCTACTTTAACCATTTAAAAACCATAACAGGTCATTCTGATGGCGAAGGCGATTCCCGTCTATGCGGAATCGTTTCTGCTTTTGTATCCGTTGCCTGCCTTGGGTTTAATGCGACGTAGCATTTTCACTTGCACCGGGAACACCTCACTTTATGGGAACTCTGAAATGATCGTTGATGCACCTTTAAAGTTCCCTGACAATCGAAGTTATAAAATTTTGGGCGACAGCGGATATACGCAGTTTCTGCGTCTTATTCTGTCAAAAGTACGACCGGGGTCCAATTTCATGGGCTTCACGAATGATCCTGCGAACCGCGATGCAGACATACTTATTGTCTGTGATCTCTCTATCGAAGGTGCGATTGATCTGATCCATGACCGCGATGCCGACGACGTGGCAATCTTTCCCCTTCCTTCTGGTGACGTCTGGGCCTATTGGGCTTTTTCTGCCGTCGGATTGGATTTCATAGAGGTCGGCGATCCGCTGACCATAGACGGCTCAGATTTCCTCAAGGTCAATGAGGGGTACGGTCGCCTTGTCGAAGACCCGGAAACAGGTAAAGCACAACTGAATGGCAGCAATTATTTGATGTCCAACAATTATTATATCGGCACACACAAAGATCAAATTCTGGAAGTTATGGCAGCATTGACTGATGATGCCAGTCGCGCGGCCTATTCACGGGTGCTGCTCGGCGAGCCTGAGGCACACTGGGCGCATTATACAAAGCGCGCCTATCAAAACATTCAATATTTTGATTATCTCGATTTTGATAAAATCGAAGTGGTTCTGAACGGCGGAGTCTTCGGTGGTTACGAATTACCATTTTTTGTGACCAATCTGCCTAAAGGAGCAACAGTTCATAATTTTGACCCTTTAGGCCACAGCCATCTGACGGATTATGCCCGGCTATGGGTTGAAAGCGGCATTATCAACTTTGTTGATAATGCCATAGCCCTGGATAGGGAAGATGGCAGTATCGATATGAAAATTCAGGGAGACGGGCAGGCCTCCAAAGAGAAAAAGGAGGACAAGGGAAAGGAATTGGAGCTGACCTCTTTTCCGGCACGAAGTATCGACAGCTTCGTTGAAGAAACGGGCTTTGATCGCGTGGATTTGATCAAGTTTGATCTCGAAGGTGGCGACAGAAGAGCCATTGAAGGATCAATGGAGACAATGAAGAAATATCGCCCGCAACTGGCCCTCAGTATCTATCATGATGCCGATGATTTTTGGGACATTCCCAACATGATTATTGATAACCTGCCGGAATATGACTTCTATCTGGATACCTATAGTTTTGAGCGCTGGGAGACCATTCTCTATGGTGTTCCACGAGAGTTAGGGCCACGAACAACCAATGTCGTGTAAGCCATGCCAGTTGATGCAATCCATTCCGTGGACCATGAAAAACCTCTGATTATTGGCGGTGACGGAAAGCTGGGTGGACACTTAAGCCAGACAATCCAGTCGCAAGGCAATGCAGTAAATGCAACGACGCGTCGCCAGAAGCCGGGCGATCCGGGCGAGGGTGGTCTTTACTATTTTGATCTGAAGGACAGGGAAACTTGGGTCGGGCTGCCGAAAGCCGCCGTCGCCTATATTTGTGCCGGTGTCACTTCCGTTGAACGTTGCGAAGAAAGCCCCACTGAAACAGCCACCATAAATGTTGAGCAAACCATAAAATTTGCAGAATTCCTGTCCTGCCAGGGCTGTCGTGCTGTGCTGATATCAACGAACAGGGTTTTCGACGGCTCAGAGGCACATGTGGCGGCCGCTTCGGAAACTTGTCCAACGACCGCATATGGCCGTCAAAAGGCGGCGGTTGAGCGCGCAGTGTTGGCATTGCCGGGGGGGACAGTACTGCGTGTGAGCAAGGTTTTGTTCCCTAACGATAACCTGATTTCACGTTGGCTTTCTGATTTGGAAAATGGTGAAGAAATTCAGGCTGTGAGCGATATGTATCAATCGCCTGTTTCGGCTGACCTCGCAGTCAAGACAATGCTGGCTTTGGGGACGCACAGGAAGGGGGGGCTTTTCCAGTTGTCTGCTAAGTCGGACATGAGCTACCTGGATATTGCACGCCACCTTGCCACTTCATTGGGCCTGGATGGGGCCCAGGTAAGAACACAAGTCCGGGCCATGTCAAGATCAGAATTGCCGGGACTGGCTGCCACTGGATTGCAACCGGATCAGTTGTCTCCTCGCCATACCACGCTTGATTGTTCTGCCTTGGAAGAGGAATTTGGCATTGCCTCGCCGACGGTCATAGAGACGCTGCGATCTGCTGCGACAGGCGTCCTTCCAGATTAAGGGAGGGCGGGGATATCAAAGCCTTCCGGCGGTATTCCTGCTTCGTACTGATCCCACATCATTTTATAGCCTTGCTCCAGGTGGCGAGCCAGTCGAGCGGAATCAAATAGCGGAACATCGTCTCGAGTGGATATCATTTTATCCCTGATGGCGACCAGTTCGTTACGGTTGTCGGACAGGTGATGCAGTCGCCTTTCGTACTCATCCAAAGAATATGTGATCAATTCTGGTAGTCTGGCCGCTTTCAGGACCGAAACGCCGGTTTGGGCGCTGGGTGTCGGGCCTGCTACTGTCAGGATCGGCAATCCGGCCCAGATGGCGTCTGTCGTGGTAACACCGCCAGAGTGATAATAGGCGTCCAGAGCAATATCAGCCAGGCGCAGCCGCGCGAGATGGCTGGTGTGGGGAATATGTTTGGTAAAGATGATGCGATCAGGCGTCACTCCCCGCGCCTGGGCTTCTTTCAGAATGTTCTGTTCTGCACCTTGTGTGCCGTGTTGCAGCCAGAGGACAGCGTCCGGTGTCCGTCGCAGAAATCGCATCCAGACGCCAAAGGCTTTTGGGTCGATCTTGTACAGCCCATTAAAATTGGCGAGCACAAAGGCCTCTTCCGGCAGCCCATAATCAGAACGGAAGACTTCTTCCTTTGATATTTCATGGTGAGATGTGGCCAGGAAACTGTCCGGCAAATAAACCAGCTGTTCGCTGCAATGGGCAGCAATATCATCCGGTATGACGTCATGATCTGTAATCAGCCAGGGAATGAAATCTGCGCCCAGGGAGTGTCCATATCCCAGATAATGAACCTGAACCGGGGCTGGCAGCAGGGAAAAGATCTGCAAACGAGATCCTTTCGTATAACCGGCCAAATCAATCAGAACATTGATGCCGTCTTCATTAATGACGCGGGCGGCATCTTCATGGGAACAGGGTGTCAAATCCCTGAAGTGATCGAAAACGCGCCGAAACTGGTCGGTAACGAGGTCAGGGTCGTTCGAGAATATGCCGTATCCATAAAACTCGAACTCTTCATGGTCATGTGCCATCAACAGATCAAGAAAAGTCAGGCCAAGGCTGTGCTGTCGGAAGTCTGGTGAAACGTATCCAATTTTCAGCTTTTTACCTTTTGGCTTATATTGGAATTTGATGCTTTTGCGCTGGTGTTCCAGTTCCTGTGCAGTCTGAGCAGCCAATTGTTTCGAGCTCAGGAGCCTGTATTCAGCCGGAACCGGCAGACTCAGCATGCTGAAGGGGGAAGTGGAAATGATTTGGCCGCTTTTTACTTCTTCAGCAATATTTTGCACGATGCGCTCTATCGCCGCTTCCAGATTTAACCAGTTGCATTGCTGCATCAATGCGTGGGCCAGGTAAGAAAAAACGGCATTATAGTTGGGCCGCAAACGCAGGGCAGTATTGAACATCGCGATTGATTCGTCGACGCGTTTTAAGCTCAGCAATAGATTGCCCAGATTGTAATAGATTTCCGGGTTATCCGGCTTGGAATCCAGAGCTGATTTATAAGTCGCCAGGGATTCGTCAATATGGCCTGTCGCCTGATAGCTGATGGCCTTGTTATTCAAGAGCTCCCAGTTATCTGGCTGGCTCTCAAGTCCTTTGTCGAAGGCAGCCAGGGCTTCCGAAAAACGATTATCCTGTTGATATGTCAGGCCCAAGCCACTCCACGCTTCGGCGAGTTGAGGGTCGACATCAAGAGCCTTCTTATACAGTTTGATGGACTCCGACAGATGACCCTGCAAGCGTGTAACATAGGCGGCATTGGATATGGCGGCAGCAAACTCAGGATCAATGTCACTTGCCTTCAGATACCAGTCCCTCGCACCTTCCAGGTCGCCGGTTTCAGAGGCCCAATTGCCCAGGGTGTTGTATGCGGATGAAAAATCTGGATCAATTTCCAGGGCTTTTTTCGCAGCCACGCAGGCTTCATCCAATTTGTTCAAATCAAACAGGGAGACAGCAAGGTTATTGTAGGCTTCAGGGGCATTCAGTCCCTTGGCAATAGCCAGCCTGAAAAGCCTTACGGACTCTTCCAGATTGCCATTGGCACGGCGACTGATCGCCCGATGAAAGAGTAACTCACCGTCATTGGGATGTATTTTTTCCAGTTGATCCAAAACCATGTCAGCGGCATCAGATTGGCCCAGGGCGATTTGTGCTGCTGCCAGCGCTTTTCCGGTTTCCAGATCATCCGGATTGAGCTTCCGGGCGTTCTCGAACGTCAGAATGGCGTCAGATAAATTGCCTGATCTTTGCAGGGCGACACCCAGGTCCAGCCTGGGTGCATACCAATCTGGCCGAAGTTGTATCGCAGCCTGAAATGATGGCACCGCTTGCTCTATATCGCCATTTTCAAGCTGTATTCTGCCCAGGATATTCCACGCATCAGCATTTTGCTTATCAATTTTGACAGCAGTTAGCGCTTCTCCAAGTGCTTTTTCGATGTTGTCAAGCGCAAGCAGGGCAGCCGCGTAATTGGCGTGGATCCGGCTTTCTGAAGCACCAATTTCAATCGCGTGTCGATAATGATCTGCGGCAACGTTTGCTTCACCTGCCATCAGGTGCATGTCAGCAACAGCTATTCTGACATTCGCCTGGTTTGGGTCGATTTCGAGCGCCCTGTTATAAAGAGTGCCCGCTTCATCATTATTACCTTGTTGCTGAAGTATGAGGCCCAGGTTCGTGAGCACGGCCAGATCGTTCGGTATCTGGAGCAAGGCCTTGCGGTAAAGATCAACGGCTTCGTCCATGCTTCCGTTGGACGCCAGCAATGTGGCCAGATTGCGCAAGGCACCACTGTTTTCCGGGGCCGCGGCCAATACCTGTCGGTAAAGACGGCCGGCAGTATCCAGGTCACCAGACCTGTGGGCCACTATCGCATTTTGGAAGATTTCATCAGGATTATTCATCCCTATCTGCCTAGGCTGACAAGGTTAATAATTTGCTTATCTGGCTTCATTCAAAAACATCAGCCGGCAGGCAAAATCCACTTTTTACCCGGCAACACCTGCTGTCTGGGGGGAAAAAAGCGCCCCCCTGGGGAGTGAATTGCCGTCAGAAAGTGGTCAAAAAATTCCCTGATTGCGCAATGGTAGAAAGTTTGGAAATAAAAAATATACAATAAATACAATAGTTTGAATGGTGAAATATACTGTTTGACGCAGTTTGGCATGCCTATTGCGAAACACTCTGCGAACGACGGCGAATATGCCGGGTAATTTTTTTGATGAATTCGAGTGCTTGAGGAGAGATCAACGATGGGAATGTCAGTAAATACAAATGTCGGTGCCATGGTCGCACTGCAGAACCTGAACCGGTCAAATGCCGAACTGGAAAAAACCCAGTTGCACATCACCACAGGTTTGAAAGTGAACGGCCCGAAGGATGACGCATCTACCTATGCCATCGCCCAGCGCATGCGTGGCGATATTGCAGGTATGCAGGCCGTTAAAACGGCTCTGGCAGCTGGTGAGTCCACATTGAATGTGGCGATTACTGCTGGCAAGGCGATCTCAGATATGCTGACCGAAATGAAGGCTAAAGCTGTTCAGGCCAATCAGGCCGGATTGGACGGTGCCTCGCGGACAGCCCTGAATGACGATTTCACTTCATTGCGTGACCAGTTGGAAACAATTGTTCAAACCGCCGAATTTAACGGCAAGAACCTGATTACATCTGCCGCCAGTGCTCTGACTGTTTTGTCCACTGTTGATGGCAGCACGATTTCTGTCACGGCCCAGAGCATGGATGCAACTAACCTTGGTGTGCTGACGGCGGCACTTGATGCATCAGCATCTGCCGTAACAGCGCTGTCACAGATTGATGCAGCCATTAATTCTGTGACCTCGTCTCTGGCTTCACTGGGTTCCTCGGCAAAACGGATCGATGTGCAAACCGATTTCACGACGCAATTGGTAGATATTCTGAAAGAAGGCGTCGGCAACCTGGTCGATGCTGATCTGGCCGAGGAAAGTGCTTCCTTGCAGGCCTTGCAGATCAAGCAACAGCTTGGCGTTCAAGCCTTGTCAATTGCGAACTCCGGTCCGCAAAGCATCCTGTCCCTGTTCGGTGGTTAAGAAAAACAGGGCAACAGTTTTCCTTCGGGCAGACAGAAGATTTTGAAAGAAAAATGCGATGAACAAGAATTTGGAAAGCTTCAACAAAGACGATGACCGCCGCGCAGGTGAGCAAAAAGTAATGCGCCAGGTAACTGAGGATTTGATTGAGGCCGGAAACTCTGAAGAGCGGAATATTGATTACTTCACTGCTCTTCATCGCAACAGAACTTTGTGGAGTGCCTTGCGCCGGGACGTTATGTCCAAAGCCAACAGATTGCCGCACGAGCTGCGCGAACAAATCGATCAACTGGGGGCCTGGGTAGAACAGCAAACCGCCAGGGTTCTTCGCGGTGAGGGCAAAATAAATTCACTGATCGTTGTCAACCGAAACGTTATCGACGGTTTGGCCTGAAAGTTAGATACCAAGTGATTTCAATGGCAGCACGGAAGCTGCCAAAGCAGGAGTAACTACAATGGCTATGTCCATCAATACCAACGTCGGTGCCATGATTGCGCTGCAAAACCTGAACCGGTCAAATGATCAACTGGAAAAAACACAGTTGCACATCACCACAGGTTTGAAAGTAAACGGCCCGAAGGATGATGCATCGACTTATGCTATTGCCCAGCGTATGCGTGGCGATATCGCCGGTATGCATGCTGTGAAAACCGCCTTGGCGGCAGGTGAATCGACATTGAATGTGGCGATTACAGCTGGCAAGGCCATCTCCGATATGCTGACTGAAATGAAGGCAAAGTCGGTGCAGGCGAACCAGGCGGGCCTGGATACAGCTTCCCGGATTGCCCTGAGTGACGATTTTACGTCATTGCGGGATCAACTTGAAACCATTGTTCAAACTGCTGAGTTTAATGGCAAGAACCTGATTACCACCGGGGCAAGTGCCTTGACTGTCTTGTCAACGGTAGACGGCAGTACGATCTCGGTAACGGCTCAGGTCATGAACTCCACGGCTTTGGGGCTTTCTACCAGCACACTCGCAAACGCATCAGGTGCTGCAACCGCCCTGGCCAGCATTGATGCAGCTATTAATTCAGTAACGTCGTCCCTTGCGTCTCTTGGCTCATCGGCCAAGCGAATTGAAGTACAAAGTGATTTCACGATCCAATTGGTCGACATCCTGAAAGAGGGTGTTGGCAACCTGGTTGATGCTGACCTTGCCGAAGAGAGCGCAAACTTGCAGGCCTTACAGATCAAGCAACAACTTGGTGTTCAGGCCCTGTCGATTGCGAACTCCGGTCCACAAAGCATCCTGTCCCTGTTTGGCGGTTAAGCGAAACCGGCACAGACACCTGAACCGAATTAAAAAACCTCATTCCAAGAGAGATAACATGAATAACAACTCGAAGAGCATCAAAGCAGATATCGACCGACGCATGGATGAACAAAAGATCATGCGCCAGATAACCGAAGAACTGATCGAAGCCGGAAATACTGAAAATCCTGATTTTGATTATTACGCTGCCTTGCATCGCAATCGCTCCCTTTGGAGTGCCTTGCGCCGGGATGTTATGTCAAAGGCGAACCGCCTGCCGCAGGAGCTGCGTGAACAAATCGATCAGCTGGGCGCATGGGTAGAAGAGCAAACCGCCAGAATTCTGCGCGGTGAGGGCAGGATCAATTCGCTGATCGTCGTTAACCGAAATGTCATAGACGGGCTGACCTGAACATCAGGTTGCCAGACAAAACAGAAGTTTTTAGTTCAAAATTCGCGATAAATTCGTAAGAGGAGAAAATACAATGGCAATGTCCATCAATACAAACGTCGGTGCCATGATCGCACTGCAAAACCTGAACCGGTCAAATTCCGAACTGGAAAAAACCCAGTTGCATATTACCACGGGTTTGAAGGTGAACGGACCAAAGGATGATGCATCGACATATGCGATTGCGCAACGTATGCGGGGCGACATTGCCGGTATGCACGCCGTGAAAACAGCATTGGCCGCAGGTGAATCTACTTTGAATGTGGCGATCACAGCCGGCAAGGCAATTTCAGACATGTTGACTGAAATGAAAGCCAAAACGGTACAGGCCAACCAGGCCGGTCTGGATACTGCTTCCAAGGACGCCTTGCAACAAGATTTCACTTCTCTTCGCGATCAGCTGACGACAATTGTGCAAACTGCAGAATTTAATGGCAAGAACCTGATTTCATCAGTTGCAACATCGCTGACGGTTCTTTCGACTGTTGATGGCAGTACAATCTCTGTTGGTGCTCAAAAACTGGATGTGACCACTCTTGGTATCAACGCATCCGATATTTCAGCTGGTGCTTCCGCGGCCCTGGTGGCCATCGATGCCGCAATCAACACGGTGACTTCCAGTCTTGCGTCGCTGGGTTCAGCCGCGAAACGGATTGAAGTTCAGACCGATTTCACCACCCAGCTGGTCGATATTCTGAAAGAAGGCGTTGGCAATTTGGTGGATGCTGATCTTGCAGAAGAAAGTGCCAACTTGCAGGCCCTGCAGATCAAGCAACAGCTTGGTGTTCAAGCCTTATCCATTGCGAACTCAGGCCCACAAAGCATCCTGTCCCTCTTCGGCGGATAATTCAGACAATCAACGCGATTACCCGAACGGTAATCGAATTAGTACAAAGACGATCAAGAAAGGTTTCAGCAAATGTATGCACAATCTTATCAGGCGACACAGGCCGTTACGGAAGGTCCACGCCAAACCGAATACAGGCTCTTCGCTCTTGTCACGCGCGCCCTTATGGACGTCGAAGATCATGAGTATAGCGACAAGGAATTTTACGGTGCGGTGGATTGGAACCGCCGCCTGTGGTCAACACTTCAGTTTGATCTGGCAGCCGACGACAATTTGTTGCCCGACGAATTAAAAGCCAAACTTCTGTCCCTGGCAATTTGGGTCGACAAACATTCGAGCCTCGCCATGAAAGGCCGCGTTAAGATCGGGCCATTAATTTCGGTTAACCGGTCGATTATGGAAGGCCTGACTTGAGGTCAGATGATCTGAGGCCCGATAAACAATTTTGATATGATTGTATGCTGAGACAACCCTGACGGTACTGCAAGGTGCTGTCAGGGCCTCCGGCAACTAAATATTCGCTCTGATGAATTATCCCCCCTATTAACATTCCGCTAACTTTGTCGCCTTATCGTTAACGACACTTATCCTTCCTCCTGTTTCTGGCGACGCTTAGCGCCTGGATGGATCGTCCGGAATGTCCTACGACAAATACAAATCAGCCCAGTCAAACTTCGATGCGCCGCGTCAGGCGGAATATCGTGTTTTTGCGGAAGTGACGCGAAGCCTGATGAAGGTCGGGGAGAGTGACCGCAAGGGATCTGACTACTTTGAAGCTATTGATGCAAATCGCCGTCTCTGGCTGGCCTTGCAATTGGACCTTTCATCAGAAGAAAATGCACTGGATGAAGATCTCAGGGCTCAATTGATTTCCCTGGCCATGTGGGTCGATCGTTATACAGTCGATTTGCTCAAGGGGACGGGGGACCTTGAACCCCTTGTATCGGTCAATCGTACTATCATGGAGGGACTGAATACCCAGTCCGCTCTGCCGGAAAGCTGACGAGCAAGCCAGAGCGTTTCCAGGTTCACGGAAACGCAGGTTTGCATCAAACCCAGGATGTGTGCCGCAAACCGGAGCTTTTTCTCTGAAATTGCTACAGGCACCAGCAATGCCGCTTAATCCGGAAACGCCCGAATTCTTCGCTGACATCCCCAGCCAACAATAGATCAAATTTCTCCAAATTAAATTATTCAGATCGATGATTTCGACTGTTTCAGTCCGGCTGTTCGTGCCGCATTCAGACAGTCGGAGGCTACCAGGCAAATAGTTCTGGTCAAGCGGCAGATATTGCCGACCCGGTAAAAATTGCCGGGCTATTTTTGTCTCCAAAAAATTTTAAAGCTTCATTTACCATAAAAAATATCTAGTAAAAACAGTAGGATAGCCCAAAACAAAGAAAATTCTGCCTGTCGGCAAAAATGGCATGGTCGTTGCTAGTTATAGCGCGGAAACAAATTTCCTGCGAGCAAAATGCTGGCATTTATAACCTAGAATCAGGAGTAACAAATTATGGGTATGTCTGTAAATACAAACGTTGGCGCCATGCTGGCGTTGCAGAACTTGAACAAAACCAACTCCATGTTGGAAACAACACAGTTGCACATTACCACCGGCCTGAAAGTAAACGGTCCAAAGGATGATGCTGCTACCTATGCTATCGCGCAACGTATGCGTGGCGACATTGCCGGTATGGGCGCTGTGAAAACGGCCCTTTCGAACGGTGAAGCAACAGTCAACGTGGCCATCACAGCCGGTAAGGCCGTGGCCGACATGCTGACTGAAATGAAAGCCAAGACAGTGCAGGCCAACCAGGCCGGTCTTGATACGGCTTCCAGGGATGCCTTGCAAAACGATTTCACCTCTCTTCGCAATCAGCTGGAAACCATCGTTCAGACAGCTGAATTCAATGGCAAGAACCTGATTACCACTGGTGCAAGTGCCCTGACAGTTTTGTCGACTGTTGATGGCAGCACGATCTCGGTTACCGCCCAGATCATGAATGCAACAGCACTTGGCCTTGATACCAGTACGCTCGCCAACGCATCCGGTGCGGCAACGGCCCTCACTTCAATCGATGCGGCGATTAATTCAGTTACCTCGTCTTTGGCGTCACTTGGTTCATCTTCCAAGCGGATCGACGTTCAATCCGAATTTACCGTTCAGCTGGTCGACATCCTGAAAGAGGGCGTTGGTAACCTGGTTGATGCGGATTTGGCCGAAGAAAGTGCCTCTTTGCAGTCCTTGCAGATCAAGCAACAGCTTGGTGTTCAAGCCCTGTCTATTGCGAACTCCGGTCCGCAAAGCATCCTGGCCCTGTTTGGCTAAGGATAAGAAGACCAAGACCTAGACCAAGACCAGAGGGCGTCAGAAGACGTCATTTAAATACTCTCAGAACAGGAGATTACCAAAATGGGTATGTCAGTAAATACAAACGTCGGCGCAATGCTGGCGCTGCAGAACCTGAACAAATCCAACAAAATGTTGGAAACCACCCAGCTGCACATCACCACAGGCCTGAAAGTTAATGGCCCGAAGGATGATGCCGCGACCTACGCTATTGCACAGCGCATGCGTGGTGACATAGCCGGTATGGGTGCTGTTAAAACAGCGCTTTCAAACGGTGAAGCAACAGTGAACGTGGCCATCACAGCCGGTAAGGCCGTGGCTGACATGTTGACTGAAATGAAAGCCAAGACAGTGCAGGCCAACCAGGCCGGTCTGGATACGGCTTCCAAGGATGCCTTGCAAAATGATTTCACCTCCCTTCGCGATCAGTTAACGACGATCGTGCAGACGGCTGAATTCAACGGCAAGAACTTGATCACATCGACCGCCACTTCCCTGACAGTACTTTCCACCGTTGACGGAAGTACGATCTCGGTTGCAGCACAAAAGCTTGATACCACAACCTTGGGAATCAATGCTTCGAATATTTCATCCGGTGCCTCTGCGGCTCTGGTTGCGATCGATGCAGCGATTAACACAGTGACTTCATCACTGGCCTCCATGGGTTCATCTTCCAAACGGATCGACGTTCAGTCTGAATTTACCGTTCAGCTGGTCGACATCCTGAAAGAAGGCGTCGGTAACCTTGTTGATGCCGATCTGGCTGAAGAAAGTGCTGCTTTGCAGTCCTTGCAGATCAAGCAACAGCTTGGCGTTCAAGCGCTGTCAATTGCGAACTCCGGTCCGCAAAGCATCCTGGCTCTGTTCGGTTAAGAACAGAATCACCACGAGTAAGAGGCGTCAGAAGACGTCGTTTAAATACTCTCAGAACAGGAGATTACCAAAATGGGTATGTCAGTAAATACAAACGTCGGCGCAATGCTGGCGCTGCAGAACCTGAACAAGTCCAACAAAATGTTGGAAACCACCCAGCTGCACATCACCACAGGCCTGAAAGTTAATGGCCCGAAGGATGATGCCGCGACCTACGCCATCGCGCAACGTATGCGTGGTGACATCGCCGGAATGGGTGCTGTTAAAACAGCGCTTTCAAACGGTGAAGCAACAGTGAACGTGGCCATCACAGCTGGTAAAGCTGTGGCAGACATGTTGACTGAAATGAAGGCCAAGACAGTGCAAGCCAACCAGGCTGGTCTGGATACTGATTCCAGAACTGCCCTGAACAATGACTTCACGTCTCTTCGTGATCAGTTGGAAACAATTGTGAAGACGGCTGAATTCAACGGCAAAAACCTGATCACTTCAGGTGCCAGTGCCTTGACGGTTCTTTCGACCGTTGATGGCAGTACGATTTCGGTTGCGGCTGCGGCCATGGATGCCACTGTTCTCGGCATTCATACCCAGGTCCTGTCGACATCGGCGGGTGCTGTGACAGCTTTGACCAAGATTGATGCCGCCATTAATTCGGTGACTTCTTCTCTGGCGTCATTGGGTTCTTCATCCAAACGGATTGACGTCCAGGCTGAATTTACCGTTCAGTTGGTCGACATTCTGAAAGAAGGCGTTGGCAACCTTGTCGATGCTGATCTGGCTGAAGAAAGTGCTGCTTTGCAGTCCTTGCAGATCAAGCAACAGCTTGGCGTTCAAGCGCTGTCAATTGCGAACTCCGGTCCGCAAAGCATCCTGGCCCTGTTCGGTTAGGTGCAAGAAATTCCGGCCCTGCTGGCGTCGTTGGCAGGGTCGGAAATTCTTTTCTGAATCTGATATTAAAATTGACAAAGCGGACGTGGTTTTTACGTTCGCCTCGCTGCGTTTTTTTAAACTTGCATCGTTGGTTAACAAATAGTAAAGTAGCCAAACATTAAATTGGTTGGGAGTGTGTTTAAAGTTTGTCGCAAAGAATGTGCCGGCATAACTTTTAATCATGGAAGCTGGTTAGTTTTCGTTTTTCAACTGATAACAAGCGTCGCAGAAGCACACGCATTGGCCCGCCAGAAGGGGAGAAACCTTCTCTGGAATTAGAAAAAGGGTTTCGTCATGGTGCAATCCATAAATACGAATGCCGGCGCATTTAATGCGCTACAAAAATTAAATCAAACGACCAAGTCGATCGGGAATACTAACAACCGTATTTCCACTGGTTTGAAGATTGACAGTCCGAAAGACGACGCAGCCACATTGGCCATTGCAACAAGGTTGCTTGGCGATATTGGGGGTGCTGGCGCTGTAAAAAGTGGACTGAACTTTGCCCAGAGCACAGTCGGTGTCGCCGAAGTGGGCGCCGCAGCTGTTTCTGATCTGCTGATCGAAATGAAGTCAGTCGCTGTGCAGGCAAGCCAGGAAGGCCTGGATGCCACCTCGCGGGATGCCTTGAATGCGGAATTCAATTCCCTGAGGGACCAGGCTGGATCAATTGTTGAAGCCGCCAATTTCAACGGCACCAATCTGATTAAATCTGGTGCCAGCAACATGGATGTGCTCAAGGATGACAGTGGCAACCGGTTTGCCGTTGTGGCCCAGGATTTCAGCGCTGGTGGTTTGGGGGTTGATACTCTCACGCTGGATAGCGCTGCCAATGCACAATCGGCCTTGACGGCCATCGATTCTGCGATCAATACAGCAACAGCGCAACAGGCTTCGCTGGGCTCTTCTGCCAATCGGATTGATAATCAGGCACAATTTACGACCCAGCTGCAGGATATCCTGAAAGAAGGTGTCGGCAATTTGATTGACGCTGATCTGGGTGCTGAGAGTGCCAATTTACAGGCCCAACAAGTTAAACAGAAACTGGGCGTTCAGTCTTTGGCGATTGCCAATTCTGGCCCTCAACATATTCTGAGCTTGTTCCAGGGGAGCTGATTTCAGTTCCTGTGATCGAAATTTAAAGTGCCGGGGTTTTGCCCCGGCATTTTTTTGATCAAATCAAACCCGGATTGTGTGGGGCTGCCTTCCGGAATCAAAAGTCTGCCACATTTCTGTCAAAATAGTTTCCAGCCGGGAGACAAAATAGGCGCTGTCAAACAAGGGAATTGATTGTTTATCCTTGGACAGTCGCTGACGCAATTCTTTAAGGCGCTCAGGTGACCGGGCCAGGTCCTGGGCAATTTTTGCGTAATCAGCGAGATCTTGAGCAACAAGTTCAGGAAGACCGGCAGCCTTCAGCATGCCAGCACCTGTGCGTGAATTCGGGTAAAGGCCATGAAGCGTCAGGACGGGTAAATCACACCAAAGCGCTTCCAGTGTCGTGGCGCCGCCGGCGTGAAAGTAGTTGTCGAGGCAGAGGTCTGCCAGATGGTGACGGGCAAGGTGGACTTCATGGCTACATCGTTTGGCGATGATTAGTCTGTCGGGATCTATGCCGCGGGCGCTGGCTTCCTGCCGCAGATTTTCAACACTTTTGGCGGAGCCAGAAACCAGCCACAAGACGCTGCCAGGTGTGCGCTTGAGCAAGCGCATCCAGACTGAAAAAATATCGGGATCAATTTTGTAATGGGCACTGAAATTTGCGAATACAAATCCGTCTTCGGGCAACCCTTCTTCGGCACGGTTTAAGTTACGTGCAGGGTAGGGTAAGCCAAGTGGCGGCATAAAAGTTTGTGGCAGGTAGGCCAGTGATTCGCTACACCAATGTGCAGCCTCTTCATTCATCACAGTATCGTCGGTGATCAAGTAGTCGATATAGTCAGCGCCTGTTGTGGCACCATATCCCAGATAGTGCGCCTGGACGGGGGCCGGTTTCAGGGCAAGGATTTCCATACGTGAGCCACGGGTATGTCCGGCCAGATCGATGAGTATCTGAATGCCGTCATCATAAATTTGTCGGGATACATCCATTGTGGACAATTCACGAATATCGCGGAAATGATCGAAAGATTGCCTGAAGAAATCGGTGGTTTCATCATCCGGTTTCAGGGCCATATGATAACCAAAGACTTCAAACTTCTCGCGATCATGGGCCGCCAGGATGGACCGGAAACACATACCCACACTATGCATGCGAAAATCGGGAGATATGTAGCCGATCCTGATTTTCCCTGATGCCTGGATGTTGCTGTGATCGAACGGTGTTTGTTGCTCCGGTCTCAATACACTTGCCTGGGCTGTCATGGCCAGTTGGCGAGACGCTGCCAGTCGAATGTCCAGAGGGACCGGCAGGGCCAGAAGGACAAAAGGCAAGGCTGACAGACGATGCCCTTCGGTGATTTCTCGTTTCGAATCCTCAATGATGCGGGTAACCAGGGCTTCAAGATTGTTCCACTGGCATTGCCTTAACTTGCCATGCACCATCAGGGAATAAGTCGGGGCGTAGTCGGGATCGATTTTGGCGGCTTCCTGCAACATGATCAAAGCTTCGTCCGATTGCTCCATCATTTCCAGCATGGTGGCATAGTTGACCAGAGGGGCTGCCCGGTTTGGCACCAGTTCGATCAACTTGTCATACCAAATTTTGGCATTTGAAAATTGGCCGATGCTGGAAAGAGAGACCGCCAGATTATTCACCAGAACGGGATCATCGTTGGCAATCTCAACTGCCTTTAGCATGACCTCCACCGCTTCTTCGTTGCGCTGGTTATTTTGCAAGTAGCTGCCAAGCTCCACATAGGCATCGGCTTCGTCCGGGTTCAGGGCGATAACGCGCCGAAAGCCTTCTACGGCATCCTCTCCCCGGTTTAGTTTCACAAGTAAACGGGCCCTGTTCAGGATGGGCCGCGCAAAGTTCGGCGAGATTTCCCTCGCCCGGGCATAGGTGGCAACAGCTTCTTCATCGTCGCCTGCAAACTCCAGCGCCTGGCCATAATTGTTCACCGTTTCCGCGTCGCCCGGCGACAGTGCAGCGGCGATGGCCAAAACCCGTACGGCATTTTCCCCATCACTTGTCGCGAGGTAGGAATTGCCGAGAAAAAAGGCCGTCTGGCTGTCATTGGACGCAAGTTCGAACGCCTTTTCCAGCGGTGCAATTGCATCGGCCGCACGCTCCAGGCGAATAAGTGCCCCACCAACAGATTTCCAGGGGTCAAGCCAGTCCGGGGCAAGCGTTGCGGCCTGACTGAAAGCTGCAAGAGCTTCATCAAAGCGTTGCAAACTTTCCAATGCCAGGCCCATATTCTGCCAAGGCTCAGGTACGTCTGGTGACAGGATAGTTGCCTGATGGAAGTGGTTTATTGCGGCATCGAAATCCTGTGCCAGATATAACATGCTGCCAAGCCGGAAATGCGCCTCGATTGTATTTGATGCCAGCCCTGTTGCTTGCGACAGGAAATCTCGGGCCGAGGCGGTGTCTCCCGCTCGAATTTCCGTTTCAGCCCGACCAAGCAGATCCTCAAAACCGGGTTCAGTCATCGGCGGGGACGGGGGGCAATTGAATGTCTGCGGGGGTGGCCCCGTCTTCATAGCGTTGCCACATTTCACTGAATATGGCCTCCAGGTCCCTGGTCAGGCGTGGCGTGTCGAACAAGGGGGCTGTGGCCTGATTATCTTTCAGCTTCTGGCGAACCGTTCGCAAGGCATCGCGATCTTCGTAAAAGGCCAGAGCCTTGCGCATATAATCGTCCAGCGAAGACGCGATCAGCTCAGGCAGTTCGGCGGCGGTGAGGACAGAGCCGCCCAGTCTGTCGACCATGCCATCATGCATGATCGTCAGAACCGGCAACCCGGCCCACAAGGCGTCCGTCGTGGTGACGCCGCCAGCATGGTGGTAAGTGTCCAACGCCAGATCGGCCAGGGCGAGGCGGGCGAGGTGAACATCATTGGGATATTTGTCGGCGAAAATAATTCTGTCGGTATCAACGCCTCTGGTGTTGGCAGCGGCCAACAAGGCATCATTGCCGGGACCTTTGAAGTCGATCAACCACAGAACCGAATTCGGTGCCTTGCGCAATATCCGCATCCAGGCAGAAAAGACTTCCGGATCAATTTTGAAGTGACTGTTGAAATCGGCAAAGACAAAAGCTTCCTCTGGCAGGCCAAACTGTTCGCGGCTGAAATTTTCCGTTGAGATGATTGGCCGCGAGGCGGGCAGGCACTGGTTCGGAAGGTACGCCAGGCCTTCGCTGACCCAAGGGCGTTCTTCTTCCGGTGTCTTGATCGCATCTGTGATCAGCCAGTCAATATAGTCGGCCCCGGTGGTAAAGCCGTAACCCAGAAAGTGTGCCTGGATGGGGGCCGGTTTCAGGGCCAGAACTTCAAACCGGCAACCCTTGGTGTGACCGGCGAGATCGACCAGAATGTTAATGCCATCGTCATTGATGATTTTGGCGGCGTCGCGAAAGGGGACATTGACCAGTTCACGGAAAACATCGAAATCACGCCTCAGGCGAGTTGTGACCTCGTCGTCACTGGTGCCGGTGTAATATCCATAAAGCGTGAATTTGTCGCGGTCGTGGGCGGCCAGCAATTCTTCGAAGGCCCGCCCGACACTGTGACCGCGAAAATCAGGCGACATGTAGCCAATGCGCAATTTGCCATCAGCTGGTTTTTTGTAGTCAAAGTTCAGGCTGTCACCGGTACCGGCAATGCGTTTATACATATTGGAAACCTGCCTGGCGGAGGCCAGTCTGACGTCTCCGGGAGCCGACATCTGCAACAGGTTAAAGGGCGAGGCCGTAATGTCATCGCCGGAATTAATTTCCTCTCGGGTCAATTCAACAACCCGATCAATGGTGGCCGCCAGGTTTTCCCACTGGCAACAGTGTTGCAGCGAATAAGCCATAGAAGAATAAGCCGCCAGATAACGGGGGTCGTCCTGAAGAACCCGGCGAAAGGCCCCAATGGCTTTTTCGTGTTCGTCCAGCAACTGAAACAGCAGACCCATATTTTGATGGGCGTGCAAATGGCTCGGGTCCAGCGTCGCAACCTGATGATAGTCGTCCAGCGCATCCCTGTAGTACTGTACCCCGCCAAATGTTGAGGCCCGGCGATGATTGGCAACCGCCCGGCCATGCAAGGCGTCAACATGATCCGGGAACAGCTCCATGGTCCTGGAATAGGCTGCAATGGCCTCGTCGAATTTTTCAAGTGACACAAGCACATTGCCCAAACCCGTCCAGGTGTCTGGCTGGTCCGGCCACGTTTCAGTGTTTTGTCGATACAAAGCCTGCGCCTTATCGGGATGTCCGGACTTCAAAAATGCTGCAGCCAGGTTGTTGGCCACAACAATATTCTCAGGTGAAAGTGATCGCCCCTTTTTGTAGGCGGCGATGGCGTCATCAAAACGGTCCAAACCGAGATAGAGTGTACCAAGGTTGTTCCAGCCTTCAGTGAAGTCGGGAAAGTGCTTCAAGACTTCCAGCAGAACCTTGATGGCTTCGTTTTTTTGCCCCGTATCGGCCAATACTTCAGCCAGATTGGCAGCGATGATACAGGCTGTGGCGTGCGTGCAGTTTTGCAGGGCCCGTTGAAACAGAATGATGGCTTGTTCGAGATTTCCCCGACTGCGTAAAATGGTGCCAAAGGAGAAAGCTGCGGGGCTGTCGTTGGGGTTTATCTCGAGACATTTGCCGAGTGAGGAGATCGCTTCTTCCAATTGGCCCGCCTCGGATTGGGCGGTCGCCAATAAACGCCAGGCTTCCGAACTATCGGGCTTGAGGTCAACGGCCTGGCGGAACGTACTGACGGCTTCGTGAATGCGCTTTTCTGCCAACAATAGCTGACCCAAACCAAGACAACTGGTTATGGAGGACGGGGCCACTTCCATGGCTTTTCTGTAGCGGGATTCTGCTTTGTCGCGCATTCCCTGGCGGGCCAGCATATTGGCATAATTCGTCAAGATGTCAGCATCATTTGGCATCAAGCACAGGGCCAATTCGAAATATTGTCCGGCCTCGTCGAAGGCACCTTGAGTGGACCGCAGAGCGGCAAAATTGCACATGGCATCCGTGTGGCCGGGATCATGTTCAATAGCTTCGAGATACAGACTGGCGGCCTCATCCAGGCGCGCAGCCTTATGATGGACAAGCGCTTCCTGGAAGGCGTTTTGTGGTTCGATCATAACCTGTAGATATAGAAAATCAGGGTTAATAAATCGTTGCGACCCGCATAATCAGTGCCGGGCTTCAAGTGCCTTCCCGGTGTGTGTTTCAGACACGTATGATATCGATGTGCCGGTCTTCATCGTGATCTTGCCACATGGCCGCGTAGGCCTGTTCCAGGTCTTGGGCCAGTTGCCGGGCATCAAACAAGGGCGCTGAAGCTTTGTTGGCATGCAGCTTTTCACGCAATCCTTCCAACGCACTGCGGTCGTGACACCACGAAAGAGCGCGCGTGGTATAGTCCTGCACCGAAGTCGCAACAAGTTCCGGCAGGTTTGCGGCCTGCAATAAAGATGCCCCCATTCTGTCGACCATGCCATCTTCCAGCAGGGTCAGGACAGGCAAACCGACAGACAAGGCATCGGTCGTCGTGGCACCACCGGCATGATGGTAGGTGTCCAGTGCCAGATCAGCCAGTGCCAGGCGAGCGAGGTGTCGGTCGTTGTCGCATTTTTCAGCAAAAATCAAACGCTGCGGATCAATGTTGGCATTCCGGGCAGCCTGGCGCAGATTATCGATGCTACCCCCATCGAACTTCATCAACCAAAAAACTGCATCTGGTGTCGCCCGCAGAATTTCCATCCAGGCACCAAAAATCTCCTGATCAAACTTATAGTGCCCATTGAAGTTGGCGAGGACAAAGGCATCGTCCGGCAAGCCCTCGCTCTGCCTGTCGGGACCGCCAATTTGCTTCAGGGGAATTTCCTGCCCTTTGGCTGCCAATGTCGTGTGCGGTAAATAGACGATTTTTTCATGACAATGAACGACCTCTGAAGCGGGCGTTCTGACTTCATCGGTGATCAACCAGTCGACATAATCCGCACCGATGGTGTGACCATATCCCATGAAATGGGCCTGAACTGGTGCGGGACGTTCCGCCAAAATCTCCAGACGAGAGCCGCGGGTATGACCAGCCAGATCAACCAGAATGTTGATCCCGTCTTCGTTGATCCGCCTGGCGGCCTCAGCGGCGGGCACGCTCTGCAATTCGCAGAAGAAATGAAAATTGCTTTCCAGCTCAGTAGTCACTTGATCATGGGACGGGGCGGTTGAATATCCAAAAAAACTGAAGTTGTCCTCGTCGTGGGCCCGCATAATCTCAAGAAAGGCGCGTCCGGCGCTGTGATTTCTGAAGTCCGGGGAAATATATCCGATCCGCAATTTGTTGCCTTCGGGTGGCGACCAGACGAAAGGGGCCTGAATGCGACGTATTTTGCACATTGCCTCAGCATCGCGAGCACTTTGCCGGGCCGAGGCCAGGCGAATGTCGCCGGGGGCCGACAGTTGCAACAGACTAAAGGGAGAAGCTGAAATCTTTGCCCCGGCATCAAACTCATGACGCGTCTGGTTAATCACTCTGGTTTTGACATCTTTCAGTTCAGCCCAGCGGCATTCCTGGTTCAGCGAGTGAGCCAACAATGACAAGGCAGCGATGTTGGTTTCGTCAATTTCCAGAACACGCTGAAATTCGCTGATTGCTTCACTATGCCGACCAATCAACTGCAGCATATTCGCCAGATTTGAATGTGACGCCAGGTTATCAGGCGAAAGGGCGACGATCTGTCGACCGATTTCCAAAGCATCTTCATATCGGCCTAGGCGATGCAGGGATTTACCCTTGTTCTGAAGGATGTTTGTATTCTCCGGCGACAAAACCAGAGATTTATCAAAGGCGGTGAGGGCCTCGTCAAACCGTTCCAGTGACAGGTAAATTGTCCCCAGCCCCCCCCATGTCCCGGCATCATCTGAGAACCGGGCGATATTTATCAAGGCCAAATCCAGGGCCTGATCCGGGTCGCCACTTTCAAGCAAGGCCATCGCAAGGTTGTTGGCGGCGAGGGCGGATTGCGGGTCAAGTTCAACTGATTTTTGATAGGCCCGAATGGCGTACGACGATTTCCCTTGTGCCAGTAAGGCATTACCTAACGTTAGCCAGAGTTGAGAATTATCCGGTACATTTTCAATAGCCGTCTGCAGGCAGCTGATGGCCTCACCAGCCTGGTTCAGATTGACCAGGGCATTGGCCATGTTGATGGAATTTCCTGTGATTTCGCCACCGTTTGCCAAAGACGTCCTGCTGTGGCTGACCGCCTGTTCATATTGCCCGGCCTGGCGAAACAGGTTTGCAATCAGAAAGCCGGCTTGTGGGTTCTCGGGTGAAACTTGCAAAACCCTGGTCAGTATCTCCATGGCCTCTGCTTGTTCATCTATCGCGATCAGGCAAGAGGCAAACTCGGTTTCCATATGCGAGTTGTCAGGTTGCAGCGCCAGTCCCTTTCGAAAGGCTTGGGCGGCTTCGCCATATTTTCCTGTTCTGCTCAGCGCTGTTGCCAAACCAAAAAAGGCACCGGGCCAGTCTATCCGGTCTCTGATTACCTTTTTGAAATGATTTATTGATTTGGCAAATTCACCCAGGCCAGACAAGGCTAGCGCAAGATTAAAGTGGAAATTCGGATTTACGGGATCAAGCTTCAGGGCGGTTTCAAACTGCTCAATGGCGTCCGGAATTCTGCCAAGGGCCAGCAAGGCGCGTCCTACGTTATTGAAGGTGCCGGGATTACGGTTGTCCAGTTCCAGGGCCTGGCCATATAGCTCAAGCGCTTCGGTGATTTGACCCGTTGTCAGGTGGCTGTCACCGAGGGCATTTTTGCTCGCCGTCAGGTTTTGTCGGGCTTGCGGGAAGTCAGGCTGAAGAGCCAGTGCCTCACTATACAGGGCTGCCGCTTCTGCCAGTTGCCCTGCTTCATGAAGCTGTACCGCTTTGTCGAATATATGAGTAGCATCAGGCAAGGCGGTTGGCCCCTGACTTCACAATAGCGTCTAACTCGCGGTCCAGCGTTTCAAAAGCGCTGGCCCAGTCGGACCGGGCCGACCGAGGGATATAACGTGCCAGTGGCAGCCACGGCAGTCTGTCCATACCCATGACCATCCAGTCGCCAGGTAAGCCCGCCACGAGAGCGGGTGTGCCGACGCCTGCTGTCAGCCAGGCCGTCAGGGTTGTCGGGCCGACATAAACGTCCAACGCTGTCACCAGCGCTGCCATATCGTCAATGTCGTGGAACAGATCTATGTCGCCAGGATTGTGGATTTTCACCCCGAGGTCTACCAGGGTCCGGGCCGCAAGCTCGCTGTCAGGACCATATTGCAAATTGACAAAATCAACGTCATCTCGTCGCAAGATCGAAGCCCAGTTTTCAAGAGCAGGGTAGGCGCTGTGTGACGCATTCCCGTTGCCACCACTGCGCCAATAAAAACCGGCCTTGATACGATTAGTGCCCATCGTCGACAATTGTTGCTGCCACCATCGGATGCGGTCGGGATCGGCTTTCAGCGGTTTATTGTGTGTTGGAAAATTTGTTACCGCACTTCGTGTCCATCTTCCCAGGGCACCCACCGGGCACTGCAAGTCAATATCCGGGCTTTGGCATCGTGGGTCGGGTGGGTCGGCTGCGTCCAGGCGTGGCACAACCGTCAAGTCAGGAAAAGTTCTTTGATACAAAGGCACAAATCGCTGGTCGACTTCGAAAATAACTTTTTTTGCGGCGTCGATCACTTCCGGCAGGCAGGTCGCAAATACCAAAGTGTCGCCAACACCTTGTTCCGGCCAGACCAGTATTGTTTTACCAGCCAGGTCTTCGCCTTGCCATTCAGGTTGGTTGTGTGGGCGACGGGGACGGTCAGGCATTTGCCAGCGATATTCATAGGCCAGCCAGGCTTCTTCAGTGCGCCCTGAGATAAAGAGCGGATCGGCAAAATTGCGGTTAGCCTTGATATTGTCGGGCTCGATATCCAGGGCGGTTTGACACAAATTTATGGCCTGCGCCTGATCGCCTCTTTGCGAGACCAGATTGGCAAGATTCGACAAGGCAGGAACATAGTCAGGGTGAATCTGCAGAACGCGTACACACAGGGCTTCGGCTTCGTCCAGAAGGTCCATATCAGTTAACAGGGAGGCAAAATTAGCCATAATCTGCGGGTTTTCTGGCGAGAGCGCCAGGGCCTTGCGAAAAGCTGTTTCAGCCAGCGGATAATTAAAAACTTCCTGCTGCAATCGGCCAAGATTGCTATATCCGGCGGCGCTTCGTGGGTCCAGCACCAGCAACTGCGTGATGGCTTCAATGCCTTCCTCTGCCTTGCCACTGTCGCGTAATGCCAGGGCCAAATTAAGCCAGACGTCGGGTATTGAAGGATTGATCAGGTTTGCCTTGCGAAAAGCCAGAACAGCTTCATGAGGTTGTTCGAGATCACGCAGGACACAGCCCAGATTAACCAGGGCATCGACGGAGTCTGGATTGAGCGTGAGAGACTTTTCCATTGCTTGCCGGGCGGATTCAAGGTCACCGGTATCCTGTAACACCCTGCCTCGATTGCTCAGGATTGCCGCATTGTCAGGTGCCAGGGAAACGGCCCTTTTCGTGGCTGCTAGCGCCGCTTCTTTATGGCCAACTTCCCTGTAAAGTAGTCCGACATCGCTGTGCAGGTGTGGATTGTTCGGCTCCAGGTCAATTGCGCCCTGCAAGGCGTCGATTGCGCCTTGCGTATTGTTGCTGGCATGGCAGGCATTGGCCAGGGCGACAAAATATTTGATCGTGTCCGGTGCCAGTTTGATGGCTTTTTGATAATCGTTCGCCGCCTTGTTGGTCCGCCCCTGGGCCAGCCTGATGTCACCCAGGGCCGCCACCAGATCAACAGAATTCGGGAAGGCTTTTTGTCCGTCCAACAGAACCCGTTCGGCAGCCATTAAATCGTTGGCGTCGCAGCAAATGCCAGCCTCCTGAATGATGGCGGCTGTTTGTGCGTTCATATGATCGACCGCCCACCGTCCATGACGATATTCTGACCGGTCATGAATTGGCTGGCATCTGAACAAAGAAACTGGATGGCACTGGCATATTCATTTTTTTGCGCCATGCGTCCGGCGGGGATCAGGTTGCTCAGGCGGGTAACAAATTCTGCCCCCTGATTGGTCTGGACACCACCTGGTGACAGCGCATTGACCCGCACACCTTGTGCTGCCCAATAGGCCGCGAGATACCGCGTCAGGCCCAGCAAACCTGTTTTGATTACGCTATAGGTCACGGGCTTTTTTTGCTGTTGATCCTCTGGCAATTTGTCGTCGCGGTACAGTCGCTGATCGGGGGCAATGACAGAAAGATCGGAGGCGATGTTCAGAATGGTCCCGTGGCCCCTGGCAGCCATCTGTGGCCCAAATATCTGGCTGCACAGAAAAGCGCCGGTCAGTCCCACGTCAAGCTGGAGCTGCCAATCGTCCAAATCAAAATCTTCGAAACGTCCACCACCAGCGATCCGTCCTTGATCATCGACTTTGCTGTCGATGGCGGCGTTATTGATGAGAATATCCGGACTGATATCAGATTCCTGCAATTTGTCATTTGCGCTTTTGATTGCGTCACGGTCAGTAACGTCCATCTGCAATGCGATTATGATGCCGTCCGGATGACGGTTCAGGATATCAGCCTTTGCCCGATCCAGTGCCGACTGATCCAGATCAGTCAGAACAATCGCCGCCCCCGTTTCAACCAGGGCACAGGCATGCTCGATGCCCAGCAGCCCGGCACCACCTGTAATCAGGGCATGCTTGCCGCTCAGGTCAAAAGCTTGTGGCAAGGTTGGAGATGTGGTGGCCATCAGGTCTGTCCAGAGCCAATGATTAGACTGTTTATAGAAAAACCCATAATCATGCGGTGGTCGCTCCACTTTGTCTGTCTGCAATCCAGTCGAGAACCATGCTGCGATACGTTGTCAGAACGCCACCATGGTTGTCATCGTCAGCCCTGGCGGTCTGTAAAATGATGTCGCCCTGGTAATTTTGTGCGGCAATATAATCAAAGACGTTGTCAAAGAGGGCATCGCCTTCACCCAAGGGCACGGTACTGCCACCCCTGAGGCGGTCCTTGACGTGCACGTGGATGATACGCTCGCCATAAGCCTTGAATTCATCGCCTGGGTCGAAGCCTAGTCCTGCACTGTTCCCGATGTCATAGGTTAGTCCGAAATTTTGTGCCCCGTAGGTCGCGAGAAACTTAGCCAGGCGGTCGGGCGGGAAATCGCTTTCAAAGGCGATCCTCATTTGATTTCTGCTGAGCACTGGAAAAACGATATCCAGGCCTGATTTCAGGGCCGCTTCGTCCTCTGCATTTTCCAGTGCGCCATCATCAACCAGGGGCAAAACAAGTATCTTGATCTTTGCAGCCGCGCAGGCATCAACGACAGCTGAAAAATCCTCCAGCAAACCATGTTGCAAGGCGCCCTTTGTTTTATGGAAGGGGGCCTGCATGACGTTGTCCATGGTCACGGACGTGACCTTGATTTTGTTGCGTCTGGTCAGGCGGCGCATATCTGCCCGTCCTTCGCGTGACATCAGCGGATTGTTCATCAATCCCACGTGGTCCAGCGTCCACTCAATTTGATCAAATCCTAGTTCGGCCGCCAGAGGGAATTCATCTTCCCAACAGGCGGCCGGAAAGGCCTGTATCTTTCCGTCAATCAGGGGGCTCAGGCGGCCCTGCATGAAACCTGGATTAATTTGTTTCATGGCGCGACAAGGTCTTCTGTCAGCCAGAGTTTATCTCTGATCGGGCGTTCCGTTTTGGCGACAAATTTGTCTGCCGTGCCCAGCATTTCCGTGGTCGCACGGATGACTTCGACAAAGTTTGGCAAGGCGGATACTTCCACCGAAGCCGCCTGATCAGATCCATACATGGTTCGGTCCAGGGTTATGTGGCGCTCGATTGATGTGGCGCCGAGGACCACGGCCGCGATGCAGACCTTGATTAAACTGACTTCATGTCCCGAATAGCCCACCTCGCACTGATAACGATCTCGCAACATGGGAAGGCGAGACAGATTGGCATCATGCTCCTTCATCGGGTACGTCGAATTGCAATGCATTAACTCGAAGGGGCAATTTGCCTTTTGAAAGATGCTGACAACTGCATCTATTTCTTCCAGTGTTGTCATGCCGGTTGAAACAAAAGTCTTTTTTCCTTCGGCGGCAATTGCCTTCAGCAATGGCAAATGTCCGAGGCGTGCTGAGGCGACTTTATGAAAGGGCAGGTCGAACTGTTTCAGAAAATCCAGGGACTGCATGTCCCAGGCGGAGGCAGACCAGGCGATTTCCAGCTTGCGACAATGGGCGTCAATTGCCTGATAATCTTCCAGATCAAATTCAAGGCCCTGCTTTTGAGCCCTTGTTGTCGAGCCCCAGGGACTTTCGCGCGGCTTGCTCAATTCATCCTGGGGGTACACCAGATCAAGGGTGCGTTTTTGAAATTTGACGGCATCAAACCCGGCGCCGTGTGCGGCGCTGATCAGTTCCCTGGCAATGTCGAGATCGCCATTGTGGTTGATACCAATTTCAGCAATCAGATATGGAAACATAAGCTACACTTCTTCCGGTACAGGGAATTCAAGATCATAGATCAGGTTGGCGCCGGAAAATTCGGTTGTCGCCGTATAGTCCAGCGTCCGTTCCAGCCATTTCAGCAGACGGTCTACGTCTCCTCTCATGCCTTTATCTCGCAAGGCATTGCGCAGGCGGTTGTCAAAATCTTCTATCATCCTTGGGCCATGGCCCCAGTCCTGATCAACGGATGTCCAGGTCACTTTGGCATCAAGGCTCTTGGCATAATCTTCGTAATCGAAGGGGCACAAAAAGTGCAGGTCTGACAAAGACATCGGAATGTCGAATAACATTTGCAGTGTCATCCAGATATAGCCACGGGGATTTAGAAACGAGGGTGAGCTGGAAAGGATGCGCGTTGGTCGATTCAACTGGTGCCTGTTCAACTGATGCTCAGCCATGTGGGACAAAGCGGCCAAGGGATCGTCCATATGTTCGAGGACGCCTTCCATGACGATGACGTCAAACTTTTCATCGATATCGCGAAAGTCACAATGCCTGAATTCCAGGTTTTTATGACCGGTTTTGATCTTCGCCGCGTCAATGGCAACGCCTGTGAAATCAACGCCCAATACCCGGGCGGCACCGGCATCGGCGATCATGCCTGACAGCAAGCCCTCACCACAGCCGACTTCAAGGACGCTCAGTCCGGTCCAGTCAGCACCGTTCGCCAAACCAAGCGTTTCGCCTTCTTTGACGAAGGAATAAAAGTCTGCGATGCCGTCTCGATATTTTTCTGCATAAAATTCCTGCAGGCCGGCATTGTCAGTCTCGACAGCCGTATTTTGATTGACGTCAACCATACCCATCCATTCCAGGCAAAACAAAAAGCCGCAAACTTGGCGGTGTTAAGCGATTATTCATCCAGTTTGGTAAAGATATTGTTTCGATATTTCAGAATTTTAGCTTATCCGGCAGGTATTTGTTTCAATGACAGTCATCGTTGCCCTCGTGCCGGCCCGCGCCGGATCCAAAGGTGTGCCGGACAAGAACATTCGGGCACTGGCAGGACAGCCCTTGCTGGCTTGGTCGGTGCGTGCAGCTTTGCGGGCAAAAACGGTCGACAGGGTGATTGTCTCGACGGATTCAGCAGAATACGCGGAAATCGCCCGCGCATCCGGTGCCGAGGTGCCTTTCCTGCGGTCTGAACAATCCTCGAACGACGGGGCAGGTGATGAAGCCGTGGTCGCACATTTTCTGGATTGGTTGGGGCAGGGCGGTGAAGCCTTGCCGGATTACATCGTCTATTTGCGTCCAACGACCCCGCTGCGATCTTCAGCAGTCATTGAAGAAGCAGTGAAGGCCCTGGTTGCTGACGAGACCGCGACATCATTACGGTCAGTTCATGAAATGGCAGAAAGCGCCTACAAGACGTTTGAGCAACATGATGGTGTGCTGGTTAGCATTGGCAGTGGCAGCACCGCCCTGGACGCCGCCAGTGGGCCCCGTCAAGCATTTCCGAGAACCTGGATTGGCAATGGCTATGTTGATGTTTTTCGGCCTCAGCGTTTGATTGACGGATTGCCTTTATATGGTGACAAAGTGCTTGCTTTCGAAACCGCTGTGGCCCCGGAGATCGATACGGAAGATGATTTTGACTATCTTCAGTATCTCGCCGGTCGGGACGTCGAATTGTCTAATGCACTGTTTTAAAATGATATTTTTTCAAAACAATATTTCAAAACTGAAGGTTTCCTGATGAGCGCTGGTATATTCGACCGAACCCCGCAAGATGTTGAGCCCATCGAAACAGCATACAGGCGTATATCGACACAAATACCGGCACCTGGCACCGACAATTTACTGGCGATTCTGGATCACAACGAATCCCGGTCCATGCACGGTCAAATGCCCATTGTCTGGGATCGGGCTCACGATTTTTCTGTTTATGACCGGGCTGGAAATCGCTGGATAGATTTCACCTCAAGTATTTTCGTTGCCAATACGGGCCACGGTAATCGGGCTGTCAAAAATGCCGTGCGGGCCGTATTGGACAAGGGCCTTATGCACTCTTACGCCTATGCCTCGGAAATCCGGGCGAGCTATCTGGAGCGCCTGGTTGAATTCGCCCCGGCCCCCGTCGAAAAAGCCATGCTGTTTTCCTCCGGCACTGAAGCCGTTGAGGCCGCCTTCAAACTGATGCGTATGCAAGGCCAGAAATTGGGAAAAGAACGTTTCGGCATCATTTGTCTGGAGGGAAATTACCACGGTCGCACTATGGCGGCCCAAATGTTGGGCGGCGGGGATGATCAGCGCACATGGATGGGAACGCAGGATCCGGATGTGCATCGGTTTCCCTTTCCCTTTACCTGGGATCTCGGGAACAAGTCCGGTGCGGCGTACTTTAATGACAGCATTTTGTCCTTGAAAGAGGTTGGAATTGACCCAAAAAAGCACCTCTGTGGTCTGCTGTTAGAGGGCTATCAAGGCTGGAACGCAGCTTTTTATCCGACAGATTATGTCGTTGCCGCCCAACAATGGTGCCGCGAAAATGATGTTCTTTTGGCCTTCGACGAAATCCAGTCCGGCTTTGGCCGCACTGGCAAGAAGTTCTGTTTTGAACATTATAATGTAGAGCCAGACCTGATCTGTTGTGGCAAAGGCATGGGTTCCGGCGTGGCCCTTTCCGGTGTGTTGGGCCGGGCCGAGATCATGGATTTGCCTGATATAGGCAATATGTCGAGCACAAATTCAGCAAATCCAATGGCTTGCGCAGCAGGCCTTGCCACCATCAAGGAAATCGAACGCCTCAATCTGATCGACGAATCCATGCGCAAAGGCCGGATTTTACGGCGCGAACTGATGAAGCTTCAGTCCGAATCCGGTGGTCGGATATCCCGTTTTTCAAGCCGTGGTCTGGTTGCAGCCCTTATTTTTAATGATGAAGCCTGTGGCGGATCCGCCGCCGGTTTTGCTGATAAAGTATGCCTGAGAGCGTTGGAAAGCGGCCTCCTCGTTGTGCGAACGGGGCGCGAATCCATCAAGATCGGCCCGCCACTCACTATCGCGGATGAAGCCCTTGAAGAGGGTCTGGATGTGCTCGGTCGCGCCATTGCAGATGTCGCCTGGGGCGCTTGATAACCGGTCAACCGGCAGATAGTCCAGACCGGCAAGAAGTTCCTCTAAGCCCGGCAATATATGCCGGGTAGGTAATATTTGCCCCGGCAATTTCTGCAATTTTCTGATTCCCCTAAAATTTACCCTTTAATATCAATGTCTTGAAATAGGCAATTTTGGCACGTCTGTTGCAATGACTTCTGCGGGAAAGTATTCCCCCGAGCAAAATGCTTGGTGAAATCTAGAATGGAGATAGCAAATGTCGACCAAGAATGTCGTCGGCGACAACATAGTGAACCCCGTTACTGCCTCCTGGTATTATGTCAGTGAAAGCAAAGGCAAACCTGCGGGCAAAATCAGAGGAACTCTTGCCGCTGTTTCGGCGTGGATAGAGTTCCAACTGTCTCGGCTCACTTCTCATTTATTCAACGAATCACAGGCTTCAACAGTGTTGGTCCCTGTTCCCCTTCGCAATGCAAAAAGGGGGAATGGACCATGGCGTTAAAACTGACTCTGAAGCCGGGTGAAAAATTCGTCATCAACGGTGCTGTGGTTGTTAACGGTGACCGTCGCTCGAACCTGATCATACAGAACCAGGTTTCCATCCTGCGCGAAAAAGACGTGATGTTGCCCGAAGAGGCAAGCACACCCGTCAAACGGATCTATTTCGCGGTCATGATGATGTACCTGGAGCCGGACAATCAAATCCATTGGCATGGTGAATTCACCAAACGAATAACTGAATTCATGAGTGTCATTAAAGGTGAAGATGCGCTGCAGAATAGTGTCGCTGTCATAGAGGCCGTGAACAAGGGTGAGCATTACGCTGCTCTCGTCCACTGTCGCAAGTTACTGCCCTTCGAGAAGGAAAGGTTAGATTATGTCTCTTCAGAGTTATCAGACAGCCCAGAGAACGACTGAGAGTCCGCGGGATACCGAATACCGGTTATTCGCCCTTGTTACGCGTGACCTTATGGCCGCCGGGGCGAAAGAAACCATAGATCCGGATTTCTACAAATCCGTCGACTGGAACAGGCGGCTTTGGCTGACTTTGCAGTCTGATCTTTCCGCAGATGACAACCAGTTGCCGGACGGCCTCAAGGCGCAATTGATTTCGCTGGCGATCTGGGTCGATCGACATTCCAGCAAAGTTTTGCGCGGCAAAGCTGAAGTTGGTCCGTTGATCAAGGTCAACAGGACAATCATGGAAGGCCTTGCCGGCACGCCCTGACAAATTTTCGACCGCACCGGAATTCGGTGCATCACTTGAGACGCATAGTTTGAGACGTTTGGTATTTTAGTAAGCTTGCCCCGCTGCCACTGCTCTGTATCCGAAAGCTGGACAGCGGATTTATCCAACCTCAAGAAGAGGAAATTGGCCGGATTTTCCGGACCTAACTTTAGAAGAAAGAGGATGCGATCATGATTGAGAATATTAGTGGGCCCGCGAGTGTCCCGAATTTCTCGTCCAAAGGCCAAGCTGCCAGTGAACAATCTGTAAACCAGGTTGCCGCGGAAGTAGCAGGGTCTGAAACCCAAAAACGCTTGCAGGAGCCAAATGCAACGCGTGTCAGTGCACAAGAACGCGTTGACATTGCTGCAAATGACAATCCGGCTCCGAAGGCTGATCAAGTCAGCCTGAGCATTATGCGGAATGACGAGGTCAATCGCTACGTTTATCGTGGCTTGAGCCGTTCGTCACAGGAAGTTGTACGCCAGTGGCCAACAGAAGAGGCCTTGCGTCAAATGACCGTCTTTCGCGATATGATGGGCAAGGTTCTTGACGAATCAGGTTGAGCAGATGGCAATTTTATTGCTGTTTTACTAACTGATTCTGGACGGAAGTTTTGGGCGCGGATTGGAATGTTCAATCCGGCCTGACCGCCGGTAGAAGTGTCAAGAACCAGGGACCGATAACGAGGTGCCGATAACCAAGTGACTAAATCAGTAGATAATCTGATTCCTAAATCACTTGATTCAAGGCAATAGAAGCTGCTCCTTGAGTCGCCGGTGTGACCATCGGCGCATATTGCGCATTTGCGCCATAGCTCTTCACGGGCTGACGTCGTGCAGCAACTTCATCACCGATCGCTTTAACCAACCTCTCGGTCACGGTTTTAGCGGCGGTAAGGCTTGTACGGTATTGATCAAGAATGCCGTGCAATAAAAAAGTAGCATCTTTCAGGCGTTCAATATCAGCAGGGGGTGCCGCCTTGACCATTTCCGGATGTTCACGCATCTCAGCCATTTGTGCCTGATACTGTTCAGTGAGCCTGTTTTTAGTCTCCAGCAAGGGTTTGAGTTCGCTGGGTCGACGTTCGGCAAGTATCTTGATTTCCTGCTGGATAACGGATCCCAGGTGTCCACACAAAGTAATTATCTGATCAATCTTGGCGATGGCGTGAGCCTTGAACTCAGGGTTAGCTGCAACATCGATGTCTGATTGCGAAGCCATAATCACATCTCCTGCAAGCGAATGATTTCAGAATAGACAGCGTCCGCAAGTCCAATGCCGCCATTTTTGGCCATGGATTGTGCGGTTTTTTCGTTGATCATAGAACGGAACAATTTTTCAGCATTGCCGCCACCCATCACGGAGTCAGGCTCGACACCGGCATACATGGTTTCAAGGATCTGGGTCAGGAAAACAGCTTCGAATTCCTGGGCCGCTTTGCGGGCCTTGTCTTCTGACATGGCATTGGAAGCCATATCCTGTGCTTTTTTCAGCCCGTTGACGCCGGACTGGGTCATGGCGATTGAGGGGTCGAAGGGGAGCATATCCATTGTTCTGTTCCTTTCCCGGCTTACATCGTTACGATTTCAGCTTGCAGGGCACCTGCTCGCTTGATCGATTGCAGGATCGAGATCATGTCGCGCGGGCCAATACCCAGGGCATTCAAACCGTTCACCAGCTGTTGCAGGCTAACGCCAGCATTCAGGACGGTTAGTTTTTCATTACCTTCAACTTCTGCACCAATGTCGGTGCGGGCGACTTTTTCAGTATTGCCGGCCTGGGCGAAAGCGCCTGGCTGGGAGACCTGTTCAGATTCTGTGACACTGATGGTCAGGTTGCCCTGGGCAATGGCGACGGTACTGACCCGAACCTTGTCACCCATGACAATGATGCCTGTTTGCTCGTCAACGACGACCTTGGCAGATTGATCCGGTTCAACGTTTAACTGTTCGATCTTGGTCAGCAGGGCAACGAGGTTCTTGTGGTGCGCTGGTGGCACGATCAGTTCAATGGTCGCAGGATTTTGTGGCTTGGTCGCCCGGTGACCAAGAAAAGCGTTGATTACTTCTGATACCCGCAAGGCGGTGGTCAGGTCAGGATTGCGCAGGGAAATGTTCATGCGCGTCATGCCGGCGAAATCGAAGGGAACTTCACGTTCAATAATCGCGCCAGCTGGAATACGACCAGATGTTGGAACACCCTTGGTGACCGAACCTCCTTCGCCCTGAGCTGTAAAGCCACCAACGGCCAATGCACCCTGGGCAACAGCGTAGACTTCGCCATCAGCACCCAGCAGCGGGGTTGCCAGCAAGGTACCACCCAGCAAACTGGATGAATCGCCCAATGTACTGGCTGTGATGTCGATGCGCGTGCCTTGTTTGGTAAAGGCGGGCAGGCTGGCAGAAATCATGACAGCGGCAACGTTTTTGGTGTTCAATGTCGTGCCACGGGTGTTGACGCCAAGGCGTTCCAGCATGGCCTCGAGGCTTTGTTTGGTGAAAGGTGCATTGCGCAGGCCATCGCCTGTTCCGTTCAGGCCAACAACAAGGCCATATCCAACCAAAAGGTTGTCGCGAATACCTTCAAAGTCTGCAATGTCCTTGATCCGGGAGGTGGCTGATGCTGGTGAAATTGCGGTACTGGCAACAACGGATACCGCCAGAACTGCTGCCAAAGTATGGCGCAAAGTTCTGGCAACCTTGTTGGTTCCTGCTGTGTTCATGTCTGACTTGATGTATTTCATGGTCATATGTTCCGCGGTAAAGCGCTTTTCTTGCGCCGAATGTGTGTTTTCACACAATCTATATTGCGAATGTCATGCCAGTTTTTGAATTATCATAAGCTATTGATATAAAACAAATAAATAGAATGCGTTGGTGCCCAAGGGCGTCAATTATGCTTGTGGAGGCACTGTTTGCCGGTGTTCGGGGCAATATTTGCCCTGTTTCAGGGTTGAGCCGGTAAAAAGCCTGATTTACAAAAACTTAAGGAAAAACGATGATGATACATTGGCTTGAACCACAGCGAACCCTTTCTCTTCGGATTGGCGTCTGCGTTTAAATCTATCGCCAAGCTTGTGGTTGAGTCAGAGCTGTGTTTCCGTTAGAGCCGGAAACTCACAAGGAACGGTAAAGGGCGGAACTGCTCAATGAAGGCTGCTCAATGAAGGCTGCTCGATGAAAATTTCCGGAAGTGGTCCGGTACGCCCGGGGACATCTCGCCCTGGCAAGAAGGTCGGAAGCTCGGACGAAAAATTTTCTGTTGAAAAAACAGAAGAGAGTACAGCTGCGTCTTCAGCCGTCAGCGCGGGTCCGGTATCATCAGTTGATTCTCTGCTGGCACTGCAAGAAGTACCGGATGCCACGAGCGGGCGTTCCAAAGGCATCATGCGGGCAGAAGATATGCTCGATCACCTCGACGATATTCGCCTTGGACTTTTGATGGGCGCTATTCCAATAAGCAAACTTACATCGCTGGTCCAGGTCGTCAAAGACCAAAGAGATCAGGTCGATGACCCTAGATTGGCTTCAGTTCTGGACGAAATTGAAGTCAGGGCCGCCGTGGAACTGGCCAAACTCGGTCACTACAACTAGGGCGCTCCTGGTCAATCGGGAATCGCTTTTGCTTCGTTTTTTTGCCTGCACCCTGGGTTTGAAGTAACGCTTTATTTCCGAGAAACCCGGAAACGCTCTAATTTTACCCCGTAGATACAATGCTTTAGCACCCGTGCTGCAAATTCGTCGTTCGGGCCTTGCGAAGCGTTGACTGCATTCATATACTCCGCGCCGATTGCTGGCGTATTTCTGTCTTTTCAGTATCTGCACCGGTAAGAAAATTGTGCGAAAACCTTGGTGTACGAATACCTGGGACTGATCGCGCTTATGTGTTTCCACCAATACTGGAAACACCCCATTGACCGTTATTGAATTCGGGGGTTAGGAATGGCTACACGTCTTCCAAAAGGTTATCGTCCCACGGAAGACGAACCGTTCATGAATGCAAAAATGCAGGAGTATTTCCGTCGCAAGCTGAAAGCTTGGCGGGAAGAACTGGTTCGCGAAAGTACACAGACACTTCAACATCTCCAGGAAGATAGTATCCAGGAGCCGGATATAGCTGACCGTGCCTCTGCCGAATCCGAGCGGGCACTTGAACTCAGGACGCGAGATCGAGAACGCAAGCTGTTGTCCAAGATTGATTCCGCCCTGTCCCGGATCGAAGACGGGACCTATGGATATTGTGATGAACTGGGTGAGCCAATTAACATTCAGCGACTTGAAGCGCGTCCTATTGCGACTTTGAGCATTGAAGCCCAAGAGCGCCACGAAAAAAGAGAGCGCGTTTATCGCGACGAATAATTTCGAACCCAGGGCGATTTCAGTTGGTACTGAATTGCATGTGCACCGTTATTTGCGGCGCACCATAGCCTGAACGCAATGCTGCGTTTCCGTTAAACCCGGAAACGCGTCGATATTGTTCGCCCTTTGCTACCTTGATCAGCGTGGTGACAAAAAAAGAGGCCGGTCCAATGGACCGGCCTAAGTGTTTTTTGGGCCTTAAGATGCGGTCAGAAGGGCAGGATGATATCCAACACTTGTTGACCATAACGTGGTTGCTGCACATCTGTGAGCTGTCCACGCCCGCCGTAGGCGATGCGAGCCTCGGCGATCTGGGTGTGGGAGACGGTGTTGCTGGAGGAGATATCCTCCGGCCGAACAACACCGGCGACCATCAATTCACGAACTTCAAAATTTACCCGGACTTCCTGGTGACCCCAGATGACAAGGTTACCGTTGGGCAGGATTTGGGTGACGACGGCTGCAACCGTCATGGAAATGCTTTCTGACCGTTCCACTTCACCAACACCTGTGCTTTTGCTGGCAGAACCAAGGCTAAGCAGGCTGGAAGGGGTTACGGCACCCGGCAAAATCTTGTTGAGTTGGTTCTCGACACCAAACAGGTTGGTGATGTCGCCATCCTCGGTATTTGATCGGGTGCGGGTCGTTGTATTATCAATTTCGGCTGTATCAGCAATGGCGACATTCACTGTCACGATATCACCGACACGCTGTGCGCGTTGATCCTTAAAGAATGAACGAGAACCCGGGCGCCAGAGCGAGTTGGCCATGGGTAGGGGGCGTTCAGCCTTGGGCATGGGCATGCTGACCTTGGTGTAGCCAGGCGCTTTTACCGGGTTGGTAATGGGCGCCAATGTCGGCTGGGCACCAATACTTGTTACCCGTTCGACCGCTGAGCAAGCGCTGAGGGCAATTCCCAGGAGGCAAATGCTGCCGATGCTGACGATACGTGAAGCCGGGGTGCGTGCAGAAGCCGTGATGCGTGCTGAAGAAAGCGATTTGGTGAAAGACATTGGGTTTACCTGTGATTTCTGATGTGAGGGTCAGGTCTAGTTCAACGAAGCGATTTTGTTCTGGCGCATGCGGACGGTAACTCTGGAAGGACTGACAACGATGCCTTCAACAACTGAGCGAGTCTGCGGGTTCATGATGCTGATGGTGTCGCCCCTGGCGCCATTTTCCAGGGCCCGTCCAGTAACCGAAAGGGTCATGCCTGGGATGGAAACAATCATGGTGACGGTTGAACCTTTGGAGATAACGACCGGGCGCTGCAGGTCAGTGGTCCGTAGAGGGCGATTGGCGCGCAAGTTACGTTTCGGTGCCTTGCCAACCAGGTCGGAAACATTGGTGACCAGGTTGCGGCCAGCGCGGTCAACCCGCATTTCTACCCAGGTCACGTCTGATTCTGAGATTTCCTGTCCAACAGGTATCCGACGGCCCAGAACGGGGACATCCATTATGGCGTATACCCGACCCCGAATTTCCTTGCGGACGCCGTCTTTGTCGTCGGCGGGGGAGCGTACCATGGCGTTAAATGTGCCGCGTTCCTTGTTGTATTGGATGTCGTCGACGGCAACTGAAATATCAGCACCGCGGGGAACGTAAAGGCGAATACTCGTATTCAGTAGAGCGACGGCAACTTCTTCAGAGGATCCCTGGGCAACCAGGGCGTCCTTGATGGTCATCGTCAACACTTCCTGGGGCACGATGTGGCTGGCGCGAGCGACCGGCAGGGCGCGAATTGTTGTTTCCGGCCATTTCACGCCATGTTTTTGTGCGATGGCTTTGATGCGGGCGACGCGGATGATCTGCTTTTTGCCGGGTTCAGGTGCTTGTGAGATAACTACTTTTGAGGCCGCACCGACACCTTCCATGACATCGCCGAGACGGATCGAAGTTCCATCGACGACAGCACTTCTCTTGAGCCGGGCGGCAGCGTCGGCAGCGCCACCGAAGGCGATACCGGCCATGGCCGCGGCAACAATGAAGGAAATAGTGCGTTTCATAATAACCTCCCTACCTCAGAGCTGTGATCGACCGCATCATTTCATCTGATGTGGTAATGACCTTGGAGTTCATTTCGTAGGCGCGTTGGGCGTTGATCAGAGTAGTGATTTCCGAAACCGGGTTCACGTTGGAGGTTTCCAGAAAGCCCTGCATGATCGAGCCAAAACCGGCGGAAGCGGGGATGCCTCCTGTTGCGGCACCTGAAGAAGGGGTTTCTTTGAACAGGTTGTCACCAATGGCTTCAAGACCGGAGGCATTGGGGAAGGTATTGAGTTCAAGTTGACCAACATTTTGCAGGGCGGCCTGGCCGTCTACTTTGACCAAAACTTCACCGGACTGGTTGATGGTGACGTCAATGGCGGTCGGAGGAACAGTAATGCCAGGAGCGACAACATAACCATCGGCGGAAACCAACTGCCCGGTCGGGCTCAACTGGAATGTACCGGCGCGGGTAAAGGCATCGTCACCTGAAGGCAGGGTAATCTTGAAGTAACCGTTGCCGTTGATGGCGACATCCAGTGGGTTCTCTGTTCCGGTCAGGTTGCCTTGCTCAGAGATGCGATAGATTGAGGCGGTTTTCACACCAACACCAACCTGCACACCACTTGGGGATACAGTTCCGGCATCAGAAGATGCCGCACCAACCCGGCGCAGGTTCTGATACAAGAGGTCCTGAAATTCAGCGCGTTGGCGTTTGAACGACGTGGTGTTCATGTTGGCGATGTTGTTCGAAATAACCTCAACATTCAGTTGTTGGGCTAACATGCCGGTGGCGGCGATACTTAAGGATCTCATAACTGTTTCCTTCCTGATTTATCTAAATAATCTAACGCAGGCGCTTAGGCGGCAGCGCCAAGCTTGTTGATCATCTTGCTTTGAATATCGTGATCAGTCTGATTGAGTTTGTTAGAGGCTGCATAAGCCCGGTGAACCTGGATCATGTTTGTCATTTCCATGATTGGCTCGACGTTTGAGCTCTCCAGCATGAATTGTACTATTTCAGCATCTTCGGCTTCAGTCGGGCGTTCCTGAGTGTTGTACATGCCGGCAAAAGTCTTTTTCATGGCTTGTTCGTTGCCGAAAGTGACGATCTTGATTTTGGCAACATCGCCTTCGCCAACTGTAATGGAGCCGTCACGACTAACCGTGAAGTCACCTAGCGTCTGGTCCAGAACGATCGGCTGATTGTCGGTGCTCATAACCTGGCCGCCGGCCATTGTAGTTAGTTCAGAATTTTCGTTCAGGCGAAAATGACCGTTGCGTGTGTAACGCAGTCCCGCTTCTGTTTGAATGGTGAAGTAGCCCTTGCCGCTGATCGAAAGATCGCGTGCGCTGCTGGTCGGTGTAAAGGCGCCTTCTTTGGTGTTGCGAATGACACCCTTGTCCAAAACATACGAAACCTTGCTGCCGTTGGAGGAATCCATCAGGTATTCCTGGAACTGTGGGCGCTCACTGCGAAAAGCAATGGTGCTCTGGTTCGCGATGTTGTTCGCTATTATCTCCATCTGGCGCTTGAGCACCATCTGATGTGATAAGGATACTGTTAAAGCATTGCTCATCTTCTTGGCCCTTATGTTTGTTCCATCAACCGCGGTTCAGTTTGTCGAACTTCTTTCGGTCTTTGGCCAGACCCTGGTTTTCCAGGTGCCTGAATTTGCATCGGGCCTTACTATGCAGGGAGCATGCCAGTTTTAAACATGAGCAAGTAAATTTAACAATTTTGTTTTATTACAGTATGTTAACGGTGATATTAACCAAAGCATGGCTGCCCGTTGGAAGCATGAAAAGCAATCATTACCGGGTAGTTGTTGCCTTTTCCTGGGTGTAAATGACCGGCCAGCACCCTGGAACAGAGAAACACGGGGCATGGCGGATATACAGGACCTATATATAGAGGGCAGATCAACAAAGGTTTGGTTACATGGAATTTTGCCCGGAACGAGAATAATTGCCGAGCTGTCGTTTACGGGCGGGAAAAACGCGGTAAGTTACGATAGATTACGATAGATTGCCTGGGTCCGGTTAGTTTCAACATCTTGTTAACCATCATGGACTAGCATCAAGGTGCCAAATAACGGTTGAAATACCGGGTTGATGGAGTGCTGAATGAGTGATGACGACGTTGAAGATGACGTCGACGATGGTGAAGCTTCGGAATCTGAAGAAGGCGGTGGCCGGCGAATTAGTGGTGCCAAGATTGCACTGTTCGCGGGGCTTCCGTTGCTGCTTATTATAGGCGGTATTGCCGGTGCATTTTTCACTGGTCTGCTGGATCCCCTGCTTGGCGCCGAGTCGGCTGAAGAAGATCATGAGGCATCGCCACTGGCGAGCAATGTGCTGTTCTATGATTTGCCTGAAATGCTGGTCAATTTGAATACTGGTGGCAAGCAAACAAACTATTTGAAGATAAAGGTTTCGCTTGAAGTTGAAAGCGAAGCAATGTTGGCGCAACTGGAAGCATTACTCCCCCGTGTTGTTGATAATTTTCAGGTATATTTACGCGAATTGCGGGTTGAAGACCTCAATGGTTCCGCCGGCCTTTATCGGTTGAAGGAAGAATTGTTGGTAAGGGTGAATACGGCGATCAAGCCTCACAAGGTGAAAGATGTCTTGTTCCGCGAAATGTTGGTTCAGTAAAGGAGAATGACAAATGCAATTGTTTGATGTTCCTCCAGGTATTTTGCTGGATGGCTTGCTGGTCATTTTGCTGATCGCAACCATTTCCTGGTGTTTTATTCTTAACCGACGACTGGGAAATATTCGGGCAGCCAGTAAACAAATGAAAGATTTGGTCGGCAATTTCAGCACGGCTACCGAGCAAGCCAAAGCGGGCATCAAAGCGCTGAAAGTTGCAGCGGAAGTTGATGGTGCAGCGTTACAGGACATTGTTGATACAGCCAGGGTCTTGCGTGACGAACTGGCCTTTTTGACGGAAGCTGGTGACACCCTCGCGGACAGACTGGCCGATAGCAGAGGCACCAAGGTCTCTTCACAACAGGCCGCCAGTGCTTATCAGACGCAGGAAACACCGGGACCAGTGGCTGGTCAGCCAGAGGGGATGGTCGAAGGTCCCGCTGATGAGGCTGCGGATATCAGTGCAGCGCTTGATATGGCGAGGGCCGCTGCCGAAGAGGACGATGGGCCTGACAGCGCAGCCGAACAACAATTGTTGCAGGCGTTACGACAAGTCCGATAGACGGATAACAGGCCGTTGGCCTAAACCCGGTTGCCGAAGATTGCCGGGCGAATGATCCAGAGGAACAAGACGATGTTGGGAAAAATCAGACTGCTACCATTGATGATCGCACTGGCGGGGCTGGTGGTTGTGCTCAAGGTCGCTGATCTGGTGGGTGGCGACGGTCACAGCACCGGACCTGTTTCGGTCGCAGTTGCCGCGTCGGAAGATCAGGAAATCGATCAACCGATCACTGTTGCACAGGGCAACGAGCAAAAAGACGAGAATGACGAAACCGACGAGGTTGAACCGCAGCTGTTTACCCGGGCGGAAGTTGACATGTTGCAAAATCTGCAGTCGCGCCGTGAAGAACTGGATGTACGCGAAAACGAAATCAAACTTCAGGAAGATTTGCTTCAGGTCACTGAGAAGCGCATTGGCGAAAAAATTGATCAGCTTAAAAGAATTGAAGCAACAATTGCGGAATTGTTGAAGAAGCATGACAAGGAAGAAGAACTGAAAATTCAGCGTCTGGTTAAAATGTATGAAAGCATGAAGCCCAAGGATGCTGCACGGATTCTCCCAACTCTTGATTTGGGCATTCAGATTTCAGTTGTTGAAGGTATGAAGGAACGTCGAGTTGCTCCAATTCTGGCTGCCATGCCATCAGCGGCAGCAAAAAAACTGACAACAGAATTGGCAACTCGAAAACAATTGCCCAAAACTGGTAATTAGAAGCTATTGTTTTTGCAGGTTATTCGGTTGTCGGGGAAGTGTTTTGTAGCTTAGAATGCGATTAAGCTCTTTCGTTTGGTTATTTCGTGAGGGAGTTTTGACGACTTCGGGGGCGAAGAGGTAGAAGCTTGGTGGGTTTGAAATAAACTGCGCCTGAAAATGTAATGTATAACAAAGAATTCTGAAGGAGTACTTAGTATGGCCGTCGACAAAAATCTTCGCATACTGATTGTCGATGACTACAAAACCATGTTGCGTATTGTTCGAAACCTGCTCAAGCAGCTGGGTTTCAATAATGTCGAAGAAGCAACTGACGGCAGCATGGCGCTGCAAATGTGTCGGACGCAAGATTATGGTTTGGTCATTTCGGATTGGAATATGGAACCTATGACGGGGCTTCAGTTCCTGAAAGAGTTACGTGCTGACGACAAACTCAAGGGGACGCCATTCATTATGGTGACAGCGGAAAGCAAGACGGAAAACGTCATTGCTGCGAAGCAAGCTGGTGTGAACAATTACATTGTGAAGCCGTTTAATGCAGAAACCCTCAAGAAGAAAATGATCGCTGTTATCGGCGAATTCTGAGGCTTTCGGATTATTCGATGGTGACTCGTAAAAAACGTGTGAACAAAGGCCAGGGCAATATAGCGATTGCCCTGGAGGATACGCGTGTTGTTGTCGGCAACTTGTCCGATGCTGTTCGGCGTAGTCGTAAGGGTGTTGGTCAACGGGTTCAGGAAGAGCTTGATCTTCTTGTTGAAACCGTTAACAGAACTCAGGAGGATTTGGTTCGCCTGAAACCAGAACAGATTACTGGCCTCAGGATCGGGTCGGCACATGCTGAACTGGATGCCGTTATCCGCCATACGGAACAGGCTGCAGGTGATTTTCTCTTGGCTGTTGAGGAGCTGGAGATAATCGCGGAATCTCTGCCAAAGAAAAAGGCGGCGCAAATACGGGAAGTCACTACCCGCATGTTGGAGGCTTCAACTTTTCAGGATATTTCCGGGCAACGCCTGGACAAGGCGAAAAAAGAGATCAAGGAAATAGATAGTTGTGTTGCCTCTTTACTGGCCGTGCTTGGTCATGAGGTCGTGGTCGAGGAACAGGTGCCCGATCAGGTTCTGAGTGACGATGATTTGCTCAATGGTCCCCAGCATGAAGGGATGGGCAGCAGTCAGGAAGATATTGACGCTCTTCTCGCGAGTTTTGACTAAAGTATTTTCAATGAAACTTAATTCGTTGAAAACGAGCAACTTATTTGTTTTGCGTGATTTTTGACGAAGCTGTGTACTTGTTTATTCTGAAATCGCTCCAGGCACAGGATGTACCTGAATGACCGATAGCGGGCAAGTCCCTGCAGATGGCCCAAATGAAGATCCGACGGTTGTTATTTTCCTCGGACTTTATCTTTTGTTGCTGGCCTTTTTCATTCTGCTAAATACAATTTCGACTTTTGACGACGAAAAATCGGAACAGGCAAAAGAGAGTGTCGGTGCCGCCTTCAGCGATATATTGCCACCAACTCTTCGTGCAAAAGAAGAACTGGTTTCAAAGGGGGCTGTTCTGGAACTGAATAGTTACCAGGGACAGGTCCAGGCAGCACTCGCAACAATTCTCAAACTTGTGGAAACGACTTCCACTGGCGAAGGTCAGTTGCGTGTCAGCACATCTGTTGATGAACTATTTGATGCCGGGGGAGAAAAACTTAACGAAGATGCCCTGGCGTTCATGGACAAGATATCCCGCGTGCTGCGCCGTGAGCAGGCAGGCGTTCGACGCGAAGTTGAGATCATTCTTGGTGTCGGCGAGATATTGCCTGAGAAAGTTGATGCCGGGTCCAGTCAACCCTTGCGCCAAGTCGCAATGTTCCTTCATCAGCTCATCGAGCGAGATGTGCCGCCGGAGCTGATCAGTATTGGCCTCAGTCCTGGCTCAGAAGGCGGTATCCTGATGTTTTTTAATCCGGTACAGATCGATGATGGTTCAGCTGGGGGCGACGACCAGTGAATGACGATCAATCCACACCTGAAGCACCTAAGGCCAATAACGCATGGATGGTAATCTTTGCAGATTTGACCGCTTTGTTGCTGACGTTTTTTGTCCTGCTGTTTTCAATGTCGACCATCAGTATCGACGAATGGGAGGAAGTCATTACTGCTCTTTCCAGTAAACTTGGTCCCAATTTTGAAAGCGATCAAGGGCAGGAGGGAAGCGCCCTTAGTATTGACACGACTTTTGTGCCCAAGGCTGTCAATCTTGAATATCTCAACAATATTCTGACGACAAAACTGGCCGGTGATCCTGTTCTTGGAAGGGCCAGCATCAGGCTTCTTGATGACCGTATGGTGATATCCCTTCCCAGTGATTCCCTTTTTCTCCCTTCCAGCGCCCTGCTGACGGAACAGGCCTTGACCGCGGTGAGCTTGCTGGGCGATGCCTTGCTGGTCGTCGGGAACAGAATAGATGTGGCGGGTCATACCGATCCGCGGCCCATCGCCACATGGGAATACCCATCAAACTGGGAGCTGTCATTGGCCCGAGCGATTTCAGTTGCGGCCTCTTTCAGACGGGCCGGATACACATCCCCGGTTGCCGCAATCGGGTACGGCGACTCGCGTTATGACGAAATAAGAGACGCCATTGACGAAGATGAAAAATTGCTGAAAGCGCGACGCGTTGATGTTATCATCCGCGAAGGCTCAGGACAGTCATATGATCCATAAACTTTCAGGCTTCAAACCTTCACGACTTGCTTTGCCAGTGCCTGATTTTCGGGTGTCAGCTCTCAGTGGGATTTTATCTTCAGGTCGCTGGTTCCTGTTGACGCTGGCCTTCCTTTTGGCTGGTTGGGCAAATGTTCCTGCGTTGGCTGATGACGTAAAGGTACGGGCTTGGGCCCATCCAGGGTTTGCCCGGATAGTCTTCGACTGGCCAACGCCAGTTACGTTCAAAACCAACCGCAACGGTGACGTTCTGAACATTACATTCGCTCGGCCCATTACTGGCTCCTACCAATCCATTACCCAGCGGTTAACAGAATATGTCAGCAAATCCGCTTCTGGCAACGGTGGTACAGCAACAGTCTTGACCCTCCGCCCTGGAGTGTCTCTTCGCAAAGCATCGTCCAGTGGAAAAACTGTCATTGTGGACCTGGTTCGTGGCGCAAAATCAGGGCAGACAGCAGCTTCCGGTCCTGCAAAAAATGTCAAACCTTCCGGCAAAGCCATTGATGTGCGGGTTGGTGTCCATAATAATTATACAAGGATCGTTTTTGACTGGGCCCGGAATGTTGATTATTCGGTCAATCGAAACGGTGACGCTGCAACCGTTGTTTTTAAACGTGGTGCAACGATCAATCTATCGAAAATAGAAAATAACCTGCCAGCGAGAATTTCATCTGCATCGACGACTACAGCAGGGGGAGAGGCCAAGGTTCAGTTGGGCCTTGCTTCTGGTGTCCGGCTGCGACACTTCAAAAGTGGGACAAAGGTTGTCGTCGATGTTCTGGGAGCTAATACAGAAACCAGCGCTAAAGCAGCTCCTCCAGCCAAGGCGGCTCCTCCAACCAAAACAGCGGTCACGGTCCCGACGAAGCCGGAACAAAAAGCTGCTGCACCAAAGCCCGCCGCAAAGAAAGGCGGGCCCAAAAGCTTGTTGCCGCAAGCCACAAAGCCAACTGCCCAAAAGGTTGATACGGCCAAAGTCGAAAAGCCAAAGCCTGCTCGACCAAAACAGGCTTCCCATGGCGGGCCACCGCCCACAGGTGAGACTTTGCGTGTACGGCTGGCTTCGCTGGAAGGCGGCGGCGGTCGGGTGTCCTTTGCCTGGAATGAACCGGTCGCAGCGGCAATTTTTTCGCGAGCAGGATATATCTGGGCTGTTTTTGATCGAGAAAACCCACTGGATATGGCGGCAATACCAAAATCACTGGAAGAAACAATCTTCCTTGCCGAACAAATCAAAATTCGGAACTACATGGTATTTCGCTTTCGTGTCCGGTCAGACCTGAAACCTGTGGCCCGCCGTCAGGGTCTGCGCTGGGCCATCGAATTCAGGGCATCAAACGTGCGTCCGGCCAAACCCGTGACGATCAAGCGGTCCGGGAAATCAGCCAAGGATACGATCATTCAACTCACCGGAGCCGCCGCCAACAAAATTCTCGTGCTGCGCGACCCTGAGGTCGGAGATGCCATTCATGTTGCACCGGTACTGAACCCTGGCGTGGGCGTCGTGAACGCGCTTGATTTCGCCCAATTCCGTGTCCTCAGGTCAGCCCAGGGTGCGGCAGTCGTCCCCCGCGTTGATGATTTGCGTTTGTCGACCCGAAGAAAGGGGTTGCAGATTTCCATGCCGGGTGGCCTTGCTGTTTCTGCACCTAAACGCAAAAAACTGGGTGGCCTGAAGAATGGAGATGTGGAGGAAACAAGCGACGGCCCAGCCGCGAGAATTTTTAATTATGCTGGCTGGAAAGGAAAAAAGGGCCTTAGTTTCGAAGAGCAAAAACAGCTTCTTCAGGAAGCTCTGGCCAAGGTTCCTCGAGGGCGGCGCAACAGGGCCCGCTGGCCCTTGGCGCGCTTTTACTTTGCCAATCAATATCTGGCAGATGCCAGTGGGGTATTGAATGTAATTGTTGCTAACGATCCGGCGTCTGTGGAAGATCCATCTTTCCGCGCTATTCGGGGTGCGACCAGATTGCTGTTGGGCCGGGTCAAGGAGGCTGAAGAAGATTTGCTCGTGCCGGGCCTGAACGACGATCCTGAAATCTCTGCCTGGCGGGGTGCCTTGTTTGCTCAAAAACATGAATGGAAGCGCGCATACGACGAGTTCGTTCTGGCAGGTGGTGTGCCCGAAGCCTATTCCCAGAGAGCTCGTGTGTGGCTTCGCAAACGCGCGACTGAAGCGGCTTTGCGGGCCAAAGACCTGGAAATGGTCAATAAATTATTGATCGCCCTGGCCCGTGAGGAAAATCTCAGGCCGCTGGATGTAACTGAAATCCAGTTGTTGCGGGGCAAGGGATTTGAGGCTATTGGCGACCTCGACAAAGCGCTTGAAAATTATCGTGATGTTATGACGGCAGGGGTTCGTCCAACCGAGGCCCGGGCGAATTTTGCCAGGATCAATGCCTCCCTTGAAAACCGTGAAATGACCCTGGAGGACGCGACCGAAGAACTGGAACGTCTCAGGTTTTCCTGGCGTGGAGACGATTTTGAGTTCGAGCTATTACGACGTCTCGGTGACCTCTATCTCGATATTGGTGACTACCGGAAGTCACTTTCTGTGCACCGACTGGGTGTGACTTATTTCCCGAATTTGCCGGATACAAAAGTTGTCAGTCAGGAAATGAACGGAGTCTTTAAAAAATTGTTCCTCGACGGTGAAGCTGACGCCATGTCTGCGATTAGTGCTCTGGCGTTGTTCTATGATTTTCGCGAACTCACACCGATTGGTGAAGACGGCGACGAGATGATCAGGCAGTTGGCGACCCGGCTTGTATCTGTTGACCTTTTGGACCAGGCAGCTCAGTTGCTCAAACACCAGGTTGAGTTCCGACTGAAAACTGTAAAGAAGGCACGGGTTGGCCTTCGTCTGGCTGTGATTTATATGTTGAACCGGAAATTCGACAAGGCTCTGAGCGTTATGAAGATCACGCGCTGGCGTAATCTGCCAGGCCCCCTGGCGTCGGAACGCAAGCAGGTTGAAGCCCGCATTTTGTTAAATCTGGAACAGCCGGAGGATGCCTTGCTGGCGTTGGTCGGCGATCAAACCGATGAGGCACATTTGATCCGAACAGATATTTATTGGGAGATGCGCCGCTGGAGCGATGTGGTTGAAACGCTGAATGAAATCCTCCAGGATTCCTGGAAAGGCCCACGGGCATTAACCCGGATTGAACGTTCTTACGTCATGAAGCTGGCCGTGGCTTTGGCGCAAAATGAAGATGATGAAGGCATTATTGAATTGCGTCAAAAATACGCAAAGAAAATGAACGGTACGCCTGATAGCGAAGGCTTTAACCTGATTACCAAAAAGATTGATCTGCGCACAACGGAATTCAGAAAAGTTGCCGGTGCCATCGCACAGATCAACACACTGGAAAATTTCATGACCAAATATCGTGAAAAACTGTACGGCAATCAGGTCGGAAACTAGGCCGAAATCAAGTTAATTTTGGTCCCGAATTTGTCGAGCATTTTGTGGCATTGCGTGAGCATTTTGAGGGCTTCAGGCAGACAATCCGGACCTGAATGACGAACAATTAAGGTTAGAAACCCTTTAGGTCGATGGTCCTTCGAGGATAATGATCGAACAGGCCGCCTCATCAAATCCGATGACCCCGCCGCCATTTTCCGCCATGGCAATTTTCACGCCCTGGGCCTGACGGGCGCCGGCTTCACCGCGCAATTGTGTGACCAGTTCATCAATCATGGATAATCCGGTCGCACCAACAGGGTGGCCTTTGGAAACCAGGCCGCCCGAAAGATTGATCGGGCGTTCACCGCCCAATTTGGTGGCACCGGATGCAACATATTTGCCGCCTTCGCCAATTTCGCAAAATCCCAGCATCTCGACCTGATAGATCTCGCAAAATGAAGTGGCATCGTGAAGTTCGACCACATCAATATCTTTCGGCGACAGACCGGATCGGGCATAGGCCTTTTCAGCTGCAACTGAACTGAGACCAGGTTCATCCAGATCGCGGTATTTGCCGCCGGACAAAACACTGGCCCGGATTTTGATGGCTCGGGCCTGAACATCGGCTGGTAATTTTGCGAGATAAGCTTGTGAACAAATCAGGGCGGCGGCGGCACCGTCGCCGATGGGCGCGCACATGGACCGGGTCAGCGGGTAACTGATTTCGCGGTCCGCCAGGACTTCTTCTTCACTGACTTCAAAACGATATTGCGCCTTTGGATTGAGGCTGCCGTGATAATGGTTTTTTGACGCCCCCGCAGCGATTTGGGCCTGGGTGGTGCCATATTTTTTCATATGATAGGCCGCTTGCATGGCGTAGGTATCCATGAAGACGGTACCCTTTCTATTTTCCATATCAAAAGGCTTGCCGGATTTCTCGCCGGCCGCTTTATAATAGGCCTGCCATTCCTGTGGGTCGATCTGGTCGATGCCGCCATCGAAGATTTCCTGAACCTTCGCTGGATCATCAGCGATGAAGGTTTTTTCGACACCTATGGCGAGGGACAATTCCGACTGGCCAGAGATCACATCTTTCCATGCGCCGTGAAAAGCCATCGACGCTGTGGCACAGCCACCTTCCACATTGATGATCGGCACACGTTCGGGAAACAGACCTTCCTGCACCAGGGGCGTAAAACAAACCTGGCCCCGGATACAAGCCTGGCCAAAGGTGCCCATGCCGCAGTTGCCAAACCAGGCCTGTTCGATATCGGCACCATCCGTCAGAGCAGCATCAGCCAGCAATCCCATATAGGCTTCGCGCGTCAGTTCTTTAAAGGATGTGTCGGGTTTTTTGTTGAATGGCGTGGAATAGGCGGCGATGACATAGGCGTCGGACATGGGGGGCTCCTGTTGGGGTTGCTGGAGTTTTAGCACGACAATCTTTGCCTGTAACGAAGGATTTAGAACTTTGAAGTGGTCAGCTCAAAGCCTGCCGGAAAGTCAGATTAATACGCTCGTCCCACAGTACCCGACTCTTTTCATAACACCAACTCTATCAACGGTTTCCGAGGAATGTTTGGTTTGAATAAAGCCATCATATAGTCGCGGATTTCCAATTCAGA
>Ga0233449_1000126_pt1 | contig 107426 bp, 100 predicted proteins | sample SI_124_October20_FD_183012 | JGI IMG/M metagenome (GOLD analysis project Ga0233449, IMG submission 183012) | Seawater microbial communities from Saanich Inlet, British Columbia, Canada - SI_124_October2016_200_MG | ecosystem: Environmental > Aquatic > Marine > Inlet | place: Canada: British...
AATGGACGATGCCACTGCAAAACTGGAATTTGACATTGTCCCAACTCTCAATCTATTTTGAAGGCAGATTAGACGACGTGTTGGATATTTAAACTATGCCAGTGACACGGAATTCTGAACACCCTCAAAACACTCTCCCGACACTGACACTATTTGAGAGAATATCCCCTCTGAACGTTTGATTGCCAATTCGCCTGCCACGGCAATTCGACTGAATTCTGCAGTCTTGGCTTCAATCCTCGCCAGAACATCTCTGTTTCTTGATGCTGTCAGGTCATGGCTTTCATATCGGGCAATGCCACTCTGTTCGAGTTTTTGTGCCAAGACTGAAACCGGTTGAAGCAAAAAATGCCAAATCCCGACAAATAGAACTGCCGAAACAAAGGCCACCACACCTCCTGTAACGAAAACAACCCGGCCCGGGTGCTCAAAGACCCCGGTGGTCGCGAGCAACAACACAAAAACAAATACCGCGACAGAGGTGGAAGCCAACAAAAGAAAAGTTTTGCCAAAAAGAGAAATATTTCCGAGGGGTGATTTCATTGATTTCAATTAACAGCATGACGTATTGAGGAATTGTTCATAATCATACCGCAACAGACAGTCTGTTTGCGATAGGCCGTAAAGCATTGTTGGTCAGGCACAGTCTGGGATGTCACTGCAGACAGCCTGCAAGTTACGCTCTTTCGGGAGAGAAACAATTACTGTGGTACCGACGTCAAGTTCACTTTCTATGATCAAGGTTCCTCCGTGGGCTTCAGCCAGAGTCCTGGCCAACGACAACCCCAGACCAGTGCCTTCATATGCGCGACTGAGTTTACTTTCAACCTGACCAAAGGGTGCCAGTGCCGTAGCAATATTTTCCGGTGAAATGCCAATGCCGTGATCCTCGACAAACATCATTACCTGCTCATCAGGGCCAATGCGAACACCGGCGACAACTTCGCTGCCATCGTGAGAGAATTTGACAGCATTGGAGATCAGGTTGAGCAGAATTTGTTTGATCTTGCGTTCGTCTGCATAGATTTTAAGTGGCGCCGAGGGCAGTTCCAGATGAATGCTGATCTTTCGAAGACGCGCCCGTCCACCAGCAATGTTTCGGCTCAGGAGAAAAGCTGGCAGCAAATTAAACTCTCCTTCAATAAGTTCTTGTTTGCCTGCTTCAATCTTTGAAAAGTCCAGGATGTCCTCGATCAGACCCAGTAGATGTTTGCCGCTTTCGAATATGTCATTGGAGTATTCAAGATAATGAGGCTGTTCAATTGGCCCTAACATCTCACCTTTGATTATTTCGGAAAAACCAATGATGGCATTCAGGGGCGTTCTCAATTCGTGCGTCATATTGGCCAGAAATTCGGTTTTTGACCGGTAGGCCACCTCAGCCGTTTCCTTGGCCTCAATCAAACGGGCTTCAAACTCTTTTTGCTGGGAAATATCCTCCATGACAACAAGGTAATGCGAAATTTCTTCTTCACTATCCCGGACCGGGCTAACGACGACATGCTGCCACTTCTTTTCTCCGTTCTTTGACTGGCTCAATATTTCGCCATTCCAGCTGTCATCTCCCATGATTGTCGTCCACAGACGACCCTCCAGGTGTGGATCAAGTACGGCCTTGAAATCCTGACCAATGAGTTCTTCCGAGGGGTATTCAAGGACTTCGCGGAACCGGGGATTAAAATACTGGATGCGATTCTCCGGATCGACCAGAACCATGGAAACCGGACTTTGGTCCATGGCTTGCGAGAGAATCCTGATCCGTTGCTGGACCGTCTTGTCCTCTCGACGCATCTGGTCAGCATCAATGAAGTTACGACGAAAGACATCAACACTCGTTGCCATCTCCCGGATTTCCAGCAGCATTTGATCGGGCCTTACGGCGACTTTGATATCACCTTTTGCAAGGTTGAGCATGTTTTGCCGCAAGGTCTCGAGTGGGTGGATCAATAGCCGCCTACTCAACCACCAAATCAAGACACCGATGGCTGCCACCATTAAACTGGATGTGACCGCGATAAGGATGAGGTTTGACATCATATCTTCGACCGAAGCACCCATGCGCCCAAAGCTGGCATCTCTCTGATAGTCGTATTCGGCCTTCAACTGCTTTACCGCGACGATCGCGTCATAAGTATCGGCGACGATTATCAAGTTATTGTCGATACTATCAGATCGTTCTCCGCCGGGGCGTGACAATGTGGTAACGGCTTGCCTGTAATTATCCAGTGCTCGCTTGATTGTCAGAAAAGCCTGTTTTTCGGCACGGCCTTCCGACGTTGATTTGTAGGTGGTTATTGACGTTTCAAAATCTTCGATATTTGAAAGGACGGCCTCAGCAGCTGCCTTGCCGGGGCGGCGTTGAAAAACCTGATAGCTGTTGGCAAGTTCAGCCAGGTCCAAACGCCGGGCAACAGAGTGCCTGACCATATAATGTTGTTCTACTACGCGCCATTGATCAACAACCTCTTGGCCTCCGCTCACATTGAACAAGGTAATACCAACGATTGAAAATGTCATAAATACGAGGAAAACAACAAATACGCGGCTAAGGGTCGCGATTCGCACGCCCTTTTCGCCAACGACTGACCGCAGAAACCCCTCCTGCCCTACATCGTCACCTTGTCCAGTCTCCGACGACATTACCCGATCAGCCGAAGTATTATCTAAAGCCGTTAGCATTGTGCCCCTTCAGTTCAAGTGATGATTCGCGGGCAAAAATCTGCTTCCGCTTTTCCACTCTCATGCTATTAAAGCAAACTATTGCAACTGGCGTATTTCAGACAAATGTCAAAATGTGTCAATTCCACAGGCCATGGCGATTCCATTCCAGACGGAAACGCCTCTGCCTTTGTAATCAGTGCTTGTTTTCGGGCATCTGGACGCGGACCCCCATTGTGGAGCCAGCGCCCTGAACCGCCCTGGAAGTGTCACTTCAGGTGTTTACGGAAATCCGGTTTTCTCTTTTCAGCAAAGGCGATGCCGCCTTCTTTTGATTCATCGGAATCGTAATACATTTTGAGGGCATACATCCCCATGCCGGCGATGCCACGAATGCTTTCGCTGTCCATGTTGAACGAACGTTTGGCAATCGCCAGCGCCGTGGGGCTTTTTTCCATGATTTCAGCGCACCAGCGATCTACTTCGGCATCCAGTTCATCATCGGGCACAACTGCGTTCACCAGACCCATGGCCAGTGCTTCCTTTGCCGGATAGCGGCGGCACATGTACCACATTTCGCGCGCCTTCTTTTCACCAACCACACGGGCCAGATAGGCGGTGCCAAATCCTGGATCAACCGAGCCCATTTTGGGGCCAACCTGGCCAAAAACGGCACTTTCCGACGCGATTGTAAAATCACAGATCGTGCACAGAACATTGCCGCCGCCAATGGCATAGCCTTGCACACGGGCGATGACCGGTTTGGGTACATCCCGCAAAATGCTGTGCAGGTCTTCCATGGGCAAACCGATGGTGCCGCGACCATCATAGTGGCTACCCTCATCACCCACCGACTGATCGCCACCGGTACAAAAGGCCTTGTCACCTGCCCCGGCGAGGACGATCACGCCGATGGCATCATCCCAGCCTGCCTTGTTAAGCGCGTGCACAAGTTCTTCGCAAGTCTGGCCGCGAAAGGCATTATATTTTTCGGGCCGGTTAATCGTGATCCGGGCCGCACCGTCTTTAACGTCGTAAAGGATGTCCTGATAGTCCATTTTAAAAATTCCCCTAGCCGTGCATCGTCAAACCACCGGAGACGCTAATGGTCTGACCGGTAATGAAAGCAGCATCATCACTGCTGAAGAAAAGAATGGCACCAGGCAGATCATCAGGCTGACCAATGCGGCCCAGTGGAATTGCCTTGGTGAAGGCACTGCGCAGCTTCTCGGGGTTTCCGGCGGCTTCCAGAAATCCGTCAAACATGGCGGTTTCGGTCAATCCAGGGCAAACAGTATTGAAAGTTAATCCCTGACGGGCATGTTCGCGGGCCAGGGTTTTGGTGAAGGCGATGATACCGCCTTTGCAAGCGGCATAAACAGATTCGCCGGATGAGCCCACACGACCAGCGTCGGAGGCAACGTTAACCACCCGGCCTGAACCGCGTTCCGCCATACCCGCGACAACAACATGGCTCATATTCAGGACACTCAGCAGATTGATGCCGATCAGTTTTTGCCAGAAATCCGGTTCGGTTTTCAGGAACGGTGTAAAACGATCCCAACCCGCATTGTTGACCAGAACGTCGATGGGCCCAAGAGAGTTTTCGGTATCCGCAACAGCCTTTTGCACAGCTTCGTAATCAGTCAAATCAACGACGACAGCCTCGGCGACACCGCCACTTTCCTTGATCTCCGCCGCTGCTGCTTCAGCAGCCTCTGCGTTCAAATCAAAAATAGCAACTTTGGCACCTTCATCAGCAAAACGACAACATGTTGCCTTACCAATTCCGCCAGCACCGCCTGTTACGATCACAACCTTGTCTTTTAGTCCACGCATGTTATCAGCCTTTTGAAATATGAAATTTGTCAGATTTTGCTTTGAATTTCCATTAATGTCAATATATTGTTATATTATTGAATTATTCCAGGAACCAGATATGACGTCTCAAACATGACCAAGGCACGAGAGCAGGCAACAGCGGATGAACTGGCCAACCGGATATTTTTCCGGCTTTATCAATGCGCCAATATGCTGCACAAAACCGGCACACGGGCCCTGGATGATTACGGCATTACGACCCAGCAGTGGGCAGTGTTGGGCGCCCTGTCACGCGATGATGCTGAAAATGGCCCAAATGACGGCGGCCCAAATGACGGCGGACTGAGCGTTGGGGATCTTGCCCGTGTTTTGATGGTCAGCCGACAAAACCTGACTGGTGTCCTTGCCCGACTTGAGAAACGAGGTCTGGTGGAAAAGTCAGTTGACCCCGGCGACGCGCGGTCCCGTCGCGTCCAGCTTAGTCATGAAGGCCGCAATCTTTGGCATGAGGCCTTGCTGCCCAAAATCTTCGGATATTACGAAGAGGCCCTTGAGGGGTTTTCAATCAACGAACGGGTATCAACCTTAAATGACTTCAATCGCTTGCTGGAAAACTTCAAGGTCCTGGATTTGGATGGATCTGGTGACGCGACTGAAACCGAAGGGAATTGATCTGGCTTATTTCAGTCGATCCGTAACCCGATCAAAGCCCAAGACCCGATTATTGTTGAGATAGATATAATTTTCATCCGACAGCACGGGCAGATTTGCCCCAAACCAGTGTCTGAAGATCAGCCGAAAAGTATTTACGGGTGTCATCGTCGCAGGCAATTTCTCCACACCCTTTTTTTCGGGTAAATAGATCGCATGAAAAATCGCCTGTTTTTCCAACAAGTCCTCGTCTGTCAGCGTCCGCCACTTCACAGGCGTTGTATCCATGCCAGCGGTGTGTTCATCCCCCGCCGTACTTGCGGGCCAGGGCCCCTCATCTGCTTGCAGGATGATGATCGACTGGCGGTTTGAACGGGCGCGAATGTCAGAGACCAAATCGAGCAATCTTTGATTGGTATATTCGACCTGATCAATATAGTTGTCGCGCCGACTGCGGGACCGGGCATCACTTTCGCTCAGGCAACTGCCATCAGCCCGCAGGACAAAGGGTGGATGCGGCATCAGGAAATGGGCAAACACAAAACGAGCAGGCCCCTCGTCTGCCGCCATGTTTTCGAGATGATCAAATTTGCGACTGGCTCGTTCGCATTGCAGTTGGCGGTAATCCATCTTGCGCCAACCTGCAGCCCCGGCCAGACCCCCTGGCAAGCTGTGCCCCCAGAGGAACCGCTCGAAGGTCGGCATCACATTCCAGCTGAAATTCCGGTCGGCATATTTGTTGACCGCCGTCGGAGTCCACCAGCTGCCCAGATGATCATATTTATAACCCAGCGACTTTAGCGCGCGCCAAACCTTGAAGTCCTCCAGCAAACGATAAAGCAGGATCCAGTCCGGTGTCTTGTCACCTGTTATTTTTGAGGCCTTGTCGAGATAGTCGAGGTTGAGCGTAGAGGCCAGGGAATGGGCGGTACGCTGGTAATTGGCGGTACTTTTATCCAGCACCTGAAAACCTTTGGACGTGAGAGCATCGAGAAAATTCTTGTTGTCAAAATTGTAATGCGACTTCAACACATCGGCCCTGGCATAACGGTCCAGCACGATATACCAGATATCCGGCTTCGCTCCGTCCGCCGGTGCTGTCAGAGCTGGTACGGGCCGGTTCATGGCGGTGACGGCTGCGGACTGAACCTTCAGGACTTGCCAGTTGTGCCAGCCGACCCCGAAAATGGGCACGGCAACAAACAGGATCGCAGCCGCATTCAAAGCCAGAGTAGCAGTGCGAAAATCGCTTTTGCTTCGCCGCACAAAATGCCAGACCAGGAACAAAAGAGTTATCCAGACCGTCGATACGATCCAGATATTGAAATCCTCGTCGAAAACAGCTTTCAGGGCATCTTCAAATCGTTGCAAAAACAGCGTCAAAACAACAATCAGGAATGTATGGATCGCCGCCCGTTGCCAGGTACCACTGATCATGCGGCTTGCGACCAGGACCAGCAACGCCAGGCCTTCAATGATAAGCAACGGCCAGACAGCCTCGGACAGGGGAACCTTGCTGACATTATTCAATAACAAGGCCAGCACGGGATGGGCCGCGAAGACAAAGGGATAGAGCGGCCAGGTACCAATTTTAGCCTGGCCAAGCATCAACGCGGTTCCGGTCGCCTGGAATAGCGCACCAGCCGTCGCCCGCTTTCTGAGACCTCAACATTACTGACAATGTCGGCCCGGCCCTGGATCGTCGTCAGGAAAGTCTCAATCGAATAGTCCGCAAATATATCCTCGCGCAGCGCCAACAGTCGCTGAACCATGGCATCTTCCTTTGGCACGAATTCGATAATGCCTTCAGGTGCACGGTCCATCAACCAGTTCAGCAAACGCGGCAAGGGAATATTCCGGGCAATCGCCAGATGATGCACAAAGGCCAGGGCCAACAAGGCGTCGCCCTTTGCCCGTGCGGCAAATCCAGCCCGTTCACCCTGGGCCCAACCTTGATCCGGTGAGGGATTGGAGGCATCAAAATGTAGAGGTAGAAAATTCAGTTTCTGCGCCCGGCTACGGGCAAAGGCGGCCTCCAGGGCACCAAAATCCACATCAAAACCAATCACTTGCCCTGCCCCCGCTTCCAGGGCAGCTATACTGTAATCGCCGGAATTACAGCCCAGATCAAGCACCAGATCAGGCTTGATGTCCGCGATCATTTCAGCAACCAACTGCTTCTTATGGTCCGCTTCGGATCGGGCATAACTGTTGTCTGTCGCATAACCCTGCCAGACCGTGGCACCGCCCGGTGGCTGCAAACCGTCGAGCCAACTGCGCAGCCCCTTCAACATGTTGACCAGTGAAGACTTGGGCAGCTGAGCTGATGACATGGCTTTGGTATCAATGTCACCTGAACCTGAAACAGCCGCCCGGTCGAGGCGCGCCTGCATGATGACATGCATGAAGACAGACCAGGAGAATTTGTGGCGCAGGGGTATCAGCCGGGCGACGTCAGCTGTCGGCAATCCTTCCTGGGTGCCACGGTACCAGGCATTGGGCATAACGCCGACCTTTGAGGCCAGAACCAATGGATTGATAAACTGTTCGCAAAACTGTCGGTGCCCGGCCCAGATTTCACCGTCCACATAGGGTCGCAAAGAAAGATGATCGATGAAGACCGGCTCGGCCCCCCGGAATTGCACGTTGTAGGCAGAGGCATCCGCGAGGGTAAATTTCTTTTCCAGGGCGGCCAAATGAACATCCAGATGTAATAAAGCCGCAGTTTTCAAAGCTGAAAAGGACCACTCGTATGGCCAGGAAATCATGGCCAGTTTTTCTGTCCCGAAAATTCGCTCGGCACCCTCCGGATTTCCAGCTTGCCCGGCATCAACCGGCCACAACGGCAACAACATACCAGCCGTCGCCAGGTCATCAATCAAACCGGAATCAACAACCTTTGAAAAATCCGTCCAGCCAGATTTACTGACGGTTCGAAACATTCGGTTGTTATGGTGCAGCACCTGACCGGCCGGGTCCCGAAAGGAGCCGGCATCAACAAAGGGTTTGTTATCGACGCTCACGCGCCGCCAGGCCCTTGTTCATTATCCGAGGGCGGTTTGCCTGGTGAGAACCAGCCCTTGATCCGGGCCCAGTAGAGCCGGGCAACCACTAATCCTCCCGCCACACCACCCAGCAACATCTGCAACAGAATGCTGCCCGTGCCGGGATCCAGATAGGCCAGGGCAGGACTGGTCGATGCCATCAGGGTCATGATGGCCAAGACCATCGAAAATACGGAGAAGCGTTTCAAGGTTAGTCCTTCAATCCAGTCCGCAAACAAAGGTGTATTCCTTTTCAGGTCTGATCAGAACTTTAGGTGTGATCGAAACAGGCTTCAAGCCATCGCTTGGCGGATAAAGTCAGCGGCCCGCTCGCCGATCATGATCGTGGGGGCATTTGTATTGCCGCCGATTAAGGTCGGCATGATGGAGGCATCGACCACGCGCAGCCCGTCTATGCCATGAACCCGGAGTTTGTTATCCACAACGGCCATGTCGTCCGACCCCATTTTGCAGGTGCCGACCGGATGGTAAACCGTGTCGGCCCGGTCGCGGATCATTTTTTTCAGGGCCTGATCATCATTGTGATCAACCTTGTAAAGTTCCTTGCCTCGGTAGGGCGCCAGGGCCGGGGCTTCCAGCAGCTGTCGGGTCATCCGCACACCTGCTGCCAGGGTATCCAGATCGTGCTCGTCTGATAGAAAACCGGGATCAATGAAGGGGTCGTGTTTTGGGTTGCTGCTGTTGAGGCCAACGCGCCCCCGGCTTTTGGGTCGCAACACACATATATGACAGCTGTAGCCATTGCCGAGATGTGGTTTGCGGTTGTGGTCATCAACAATCCCGACAACAAAATGCAGCTGGATATCAGGTCGGTCCAGATCAGCGAGTGTCTTCAGAAAGGCCCCGCCTTCCGCAAAAGGTGTTGTGATGACGCCGGTGCGCTGGCGACGCCATTCCATAATGCCTTTCAGGATCGCAACCGTGCCTGACAGTGATGCGCCGAGAACATCTTTAGACGGTGATTTGTACGCCGCCGTGTAATCAATATGATCCTGTAAGTTTTGGCCGACGCCGGGCAATTCATGCACAACGTCAATGCCATGTTTTTGCAACTCATCCATTGGGCCAATACCGGAAAGAAGCAACGTCTGCGGACTGCCAAAGGCACCGCCACTGACGATTACTTCGTGCTTTGCCTTGATCTCAACCCGCTTGCCCTGATGGATATAGGCCACACCAACAGCCCGCTTGTCTTTGATCAGAATTTTGGCAACGCGGGCCCTGGTCACGACCGTCAGATTGGGTCGAGACAGATGCGGCGTCAAATAGGCCTTGGCCGCGCTATAGCGTTCACCATCTTTTTGCGTGACCTGATAAAAGCCGATGCCTTCCTGTTCAGGACCATTAAAATCATCGTTGCGGCGGGCCTGAATTTCTGCCCCGGCTTCTATAAAGGCATTGCCAATTTTGCGCGGTGAACGCTGGTCGGCAATGTTCAGCGGACCACCGGCACCATGCAGGTCATCGCCACCACGTTCATTGTTTTCACAGCGTTTGAACCAGGGCAAAACGTCATCCCAGGCCCAGCCGTCATTGCCCTGATTTGCCCAGTCATCGTAGTCACTTTTGTGACCGCGAATATACAGCATGGCATTGATGGAGCTGGAGCCACCCATAACCCGGCCACGCGGCTGATAGCCCTGACGACCATTCAAGCCTTTTTGCGCCGTTGTTTTGAAACCCCAGTTGTTAAACTTGATCGGCAACATGGCCGCAACACCCATGGGGGCATGGATCAGCACGCTGCTGTCCGGACCGCCAGCTTCCAGCAAACATACCGATACATCCGGATTTTCAGTGAGCCGACTTGCAACCACACAACCCGCCGAACCACCGCCGATTACAATAAAATCGAACATATACCCCCCACAGTCAGTCAACGACCTGCAAATTGTTTATGCAATTATGCAAAAATAAAGCCCTAATCCCTACATTACAGGCGATAGAGTTTCGCAAGGATACTTAATTTTGCGCATTTGCGCTTTTTGGTTGCACGCATATTTTGTAATTTTCGCCCATGCAGGGTAACATGGCCTGATCGGATCCATAGATTAATGTCTGAACATATGTTGAAAAACGTAACACTAACCTTCTTGTTCGCCCTCTTGGGAATGGCGACAATCGTGTCGTCAGCGGCCTGGGCCGGGCGATACGACGTTGCTGTGGTGATCGGCAACAGCAACTATGGCAAAGGCATACCGGAAGTGTCCTATGCCAAAAATGATGCTGATGCCATCCGCCACTGGCTGATCACGGTGCGCGACGTCGACCCGGACAATATCATTGATCTGCGCAATGCCACCAAGGCCCAGCTGGAAGCAACTTTTGGTTCAGAACACAATCCGCGTGGCAAATTGTGGCGCTATGCCGACCCGACCAAAGATGGTGAAATACTGGTGTTTTATTCCGGCCATGGCATTCCCGGTATTGAAGATCGCGAAAGCTATTTGCTGCCGACAGATGCCGAGGCTGACTTTGTCGAGCTCAGCGGCTATCCGCTTTCCCGTCTGGTGAAAAACCTGGGCATCTACAAAAAGGCAACCTTGTTAATCGATGCCTGCTTTTCCGGTACCAGCGATGGCGGCACCTTGTTCCCTTCATCCTCTGGTATTCTGGTCTCACCCAAAGCCATCAAGGGCACAACTGGTTTGACTATATTGACAGCATCGTCATCCAGTCAGTTGGCCAGCTGGGATCATCGATCAAAGCATGGACTGTTCACAGAATATTTCCTGCGTGGTGTCTATGGCGAGGCAGACGAAGATAGCAATGGCAAGGTCAATGCAGCAGAACTGAAAGATTTCCTCGACGAGCATATGACCCGCATTGCCCGGCGCACCTATGGTCGGGAGCAAAATGCCTCCCTGTCTGGCTCACCCCTACGGGTGATGGCCTCATACGATCCGGCTCGTCGCCCGCACCGTCCAACCATTACGGACGGTCGCGTGGTTGCGCCAAAAGTAATCGTTGCACCAACCCCACCACCTCAGCCGCAGCCGCAGCCGCAGGTCGTCTCCCGCCAGCCGCAGCCACAACCCCAAAGTCAACCAAAGTGGCAACCAACCCAGCCACCCCCCAAGCGTGATCGCGCCATCGAGCGCCTGGATACCCGCTTTGTCGCCAATCGCAAAATAACTGTCTATAAACGCCCGAACACAGGTGCCGCCCGCGCGGGTATCATCAAATCCGGGCGTGAGGTCCGCGTTACAGGCTGGGTACGTCGAAACGGCTGGCTTCGCATTTCCCGCAAAAATGGCAAGCCAGGCTTTATTCCAGGCGATGCCCTGCCCCGTCGCGAAGCTTCCGAGATCCGGCGCTGGGAAAAAGCCAGTCAGTCCGGCCGCGCCCAGGATTACATGGACTACATCCGTCACCACGCCAACGGTCTGTTTGTTGACCTGGCCCTGGTGTTCGTACGGGAACTGGCGCAAAAGGCTTTGGGCGGCAATAATTTCCAGCCCCGGCCCAAGCCCAGAAATTAAAGGCACCTACTTTTCGACAATCACCTGTTGCTCAAACAGATCTTCGATTTCCTGATCTGACAAGCCGATGATGCGTAAAAAATCTGCACCGCCCTGGCCTATTGTGGGCGGCTCATGGCGTAAATCAAATCCCTGGTCTTTCATCTGCAAAGGCAGCTTCGGCAGTTTTGCCGTGCGGCCGTCCGGCAAGACGGTCTCAACCAATGCACCGGATTGATTGAGGTGCGGATCGTCAGCCAGTTCATCGGGACGATTTACAGGCGCGAAGGGGATGCGGGCGGCATCGCAAGCGGCCAAAACTTCTTTTGTGCTGCGGGCGGCCACTTCCTTTTGCAAACTGCCCAGGACTTCGTCTTTATGTTCGCGCCGGCCATTTTCCAGGGTGAAACGATCATCAGCCGCCAAAAGGCCAAGCTTCATTTCCCGGTACAGAGCCGCCCAGTGTTTGTCGCTGATAATGCCGATGCAAACCTGATCCCCGTCCGCCGTCGTGAATAATTCATAGACCGTCCAGGGGTTTTCGCCTTCAGGCATGGGCGGCACAGGTGCGTCTGTGATGGCGGCGGTGGACATATGTTGGCCGACCAGAAAGCTGGTGGCTTCAAACAACGAGGCCCGCACATTCTGGCCAAGTCCGGTCTGGTCTCTTTCACGCAAGGCAGCAACCACGCCCAAGGCACCGTAAGTCGCCCCAAGGATATCTGTCACTGAGGCCCCGGCCCTGAGTGGCTGTCCGGTAGGGCCCGTCATATAGGCGAGGCCCCCCATCATCTGTACCAGGTTATCCAGGCTGGGGCGGTGTTCATAGGGTCCCGGCATAAAGCCTTTCAGGCTGCAATAAACCAGGCCCGGATTGATCTCTTTGCACGCCTCATAACCGAACCCCAGGCGCTCAACAGCACCGGGGCCAAAGTTCTCAATCAACACGTCTGTATTCTCTAACGCCCGGCGGAACACCGCCTTGCCGGCGTCGCTTTTCAGATCAATGGCGAGGCTTTTTTTATTACGATTGAAAAAATGGAACAGCCCCTGGCCAAAGCCGCCAAAGCGCCGGGTATCATCGCCTTCCGGGGCACGTTCAACCTTGATGACCTCGGCCCCCATGTCGGCCAACACCAGGCCACAACAGGCCCCCATGACCACATGACCCAGCTCAAGCACCCTGATCCCCGCCAGTGGTAATGACTGTTTCTGGGGCTGGGTCTCAATCGACATGAAAGTCTCCGTTGCATACCATCATTTCAAAACGTATATAAACATACCTTTTGAAATTTGCAATGCGTTGGACAATGTGGGCTTCCCCGTTCCCGGCTTTCAAGTCATCATATGAGAAATAAATTGGTAAATCCCGGGGAGGGACGAACATGACCGGCAACGATATTTATGAAGTTTATGCAATCCGCTATGGCAGTATGGACCTGCGCTTCCGTCGCGACAATTTCATTACTGATCCTCATCACGACCAGCCCATGCCCCTGGATTATTTTGTCTGGCTGATCCGCAACGAAGACCGCGCCATTGTGGTAGATACAGGCTTTGACCACGAAGAAGCCAAGGGCCGGGGACGCGAGCTGGTCCGCTTGCCCCGCGAAGGCTTGGCCATGCTGGGAGTAGACGCAGAAAAGGTGAAAGACGTTGTCGTCAGTCACATGCATTATGACCATGCCGGCACCCTGGACGACTTTCCCGCCGCGAAATTCCATCTGCAGGAAAAGGAAATGAACTACGCCACCGGTCGGCATATGTGTTCCGATCCCATGGGTCATGCCTATTCGGCGGATCACGTTTGCAACCTGGTGCGCAAAAACTTTGAAGGCCGGGTTGCCTGGCATGATGGCAGCCGCGAAATCGCCCCTGGCATTTCCGTTCATTTAATCGGCGGCCATACCATGGGCGTGCAATGTGTGAAGGTCAAAACAAAACGCGGCGATGTTGTGCTGGCCTCAGACGCCGCGCATTTCTATGAAAACATGCAAACCCCTTCCCCCTTTATCATCGTGCACAGCGTCGCCGACATGATCGATGGCTTCGGTAAAATGCGCGACCTGGCGTCATCCGAAGATCACATCATTCCCGGCCACGATCCTCTGGTGCGGAAGATGTATGCCGCACCGAGCGCTGATCTTGAAGGCATTGTCTCAAGGCTGGATATCGATCCGGTGCGGTGATGAAACGACTTGAGTGGTTAGTCTGAAAAACGCAGGCCCGGGAATTTATTTGCCGGGCCTGCATCCGTTTCAATCCTTTTTGTCCGGAAAAAAATCCGACACGGCTTGTGGTCCAGCGCGAACGAGGCCTTCGTTGAAGCCTTCTTCGTTGCGGGTGCGCCAGGAAAAGCGTTCGGAGTAGAACGGCACCAATTGATCCTTGATCTGGCGGTCTTTGCCGTCCATGTAGGCGTCGAAGGCCTGTTCCACATCTTCGACGCCAGTCCAGGCACCCTTGTAGATAATGATGCCGCCGCGTCCGATGATCCAGGTCATGTTGGGTAAAATGCCGTAGGCCTGGTGGCAATCGCCTTCCACGGTATCCAGCAAGATCGGACGTTGAACGCTTGAGTGTTCCTGATAGGCTTTGGCGTTGGCGCGTTTGTCATCCATCGTCGTGTGGTGACGATAGTTTTCGCCGGGATGGGCTTCACGAGTGTATATAAATGCCGAACTCACGGTTCGATCTGCCAGGCGAGCAGCGAGGTCATCCATCGCTGCGGTCGCCATGGCGCAATACGGTCAGGTGAAGGATCCAAACTCGATAATGGCCGGGCCTTTTTTCCAGAGCGAACTGAGTTGCACGGTCTCGCCCGTGGTCAGATCCTCCAGTGGAAAGTCCGGGGCCTTTTCGCCCACGAACAATTTGTTGCGAAATTCGTCAAAGGGCGGCATCTCCCGCGCCATCTCGAAATCCTTGTAATTATAATCCGTCACCAGCTACTCCCTTTTGTTACCCGTCAATCCTATCGGGGTCTGGGCAAAAAGGTAAAGCCCTTGAGGCTCAATGATTATCATCAATGGCTTTGGCAATTCCTTTTACAATTACCGGCCAATAATTGTCGCCATAACCCAGTTCCTGCGCCTTGCGCAGGCTGGCGTCTGCATTCAGAGCACCGGTTGCGGCCACACCTGTCTCGTGCGCCAGGTCCAGGGCATAGGACATATCCTTCAGGGCATAATCAACAGAGAAGGCCTTTTCAGGAAAGACACCCGGCAGCATGGCCTTCATGCCATGGTTACGCAGAGCAAAGCTGTCGGCAGAGCCGTTCATCAAGGTCTTGAACAAAACCTCGCCATCCATGCCGGCACGCTGGCCAATGGTCAGGGCTTCGGACAAGGCCTGAACCGTTTCCATCAACACCATGTTGTTGAGCGTCTTGACGATTTGCCCACAACCCACATCGCCACAATGGGCCACGTCTGATCCCATGAAATCGAGCAGAGGTTTCAGGCGGTCAAACAGCTCAACTGATGCACCGACCATAATACTGAGGGTGCCATCCTGCGCCGCTTGTCGGGTGCGGGCGATGGGCGCGTCGGCATAGCCCACACCTTTGGTCTGAAATTCGGCGGCCAGCTCACGTGTCAGGGAGACCGGCGACGTACTGGTATCGACAATGGTTTGACCCATCCGCACATGCGCCAGCAGGCCGTCCGCCCCCCGGCACACAGTTTCCAACTGTTCGCCGCCTGGCAGGGAAAGGAAGATCACATCAGCATTGCCAACCAGGTCAGCCATGGACGTTGCCGTCACCACACCATCCTGGGCCGCGCGGGCAAGAGGTTCCGGGTTGAGATCAAAAGCCATAACCGGCAGGCCGCATTGACGGGCCAGGTTGCGACACATGGGTTCACCCATCACGCCCAAGCCAATAAAGCCAATCTTTGAAATCTTCATAGTCCGGCACCCGTCGCCAGGTGCCCGGCAGATGTCCCCGCGGCGCGTCCAAAAACAGCACCCGATGTCAGGCCTGACCCACCTGGATAGTTGCCATAGAACAAGCCACCGACCAGTTCGCCAGCCGCGAACAAACCACGAATGACGTCGCCTTCCGTATCGATGACCTGGCCAGCCGGGCTGACCTTCAAGCCACCGAAGGTAAAGGTAATACCGCAGGTAATGGCGAAGGCCTTGAAGGGCGGTGTATCCAGGGGATTGGCCCAGTTCGATTTGGGTAAGGCCAGGCCTTCCGTTGCGCGTCCATCCTTGACCGTCGGATCAAAAGGCGTTGCTTGATCGACAGCGGCGTTATAGTCGGCAACCGTTTTCAGGAAACCGGCCTTGTCCACACCTTCCAGCTGATCGGCGAGGCCTTCTATTGTATCCGATTGCACCTTGGTGATTTCCCGAATGCGATATTCGTCGCGCAGCAGGCTTTCTGATTTGGCGTCGAATATTTGCCAGGCAAACTGGCCGGGCTGTTTCAGAACTTCACCGCCATATTTGGCGTAGGTGTAGTTGCGGAAATCAGCCCCTTCATCAACGAAGCGTTCACCATTGGCATTGACGATAATGCCAAAGGGATAGGAATGCTTTTGAAAACCATCGCCAACAGCGAGGTCACCAAAGGCTGGTGCGTTGCGGTCCCAGCCCACCGAATGACAGCCGGACCAGTTGCCAAAGGGCATGGCCCCGGCCTCCAGCGCCATATTAATTCCATCGCCCGTGTTAAAGCGGCTACCGCGCACCTTGGCCAAATCCCAGCCCGGACCCAGATAGCGCGTGCGCATTTCGGTGTTGGCCTGAAATCCGCCAGCGGCAATGACGACTGCTCCGGCGCGCAAGTCTTGCGTAATGCCCAGTTGCTTCAAACGTACACCATGAATGCCGTTGTCATCTTGCAACAAGGACAGCGCACGGGCGCCATATCGCACGTCGATATTATGTTTGGCGACGGCCTTGTGCAGTGATTCAACCAAACCTTCGCCGCCCCCCCAGGCTTCAACCGTCAGCCCACCCCAAAACCGGAAGCGGCCCTCATCAGTCTTGAAGGCCTGGCGGGCATACATAGGCATGAAACGCACGCCCTTGCCGTGCATCCATTTCAGGGCTGGATAACTGCCATGCACCAGGGTTTCAACCAGGTCAGGATCGGCGCGATAATCCGTGATCCGACCCATGTCGTCAAAGAACTGATCGGAGGTGTATTGGCCAAATTCATTCAGACGGTCTTCTTCTGTCAGGTCGGGCATCAGTTCCAGCAGATCGTCCAGGCCATTGTAAACAACGCGCATGGCCCCGGCGGTAAAGCGTGAATTGCCACCGCGTTCGTCTTCGTGGGCCCGTTCCAGAACCACAACCCTGGCACCCTGATCCGCAGCGGACAGGGCGGCACACAAGGCAGCATTCCCGGCTCCGATGACAATGACGTCTGTATCTCTCATGACTTTTCCTCGCACTTTCCAATCCCTGCATTAAAGACCTTGAAGCACGAGGGGGCAAACCCCTGTCGGAAAATGATCAAACAAAGTATGTTGATTTTCCCGCCGTTTATTTGTGGAAGCCAGCCGCCCGTGCCAGCGTTGTTTGCCGATAATCAACCCATATTGCTCGCCTTGACGGCAGCTACGCTGTTTGCCATTTCGGTTCAGTTCACCAATCTTGGGCTGAAGCATGGCGCCCCGATGGCAGGCTCTACCATCCATATTACGGTTACGGCGATCATCTATTGGGCCATGGCCCCGTTTTATCTGGACCCGGCATGGTTTCTGACCTCTGCCACGTTGATATTTGCCTTTGTTGGTTTGTTCAGGCCTTTCATATCGGCCAACCTGTCAATCAATGCTGTCAGAATGTTGGGGCCAACGCTGTCCAGCGCCCTGGCGTCCACGTCACCCTTGTGGGGGGCCTTTTTCGGTCTGGTTTTCCTGTCAGAACTGATTACCGTTCCCATGGCCATCGGCATCGGTTTTATCGCCGGTGGATTGCTGTCCCAGACTCTCAAGAAACATGACAAGGTCGTATCCGGATGGCCCTTGTGGGCCTTGTTATTGCCGCTGGGTGCGGCCTTTTTCCGGGCCCTGGGCCATCTTATGGTCAAGCTGGGCTATGAAGATGTCTCAAGTCCCTATTACGCGGCCCTGGTCAGTGCGACCGTTTCCTGCGTGCTTGCCGTCACTTTTTTCAAGGCCCGCGGACACAGGTTTAACCCGCGCAGCCCTGGCATGGGGTGGTTTTTACTGGCGGGTATCCTGAATGCCATCGCTGCCCTGTCGATAAATGCAGCCCTGCAAGAGGGCCAGATCATCGAGGTTATTCCCATTGCCTCAATCACGCCGGTCATTGCCTTGCTGCTGACGATTTTTGTCTTTCGACGAGAACAAATCACCCTCAGCAAGGTCATCACAGTTGTGCTTGTGTTTACCGGCGTGGTGTTGGTGGCAACGGGGGGCTAGGGGGGGCCAGATTTCACTGAACAGCTCAAATCAAGTTGGTTTGATTTCGCCTTCAGGCTTCGGTTAGTTACGGTAGACCTTACCAAAATTTTTCCGTCACCCCGCACTTGATGCGGGGTCCATGCCTCGGTTCAATTGAGATGCATTGTGCATAGCAACATAGGCGTAGACCCCGCATCAAGTGCGGGGTGACGAAGAGTTTAATTCCGATTTCCTGTCCCGGCTTTCCAAAATGCGATCGATTGCCGCCTCAAACCGCCTTGATGTAATAACCCAGACGCGGGAAGTGCACGACCAACTCACCCAGGTCATCTGTTTGGCGGCGCACAGCGATTTCAGATCCGGTTGAAATGACCAGTTCTCCGGCGACCGGCTCAGGGACCCGGTCTTCGGTGCCAACCATAACCTGTGATCCAAGGGCAGGTCCGGCAACGGCATCAATCGGGGAAATGTCGGCAGGCGTTGCCTTGGCGGCAATTTCCAGGGCTGCTTTCGAGTCCAGATCAGTTTTGTCACCGTGGCCGATGTCCATCATGCGGGCCAGCCAGGCATCGGTTTTTGGAAAAGGTTCCAGGGCTACACGGGTTTTGCCCGACCGCCCGATAGACCAGACACAATGATAGGCAGCCAGATCAGCCAGACCAGCGGCGGCACCCAACAAATAATCCCGCCCGTCCGCCAGCATGTCTTCCAGCAAAGCAAGATGGGCCTGAAGTTTCTCCATGGCCACAGGAACCGCTTTTACGGCAGCCTCGACATTCGGCTTGGCACCGCGCATGGCAGCACGGTCTTCGTGAAAGGCCATGGGCAGCTTGTCAGCGAAACACCCCAGCATGAAGCCCACGGCTGGCCAGAACATGTGCTCATCTGCCCAGGTCTCAATCGCCTTGTTCAGGCCGATACCGCCCGTGGCATAAAAGGAAGGGTCAGGCTTGTGGGCTTCCAGCACGTCCGCGATCAGGCGCGTATCACAATAGATATCAGCCCCGATTTGCAGGACGGGCGTTTTACGATAGCCACCGGTTAGCGGCATGAGGTCTGGTTTGGGCATGATCATGGGAATGTCCACCGACTGCCAGGCCAGGCCCTTGAGGCCCATCATGGTGCGGACCTTTTCCGCAAAAGGAGAGCCATCATAGTGGTGCAAAATCAAGTCAGACATTCATATATTCCTGTATTCGGGGTTGGTAGAACGTTTCCGAGTTTAACGGAAACGCGGCGTTGCTTCAAACCCAAGGTATGAGTCAAAATATCAAAACTGTAGCGATTCCGATTAAGCCGGAATCGCCCTGGGCTGCGGGGCGGTCATGGCGGCCCTTTGCAGTCCCTGTCAAATTATGCGCAAATGCATTTGCTGGCGGACAAGAAAACATGTTATCAGCTGGCAATTGCTGCCACAATACGACGTTACATTCCCGATTTGAAAAGAGGCCCTTTGTGCGCGTTTATTATGCTGAAGCCATTTATGGCGATGAGGAAATTGAAGCTGTAACCAGGGTTCTGCGGGACAAATCCCTGACCCTGATGGATGGCCCCTCGGTCAAGCAATTCGAACAACGCGTTTCCGAAAAATTTGGTAAATCCAACGGCTTGATGGTGAATTCAGGCTCCTCCGCCAATACCCTGGCCATGGCCAGTTTGGGCCTGGATGCCGGTGACGAAGTTATTACCCCGGCCCTGACTTTTTCGACGACCGTCGCCCCGCTGGTTCAGCAAGGTTTGATCCCGGCTTTTGTCGATGTGGAACCAGACACTTATGTCATTGATCCGGAACAGATCGAACGCATGATCACGGACAAGACAAAGGCCATGATGATCCCCAATCTGATCGGCAATCTGGCCAACTGGGGGCGAATAAAAGAAATCGCCGACAAACACGGCTTGCGTACCATCGAAGACAGCGCCGATACGATTGGTAATTTGTACAAGGGAAAACCCACGGGCACCTTGTCTGATATCTCCACCACCAGCTTTTATGCCTCGCACGTCATGACGGGTGCTGGCTTTGGCGGCATGGTTTGTTTCAACGACGACGACTGCTACCGCAAAGCCAAACAATTGCGCGGTTGGGGACGCCAATCCAGCCTGGTAGGCGAATCAGAGGCCATCGAAGACCGCTTTGGTGTACAGGTCGATGGCATCGAATATGATTCAAAATTTGTCTTTGGTGATATCGGCTACAACTTTCAGCCGTCTGAAATATCGGCAGCTTTTGGCCTGGTGCAGCTGGATCGGCTGGATGATTATGGCTCACGGCGTCAAAATAACTTTGCGGCCATGCGCAACTTTTTTGCCGAATATGAAAAATGGTTCATCCTGCCGCGCCAACAACCTGAGACCCGAACCAACTGGTTGGCGGTGCCGTTGATTGTGCGCCCGGACGCGCCCTTCACCCGGCGTGAATTGCAAATCCATTTCGAAAGCAACAACGTCCAGACCCGGACCGTGTTCACCGGCAACATCCTGCGCCAGCCCGGTTTTGCCAACATCGTACACAAGGCCGATCCTGCCGGTTATCCCAATGCGGATCAGGTTATGCAGGGCGGTATTCTGCTGGGCTGTCACCAGGGGCTGGATGCAGAGCAAATGAATTATGTCTTCGATGTCTTTAAATCCCTTGCAGACAAGCACTGACCGAGTTTTGATCACCGGCGGTACCAGTTATCTGGGCCGCCGTCTGGCTGCGCGTCTGCTGGCCAAAGGGGCCAGCGTTCACATTGTGGTTCGGCCTGGTTCCGACCGTAGCCGCCTTGATGGGTTACCCGGCACGCCTGTTTTTCATGAACATGACGGCAGCAGCGAAAACCTGATCGACATTGTGGCCGAGGCCCAACCATCGACAGTTTTTCATCTGGCAACAAATTATTTGCGCGATCATAGCCCGGCACAGATTTCTGACCTGATCGCAGATAACATATTGTTTGGCACACAGTTGCTGGAGGCCATGCGCGCAACGGACGTCAAACGGCTGATTAATCTCGGCACCTTTTTTCAGTTTCACAACAGTGACAGTTACCTGCCGACCAATCTTTATGCCGCCACCAAGCAGGCCTTTGAAAAAATTATCGATTATTACAGCGACGCCCATGGCATCAGTTCAACGACGCTAATCCTGTATGACGTTTATGGCCCTGGCGACTGGCGGGCCAAGCTGATGGGTGCGATCCGGGATGCCCAAGCCGCCAACAAACCACTTGATCTGGTCGCCGCTGATACGATCATGGACCTGGTCTTTGTCGAAGACGTTGTCGACGCCATGCTGCACACAGTTCAGGAAAACATCGACGGTGGTCCCTGGGCGATCCGCAGTCCGCTACGTTCAACGTTGGCCGACGTGATCAAAACATTCGAGCAGGAAAAGGGCCAGTCGATTACGGCCAATTATGGCGTTTATGCTGTACCGCCTCGCACCCCCACTCCGCCGTGGGAAGGCCCTGTGCTGCCGGGCTGGCAGCCACAAGTACGCCTGGCGGAAGGTGTGCGTCGGTTCCTGTCAGGAGAAGAACAAAATGCAGGTTGAGGAGACAGAACTGTCAGGCGTGAAAATCATCCATCTGGATGTCTTTGCCGACGGGCGTGGCAGTTTTGCCGAAACATTTGATGCCAGGTCCTTTGCAGCCTTGGGCATCGACACAGTTTTTGTGCAAGATTCCTGGTCCCATTCGGCAAAGGCTGGCGTCGTGCGCGGTCTGCATTTCCAGCTACCACCCCACGCGCAAAGCAAAATCGTACGGGTTATTCGCGGTCGGGTCTTTGATGTCATCGTTGACTTGCGAGCGAACTCAGCAACCTTTGCACAACATATCAGCTTTGAACTTTCCGCCGCTGAACCAAAATGTGTCTTGATCCCGGATGGCTTCGCCCATGGTTTTTGCACCCTGGAAGATGATTCAGAAGTCACCTACAAAATGTCTGATCATTATACCCCCGACCTTTACAAGGGTCTGTTGTGGTGTGATCCTGCCTTGAATATCAACTGGCCGGTTTCAATCGACGACGCCCTGGTGTCGGAAAAAGATGCTGCCCACCCCCGCCTGAAAGACCTTCCGCAAACATTCTGACCCCCGATTAAAGGTTCCACAAATGACCTGGATAAAAACCGTTCCCTATGACGAAGCTGATGGCCGTTTGAAACAGCTTTATGATCGGGTCAAGGGACCGGATAATAATGTCGACAATATCATGATGTCGCACAGCCTGCGCCCACACACCATGGAAGGGCATATGGCGATCTATAAGTATGTCCTGCACCATACCGGCAACACCATCCCAAAATGGTTTTTGGAAGCCATCGGTGTCTGGGTCAGTCTGCTGAACACCTGTGACTATTGTGTCGACCATCACTTTCAGGGCATGCGCCGACTGATCAATGACGATGCAAAATCTGACGCCATTCGCGTGGCCCTGGATAACGCCCGCCTCGATGGTGGCCCCTTTGATGCCAAGGAAAGCCTGGCCCTGAAATATGCCCAGACCCTGACCCGGCATCCGACGGAGGTTACAGAAGCCACGATCCAGGAGCTGCGGGATGTGGGCTATGATGATGGTCAGATTCTGGAGATCAACCAGGTCTCGGCCTATTTCAATTATGCCAACAGGACCGTCCTGGGTCTGGGCTGCAGCACCGCCGGTGACGTCATTGGCCTGTCCCCCAACAATTCGGAAAATCCCGACGACTGGAACCACACTTAAGCTCAGGCACAGAGACTAACGGCATATGACTGATCAAATTACGCTACCGCGCCTGAATATTTTACAATCCTCCCAGGCGCCGGAAATCGCTGAGCCTGAGGCGCGCCTTGCCACAGGCATTCGACGCCTGAATCTGAACGAATCGCCCTGGCCGCCGTCACCCCTGGCACAAGCCGCCATGACCACAGCCTTGACCGAGATTACCCGCTATCCCGATCATGGTTGTACGGCGCTGATCAGTCGCTTGTCGGCCAAAAACAATATCCACGAAGACCGTATTACTTTTGGCAATGGCAGTTCCGAAATCCTGTCCCACATCGCGCAGGTGATGATCGAGCCTGGCGACGAGGCTATCCTGCCTGCCCCGACCTTTCCGGCCTGCGCCGCAGGTATTAATCAGGCCGGTGGTTCAATCATCAATGTGCCGGTGGATCAACATGGCGGTAATGATGTGCCGGCCATGCTGGAGAAATTGAGCGACAAAACCCGAATTTTTTATCTCTGCACGCCCAACAACCCGACCGGTGCCGCGATCAGCGCCAACGATCTGAAGCGGGCCGCCACCGAAGTCCCGAAGAATTGTTTGTTGGTCGTCGACGAAGCCTATTTTGAGTTTTCAGCAACGGTCCCTGGTGAAGGCGTGCTGGACATCCTGGCGAGACGTGATGCTCCGTGGATTGTCACCCGCAGTTTTTCCAAGGCCTATGGCCTGGCCGGTATGCGCATTGGCTACGCTTTCACCAGCACCAAAGAATTGCGCAATTCATTCTGGAGCCTGCGCACGGGCTTTAACATTAACCGGGTCGCCCTGGCCGGGGCCGCGGCGGCTTTGGATGATGATGAATACCTGGCCAACACCCTGGAGACTGTCATCGCCGAACGAGAGCGCCTGGCTGAAGGTCTGCGTGCTTTGGGTTTCAAACCCTATGAATCACAAGCCAACTTCCTGATGGCGCGATCCATCGGTCCGGCCAGCCAATATGTTGACGCCCTGGCCGCCAAAAACATCATGATTTCATCCCTGCCCTGGCCCGATGAAGACGGCTGCTTGCGGATAGGCATCGGCCAGGCGGAAGATACCGACGCTGTGCTGGTCGCCCTCACAGAACAGGTAAAAGCCTGAACATGTAAACGCCTGACCTGGAATACTCTGCGTCGACGTGTCACATCGCCTGAATTCAATGCCTGGCATATATATCAAGCCTCATAAACGGGGCGAAAACTTCCATGCGAATAAGCGACGTGCTGAACATCGGTCAGGCAAGCCTGGTCACGATCACACCGGACACCCAACTGGTTGAAGCCGCAAAAATACTGCGCGACAACGGTATTGGTGTTGTGGTTGCTGTCGACGCAAGTGGCCGCCCTGTCGGTATTCTTTCCGAACGTGATATCACACGCGCCGTTGCCGACAATTGCGATCAAGACTGCCAGGCCCTGTCAGGCGCAACCGTCGCCGATTATATGTCGGACAATGTCGTGGTTTGCGAAGTTACGGAAGACCCGCAGACCGCCATCTGGCTGATGGCCGAATATGGTATCCGGCATCTGCCCATCACCAATCGAGGTAAATTGCACGGCATGGTTTCGAGCCGGGATGTGCTGAAGGTTATGGCCGATCTGCCCCTGTTCCAGCCAAAAACGAGCGTCGCTGCTTCCGTCACACTTTAGGGCTCACCCCTTCCGCACTTCCCTCGATGCTTTAATCGGGTTATGACCGCCTGAACCCAGATTGAGGACTATATCTTGGCGCTTGATAATACCCGCACCGGCATCTTGTTCATGAATGTCGGCATGTTGCTGTTCACCATGAACGATGCCATCGGCAAATGGCTGGTGCAGGATTATTCTGTGGGCCAGCTGCTGTTCATCCGCAGCGTCGCCGCCCTTGTTGTCCTGATGCCCCTGATCCGTAACCGCCCGGACATCTGGCGCAAATTACCCGAACGCAAGGGCCTGCACCTGTTGCGCATGGTTCTGGTGGCCTCAGAGGTCGCCTGCTTTTACTGGGCCGTGCGCTATATCCCGCTGGCAGACGCCTTCATGTATTATCTGGCCGCGCCAATTTTTGTCGCCGCGCTTTCCATCCCCCTGTTGAGAGAACGTGTGGGCCTGCATCGCTGGTCCGCCATCCTGATTGGCTTTGTGGGGGTTATCATTATCTTAGGGCCGGGCCAGGCTTCCTTCAGCTTGCCCGCCCTGATCGCCATCCTCGGCAGCGTGGTCCTTGCTCTGATGATGGTCATGACCCGCATCCTGACCGACGTGGATGGCCTGGCCCTGATCACCTATCAAACCGTGGGTGTCGCCATCGCCGGGGCTGCAACCCTGCCCTTTTACTGGGTCACACCTTCGTTCCCCGACTTCCTGTTCCTGTGTGGCCTGGGCCTTGTCGCCATGGCCGGTCATTTCAGTATCAATCATGCCTTCCGCATCTGCGAAGCCAATGTCGTCGCACCCTTCCAGTACACGACGTTACTGTGGGCGTTTTTACTGGGCTATTTCATCTGGGGCGATGTCCCGACTGCACAAGGCTGGATCGGCAGCGCGATCATTATTGCCAGCGGGCTATATATTTATGTGCGGGAGCGCAAGAAGAGCTGAGGTCGAACCAACCTCAACTCTTCAGCGATACCCGCCACAAATCACAGACTCTAAAACTTACAACCCCAGACCATGTATCTGCATGTGGGGAATCATGAATCTGCCGCAGACGGTTTTCAGGCCGGTGTTGTCGCTGTCCATCCATTTCGCACGCAGCGCGATCAGGACTTTGGCGGCAGCGGTTTGTTGCCAGAACCAGTCGGTCTGTTGAACACTGGACGGCGTGAGGTCACGTGTGAGGCTTCCGGCTGAGGTGGCGTGAAGATAAAAGGCGGTCAGATCATCGGCGGCGTAGCGCAAAATCATGGCGACCGAGATATCTGCCCTTGCACCGTCAGGGGGGCTTTCCGGTGGCTCACCCAAAAAGGCTGTCACATAATCTGCGATCTGCTCCATAGCCAGCCCCGACGTGCCAACAGGGTCACGGCCACTTTGCGCAACAGCTTTATCGTATAAAGGCCTGAGTGCCGCAACTTCCGTACGAACCGCGGCACGGGCGGCAGCCATATCGGACACGTCCGTATCCACCGCCATATCAGCCGCCGGATTTTGCCAATCTTCCGTTGGCTCTTGATAAGCACCATCATAATCGAAATCTTCGATGAAGCTTGGGCCATCGTCACGGTCAAGCAAATCAAGGGCGGCCTTCAGCACCTGTTTTTGCATAGCCGGATCATTGGGTGCGCCAAGGGGGCGGCCCAGTTCGAAGGGCACAAACAGGCTGCGTGGTGGGCGCACCTTTTCGCTGTGCACCCGGATCAGACTGATGATGGTTGTGGCGATGCCTTCTTCTTCCAGAAAATGTCCCAACGCGCTCACGGCGCGTGTGCAGAACGGTCAAACAGGAATCAGAACGGCAGTATCAACCTTGTCGCCAAGCAAACGTTTCGCCAGTTCGCGCACTTCATCTTCCATTTTCACAGGGTCAGATGCGCCCATGAAGGAATAATGATCCGTCGCCACACTGCCGATGGTACCGTCCGCCGCCATGTCTTTCAGATGATCAATGGGGAATATCGCGTTCAAATCCTGTTGAAAAGCCGTACGGTCAAAATTGACCGATACGTGGCTCATGACAATATCTTTGGCATTTGCATTGGAGGGGATAGTGCGATAGCCCACATCACCACCTTTGAATGGGACTTCATCCCGGTCGTGAATGCCAGCCGAAGAAATCACGGTCACCCGACGCTCCGACAGCGGCACCGGTTTGACCCACGGTTCACTGTCAAAATTTGGGCATTCAAGATCGCCCAACAGCTTTTGATAATGTTCCGTCAAATTATTCATGGAAACCATTTACGGTCCTTTTCGTTTGTTCAAGGCTGTATCCTGGCATAAACATCTGAAATTCCAAACGCTCTAGTGTGGCCCTTCGCGGCTTTGTGATAAGGTCACATCTATGAATGATACTGCCAAAACCGATCTATCCGACCTGCCGTCCGTACATTTCCTGCTGGAACAGGATGTTGTGGCCGACTTGATCGTGGATCATGGCCGGGACCTGGTGACGGACTCTATTCGCGAAACCTTGCAATCCTTGCGCGATGAAATACCTGTCGCCAAAAAATCACCGGACATCTCGACAGCTGCCATCATTCGCCGACTGGCCCGCCGGCTGGACCAGATCAGCCAGCCGTCCTTAAGGCCTGTCTTTAATCTGACCGGTACTGTCTTGCATACCAATCTGGGGCGCGCCCCTCTGCCCGCCGAAGCCATTGAGGCCATGAGCCGGGTTGCCGCCGGGGCCAGCAATCTGGAATTTGATTTGGGCCGCGGCAAGCGCGGTGACCGTGACGATCATCTGGAAAGCCTGGTTTGCCGCCTGACGGGGGCGGAAGCGGCGACGGTCGTCAACAACAATGCAGCTGCCGTCTTGCTGACCCTGAACAGCCTGGCCAACCGCAAGGAAGTTGCTGTCTCACGCGGTGAATTAATCGAGATCGGCGGGGCCTTTCGTATTCCCGACATCATGGCGCGGGCGGGCTGTAAATTACATGAGGTCGGCACCACCAATCGTACGCATCTGAAAGACTTTGCCGCTGCCATTAGTCCCAAATCCGCCATGTTAATGAAAGTCCATACCAGCAATTACGAAGTTCAGGGCTTTACCGCCGAAGTACCCGAACATGATCTGGCGACCCTGGCCCATGAACATGACCTGTCTTTTGTGGTCGACCTGGGCAGTGGCACCCTGGCCGACCTGACGCGCTTTGGCCTGCCCGCGGAACCCACACCGAACCAATCCTTTGCTGACGGGGCCGATGTAGTAACTTTCAGCGGTGACAAATTGTTGGGCGGTCCGCAATGCGGCATTATTGCCGGACGGGCCGACCTGATTGCCAAAATCAAGAAGAACCCCATGAAGCGCGCCTTGCGCGTCGACAAGATGACCATAGCCGCCCTGGAAGCCATATTCAGGCTCTATCTGAACCCGGATCACTTGGCGCAAAAAATCCCGGCCCTGCGCCTGCTGTCCCGACCACAGGAAGAAATCCGGGCCATGGCAAACTCGCTGGTCCCACACCTGGCGGCGGCACTGGATGGGGAGGCGGAGGTATCTGTTATCGACAGCTTTAGCCAGATCGGCAGTGGGGCCTTGCCGGTGGATACTCTGCCCTCAGCGGCATTGGCGATTTCCCCCACAAGTGGCGGCAGTGTAGGCCGACAGTTGAAACGCCTGGCCGCCGCCTTTCGCGCCTTACCTGTGCCCGTCATCGGGCGCATTCACGAAGACCAGCTACTGTTCGATATCAGATGCCTGGAAGACAGCACCATCTTTGTTGAACAGCTCAGTAGCCTGAATAATTCCTGACCATGATTATTGCCACCGCAGGCCATGTCGACCACGGCAAGACGGCGCTCATCAAAGCGCTGACCGGCACCGACACCGATCGCCTGCCGGAAGAAAAAAAACGCGGCCTGACGATTGATTTGGGATTTGCTTATCAGACCCTGGACAATGGCGCGCGGGTTGGTTTTATCGACGTGCCTGGCCATGAAAAGTTCGTGCGTAATATGGTGGCGGGCGTGGGTGGCATTGATTTCGCCCTGATCATTATTGCCGCCGATGACGGCCCCATGCCACAAACCCGCGAACACCTGGCGATCCTGGGCTTTATGGGACTGACACGAGGGGCCATTGCCCTGAACAAAATCGACCGGGTTTCGCCCGAACGCCTGGTGGAGGTACAAGGCGAGATCAAAGCGCTGTTGTCCGACACGGTTTTGGCCGCGGCACCTGTCTTTCCCCTGTCTGCGATTACCGGCGAGGGTGTGCCGGACTTGCAGGATTGTTTGCAACAGGCCGCCGCCGACACCAGCACCCGGGATACTTCCGGCAATTTCCGTTTGTCCATCGACAGGGCCTTCAGCATCAAGGGAGCTGGACTGGTCATCACTGGCACGGCTGTATCTGGCCAGGTCAAGATAGGCGATCAGTTGCTGGTATCGCCGTCAGGCAAGCCAGTTCGGGTGCGCGGCTTGCATGTGCAGGATCAGCAAAGCGAGGTGGGCCAGGCCGGACAGCGTTGTGCCGTGAACATTGCAGGTGATGTCGACAAGGAAGCATTGCATCGTGGCGACTGGCTGCTGGCCCCCGCCGCCCATGCGCCGGTGAAACGCCTGGATGCCCGATTGCAAGTTGCGGCCAGTGAAGCCAAAGCCTTGAAACACTGGAGCCCTGTCCACCTGCACCTGGGGGCCGGAGATTTCACCGCCAGGGTCGCCGTGCTGGAAGGCGGTACTATCGCACCAGGCGATGCTGCCCTCGTGCAATTAGTCACAGACGCACCGATTGCGGCCCTGAAGGGCGACCGTTTTGTCTTGCGCGACCAGTCCGCCAAACGCACTATTGCTGGCGGTGTGATTATTGACCCATTTTCACCCACCCGTGGTCGCGCCCGTCCTTCGCGCATCGCAGCCGTCACGGCCATGGAAAATGCTGATCCAGCAACAGCCCTGGCGGCCCTGTTGAAAGTACAGCCCGGCGGCACGGACCTTGGGGCCTTTGCCATTGCTCATAATCTGTCCGCGTTGGCAGGTGAAAATCTGTTCGCGCAATCGGGTTTGATCCAGGTGCAAGACGGCAAACGCCTGTGGGGCCTGTCGACCGACCGCTGGAACACCGTATGTGTGGATGCCTTGGCGGCCATGGCGACCTGGCACAATACCCATCCACATGTATTGGGCGCTTCTGCGCGTGAGCTGATCTCAACGATCCCGGACCACCCGGCAGAAGCCCTGATCAAGGCGGCCTTGCACCACCATCGCCAGGCCGACGCCCTGGTCTGTCGTGGCCCTTTATTCCATTTGCCCGGCCACAGCGCCCAGCCACAACCAGAAGACCTGGCCTTGTGGGAAAAGACTGAACCTCTGTTACGGGAAGGCGGCTTGCGGCCCCTGCGGGTGCGGGAATTGACCGATGCCTTGCAAATTAAACTGATCCAGACCGAAAAATTCCTGACCCGCGCCGCCGCCACCGGCTGGGTTTTTCGCGTCGCCCGGAACCGTTATTTTCTGCCGGAAACCTTGATGGAACTGGCCAACCTGGCACGCGAGCTGGCCGACGCATCGGATGAAAACAAGATCGACATCATCGCCTTCCGCGACCGCACCGGCATTGGCCGCAACCTGGCCATCGAAGTCCTGGAATTTTTCGACAGCGTCGGCCTGACGAAACGCGACGGCAACACCCGAACCCTGATCGCCGAGGCCAAAAACATTTTCGGGAGTTGAGTGGGTCGGTAAAATTGACAATATTGCAGGTATGATATTCTGCGTGGAAAAGAAAAAAATCCCGCCGCCATATGTCATTACCGGGCTTGACCCGGTAATCTCCAAGGCTGTTACAAACTGGCTTGTTTCTGTCATTTCCAGGGGGGCCGGTTAGCCTGACTGAGATAGCCGGATCAAGTCCGGCTATGACGAAGAGAAGATGAAAAACTTCGAAGGAGGATCGTTCCCCGGTGGGGCGCCCGGACTTCAAATCCGGTGAGGGGCGTACAACGTGCCTGGTGGGTTCAACTCCCACCCTCTTTCGCCATTTCCTTCATGTTTGCACTTCTTCCACGCGGCGGTTGCCATTGTCGACGACCATCTGATAGCGCCGGTCGGCGACGCGATCGCAGTCGCGTACGTCGTGGGTCACCATCAGGCAAGTCAGGTTGCGTTCGGTTACGATCCGGCGCACCAGGGCCAGCATGTCGTCGCGGGTATCCATGTCCAGGGCGCTGAAAGGCTCATCCAGCAACAAAACAGGTTTTTGTGCGACCAGGGATCGTGCCAGGGCGACGCGTTGTTGTTCCCCGCCGGATAATCTGGCTGCGGCGCGCTCTGCCAAGCCATCGAGGCCTACTTTGAATAGAGCGTCATTTACTTGTGCCTTTTGGGTGGGCGTCAGGCGCAGGGATGGATTGATCCCCAAGGCGACGTTGTCAGCCGTGCCCAGATGTTCAAACAAATTGTTGTTCTGGAACAGGATTGTCACGGGTCGCTGGCCTGGCGGGCGGGCGGATATGTCATCGCCATTGATCAAGGCGCGCCCTTTTGTCGGTGTCAGAAAACCGGCGATCAAATCAAGGCAGGTAGATTTGCCACTGCCGCTGCGCCCGGTCAGCCCAACGATCTCACCGGCGTTCGCCTCAAGATCAAAACAATAGTCTTGCGCGCTTTCACCGTCCTGGTTGCCGGTGTAGTGAAAACTCAAATCCTCAAGTTTCAGCATGGGAGCGGCCTTCAAATAATCGTGGGACAATAAAGAATACACTGAGGCACAGGGCCAGCAGGATCAGGGCAATGCCCGCTGCGTCACTGGTGCGGTAGGAGCCCATGTGCTGGTAGAGCAACCACGGCAGCGTGGCAAAATCCTGACTGCCGAACAGGGCGATGACACCCAGATCGCCCAAGGACAGGCAAAAGGCCAGGGCCAGAAGATATCCCAGATCCCGGCGCAGGACAGGCCACTCGATCAAACGCCAACGGGTCCAGCCCCGCAGGTCAAGCGAAAACGCCAAGCGGTCATATTTGTCTGCGGCCTTGCCAAGTGCCGGTGTCAAGATGACCAGAATAAACGGCAACGCCATCATGACATTGGCAGCAATCAGCGCAACAGGTGCGACAATCGCACGGTCGGCGGATAATTCGCGTGCCAACAGGAAAAAACCAAGGCCAAGAACCAGGGCAGGCACCGCCAGGTAAACCGTGGCGCTAAAGCCGAGCAAGCCAAGCCAGATATTATTGGAGGATCGGTTTCCGGATCGCAAAATTGAGGAAAAGTGACGCTGACTGCGGGCCATCAACAAGCCCAGAGTGATCGCAACAACTGCCGAAATAGCCGCCAACGTCAGACTGCTGACAAAGGCTCTGCGAAAGGTGTCGGTGGCTGTGATGCGTGAAAAATCGGCACCCATGCCATCAAGCGATACGGCCAGCAACGGTCCCAAAAACAGGATCGAAAACAATCCGATAATGGTCCACTGCATAATCAGGATAACGCGCGATTCCGGCCACATGAATGTCAGACGCTGAACAGCCTGTGCAGCCGATGCCGGCCTGAAGGCCTGGGCCATCAACACCAATCCGGCACAGATGGCCAATTGAACCAGCGCCAGTATGACAGCGCGCGGCAGATCAAACTCCAGCTTCACCGCTTCAAATATTGCAACTTCCAGGGTGTTATACCGGGGCGACCCGCCCAGCATCAAAACAATGGCGAAGGATGTGAAGCTGAGCAGAAAAACGACGAGGCACTGACCGGGAATCACGGGTGTCAGGGCAGGCCATTCGACAGTTCGAAAACGTTGCCAGGACGAAAGGCCCAACCCTCTCGCGAGCTTAAAATGTTCGACGGGTATATTTTCCAGGCGGTGCAACATACCGCGCGCCATGAAGGGCGCGTCCATATAGGTATGTGCAAGTACAATCCCGCCGAGGCCGTAGACAGAAATGTGAAGAAGGTCTATGCCGCCTTCGCCCAGCACCGCATTCCACCACCCCCGACGGCCAAAGACGCCGATCAAACCCAGCGCCACCACAAGGGTTGGCAATACCATGCTGGTTGACAGCAGGGACAATAAAATACGCCGCCCAGGGAACTGATGTCTGTGGCGCAGGCTCCAGGCCAGCAAGATGCCTACGCACAGGGAAAACAGGGTTGATAATCCGGCTTGAACAGTTGTAACAAGCAAAATATCACCGATGCCCGCAAATTCAGTGGAACTGGATGTCGTGTCGCCAACATTAAGGATGGCGACAAAAACCAGAACAACCAGCCCCAGCAATCCAAGGGCGACTAGCACCCCTGGTCGCCAGGACCAGTCACTGACCAATTTGACCTCGCTGATTGGGGCCAGTGTTATTTGCTGACGTTGTCCAGCCACTCTTGCACCCATGCCTTGCGGTTTTTGGCAACGTCTGCACCCGACATCAACAAGGCCTTGTTCGGTTGATGCAGTTTCTCAAATCCGGCGGGCAAATCTTTACCCTTTGCCACGGGATACATCCAGTTAGTCGTCGGAATGATATCCTGGAAGGCCGGGGTTAACATGAAGGCCATGAATTTGCGGGCCAGGGCCTGTTGCTTGCTGGCCTTGACCACGGCGGCAACCTCGACCTGCATGTAATGACCGTCTGTGAAACCGGCGGCACGATATTTATGCACCTTCTCGGCGATCATGTGATAGGCCGGAGACGTTGTGTAAGACAGCACCATTTCTGCTTCGCCTTTAAGAAACAAACCATAAGCTTCCGACCAGCCTTTGGTAATCGTCAGAATTCGGGGTTTGAGTTTCTTCCAGACTTCAGGTGCCTTGTTGCCATAAATCTGGCGCACCCAAAGCAACAATCCAAGACCCGGTGTACTGGAGCGTGGATCCTGAATGACGATCTTGAAATCCTCTGGCATCGCCAAAAGTTCGTCGAATGATGTTGGGGCGGTGGCTATTTTTTCTGAATCATAAACGAAGGAAAAATAGCCATAATCGAAGGGCAAAAACACGGGATTTGTCCATCTAATGGGCAGATTTAGTTCCGAAATGTCCGCTTTATGCTCGATAAAAAGGCCTGTTTTTTGTGCAATATCCGTCAGGTTTGTATCCAGGCCCAGGGCAATATCCGCCTTGGTTGAGGCACCCTCAAGCTGGATTATTCTTAAAATTCCAATGGATGAGTCCGCTGTTACAAATTGCACTTCGCAATCGCACATCGGCTCAAAAGCTTTTTTCACAGCCGGGGCCGGACCCCAGTCCGCCGCAAAAGCATCGTAGGTATAAATAACAAGTTTTGGCTTGTCAGCAGCTTGGGCAACGGTGGCTGATAACATCAACGCCGCTGATAATATCGGGTAGATAAAACGTTTCATTTGGCACGCCCTTCAGTTTGTTTGGGCGGCGGTGAATACGGTTTCGAAAAGCTGAAAGTGCCAAATACAACGGGGTACGACGTGATAAGGCGAGTAACGACTACGGCTCTTCGTCTCCAACTTCCTCCGCCGGCATAATCCGGTTCAGGTTCAATGGGTTTTTTCTCAGCCCCCGAAAAAGATCAAAAAGATTTGTTCGGTGGGCACCCCAGAGAGACGGTCTCAATATAGAACGCTGGATTTTGCTGGCAAGAGTGTTTATGCCTCAAAGCCATGAGCAAGGTAATAAAATCAAATGACCGACCCGTCATTCTGGTGGGTGGCGGTGATATAAACTGGCCCGTTTTGCAGGATTATCTGGATCGTGGATATCCGGTGATCGCGGCTGATGGCGCTACCAACCTACTGATAAAAAACAATATTTTACCTGATTTGATCATTGGTGATCTGGATTCTATCGGCGATCAGATGAACTTTCCGCAAAGTACGACAGTCATCAAAATCGACGAACAGAACAGTACGGATTTTGAAAAATGTCTTTATTCGATTGCAGCACCGGCCTTTGTTGGCTTCGGGTTTCTGGGCAAACGGTTCGACCACTCTCTGGCTGCGTTGCATATATTGGCAAAATATTGTAGCGAGAAAACAATACGCCTCATCGATATGCTGGACACGGTTTTTGTCACACGCGGCACCGTTAATCTGGCCCTGCCGATTGGCAGCCGTGTTTCAGTTTTCCCTTTGGGCAAGGTAACTTTTGAAATGTCCAGCGGCCTTGAATACCCGCTGGACGGTCTGACGATGGAAATTGGCCAAGCCAGCGGCACCTCCAACAAATCAACCGAGGCGCAAGTTCAAATTCGGCCATCAGCAAATACCGAGGCGCCCTACGCCGTTATTGTCAGCAGCGAAAATCACGCCTTCGAAATGAAATCCTGAGCAAAGTTAATCTGCCCCGAAACAAACGATGAGATCTTCCAGACCATCAATCTGAACATAGATTTCATCCAGCGCCTCGACCGGTACAATTGGCCCCATGGCACCGGTCAGGATCAATTCCCCGGCCTTCAGTGGTTTGCCTTGACGCCTGGCTTCGGTCGCCAACCAGATCAGGGAAAACAGTGGGCTGCCAAGACACAGTTCGGCAGTGCCTTGCGACACAATTTCACTGTTTTTATATGTCGTTGTCGCGGCCCCGAAAAGATCAACATCTTCAACACCAACAGGCGTTGATCCAATAACAAAATGACTGGAAGAGGCATTGTCAGCAATCGTATCCGGCATTTTCAAATCCCAGCCTTCAACGCGCGAGCCAATGATTTCAATCGCAGGAAGCACGTAATCAATGGCCTCGGTAATGTCATCCAAAGTTGTTTCCGGTTTGTTCAGATCATATTTCAGAACGACGGCCATTTCCGCTTCCACAAAGGGCTGATGCAAGTTTGAAACAGGAACCGTCGCCCCGTTTTCAATCTGCATATCCATAAACAGCATGCCAAAATCCGGGTAATCGACGCCCATCATTTCCTGGATGGCCTGTGACGTCGCGCCAATTTTGCGCCCGATCAAATGTCGTCCCTCCGCCTGCCATTGGGCGGTATTCAGGGACTGTACGGCATAGGCGGCTTCGATATCTTCAAGCCCGATTAAATCTCGCACCGGCGCGCATAGGACACCATCCTGCCAGACCTGTCGCAACCGCCTGGCTGCCCCCCAGATATTACGCAATCTAAGCACAGCGGCATCATTTTCCTGATCTGTCGTCATGGAACTACCTTAATACTTTGTACTTTGTCGACAGGCTTCAGGGGCTATTTTCCCTCAGGCCGTCGGATTAAGCAGCCGCAAGGGATTGCCGGTCTGCCAGGCCTGGATATCTTCCACTGACTGTTGATAAACCAGCTGATGAAATTCCCGAATAACGAACCCCGTGTGGCCGGTCAGGATAACATTATCCAGCTTTCGCAATTTGTGATCCACGGGCAGGGGTTCCACGTCATAGACATCCAGCGCCGCTCCAGCGATTAATTTGTTTTCCAGTGCGTCTAGCAAGGCCGCTTCATTCACAATGGGCCCGCGTGCCGAGTTGACCAAATAGGCAGACGGCTTCATGAGCGCCAGTTCAGCGGCCCCAACCATGTCCTTTGAGCGTGGGCTCATCAGCAAATGCACACTCAGTATATCAGCCTCACGGAACAGGGTTTCTTTATCAACATATCCAACGCCTGCCTCTGCTGCCCGTTCTGAAGTCAGATTCTCACTCCAGGCGATGACGTTCATATCAAAGGCCTTTGCGACGGTGGCTACTTTTTTGCCCAACCGCCCCAGGCCCAGTATGCCCAGAGTCTTGCCGTTCAACCCGACACCAAATCCATGTTGCCACCCGCCATTTTTCATCACTTGATCCTCGACGGTTATCTGTTTGGTCAGGGACAGGATCAAGGCCCAGGCATGTTCAAAGGCCGGATAGGCCAACATATCTGTTCCACAAACATCGATGCCGCAATCCCGCGCGGCCTGTGCGTCCACAGCCAGATTGCGCATGCCAACGCTGACCAGCATTTTCAGATTTGGCAGGGCTTCGAATACGGAACGGGGAAACCGTGTACGTTCCCGCATGGCAACGATGATGTCAAAAGGCTGCAATGCCGCAACGATGGCAGGCTCATCATGACCCAGATGTTTGTCAAAAACCATCAAATCAACATCTGACAACTGCCCCCAGTCGGCCGCGTCCATGGCCGCATTTTGATAGTCGTCGAGTATGGCAACCTTAAGCATCTTGTTCCTCCGGGGTTGAAGTTATCCGGTTGTGGCTTCAAGCAAAATCGAAGCAGCGGCATCGGCAAAAACCTCGCAGCCGCGAATGATATCTGCCTCAAAACTGTCTTCCGCGAAGTCATGACTAATGCCATCGATAGATGGAATGAACATCAATCCACAAGGCAAGACGTTTGAAATCACACCTGCGTCATGAAAAGCGCCGCTGGGCATGGTTTGCCAGTGATCACTTGTATGAGCTTTCGCCGCAGCCGACAGATGTTTTTGCAGATTATCATCCATGAGCGCAGGGGATATTTTAACCCGTGAATTTTCTGTCGTAACACTGGCACCACCACGCTTGTTGACCTCTTCAGCAATTTTGTGTGCCAGGGCCGTAAAGGCGTCCAACACATCTTCCGAGCGGTCCCGGAATTGCAGTTCAAGTTCTGCATAGCCGGGAACGATGGAAGGCGCACCAGGCGACACATTCACCCGACCCATCGTCCAGACAGACCGGTCACCGGCGACCTTCGGAAATTCCTGATTGATCGTGTGGGCAACTTCATAGAGAGCCGTCGCCGCATCGCGACGCCCGGCCATCATTGTTGTCCCGGCGTGATTTTGCTGACCTTCAAACGTGAAAACAATGCCACGCAATCCAACGATGACATCCACAACCCCGATCTGCAGGCCATCTTGTTCCAGGTGAGGTCCCTGTTCAATATGGGCTTCCAAAAATCCGATATAACGTTCCCTGTCCACCTGTAGTCGAGGCGCCTCCGTCAAACCAGCCTCACGAATGGCGTCGACCAGAGAGATGCCATCTTTGTCAACGACGCCTTGCTCGAAGCCGGGCTCAAGCAAACCGCAATAGTGATGACTACCCATACAGCCCAGAAATCTTGATTCTTCATCCTGCAGGGCGATGGCATCCACAGCTAGGTGGCGGGTTGTCGGGTCTTCTGCCAAAGCGCGTGCCACCTCAAGGCCATAGATCACACCCAGGGCACCATCCAGCCAACCACCCGTGGGTTGGGTGTCAGAATGAGAGCCGATCAACAAGGCGGGACCGGAATTTCGGGACCGCCCAAGAACATTACCAATGCCATCAATTTGCGCTTCGAGACCAGCGTCTTCGTAAAGGGATTTCAGCCAGTTGCGAGCTTCCATATCTTTTATTGAAAATGCAGGCCGGACAACGCCTGTGCCCTCGGCGCCAATACTGCGTAGTTCACGAAGGTTGGAAATTAGCCGTTCAGCATTTATCTTTGGCATATCAGCGGGGTTTCCCTTTTCAGGCAAAAATGCAGCGACATAGATATTGTCAAATCAATGCAAGCCTGAATACAGTGCAACCTTTCTTTTTTTGCCAATGGCCCTTCAACAGATCGTGTGCCTGCAAATTGCAAAACCCTTCTATAGTCCTGGTGTCTACTATTTTGGAATAATACTATGCCTGATCAGTTGATCTATTTTGCCGACCCCATGTGTTCCTGGTGCTGGGGATTTTCGCCCGTTGTCGACCAAATTCAGGAATCTTATGGCGAGGACCTGCCGGTTTTACTGGTTCTGGGTGGCCTGCAACCGGGCAATACCAAACCATTGACGGAAAAAGCCAAGGAAAGCATCAAGGAACATTGGGGTCATGTATACGAGCGTTCCGCCCAACCATTTGACCAGACTTTTTTTGATCGCGACGGATTTATCTATGATACTGAACCACCTTCGCGCGCCATCATCGCCATGCACAGTCTGGCCCAGGACGGATCATTAACGGCTCTGAAATCAGTCCACAAGGCTTTTTATGCCGAGAACAAAGACGTTACATCATCTGACGTTCTGGCCGACATCGCAGAAGAACTGGGGCATGATCGCAGTGCTTTCCTGGCTGCCTTTGACGCGGAGGAAATCCACAAAGCGACACAACGTGGTTTCGAGTTTTCCCGTAGTATCAATGTAACCGGCTTCCCGACGCTGTTGGCGGGAGACAATGAAAACGGCTATCGCGCAATAACCCAGGGCTATCAAGGCTGGGAAGATATTCGCCCTGCTATTGATGCCTATCTGGCTGATCCAAAAGGCAGCTAGGACGTTTCCGTGAAACCCGGAAACGCTTTGATCAAGAGGCTTGCGCAACTTCAGGAAACAGTCCGGCCTTCATGACCTGACCTGGCAACGGTGCCGGGAAGAAACCTTCCAGCCAGGTTGCCACATCCAGCAAGGCGTTCAGATCAATACCGGTATCATATCCCATATTGCGGAGCATATAGGCGAGGTCTTCAGAGGCAATGTTGCCCGTCGCCCGCGGCGCAAACGGGCAGCCGCCGATGCCGCCCAGAGACGCATCAAACAGTCGTACGCCCGCCATCACAGCAGCGGCCGCATTGGCAATGCCGGTATTGCGGGTGTTATGGAAATGACAGGTCAGATCAATGTCCTTGCCGATAACATCCATGACGGCACCGACACGTTCAGTGATCTGGTTGGGCACGGCACAGCCGATGGTATCGGCCAGACCGATTTCGTGCACACCGGCGTCCACATAGCGCTTGGCAATCTTCAAGACTTGTTCCAAAGGCACTTCGCCCTCGAAGGGGCAGCCAAATGTCACACCAATGGTTCCGGACAAACGCTTGCCCGCAGCCCGCACAGTTTCGGCAATACCATCAAAGGCCGACATGGATTGTTCAATGCTGGCACCTTGATTTTTTTGATTGAAGGTTTCGGAAGCCACGACGACATAGCGGATTTCGTCAACGCCGGACTCCAACGCCCGTTCAACCCCCTTCAGGTTCAGGGCCAAACCCGCATATCGCACACCATCCGGGCGATCAATTTTGGCCATGACGCTTTCTGCATCAGCCATCTGTGGCACCCGTTTGGGGTTCACAAAGCTGACGGCTTCAATACGGTCCAGACCCGTACGCGAGAGCCTGTTAATGAACTCCACCCGTTCATCGACGGTCCATATCCGTTTCTCACTTTGCAGACCATCCCGGGGGCCAACATCGCAAATGCTGACCTTGTTTGATTCAGATGATGCCGTCATTTTCCAACTCCGCAATTTGATCTTCACTTTTGCCCAGAATACCACCATACACTTCGGCATTATGCGCGCCAACTTCTTGCGGACCCAGCCAGGCGACGTCACTTGGGGATTCGGTCAGAACAGGGGCAAAGCCTGGTACGGCAAGATCACCAAAGGTATCGTCCTGCACCCGGCGGACCATGCCCCGGTCCTGGAAGTGAGGATCTGCGGCAACTTCGGCAATGGTGTAGATCGGCCCGACAACGACGCCGAATTCATCCATCCGCTTGTCCAGTTCATCCGCTGTCATGGTTTTGGTCCATTCAGCGATCAGGCCATCCAGCTCATCCGCGTGCTGACCACGGGCAACATGGGAACTGTAACGCGGATTCTCCGCCAGTTCGGGCTGATCCATGGCGGCACACAGCCGAACAAACATGGGATCAATGTTGGCCGCAATGACAACAAATTTGTCATCGCTGGTCGGGAAGATATTGGAGGGTGAAACATTGGCAAGACCAGTGCCGCTGGGCTGGCGAACAAGGCCAAGCTTGTCATATTCCGGCAAGGAGCTTTCCATCAATGCAAAGCAGCTTTCGGTAATCGAGGCATCAACGACCTGGCCCTTGCCGTTCCCCACACCATCACGCCAGAACAGAGCCATGATAATGCCCTGGGCCGCGAACATGCCAGTCAGCGTATCGCCCAATGACAGACCGGTCCGGGGCGGGGGCTGATCAGGATAGCCGTTGATGTAACGCATGCCGCTCATGGCTTCGCCAACACTGGCAAAACCGGGGCGTTCGGAATAGGGGCCGCTCTGGCCAAATCCGGAAATGCGCGCGATCACCAGGCCTGGATTGATCTTGTGTAATTCCGCCGGTCCAAGGCCCCATTTTTCCAATGTGCCCGGCTTGAAATTTTCGATCAGTACATCAGCGTCAACAACCAGTTCGCGGATCAAATCCTGACCTCGTTTAACCCTTAAGTTGGCTGTAACAGATTTTTTGTTACGCGCCAGAACCGGCCACCACAGGGCATGGCCTTCCCAGCGATGATGGCCCCACTCGCGCATGGGATCACCCTTGACCGGTGCTTCAACCTTGATGACTTCAGCGCCAAAATCAGCGAGCCTGGATCCAGCAAAAGGACCCGCCAAAAGTTGTCCCAATTCGATAACCCGGACCCCCTCCATCGGCCCTTTCAGACGGGTGTCACGCTTGTCTGCTGAAACAGTCATTTGAAAGAATCCTTATAAATAACAATGTTTGTTCTGATCAGTTTATGGCCACTGAAAATATTCAGAAAATATAGAACAGGAATCAGTTTTGGTATACAGAAACATGCAAAATTATTGATTTACAGGCGATATTAAGCTGAATTCGCATGTATGAGTATACAATGCTCATGGGTACTCATGTCATCATCTTGCGCCCCTTATTATTTGAACACTGGCAAAGGCCTATTCGTCCGGTCGGCAGTCCACCTTCATATATGGGTCATTATATGAACCAATGGTTCAGTTAAAGACTTGCTATTTCACGGAGGACAAAGTCAAATAAGGCATCATAATTTGCGGGAGGGGCCTTCAGCCCGGCTTTTCACCTGCATCTGATACGGGCAAGGCAACCAGGGTGAATTGATTTGAGTACGGTCGACAGGGCTTTGGTATTGCTTGACCTTTTTTCCGAGGCTATGCCGGAATCGGGACTTAGCGAACTGGCACGTCTGGCGGGATACGACAAGGCAACAACCCGTCGCTTCCTCATTTCGCTGGGCAATCATGGTTATGTCGAACAGGATCCAGAAACAAAAAAATATAGGCTTGGCGCGGCGTTGCTTCGTCTCGCCCATGTGCGTGAAACAACATTTCCAGTGACAGATCTGGTGTTGCCCTTGCTGAACGGATTGCGGGATGAAACCGGCGAAACAACCCATTTTTCATTGGCGGCCGGAAACAGCATGGCCACGATGATGATCGCGGAAAGTCCACGCGCCAATCGCGTCAGTCTTGAAACGGGCGAACGCCTGCCGCTGCATTGCACAGCTTCCGGCATCGCCTGGCTGGCCTTCGCCCCGGAGAAAACTGTCCAGCGCTTGTTGGCAAAGCCCCTGAAGGCCCAAACGAAGCACAGCGAAATAGACCCCACTCGCTTGCGGGAACTGATCGGTGCGGCCCGTGAATGTGGTATCGCCGTTGCTGACCAAAGTTATGAAGATGAGGTCCACGGCATTGCCGCGCCCGTTTTTGATCACAATGCCCAGGCCAGCGGGGCCATTGCAGTGGCCACGCCAGTTTCCCGTATTACCCCCGAGACATCTCGTCAGATAAAGGCCGCGGTTTACAAGGCTGCACTCGACATTACCAAGGCTTTGGGTGGTCTACCTGACCGGGGTTTTTATGAATGTCAAAAGGTTGATTTGCAATGACCGCCCCGGCAAAAGCCCTGATCCTTGATTTTGGCGGTGTTATTACCCGCACTATGTTCGAAACCCATGCCGCCACGGAATTAGCTCTGGGGTTGCCTGCCGGGTCTCTGACCTGGCAAGGACCGTTTGCCCCTGAAGCGGACCCCTTGTGGCAATCCATGCAAGCCGAACAGATAACCGAACGTGAATATTGGCAAATTCGATCCGGCGAGGTGGGCAAACTGGTGGGCAAAAACTGGCCGGCCATGTCGGATTTTGTTCAAGCCGCACGCGGCGACGCGTCGGAAGAAATCATCCGACCTGAGGCTCTCGCGACGATCAGCGCCGTTAAAACTGCGGGCTACAAACTGGCAATCCTGTCGAACGAGCTGGATCTTTTTTACGGCCAGTCTTTTCGCCAGAAGCTTTCATTTCTGACTGATTTTGATTTGATCGTTGATGCAACCTACACACAAGTTTTGAAACCAGCTCCTGAAGCCTATCTCGATTGCCTGCAGCAGTTGGACCTGAACCCTGAGCAATGCGTATTCGTCGATGACCAGATGCGTAATGTTGTCGGCGCACGGTCTGTCGGCCTGAAAACTGTTGCGTTCGATGTCAGAAACCCAAAACAATCATATGCCGAAGCCCTCAATCTGATGGGCCTGACCAACAAGGAGACTTCACATGCGTGATACCAATTTTCTGATCGAAAACAATGCCCGTCATATGTGGCACCCCATGGCGCACCCGGCCGAAATGCAAGCCGTACCGCCCAAGGTTATCACCGCTGGTGAAGGCGTTCATGTCACAGATGTGGAAGGCCAAAAAACCCTGGATGCCGTTGGCGGCTTGTGGAACGTCAATCTGGGCTATTCCTGTCAACCGGTTAAAGACGCCATCCGGGATCAACTGGCAGAGTTGCCTTATTATTCAGCCTTCCGGGGCACATCAACCGGTCCCGCAATCGAGCTGTCATATGAATTACGACAGTGGTTTGAAGAAGACGGATTAACCCGTTCCTTCTTTACATCCGGGGGATCAGATTCAGTGGAAACCGCCCTGCGTCTGGCCCGCCAGTACCACAAAATCAGGGGCGACCGTGACCGCACCAAATTCCTCAGCCTGAAAAAAGGCTATCACGGCACGCACTTTGGTGGGGCCTCGGTCAACGGCAACGCCAACTTCCGGCGAAATTATGAACCTATGTTGGCGGGTTGTTTTCAAATTGCCTGTCCGCATATCTATCGCAATCCCTTCGGCGAAACCGATCCGGCAAAACTGGCCTTGCTTTGTGCCGCCGCCCTTGAGGATGAAATTGCTTTTCAGGGGCCTGACACCATTGCAGCCTTTATAATGGAGCCCGTCCTGGGGGCCGGCGGCGTGATACCGCCGCATGAAAGTTTTATGCCGCTGGTACGCGATATCTGCGACCGCAACGGTATTCTTTTGATCGCCGATGAGGTCATCACTGCCTTTGGCCGTACCGGAGCCTGGACCGGTTCGCGCCTGTGGAATGTTCGACCAGACCTGATGTGCACGGCCAAAGCCATTACAAATGGCTATTATCCTTTTGGGGCCGTGATGATTTCAGAGAAAGTTGTTGAGACCTTCGAAAATAATGACGATGCCTTTGGTAATATTGGCCACGGCTATACCTATTCCGCTCACCCGGTTGGGGCCGCCGCCGCCCTGGCAGCCCTGGCTGAAACAAAACGCCTGAATGTGGCTGACAATGCGGCGGTACGGGGAGACGAGCTGTTGGCTGGCTGCAAGGACCTGATGTCTCGACACGAAGGCGTGGGTGATGTCCGTGGCAAAGGTTTGATGGTCTGCCTTGAATTAGTCGCGGACCGCGCCAACAAAACTGCTGTCGCAAAATCTGTCATGGCTGACGTCTTTGAAAAAACCTATGAGGCCGGTGTCATGGTGCGGGTTTCCGGCAACAATGTGATCCTGTCCCCGCCGCTGATCCTGACTGCCGAAAATGTATCAACAATTGTCACAGCCCTGGATCACGGATTATCTGCCGCCGATTAAATCCGTCTTAGGCCAGCACTGCCGTAGCCTGCATGGCAAGCTGGCCCTTGGCATTGGCGGCCCAAAGGTCAACCTGGCCATCGCCAAGCTTGCCTGCGACGGTGACCGGCCCGGTATCAAACAAGGGGCTAACGGCCCGGAAACTGAAGTCGCTGATCTCAGCGTCTGGCATTTGTTTGCGGACAAAATCCAGCAGTAAAGTCGTGGTCAGTGGGCCATGCACAACGAGGCCTTCATAATTTTCGACTTCGCGACAATAACGTCGGTCATAGTGGATGCGGTGGCTGTTGAAGGTCAGGGCTGAGTAGCGAAAAAGGGTCACCGGGTCGGCCACAATATCTTGCGTCCAGTCAGCATCAACCGGTGCCATGGGCGGTTCTGGCGGCACAGTACCGGGGTCCGCTTCGGCGCGATAAACAATGTCGTGTTCTTCCGCTACACGAAGTTCATCACCCACATAAAATTCGTGCCGCACGACGACAAAACACAAGGTCCCGGTGCGTCCTTCCTTTACCTTCACGCCTTTGATCCGCGAATCCCTGCGGGCATGATCACCAATGGCCAGGGGCTTACCGGATTCCAGCCGCCCCCCCGCCCACATGCGCCGGGGCAGCGCCACCGGTGGATAAAAATCGCCAGTCAACGGGTGCCCATCCGGCCCCAGGTCAGAAGCAGGAGCTGCCGTGGAAAAATATATCCAGTGCCAGAAAGGCGGCAGGGCAGCGCCTGTCCTCAGGTCCATATCTTTGATATCCAGGGTGGCCGCAAGCTTTTCCGCCTGCGAGGCACTGACCACATCTTCAATAGTTTCACCATTGCCAATCCAGCGCGCCAGATAGTCTTCGTCAAGACTTTGTTCAACCATACTGTCTCTCCCTGTTTTTCTGCTTGCCACATAACGTGAAAATGCACGACCGATCAAGTTGCCTTGGGTTCTTCGCCATCCGTGCTATATCAACAGACATGACCGACGCTATCGAAACGCTGGATATCCCCATCCTTTATTCCTTCAGGCGCTGCCCCTATGCCATGCGGGCACGTCTGTCGCTGGCCATAAGCGGCCAAAGCCACGCTTTGCGTGAAGTGATCCTGCGCGACAAACCGGCGGCTATGATAACAGCCTCCCCTAAAGCCACCGTACCGGTCCTGGTGTTGCCTGATGGAACCGTGCTTGAGCAAAGCCTGGAGATCATGGACTGGGCCCTGGGCCTGAACGACCCCGAGAACTGGCTTGTCCCAGAAGCGGGTACGATTGAGAATGTCCGGGCACTGATTGCCGAAAGCGATGGCCCTTTCAAGGAGAATCTGGATCGCTACAAATACGCCAACCGATATGAAGGTGCGGACCCAATCGTTCACCGGACCGAAGGTATGAAATTCCTGCAAAAACTTGATGTCATGCTGGATAATCAGCCCTTTCTGGCAGGCCAGCGTGCGTGCCTGGCTGACTTCGCCATATTCCCCTTCATCCGCCAATTCGCCAACACAGATCGTAACTGGTTCGATGCCCAGGACTTGAAACCATTGCAATCCTGGTTGAACAAACACCTGGCTTCAGACCTGTTTACTGGTGTGATGAACAAATGGCCGCAATGGAAACCAGGTGACGCAGAAACCCATCTGCCATAACCGCTACCGCTTCAGGTTTTCAATCAAAACGGCCATGCCCTGCCCCGCGCCCAGGCACATGCTGATGACACCATAGCGACCAGCTGTTTCTTCCAGGTGATGCATGGCTGTAATGGTCATGCGGACCCCGGTCGCACCTGGCGGGTGGCCAATGGATATACCGCCGCCGTACAAATTGGTGATTTCACGCGAAATGCCCAGTTGCTTTTCAGCATGCAAGTTAACCGCAGCGAAGGCCTCATTGATCTCATAATAGTCAATGTCCGACACCTTCAGGGACTGCCGGTCCAGCAACTTCTGAATGGCGGGAACGGGGCCCACACCCATGATCCGGGGCGGCACGCCAACAACGGCCCAGTCAACCAGTTTGAAACCGGGATCAACACCTCGGCCTTCAACCGCAGTCCGGTCGCCAACAACGACAAAGGCCGCACCGTCTGTGACACCACTTGAATTACCGGGCGTAACCTTGCCACCTTCCCTGAATACCGGATTGAGTTTTTGCAGTTTTTCCATCGTGATCGCGGGGCGGGGAAATTCGTCATGTTCCATCAGACGGATATTTTTGCCGTCCCGAACTTCAATGGGTTTGATCTGGCGGGCAAGGAAGCCACTGTCGATGGCGGCGCCGGCGCGCTGCTGGCTCATCAAGGCCCATTCATCCATCTCGTCGCGCTGATACTGAAAATCTTCTGCCAGATTTTCGGCGGTTTCACCCATCAATTCCAGATTAAAGGGGTCACGATAGGCATAATCCAAAGTGTCGATCATGGTTTGCGGACCGCGCTTGGCACCCCAACGAAGGTCATTGGAAACATAAGGTGCGCGGGAGAAGTTTTCAAAGCCACCGGCCAATGCCATCTGGCTATGTCCGGAAATAATCTGCTCGGCCGCAGAGACAATGGCTTGCGTCCCGGACCCACAGGCGCGTGAAACATTCAGGGCCTGGCTTTCCTCCGCCATGCCAATGTTCAGGGCAATCACCCGACCGGAAAAATACCCCGCCTGGTCCACAGGCAAGACATTGCCACAAACAAGATGGTCAATTTCACTGGCCTTGAGACCGGCATCTTCCAGACAGGCGCTCGCCGCGTGTTCGCCCAGCTTGTTACCTTCAATGTCTTTCAGGGATTTACCATAGTCGCCAAAGGGCGTGCGTTTGCCGCCTGCCAGAACAATTTCATTATTCATGACCAAAATCCTTTAGTGGACTTGCTTGTCCTGGCCTTCCCAATAGGGTGCCCGCAATTCACGCTTGAGAATTTTACCAGCCCCCGACAAAGGCAGCGGTTCATCCCGGAACAGAATACTGCGTGGACATTTGAAGCCGGCGATCAGGGTGTGACAGAAAGCCATCAGCTCTTCTTCTGACACGCTTTGTCCTTCGTGCAGGCGAACGATGGCATGCACACTCTCGCCCCACTTGTCGTCCGGTACACCCACCACAGCACATTCGATAACCGCTGGATGTTGATAGAGGGCATTTTCGACTTCTGCGGAATAGACGTTTTCACCGCCGGAAATAATCATATCCTTGGTGCGATCAACGATAAAGATATAGCCGTTTTCGTCGATATAGGCACCGTCACCGGTATGCATCCAGCCATCCTGCACCGCCGCTGCTGTTTGTTCCGGCAATTTCCAGTATCCCAGCATTACGATAGGGCCGCGCACGCAAAGTTCGCCTATTGTTCCGTTGGCAACAGGATTGTCGTTTTCATCGACGACCTTGACTTCGGAATTCAAAACCACGGGACCACAGGATTTGAACAGCTCGTTTTTCAGTCCCTCTCCCCGGTGCGCCTCGGCACCATTCATGGAAATCAGGGGTGATGTTTCGGTTTGCCCATAGGCATGCACAAATTCACAACCAGGAATCAAGTCGACCGTCTTCCTGATCACATCGGCGGGCATGGGCGAGGCGCCATAGGACAGGGTCTTGAGGTTGCTCAGATCGTAGTTCTCAGCCCCTTCGGAATTCACCATCATGTTGATCATGGTTGGCACCATCAACAAATCGGTAATTTTTTCATCCTGCAAGGCGGTCAACACGGCGGTCGGTTCGAACGCCGGGACAAATACATGCGTGCCCGCCACCATGGTCACGCCTGTCACCGCGACCGATCCCGCGATATGGAACATGGGCGGCACATAAAGCCAGCTCATGCCCGTCCGGAAATTCAGGGCCGGAATACAGTTCATGGTATTGGACATCAGATTGGCGTGGCTCAGCATGACGCCTTTTGATTTACCGGTGGTACCACCCGTATAAAGAATACCGGCCATGTCATCATAACCGGCCCCGGCATCTTCCACAGGGTCGCCAGTTGCCAGAATTTCTTCGTAATTCAGCATGCCCTCAGGGGTCGCGCCATCACCGACATAAATAAAATGTTTGACCGTTTCCAGTTGCGGTTTCAGGTCTGCCATCATACCGATAAAAGGTTCGTCAATGAAAAGCGCCTTCGATTCGGAATCGTTTAACCAGTAGGCCATTTCCGGCGCGGCCAGGCGCCCATTAATCGGCACAAAGGCTGCCGCGGCCCAAGGCAGTGCAACATAGGCTTCAAAATAGCGGTCACTGTTCAGGGCCAGAATACCGGCCCGCTCACCATCGCAAATTCCCAGTTCACGTAAAGCCCCGGCCAGTTTGGCGACGCGGTCCTTGCATTCCAGCCAGGTTCGACGACGATCACCGCATATTGTTGCCAGTCCACCACCTTTGATCTGGCAGGCCCGTTTAATGGCTTGGGTTAAATGCATGTTTCTTCTAACTCCCGGTTATTCGTGCGCGCGCGGCTGTGTCAGCAACCGCACCCAAATATCCCCCATCCAACAGTGTTTCCGCTGCTGCCATATAGTCTGTTTCACCACTTTCCAATGCCGCAACCAGCGCGTCAATCTCTGGTGACGTATTTTGTCGCAATCTCTGCTTGGCCAATTGCCCCAGGGCTTCGGCAAGGTTACGTCTAAGGCGTGGTTTACGGTCAACCAGACCGGTGCCCAGGCGTTGTTTTTCATCCGCAATGGTGATTTCACCTACCAACTCAGGCAGGCCTTCAGAGGTAGTCGCGACGGTCCCCAGCACCGGGATATCCTGTGATCCCTGGCGCTTTAGCTTCAGCATGGCTTTCAGGGAGCGTTTGGTTTGATCGGCCAGGGGCTGGTCGCATTTGTTCACAACCAGAATATCGGCGATTTCAAGGATACCGGCCTTGATGGCCTGAATATCATCGCCCAGACCAGGTGCGCTCACCACAATTTTAACCGCAGCTATATCGGCCACTTCGACTTCCGACTGCCCGGCCCCAACCGTTTCGATCAAGATAATATCCCAGCCTGCTGCATCCATCAGATCAATGACCCGACCTGCTGTGCGGGACAATCCACCCAGATGCCCGCGGGAGGCAAAGGAGCGCACAAATACGCCCGTATCATGGGAATGTTCGGCCATGCGAATGCGATCACCAAGGATGGCACCACCGCTCAAAGGGCTGGATGGATCAACGGCGATAACGGCAACGGTCTTGTCTTGAGCGCGGTATTCACCGATCAGTGCATTGACCAAAGTTGATTTACCGGCTCCCGGTGGCCCGGTGATACCGATGGTGATGGCCTTGCCCGTTGACTTTTGCACGGCAGCCAACAGGGAGGCTGCATGCGCGGTTTCGTTTTCGACTTCCGTGATGGCCCGAGACAAGGCGGCCGGATTGCCTGCGTACAGTCGCTCAATCAGCCGCCGTCCGGCCTCGCTCAGCTCTGATTTTGTCATGCAACAACTTTCCATTTTGTCATGCAACAACAAGAGGTTGGCCAAAGCCCAACTCTGCTCTCAAGACGGCAATGGTTTCGCTTTGAGTTGCCCCGGCACGGGACGCATTGACGACACCTTCAAAAGTGTTGCGCTTGTTGTCGTTGGCGATATCACCCAAATCATCAAGCGCCCTGTCGACGGCGTCCTGATCGCGATTGCGTTTATATTTTGCGAGGTTTTCAATGAAAGCTTCGATATCTTCCGGGGCCGGACGATCCAGAGGTTTCACCGGCAATTCAACTTCACTATCAACCTGATAAGCATTTACCCCGACAATGGTTTCATCGCCATGGGTAATGCGATCCTGGAAGGCCATGGCTGACGCGCCGATCTTGCCTTGTACCCAGCCGCTTTCAACAGCCTTGTACATGCCACCAAGATCATCAATTTTTTCCATCAGTGCCACGATTTCTTCTTCCATCTGGTCCGTCAGGCGTTCGATGTAATAACTACCGCCCAGCGGATCAATGACGTCGGTCAAATGGGCTTCTTCGCGCAAGATATTCTGTGTCGCAATAGCAATGCGGGCGGCGTCTTCTGTTGGCGTACTCAGCACTTCGTCAAAGCTGTCTGTGTGCAGGGATTGAAGGCCACCAAAGATACCGGCAATGGCCTGAGCCGTGACCCGGGCAATATTATTCAGCGGTTGCTGGCGGGTCAGATCAACGCCAGACGTCTGACCATGAAATTTGAAACGCTGGGCCTTTTCACTTGAGATGCCAAAGCGATCCCGTACGATCCGGGCCCAGATACGCCGACCGGCGCGGAACTTGGCGACTTCTTCAAAAAAGCTGACGGAAATATCAAAGAAAAATGTAAAGCGGGTCAGCACATCTTCCAGATCCATACCACGCGACAGGCAATCTTCGGTATTCTGGATCGCCGTCGACAAGGTGAAAGCCATGGCTTCTGCCGGGGTGGCACCGGCCTGTTGCATGTGCTGACCGACAACCGACATGGGGTTCCAGTTCGGCACCTTTTCGCGGGCGAACTCAATGTGATCCAGCAACACCCGGCGCGAGCCCGGCAGGGCCAGGCGGTAGAACATATGGTTGGCAACGAAGTGCGATATATAATCGCTCTGGTTGGCCGTGCCCGAGATCTTGGTCCAGGGGATCTGGCGACGCTCGGCCACGGTCAGGACCTGGGCCAGCATGGTGAAGGGCAAGGGGTCGTTCAGGGCTGTGGAAATTTCGTCAATAGGAATGCCGTCGAGACAAGTTTCCATATCGTCGACGGTATTGATGATCGTGCCACAGGTGCCCAAAATCAACGGATCGCACTGGTCGGCATCCAGACCACGGTAGATCGAATTGCAGGGAATCATGCTGATGGCACTGGTGCCGGCCTTCAACATCCGGTGCAGGCGTTCGTTATATTGTTTCGGAATACCAAGCCCGATTAATTGGCGTTGAGACCAGGTGCGGCCCCGGTGCATGGTCGGGTAAATGCCGCGCGTAAAAGGCGCCGTACCTGGATATCCAAGCTTGTCTTCATATTGATTTCCGTCCCAGTCAGCTGGCGTGTACATGGGCTGAACCTCAATGCCAGAGCGGTTTCGAACGGTTTTACCGTCCGGCAGTTGTTTGTCATAGGCCGCTTGCCAGTCATCGAATCCTGGCAGCGCAAGCTGTTCATTCCGGGGCATGATCTATTCCTTTCTAAAGCTGTCGGGCGGCGTCGTTCTGGGCTTCACCGGCCAGCGACTGAACGGTACCAACGATGTCGGCCATATCAGCACCTGGGTGAAAGACCCGCGCCACGCCGGCATCGAGTAAATCCTGTTCTTCATTATCCGGCACAATGCCACCAACGATAACCTTGACATAATCCAGTCCGGCCTTGTGCAGTTCCTTCATCAGCTTGGGCACCAGCAGATGGTCGGTCGCCAGCGAGCTGACGCCGATCACATCGACATCTTCTTCCAGGGCCAGTTTGGCAACAGTGGGAATTTCCTGCCAGGGCGCGGTGTAAACAACTTCCAGCCCTGCATCGCGCAAGGCAGCGGCGACAATGCGGCTGCCCCGGTCGTGGCCGTCGAGGCCGATTTTGGTGACGAGGACTTTTGCCGGCCGCACCAGATTTGTTACTTCACTCATACCCGAGATCCTTTTTCCTGCAGGGGGTTTTTCAATAATTCAATCATTTTCATGGCCACTTCACCTGGTGGCATGCCACCGGACCGGTACCAGTTTTTGGCGGAATTCAGCGCCCCGAGAAGTGTCAGGCGCAGCATTGTGCGGTCAACTGTGGGGGCCAGCGGCAGGTCATCTACCAGATTGCGAAAGAGGCTTTCATAACCATCCCGGCAGGCGATCAACTGCTCCTCGCCAGAGGGCACATCTTCCGGCATGACCTTCAAAATCACCTGCGCATAATCGCTTTCATCCAACAACATTTCTGTGTGAGCGCGGCAGGCGGCTTCCAGTTTTTCCCAAGGATTTTCAGTGTCCTGGCAAGCTTCTTCAACGCGGTCAGCGATCAAGCGGACGCCTTCTTCATAGACCGAAACCAGCAAGTCATCTTTCGACGGAAAGTGATAATAGACCGAGCCTGCCAGCATACCGGCAGATTTGGCGATTTCCCGCATGGTCACCGCATGAAAACCACGTGCCCGGAACAGGGCTGCCGCCGCATCCAGCAAGGGCTGACGACGATTATCCTGGCGCGGTCCGCGAGGCGAGCGGCTGGCGGTTAGTGAGGCGGTATCGGCGGTCATAATTGATCCTAAAACAAACGCTTGTTTGGTATAGGAGGAAAACAGGTCGTTGGTCAAGTAGTCTCAAGCCTCAGATCAGGTTTTAGACACCAACTGACTGGATGAAATGACCCGCTAAAACGCCCTGAAAAGAGCAAGCATTTTGTGGACAATAACGGGCAACCGCAGAGCATTCAGGGGACAAAGGCCGGACATTTGCGCCCCCGATTACCCATAAAATGCCAGCCCCTTTTCAGGGGGCCGGATCTCACCCTAATTTCTGAGTTTTGTCGCAGCGGCGATAAAGGCGTCGACCATGGAGTCGTCGGTGCTAAATCCGGTGACCAATCGAATGACGATGTTGTCGCCGTCCGTGGTCCAGCGATAAAAAAGATGGCCGTCGGCTTCCATGGCTTCGATGACGCTGGCGGGCAGGCCGATGAAAATTTCGTTGGCCTGGACCGGCGCAAATAATTTACCGCCGGGCAGCTTTTCCAGGGCCGTCGCCAGGCGCGTGGCAAGGCCATTTGAATAGCGCGCATTTTTGAGCCAAAGGTCATCCGTCAAATAGGCTTCCAACTGGGCTGAGAGAAATCTCATTTTGGAAAACAGATGTCCGCCGCGCTTGCGACGATAAAGAAAATTCTCTGCCAGTTCCTCTTTAAAGAAGATCACGGCCTCGGCGGCCATGGCACCGTTCTTGGTTGCGCCAAAAGACAGCACATCGACCCCGGCCTTCCAGGTCATCTCGGCTGGCGTACAACCGAGATTGATCAGGGCGTTGGCAAATCGGGCACCGTCCATGTGATAACCAAGGTTAAATTTTTTGGCCACGTCGCCGATGGCGGTAAGTTCCTCGACAGAATAAACCGTGCCAAGTTCGGCGGCCTGGGTTACGGATACTGCGGCAGGCTGCACGGCATGTTGAAAACCGATATGGGCGCTTGAAAGATTTGCATCCAACTCAGCAGCAGTGAACTTTCCGTCCGCATCGCCGAGCAACACTAACTTGGCCCCGCCGGTATAAAATTCAGGCGCGCCGCATTCGTCGACTTCGATATGAGCTTCACGGTGGCAATAGACCGAACCATGCGACGGCGTCAGGGCTGCCAGCGAAAGTGAATTGGCCGCCGTGCCGGTAGCCACAGGAAACATCCAGACGTCAGTTTCAAAAATTTCTGCCAGACGCGCCTGCACCCGTGCGGTGGTTTCATCATCACCATAAGATGTCACCGTGCCGGCATTGGCCGCCATGATGGCTTCCATGATCTGGGGTGCGACGCCAGTGACGTTATCGCTTCTGAAATCGGTTGGGGCTGCCTGGGTATTCGCGTTCGTGCTTGGCATGAAATATTCGCTCGTCTGTTATCGGGGGAAATTCTGATCCCGGATTATTAACATCATTTGATCACGACCGGGAGTGCAGAAAATGATTTCTCACCGTCTGCCTCTCGGCACATCAACCAGGCCGATAGGTCAACTGCCCCGACACCATCCACCGCCAGGATTAACCAGACCAATCCCGGTTCCGCCGCATCGGCGAGATCTTTGCCCGATGGCTTTGGACTGCCGTTCGGGTGAGAATGATAAATACCGATGATCTGATCCGGGCCCGACACCAGTTCTTCTTCCAGACGCAAGCGAATTCGAAAATCCACTTCAAAGCCGCTGAGTTTATCTGCCGCCAGGTTTTCGCTTTTGTGGATCGCCGTGATTTGAACTGCCGCTTCCGTATGATGCCCAACCAGCAAGCCGCAACATTCCGCCGGTGACGCCGCCAGTGCCAGGCGTGAAAGCTCGGCCCGATCTGTGGCTGCGAGATTTATGACCTCGGGTTTCATGGTACAAACAGGGTATCTTACTCAGCCTGCAATTTTATCGAGCCGAGGCGGTCGCCAGTGGCCAGGTTAAAGATGTGCACGGCTTGATCGCCAGAAACCAGACGCAGGCGCAGGATCAGGCGGCGGCGGTCGGTGGTCATCTCTTCGATTACGGCACCGGCAGGTATTTTGGCTGTGACGTCACCAAAGGCCTTCAAAGGCCGAAGCTTCCATTTTGAATGCGGGCGCTGTGCAGCCACGGGTTGGGTGGCCGTCGGAGCCACGGTCTGAGCCACAGTTTGCGGCGATTCAGTTTTGCCCCCTGCCGCCAGGCGACTGATTATGGTATAGGCAATCACGCTGACGCCGAGAATAATCAGCACACCCATAAAGATAACCAGAAATTTCAGGCCGCGATGTTGATTTTCCATAATGTTGAACTGGTCCTGTCGAGCCCGATTAGTGGTCTGAATTAGATAATGCCAAAAGAATCAAATGACTGAGCCTACAAGCATATCGCTGTCCTTGCCCGCTGTCGACGCGGAACGGGAAGGCACGCGCCTGGATAAATATATCGCCAGTACCCTGCCAGAAATTTCACGCATGCGCATCAAGGGCCTGATCCAGGAGGGCCAGGTGCGGGCCGACGACAAGGTCATCACCAACATCTCGTGGAAGGTCAAGACGGGCCAGGTCTTTGATCTCATCGTCCCGCAAGCCATTGAGCCGATACCCCAGGGCCAGGACATCCCCCTGAACGTGGTTTATGAAGATGACTATTTGATCGTCATCGACAAACCGGCGGGCATGGTTGTGCATCCCGCGGTCGGCAACGACGACGGCACGTTGGTAAACGCCCTGATCCATCATTGTGGCGACAGCCTGTCGGGGATCAACGGCGTCAAGCGACCCGGCATTGTGCATCGCATAGATAAAGACACCAGCGGCTTGATGGTCGTGGCGAAAACGGATCTCGCCCATGCTGGCCTTGCCGAACAGTTTGCCGATCATTCGCTGGAACGGGCGTACCTCGCCATCGTGCGCGGTCGCCCCTATCCAGCCGAGGGCACGATCGATGAAGCCGTTGGCCGCAGCCCGCGCAACCGCCAGAAGATGGCCGTTGTTGGCACCGGCGGCAAACACGCGGTGACGCATTTCAAACTTATTCAGCGCTTGGGCGATGCTGCGACGCTTGTGGAGTGTCGCCTGGAAACCGGACGCACCCATCAGATTCGTGTGCACATGACCCACATCCACCATCCTCTGATCGGTGATCCGGTTTATGGCCGCACGGCGAAGACCAAAAACCTCGACCCGCAGGTGCGAGAAGCCATCAAATTGTTTACTCGCCAGGCGCTTCACGCATATGTGATTGGCTTCAAGCATCCGGTGACAGATGAGCAAATTCGCTTTGAAAGCCCGATACCTGAGGATATGGCGGCCTTGATCAGAGCGCTGGAAACCGCCTGAAACCCCTGCAAACAAAGGGTTCCCCGGTAATTTATTCGCCAGACCATCTTGAAATCCGCCCCTTTCGTTCCTTTATATAGTGTAAGGGGCAGCAAGCCCTGCACAGGAAAGCTTCGGCAAAAGCTGATATAGAAAAAGCCGAACGCACATAGAGGGAAACAAGGAAACCAGATGGCACGCAACATTGTTCCAGCAATCACACCGGAAACCAGCCTGACCAGGTATCTGCAACAGATCCGCGGATATCCGATGCTGACCAAGGACGATGAATATATGCTGTCCAAACGCTGGCTTGAACACGAAGACGTGGACGCCGCCGGGCAAATGGTCACCAGTCATTTGCGCCTTGTGGCCAAAATCGCCATGGGCTATCGCGGTTATGGTCTGCCCGTCGCCGAACTGATTTCCGAAGGCAACGTGGGCATGATGCAAGCGGTCAAACGCTTTGATCCGGAAAAAGGTTTCCGCCTCGCGACCTATGCCATGTGGTGGATCCGGGCCTCGATTCAGGAATATATCCTGCACTCATGGTCGTTGGTCAAAATGGGCACCACCGCCGCCCAGAAAAAACTGTTTTTTAATCTGCGTAAAATCAAGGGCCAGCTTAAAGCCATTGATGATGGCGACCTGCACCCGGACACCGTGACCACCATCGCCACCAAACTGGGCGTGCCTGAAAAAGACGTTGTCTCCATGAACCGGCGCATGGCAGCACCCGATGGTTCATTGAACGCACCCTTGCGGATCGATGGTGACGGCGAATGGATGGACTGGTTGGTCGACGACACACCCGATCAGGAATATATGCTGGGCGAGAGCCAGGAACTGGACCAGCGCCGTCTCTGGATGGCCGACGCCATGTCGGGCCTGAACGAACGCGAACAGCACATCTTAACCGAACGGCGCCTGTCGGAAGAGCCACAAACCCTGGAAGATCTCAGCACGCATTACGGCATCAGCCGCGAACGCGTTCGCCAGATCGAAGTCCGGGCTTTCGAGAAACTGCAAAAAGCCATGCGCAGCTCCGCCATGGCAGAAAAGCTGAGCCATCAGGACGACGGTGCAAGGTTAAACGCGCCAACCTGAACGAACCCGGTTGAACCGGCCGACATCACAATTGTGGGGACATGACCTGATTTGTTTAAATCAGAATCATGTCCCCATTTTTCATTTATATCGAACAAATTCAGATACTTGCAATATAATTTGGTATTGCGTTCCCTTAACTATGCTAGTTCAGTTCTGACAGGACGAGTTTAATGTTTGTGTCGACAATCATTTTGTGTGTGCCGTCGGACATCATCTTTGTGAGGGCATTGTTGATGCTTTCCAGCAAGTGCCCCTTGTTCATTTTTTTGGGGATGCCGAGGTAATTTGGATCCAGTTTATAAGGCGGGGACAAGACAACAAAGGAATCCTTATGCTCTCTTAGCCGCCTATTTTTTGAAATCACTGCCGCCAGGGCAATCTTTCCAGGGCTAAGCAGCACGGCATCAACCCTTCCGAGCAACAACATCTTTAACTGGCTTACCCGGTTCGTGCCCTCGACCGCTACAAAATCACCGTTGGCCCGACTTTTCTCAAAATCATCGCCATAGCTTGCACCTCGCTTGATGGCGATTGTTCGTCCACTGAGTTTGTCAATTCCCTTAAATTCGAAGGCACTTTTCTTTGTCGTAACAAAGACGATCTCATCATGATACATGGGCACTGAATAGTGCCACAATTTCTCTCGCTCTCTGGTTTTTGAGAACCCGATGATTGCACCGGAGCCATGCTCACTTTCCACGTAGGCTCGTTTCCAGGGACTGAGCGCATAGGTGAATTTAATGCCTGTGCGTTTGCCCACCTCTTCAAGAAGGTCGATCATGATGCCGACTGGTTTTTGCTCGTCATTCAGCCAGTTCTTTGGTTTCGCTTTATGATCGCCAACGATGGTCAACTCTTCAGCCAACGCAGGCGCGGCAGAGGTGGCCAAAAATATGGCGAAGAAAATTGAATAAAGTTTCATATTGCGTTCACGTACCTGTTGGTCGATCATATTCTACCAAGATACTGCCCATGATCTTCGTCCGATCTACACCAAATCTGCGGTGGATCGTTGCAAGGACTATATCGACTATTGCTGGTGCCCACAATATTGGCCATTCAACAGTCATTAGTCCCCTTAACGCCATAAAGGGCCGCGGAAAAGGACCCTGGAAAAGGGCCACGGGGAATTCTCACCCTACTCCACCACAGATGATCCCCATTCGTCGTAAAGTTCCTTTTGCCGGGCCTTGATTTTTGTGGATCGAGAGCCGGAAAAAATTTGCTGGACCATGGCGGAAAATTGAGGGGCGGCCCAGGCCACCAGGGCACCGGTACCGGCTGCACCATAGATAATCAGCCAGTTCAGCATTTCCGACATAGCCCTGGTACCGCCTTCCATGGGGCCGCTCCAGACCAGGCCGATAACAGGGACAAGACCGGCGAGGTTGAACATCAGCACAACAGTTGAGCTGGAGGCACCGGGTTTGCGCTCGATGATGAAAGACACAACCGTCGGTGCCATGCCGAAAATAATGATAAAAATACTGCTGAACAGAGCGCCCATCATAACGGCAATGCCTTTTTAAATGAGTTTTGCATTTTACAGCCCTGTTTCGATTGAAAACCAGAGAGAAGCCGCCAGCACCAGTGCGCCCAAGATCGTCGCTGCCTTGTAACCTGATAATTTAAGCTCGTTGGTAATTCGCCGGGATCCTGATTCAAGGTCCTTCAGCTGTTTATTCAATTCAGCATATTCAGCTGCCCCCTGGCGGCACTCGCTTTCGTCCAGACGGCGCATCTTGCGATTACCGACGACTTTGAACATGCCGGAAAGATCGCCGACTGAGGCATGCAGACGAGCCTGTTCCGACAGATTTTTGCGCCTGTTTTTACTGTGATACAGCTCCAGGATGGGTGGCAGGCGGTCTTCCATGCGCTTGGCCAGATTGATCAGGGCACCACAATCAGAAGCTGTTTGCATGGCACCGAACAGGCCAATAATGGTCAAATTGCGCTCGGCTGGATCGCCGCCAGAAACGCTGAGGGCGGGCACAAGTTTGGCTGCATCTTCCGACCGGGCGGCAACAAAGGCGGCCACATGACGGTCGAAAATATCCACCCCTTCGTTGGCCGAAACGATGGCCGCATTGATGCATTGCAAGACGCTGCCAAGATCAAGCGCACCGAATGTGATGATCATGGGACTAAGGCAGGGGGTCGCCTGGTTTAGTTCATACAGGCATCGTTCCAGGCCAAATCCAGGTGCAGCATTTTCCATCCAGCCCGTCAGTTTGGCGTAGTCAATATCACCGCCAGATTTTTCCCGTGACATTTTTTGTGAGGATTCCCAGCCTGCCAGATAATTTGTTTTAAAAAACTCTCCCAGGGTGCCCTGCAGGGCGATATCACCTGTGCCCAATGCCGAGGCAACGGCAGCGCCGAAGCCGTCATTACACAGGGCCAGCCCCCGATAGCGAACCGGTCCAAGTGGGTCCAGGGCACCGCACACGCGGGTCACCAACAAGTCATTGGCGAGGCTGTTGCCGGGTTGGGCCTCGGCAATGGCCTGGGCGACATATTCAGCCTTGTCCTTGTCACCCAGGGATTGCTTGATCCAGCCGACAAGTCCGCTTTTTTTGACAAATTCAGTTGCACCATCGCCCAGGGTGGCAATTTTCAGGGCGGCCATACGGTCGTAGAATATTTCCTCATCACCAATGACCAGAGGACGTCGCGCCCGCACACCTGAGGGTATGTGGCGCAAAGAGCGGGTGTTGCCCCAGGACCAGCCTTTGGTATCTTCGATTGTCCAGCGCTGGCTGATGTCATCGTTCAGCAAACCGCGCAAGAGTTTCTCCGTTGGGCCGGTTAAACGATGGTCCCCCACCAGGGTCACAAAGGACCCCTTCGACATCTTCATTTCCTGGATTTGTCTGTCGCTTTTTCCCGCTGTTGGGTCGTCGCCTTTTAACAACATCGTCAGAGTTACACCCAGGGCATAAAGGTCACTGCTGCCAGTTCCTTCACCCCGACCAATGGGGTGTGCCATACTGCGTTCAACCGTTTCAAAGATCGCAGGTTGTGAATATCCCGGCGGTTCGGTGAAACCTTCACCCAGAACCAGCGCCTGTTGCCCCTTGTCCCGATAATAAAGGTTTTCAGGCCGGATCCGTCGATGGGTCAGGTCCTGATGATCCAGGCTATCCAGGATTTCGATCAAGACGGGTAGAAACCGCTCCGTAACAATGGGTTCTGAAAATCCCCGGTTTTGGGCCGACATATCCATGACACGTCCGCCAATAGGGCGTTCTAGAATAAAATAGCGACGGTGGTCACCATCAATTTCAACGACGCCGCTGTGGAACACCTTAAGGATGCCGTTGATAGCCCGGTCTTCAAGTGCCGTATAAAAATGCAATCGCTGGGGCAAATCCGCGCGGCAAATGTAGGCGACCAAAGCCTGTTGCGGGCTTTCCTTATCGCTGGCAGCAAAAGCCTGGGCATTGGGGGCATGCAAATCTTCCAGCGGGGCTGAAAAATCAATCCGCAGGCGGCCATCAATAACGACAGCGCCGTTTCCCTTGATTTTCCAATCAGATTCAACCAAATCACAATCCCGCATAATGAGAGCGTTTACCGCCTGGACGGAGACGCTGCAGTTTGGATACTCTGCCATCAACACCGGATACAGAGCCACTTGTTATTCCATCGAAACAGGTATCCTTCTGGGTTTTACCGTTATATTGGTAAAATATATGTATAGACAAGCGCTGGTCACCGACGATTGGTGAATGAGAGGGTTGTTTCAGACGCTGGTCGGGGTAGAATTGAGGCCTTGGGGCGACTTCAAATCGCAGGGGGAACATGCGCGTTGTCAGATATCGTAAATGATCTTTATACGCTGTCGCGGAACAGGTGGACGCTTTATCAGCAATATGAAGGCAAAACGCTGAATCGCGCCATTGGTGACGCTGAAAAATTATTGGCCAGCAAGAAGGTTGATGCCGTCGGCATTATTCGGGAAGGACCGGAACGCCGCGGCGGTCCAGCGGTCGAAACCCTGGCATACTGCGATACCAGAATTAAGAATACGCCTGACCTGAACCAGTTCCCTGTCATTCCCCTGTCGCAGCAGGAACATGATGCCCAGCAGGGCAAATATTTCGACGAGCAGGAAGAAAACGCCGACGATGACGGCGGAGACCGCCAGGCCCATCAACCAGCCGCCGTCCCGGCACAACCATCAGGCAGCGCGGCAGCCTTGCCAGTCAAATTGTTTACCGTGGCCTTTATTTCCCTGGGCGTTGGCTGGGGCTTGTGGACTGCGATCAGTCATCTTGGCGGCATGGACATTTTGATAGACCTGGTAGGCCCGCGCAATACAGCGGCCAAGACCATGGGGCTTGGCTTCCTGATTTCGCTTTTCATTCTGATCCCGGCGACGATCAGTGGACGTGACGTTGCAGCGGCCTTTCAGTCCAAGCCAGTAGGTCACCAGCCCCAGGCACCACGCCCGCAAAACCGCAGAACGAGCGCCGCAAACAAGGATGTCGAGGACCTGGAACAAGCCGGTAAGGATGTCCGGAAAGAGGGCGGCAAGAAGAAGAAAAAGAAGAAAAAATCAGAAACGGGTGAAGCTGACACCGGCGAAGATCAGGATGATAGCACGGGCGGCGATAAAGACGATAAAGAAGGCACGGATGCTGCGGATACTGGAATTGCTGGTAAGCTGACAGAAACCCGGGCGCAACTGGTCAAGTTTTTTGAGCGTTGCATGGCCTATGTGATGGCGATCGATCCGGATCTGAAAGGCGGGCGTCTGGATGCGGTGACCAGTTTCGGCTGCCAGTTGTTCTTTGCCGGTGCAGCCGAGGTTTTGATCAAACAACAACGTATGGATGCCGGGCAACTGGGTAAAGTCCTGGTGCCTTGCGCCATGGCCCTGGGTCAGAGCAAGGAACAAGTCGCCAAATTCGCCGACAAATATGAAAGTTATCTGCTGGAACCGGGCTATCTGGATATGTTCCGGGCCGGGCGGGAAGCCATGACCACAGCCCTGCAGGACGAGGTCAAAGCCGCTGAAAAAGCCGCAGCCGACGAAGCCGAAGCCGCCAGTAGTGCGCCCAAAAAAATACGCAGCCCGGCGGACGACGATTTTGACGGTGACTGGGAAAGCGAAGAAGACATCGGCATTTTCCTGGCCCAGGCCCTGGATGCCTGGCGTTCACCCAAGGATCGCAAAGGCAATCTGACAGCGGTTCTGTTTACCGATATTGTTGGCTCGACCAGTATCACCCAGGAACATGGCGACGAAGCCAGCCAGGTCATGGTGAACATTCATAATTCCATTGTCCGGGGTGCCTTGCAGGCCCACGGCGGCTGGGAGGTCAAACACACGGGCGATGGTATTATGGCCGGGTTCTCCAACCCGCCCGCCGCGGTCGATGCCGGTGTGGATATGCAGCGCGGTGTCAAACAGTACAATACCACCAAGCCGGATATCGAGCTGCGTTTGCGCGTTGGTATCTCAGTCGGTGAGCCGATTGCCGAAGATGATGATCTGTTTGGTGCCACGGTGCAGATGGCGGCCCGCCTGTGTGACGGAGCCGGAACAGATGGCGTTATGATCACCAATATGCTGAAAGAGATGTGCCAGGGCCGGGCCCTGGAATTTCAGGATGTTGAACCCAAAATGTTCAAGGGTATCGCCGAGCCGGTCCCTGTTTCGCTTGTTGAATGGCGCCAAAAGAAAAAGAAAAAACCTGCCTGAGGCACCTTTTCTGGTGGCCGTTTTCCTGTCGGCAGAATCGTGCTGACCTGTCGGCCCCCGATCCATCACCCTGTCGGAGAGTTTTTGCATGACCGAAGATATCAATGCCTTCGCACCGGAAGGTCGCATCCGTGTTGAAGCAACATCCAGTGGTCCTCTCGACGGATTAACCTTTGTCGCCAAAGACCTTTTCGATGTTGCAGGCCATGTAACCGGCGGCGGAAACCCGGATTGGGCATCACACAATGCTATCCCTTCCAGACATGCCTGGGCCGTACAGACACTGCTTGATGCCGGAGCCTGTCTGACGGGAAAAACCATTACAGACGAAGTGTCCTTAGGGATTCTTGGGGAAAATGCTTTTTATGGCACACCCCTGAACAGTGCGGCACCGGACCGGGTGCCTGGCGGGTCCTCTTCCGGCACGGCAGCTGCGGTCGCGGGCGGGCTTGCGGACACAGGATTAGGCAGTGACACCGGTGGCTCAATTCGTGTGCCGGCCAGCTTTTGCGGTTTATACGGCATTCGCCCGACACATGGTCGCCTGAACCTGGCCGGTATGATGCCGCAGGCACCCGACAGCGACACAACCGGTTGGTTCGCACGGGATGCAAATACTTTTGAGCGCGTATCTTCTGTTCTGCTGGGTGAGACAATTAATTCAGCACTGCCCACACGCCTTGTCATCGCTGTAGATACCTTTGGCTTCGCGGATCCGCAAACCAGAGAAGCCTTGTATCCGCTTGTCGACAAAATCGCGAAGCTGACCGGCAATGTTGTTGAAGAAGTCATGGCACCGCAAGGCATTTCAGTCTGGGGCCGGACCCAGCGGACCTTGCAAATGGCCCAGGCCTGGCAAACTTTTCAGGGCTGGATTGAAAAAACAAATCCCCGGGTTTCCTTCAATGTTGCCCGTGGATTGCTGATGGGATCGATGGTGCCTGAAGTCGACAAACAATGGGCAATGTTGATGAAACACGAAGCCCGGGCCAGGCTGGAATACCTGCTGCCGCAGGGAAGCGTTTTGGTCATGCCAACAACCCCTTTCCCCGCCCCGCCAAAAAACCTGCCCCTGCCCGAACAAAACCAGGTCAGGGAAAAAATATTGGGCTTGTGCGCCCATGGTGGCCTGGCAGGTTTTCCCCAGGTCAGCATTCCGGGGGCAACTGTCGACGGTGCACCCGTCGGGCTATCCATCCTCGCCGGGGCCGACGAAGATGCCAGCCTGGTTGCCCTGGCCAGTGAATTGGCCAGCGCGCTTGCGAGTGAATAAAGGGTTAGAAAACATGACAGACTTTACGGCAAATATCCCCGAGGTCGTCGAGGAGATCCGGCAACTGTTTGAACAATATGAAACAGCGTTGGAGACGCGGGATATTGATATCCTGGACAATACTTTCTGGCGCAGTCCCCACACTGTCCGCCTCGCCATGAGTGAGCACGGCTATGGATTTGATGAAATTCATGCCCATCGGGTCGCCCGCAAGCCCGGCCCCGGAATCAAGGAAAAACGAATAAGACTTGAAATCCTGACAATCGGCCGTGATTTTTCCACGGTTAATCTGGAATTCAAGGTTCGCGGACAAGACCTGATCGGGCGTCAAAGCCAGACGTGGGTGAGGTTTCCCGAAGAGGGCTGGAAAGTCGTCAGCGCCCACGTCTCAACAACGGATGGCACGAAGGTCTGGTAGAGACTTAATCCTCGCCCAGGCTTAACTCAATCTTCAAACGGGTCGCGCACCAGCAAGGTATCCTGGCGATGAGGGCTTGTTGACAACATGGCCACCGGAGCTTCGATCAGTTCTTCGATTCGACGGATATATTTGACCGCTGTTGCCGGTAAATCACCCCAGCCCTTGGCACCCACAGTACTGTCGGACCAGCCTTCCATTGTCTCATAGACCGGCTCAACACGGGCCTGCAAGGCGGGCTGGGAGGGCAGGTAATCCAGAACCTCGCCGTCCAGCTTATAGGCGACACAGACCTTCAGTTCATCCATGCCATCCAACACATCCAACTTGGTCAGGGCAATGCCGTGCATGCCGTTCAAGCGGGCGGTCTGGCGAACCAGAACGGCGTCAAACCAGCCACAGCGACGGGAGCGTCCGGTCACCGTGCCAAATTCGTGGCCACGTTCGCCCAGGCCCTGGCCCACATCATCAAACAATTCAGTTGGAAAAGGTCCGGTGCCGACGCGGGTCGTATAGGCCTTGACGATACCCAGCACAAATCCGACAGCATCCGGCCCCAGGCCCGAGCCAACGGCGGCCTGTCCGGCTAGGGTATTTGAAGAGGTTACAAAGGGGAATGTGCCATGGTCGTTATCCAGCAAGGCACCCTGGGCACCTTCAAACAAAACCCGTTTGCCACTGCGTTTGGCCTGATCGAGAACCTTCCAGACGACGTCAACATAGGGCAGGATTTTGGGGGCAACGGCCAGCAGGTCTGCATACAGTTTTTCACCGTCAAAGGGTGCCACATCCATGCCTTTGCGCAGGGCATTGTGGTGTACCAGCATATTGTTGATACGGCCCATCAGGTTTTCAGGATCGGCCAGATCGCCGACGCGTAAGGAACGGCGGGCCACCTTGTCTTCATAGGCCGGGCCAATGCCCCGGCGGGTCGTACCGATAACGTCCGTACCCTTGGCTTCTTCGCGAATGACATCCAGTTCCTGGTGCAGCGGCAAAATCAGGGTGGTGTTTTCGGCGATTTTCAGCACGTCCGGATTGATCGTCACGCCCTGATCTGTGATGCGTTTGACTTCATCCAGAAAGGCCCAGGGATCCAGCACCACACCATTCCCGATGATCGACAATTTACCGCCGACAACACCTGATGGCAAAGAACTAAGCTTGTAGGTCACGCTATCAACAACCAGTGTATGTCCGGCGTTATGCCCGCCCTGGAAACGCACAACAACATCGGCCCGGCTACTGAGCCAGTCGACGATCTTGCCTTTGCCTTCGTCGCCCCACTGGGCGCCCACAACTGTTACGTTTGCCATGATGGTCTCTCGGTTTATGAGTTAAAAAATCGGAAGTTCTGAAATCAGTTTGTTTCCCGAACCTGTCCGTTGATAAAGATATGACTGCAGTCCAAACGGCGTGCCTCTGCATTTGCGTCCGTCTCATTCACAAAGCCTTGCAGTGTGGCATGGCCCTGGGCGCGGACGGCATCAGCTTCGGACACTGTCGTGCCGTATGGTAAAAAAACTTTTTGCGGCTTCTTCGCAGCGGGCAAGGCGCGCATCAAACTATCGCCAAACAGGGAAAAACCTGTGGCGGTCTCGCGGGAAGATAAAACGTAACGCCCACCACGGCCCAGTTCGCCCCGCACGCCGCGAGAATAGATCGTAAAGCAAATGCCGCTTTGATATTCAAGCCCGCGAAATTCTGTGGCATCCACGGTCAAGGACAAGCCAGGGGCTGCTGCCTGGATCAAATCTACCGCTTGCGCCAGATTTTGCACTTCGGCTTTTGCCTGGTCTGGCAAATCAAGCGCTTGCAATTTTGCCAAGGCCTTGTCCGCCGGTCCAGCGGCAGACAGCATTTGGCCCAACAGATCACCGATACCTTCGCCAATTCCGGCACCAAATTCGGCAACAGCGGCGGCGTCTTTGCGATCAAGGGCCAGGCGCGCTTGTTCAGCATCGGCCTCAGTCATGCCCAAGCCCGCACACACGGTTGGCACAAGGGTCGGCAAGTTCAGATCAATGGAAATGCCCTTGACGCCAAGGTCGCTTAAGGACCGCCAGGCAAGTGTGACAACTTCGGCATCGGCGGCCAGTTCAGGCGCACCGATCAATTCCACACCGATCTGGGTGAACTGACGTTCGTTGCGCATTTGTGAGGCCCGAACCTTCAGCACCTGGCCACCATAGGACAGGCGCAGAGGGCGCGGCGCATTGGCCAGACGGGTTACGGCAATGCGGGCGATTTGCGGCGTAATATCTGGCCGCACACCCATCATGCGCTGCGTAACCGGATCCATCAGCCGGAACATATCACTGCCAATGGCCTGCCCAGGTCCATCCAGCAGGCTTTCCTCAAATTCCACCAGGGGCGGTTTGATACGGTCATAACCGAACGCAGCAAAAGCCGCCATCAAGCCCTCGATGCTGTCTGATTCCCAGGCAGCATCAGGGTTCAATGTGTCGGCAAGGCCGTTGGGCAGCAGCCCGATATGTGATGTCTCGTTCATAGCGCGCGCACTATACCCACAGCCCTCACCACATCCAACCCAAAAGGCATGATCTGGCTCTAATCATCAGACAAAATTAAGGGCTTTGGCCTGTTTAACGTGTTTCACAGCCATTAATTTCTCGATGACATCGTCTGTTACGGCTTCATCGACCTCAATCAGGGCCAGGGCGTCACCGCCAGCCTTGGAACGACCAAGGTGGAATGTGGCGATATTCACACCGGCATCACCCAGCAAACGCCCCACGTCACCGATCAGGCCTGGCTCGTCTTCATTGTTGAGATACAACATATGAGGGGCCAACTCGGCTTCCACGCCCATGTCATTAATTTGCACAACACGCGGTTTGTGATCGCCGAACAGGGTGCCGGCAACACAACGCTTGCGACGTTCCGTTTCCACGGTCAGGCGAACCAGCGTCGGATAGTCTGACGCCCCTTCAACAGTTGATTCAGTTACCGAAATGCCCCGGTCTTTGGCGATGATCGGCGCATTGACCATGTTGACGGTTTCCATCAGCGGCGACAACAAACCTTCCAGCACAATGGCGGTCAGCGGTTTTGTGTTCAGGGTTGCCGCATGACCGGCATATTCAATGGTCACAGATTTCAGGCCGGTTTCCGTGATTTGACCGGCAAACTGGCCGATCTGTTCGGCCAGCTTCATATAAGGCGCAAGCTTGGGTGCATCTTCTGCCGACACAGACGGCATGTTCAGGGCATTGGTTACAGCACCGGACAGCAGATAATCTGCCATCTGTTCAGCGACTTGTACGGCAACCTTTTCCTGGGCTTCGGTTGTCGAGGCCCCCAGGTGAGGTGTCACGATAACCTGTTCCATACCGAACAAGGCATTTTCCTTTGCCGGCTCAACAGCGAACACATCCAGGGCAGCACCGGCGACATGGCCACTTTCCAATGCTTCTTTCAGGGCAACTTCGTCAATCAGGCCACCGCGGGCACAGTTAACGATACGCACGCCTTTTTTCATCTTGGCCATGGCAGCGGCATCAACGATATTGCGGGTGTTATCTGTCAACGGCGTATGCAGGGTAATGAAATCAACGCGCGGGAACATCTCGTCCAACTCGACCTTTTCCACACCCAGTTCTGCGGCCCGTTCCACAGACAGGAACGGATCAAAAGCCAAAACCTTCATCTTCAAGCCTTGGGCGCGGTCAGCAACGACCGAGCCAATATTACCGCACCCAATCAGACCAAGTGTCTTGCCGGTGACCTCAACGCCCATGAAACGGGATTTTTCCCATTTCCCGGCATGGGTCGAGGCACTGGCCTGTGGCAGATCACGGGCCAGGGCCAGCAGCATGGCGATGGCATGTTCGGCGGTGGTGATGGAATTGCCGAAAGGTGTGTTCATGACCACCGTACCGCTTTGCGTGGCGGCCAGTACATCAACATTATCAACACCGATACCGGCGCGACCAATGACTTTCAGATTCGGGGCTGCCTTCAGCACATCAGCTGTGGCTTTGGTCGAAGAGCGGATGGCCAGGCCATCATAGTTGTTGATGCAGGCGATCAGTTCTTCCGGGCTCATGCCGGTGATTTCATCGACTTCAACGCCGCGATTGCGAAAAACTTCAGCAGCGAGAGGACTCATTTTATCCGAGATAAGGACTTTGGGCATTTTGAATTTCCATCTTGAGTTTTGGATCGCCGGGCCGCCCGCTCCCCCTCCCGACCACCCACGAGTATAATCGCATTGGGTGGTCGGGAGGGGGAGCGGGCGGCCCGGCTAATCAAATCTTGAAAAGCAGGCAGAATTTAACTAGGTAGCTTGATGCGACGCCTTGACTTCTGCAAAGGCCCAGTCGAGCCAGGGCATCAGGGCAGCGGTGTCGGCAGCTTCAACCGTGGCACCGCCCCAAATACGAAATCCGGGAGGAGCCGAGGCGTAACCGGCGATATCGAAGGCAGCACCTTCTTTTTCCAGCAAGCCAGCCATTTCCTTGATCAAGGCCTTCTGTTCCGCCGCATCATGCCCGGCAAACCAGGGATCAACGACGTTCAGACAGATGGAAGTCGAGGAGCGTAAGGCTTCATCTGCCACCATGAATTCGATCCACGGTGTTTTTGCTACCCAGTCAGAAATGGCGGCCAGGTTGGCTTGGCTGCGCGCGATCAGGCCCTCAAGGCCATGACCGGCTGCCCATTTCAGGGCATCCAGGGCGTCTTCAATAACCAGCATGGAGACCGTGTTGATGGTGGCCCCCTTGAAGATGGCTTCATTGAATTTACCACCGGATGTCAGGCGGAAGACCTTGGGGATCGGCCAGGCAGGCACATATGTGTTCAGGCGTTCAACGGCACGGGGGCTGAGGATAATCACGCCGTGGGCGGCTTCACCACCCAGAACTTTTTGCCAGGAAAAAGTCGTGACATCCAGTTTCGGCCAGTCGAGGTCCATGGCGAAGATACCGCTGGTGGCATCACAGATGGTCAGGCCAGCACGATCCGCCGGAATCCAGTCTGCGTTTGGCACGCGCACACCCGATGTGGTGCCGTTCCAGGTGAAGATCACGTCGTTGTTAAAGTCGACGGAGGCCAGATCAGAAATCTGGCCATAGTCGGCTTCGATCAAGCGATGATCGATCTTCAGCTGTTTGACGACATCGATGGTCCATTGGGAACCGAAGTTCTCCCATGCCAGGACATCAACGCCACGCTGGCCGAGCAATGACCACATGGCCATTTCAACCGCACCGGTGTCGGAGCCTGGCACAATGCCAATAAAATAATCGTCAGGTAATTTGAGAATGCTGCGCATACGGTCACAGGCGTCGTTGATCTTCGCCTTGCATTCACCCGCGCGGTGCGAGCGTCCGTGATGTGCATTTTCGAGAGCAGCCGGAGTCCAGCCCGGTCGTTTGGCGCAAGGCCCCGATGAAAAACGAGGATTTGCAGGACGTATTTCTGGTTTCATGTTGTTTCCCTTCCTTCCAGAAGAGCAGCAACCCGTTGGGGGGTTGTAGCCCGCCGCGGACCATAGAGATGTATAGTTTTATGTCAACGCCAGAATTGAACCCATTTCAACTATTTCAATCTTGTTACATTGTGTAACAGCCAGTTGACAGGAAAGGTGGGTCATGGCGTCTTGTTTTCAGGTTAGGGTAAAGGAACTGAATGATGATCCCGTCACAACGCCATTTGTTTGATATCCCGGAAGATGTTGCCTATTTCAATTGCGCTTATATGTCGCCACTGAGCCACGTGGCACTGGCCGCGGGCGACATGGGGCTGAGGCGCAAATACAATCCCTGGAAAATGTTCCCGGCTGATTTTTTCACTGAATCCGAAGCTACACGCGCCGTCTTCGCCAGTATGATCAATGCCAGTGCCGATGACATTGCCATTGTGCCTGCCGCCAGTTATGGCACGGCCATCGCCAGTGCCAACATCCCTCTGGCCAGTGGTCAGAACATTGTTTTGTTGGATGAACAGTTCCCTTCCAATGTCTATCCCTGGTTCGAACAGGCGAAGGCGGCCAGCGCAGAAATCATCACCATTGCGCGCCCCATAGATGATCAATGGACCCCTTTGATTCTGGACGCCATCAACGATAAAACCGGCATCGTCGCCCTGCCCCATTGTCACTGGACGGACGGCGGTCTGATCGACCTCGTGGCCGTCGGCAAACGCTGCCGCGAAGTTGGCGCTGCCCTGGTCATCGACGCCACACAGTCATTGGGCGTTTTGCCCTTTGATGTGCAGGCCATCCAGCCAGATTTCATGGTGGCTGCGACATACAAATGGCTGATGGGTCCCTACACCATGGGATTTTGTTATGTGGCGCCCAAATGGCACGATGGTCGCCCCCTGGAAGAGGGCTGGATCCAGCGCGGCGGGTCAGAAGACTTTTCCGGGCTTGTTGATTATCGCGAAGATTACCAGGCCGGCGCGCGGCGTTATGACATGGGAGAGCGCGCAAACTTTGCCCTGATGCCTGTCGCCAAAGCCGCCCTCGACATGATTATGGATTGGGGTGTGGAAAAAATTCAGGCCACGTTGCGGTCCCGTACCAACACCATCGCCGAGCACGCCAAAGCCCTTGGTCTCGGCTCGATCGATCCTGACTTGCGGGCCGGGCATTTTCTGGGTCTACGTTTCCCAAAAGGTGTGCCCGACGGCCTTGCCGCCAAGATGGCCGACAACAATGTCTTTGTCAGTGTCCGCGGCCCGGCCATGCGCATTACGCCGCATGTGTTTAATACGGATGCTGATGTAGATAAATTGTTTGCCGTTCTGGAACAGGAAATATGAACCTTATATTTGATTCACCAAGCCAGCCCACTCCCCCTCCCAACCACCCAGTGCGATTATCCTGTGGATGGTTGGGAGGGGGAGTGGCCTGGCCGGGCACCAGGAACCTGATAACATGAGCAGTCACGAGTTTGGTGACGGGCCAAACAGTTTGTACGAAGAAACGCGTTTGCCTGAATTCAATATCGTCCGGGCCCGGCGGGAAACACCTGGTGCGGAAAACGTTTTGCATTTCAACAACGCCGGTGCGGCCTTGATGCCCGAGGTTGTCAGCCAAGCCGTCAACCGGCATCTGCAACTGGAATCTGAAATCGGCGGTTACGAAGCCGCTGCCCGGGCGGCCCGACCGCTGGCCCGGGTCTATGATGTTGTGGCAAATCTGATTAACGGTCATCCATCGGAAGTGGCCATTGTGGAAAATGCCACGCGCGCCTGGGACATGGCCTTTTATGGCATGTCCTTTCAGACCGGCGACCGCATCCTGACCTGCCGTACAGAATATGCCTCCAACTATATTGCCTTTTTGCAGGTTGCCCGCAAAACCGGGGCCGTGATTGACGTCGTGCCCTCTGACGATAGCGGCCAGGTTGACGTCAACGCCCTCGCCAACATGATCGATGATCGCGTCAAACTGATCGCCATCACCCATGTGCCGACCAATGGTGGCCTGGTCAATCCGGCGGCTGGCGTCGGTCAAGTTGCCAACGCTGCCCGCATTCCCTTTTTGCTGGATGCCTGCCAGTCCGTCGGCCAGATGCCCATTGATGTGGCAGACATTGGCTGCGATATGCTCTCGGCCACGGGGCGCAAATATTTGCGCGCCCCGCGCGGCACAGGATTTTTATGGGTGCGGGATGGCATGCTGGATAAACTGGAACCGCCGTTCCTTGATCTGCATGCTGCCAGTTGGACCGGCCCCGACACATACGAGTTACAGCCCGATGCCAAACGGTTCGAGAACTGGGAAGGATATGTGGCTGGTCGCGCCGGTCTCTGTGCCGCCGCCGAATATGCCCAAGCTTGGGGCCTGGACAAAAGCTACGCCCGCATCCAGACCCTGGCCGCAGGTTTACGCGACAAGCTGTCATCCCTGCCCGGTGTATCCGTGCACGACATCGGTGTTGAAAAATGCGGCATCGTAACCTTTCAAAAAACAGGTCTGGACGCCGACGACAGCGTAGAGCATTTGCGTGACCAGGGCATCAATATCTCCAGCTCCTCACCTTTTTCCACCCGCCTCGATTTCGAAGACCGGGGCCTGGACACCCTGTTGCGCGCCAGTGTGCATTATTACAACACCGACGCAGAGATTGAGCGCTTTTGTGAGGCGGTAGAGGGTTTGTAAGGGACGCTATTCCGACAAACGCTCCGTCACCCCGCACTTGATGCGGGGTGACGGGAGAGCGAAATCCTGATTGCCTACAACTTAACCAAACGCCAGAGACACGCGCCCCAAACCCTTGATCTCTCCGGTGGCGCTTTCGCCCTTGTCCAGCCAGGCGGTTTTGACCAATGATCCCAACATGATGAATTCGCCAGCCTTTAACGTCTTGCCATAACCGCCCATGGTGTTGGCGACGAAGGCCAGGGCTTCAAGAGGATGGCCGAGCACATCGCGGCCGTGGCCGACGCTGGTCTCAGTGCCGTTCACGACCATGGTGCCTTCGATGGCTTCCAGGTCCAGGTTTTGCCAGTCGTTAACTTCATCACCCAGCACGCAACCGGCATTACAAAAATCATCGGCCACCAGGGTGATGGCAGGCATGTCCAGAATGCCCATATAGCGATCATCCACAACTTCGAAACCAGGCATCAGGGCGGCGATATGGCCTTCCAGATCCTGACGGGTCCAGGGTTCTGCACGGGGCTCAATGTCTTTGCCAAGGCGCACCACAATTTCCAGTTCAATCCCCGGCGAACAATATTGGCTGCGATCCAGGTCGCCGTGGTTGCGGGCCACCAGATTGCGCCGGACCCGCCCCATGCTGGGTGTGGTCATCTTCATATAGGCTTGCATTGTGGTTGAGGTTACGCCCACCTTCCAGCCGCCATATTCCTCGCCCTGTTGGCTGAACCAGTCATGCACGGCCCACTGGATATCGTAGGCGTCGTCAAAACTTTCCGGGTTTGTACCATCGGGCAAGCTGTTGAAGGCTTGTTGTGCTACCCGGTGTTCACCGATAAAGGCAGCGGCTTCTTTTTGTTTTTCAGATGGCATCAGCGATGGCCTTTCCCAGTTCTTCAGTTGTACCGGTGCCACCCAGATCCGGGGTCAACACCTTGCCTTCGGCGATCACGCGCTTGAAGGCATCTTCAATGGCCTGGGCTGCTTCCACATGGCCCAGATGTTCCAGCATCATGGCCCCGGACCAGATTTGGGCGATGGGGTTGGCAATGCCCTGGCCCGCAATGTCGGGGGCGGAGCCATGCACCGGTTCAAACATGGACGGCATATCGCCCGCCGGATTGATGTTGCCACTGGGGGCGATGCCAATGCCGCCAACCACGGCGGGTCCCAGGTCGGAAAGAATATCGCCAAACAGATTGGAGCCGACGACGACATCAAAATAGTCCGGCTTGCCGACAAAGTGAGCACAGAGGATATCGATATGAAACTTGTCAGTGCTGATGCCGGGATATTCTGCTTCGATGGCTTCGAAGCGTTCATCCCAATAGGGCATGGTGTGGATAATGCCGTTGGACTTGGTGGCCGAGGTCAGATGTTTGGCGGGACGCTGTTCGGCCAGGCTAAAGGCATAGCGCATGATGCGATCGACGCCTTGTTTGGTGAACATGCTGTCCTGGACGACGAGTTCTTGTTCGGTCCCGGCATAGAGCCTGCCGCCGATTTCCGAATATTCACCTTCAACATTTTCGCGCACGATGATCATGTCGATGTCGCCAGGGCCATAGCCCTTCAACGGGCAATTGATGCCTTCAAACAATTTCACCGGACGGACGTTCGCATATTGAGAGAAAGCCCGTCGGATCGGAATGAGCAGGCCCCACAGGGAGATATGATCCGCCACGCCGGGAAAACCCACAGCGCCCAGGAATATCTGGTCGAATTCGCCCAAGGTCTTGAGGCCGTCTTCCGGCATCATCTCGCCACCTTTAAGATATTTTTCGCAAGACCAGTCGAATTCCGTCCATTCCAGACCGATGTCAAATTTGGCGGCGGCGGCTTCCAGCACCCGGATGCCTTCCGGCACCACTTCCTTGCCAATACCATCCCCGGCAATCACAGCAATCCGGTGCGCGTTTGTAACGTTTGAAGTCATGTGAGGTCAGCTCCGCCAGTAATATCAGATCCAGAACAAAAACTGATGCTAAGCGATCAAGCGGAGAATTGCCAGGTGATTGCCAGGTGAATGCCAGGTGAATGCCAGGCGGCTGACTTATTGTTTGGTTTTAACGGCGACGCAATCAACGCCCTTGTCCTTGAGCGATTTACAGGCTGTTTTGGCATCATTGCGAGAGGCATATTCATTGATGACGATCAGTGTAAATACATGGCCCTTTTTGTTCGGCTTGGTGGGTACATAGCGTACCTTTGCATCGTTCAGTTCCAACACCGTTGTGCTGGCCAGAATTTCAGACCAGCCAGTTTCCGCCCCGTTGAGCGTTTTGTAGGCGGCAAGCTGAACACCCCAAGGCAGGCCAGCTGAATTTTTTACCAGTTGTTTGGGTGCCTTTTTTGGCGCGGCAGGTGCCATAGGCTTGCCCGAAATGCTATGTACTTCAGATTTCAGTTCGACAACTTTCAGATCAAGTTCAGCAAATAATTCAGGCAATGTTTCCATGCGCTGGGTCATGTGGTGGACACGCTCGGACACATCCTCCAGACGCTCGGATAATGCGTGAATGCGCTCGTTTATGGCCATCATTTGCTTGTCAACAAACGAGACAGAGACACCTGGCAACTGATTAGCTCCTTTGTTGGATGCTCTGTCAGCGGCCCCGGCTTTTGCCTTTGCTTCGTTCTCACGCAGCTCTTTTTGCATGGCGGCAAAATCGGCGTCTTCCTTTTTCTCTTCTTTCTTTTCTTTTGCGACCTCTTTTTCTTCTTCATCGTGGGCCTTTTTGTCAGCCGCCTTTGCCTCGGTGACTTTTTCTCTCGCAAGGGCTTCTTTGGCCAAGTCTTCTTTCGACTTGTCGAAGTTCATGATTATGGAGGCCTTTTTGGCCATGTCATCATCACTTAAATCCGGCTTACCTGATTGCAGGCAGCCCGCGACCAGCAGAGAAGTAGCCATGGCAAAAGACACAACGCCAATGCGGCGAAAATTCACGACATTCAAATTCAAGGACATGACTTACAACTCCCCCGACCGGGCATAAAACCCGGTACCTATAAAATACCTGCTTGCCCGATAATTTATACCATTTTTGATATCGAATAGAAGTAGGTCAGGAATGCCAGGAAAGCGTTAAATATCAGGACAGCATTAACTGGTAGTATTCCGGGTTCTCGAGGATACTGTTGTAATAGGGATCAATTTCCTGAAATCCCATAGAGCGGTATAGCCCGATGGCTTCGCTCATGGCGGCGACGGTATCCAGTCGCATGGCGGCATAACCGATGTTTGCCCCTTGGCGGATAATCGCTTCGGCCAGCTTGCGGCCCAGGCCCAGGCCTCGAAAATCATCGCACACATAAAGCCGCTTCATTTCGCAGATCACGCCGATGTCCGCATCGCGCTTTTGCAAGCGCAAACCAACAGCTCCGGCTGGCATGCCATCGACACGCGCCAACATCAAGGCCCCTTCCGGTTCGCCATAACAGCCTGGGAAAGTCGCCATTTCCTGGTCGAAGTTCTGGGAACTTAAATCAAAATTCAGTGACCGGGCATACCCAAGGAAGATCGCTTTGACCGCAGCGATATCCTCAACCGAGCGGGCTTCAATGATCGTGATGCGAGGCATTGCCTTAAAGACAGTATTTGTCGTCACAACAAAAACTCGCCGACCAGCACCTCGCGGGCCTTGCCGGCAATAGCCACGCGGTCACCCTCAAAGCGGCAATGTAACTCGCCACCACGGGCCGAAATTTGCCGGGCAAGCATCTCACTCTTGCCAAGACGGTCCGCCCAATAAGGAATAAGTGTGCAATGGGCAGAGCCTGTAACCGGGTCTTCGTCAATGCCTTCACCCGGAGCAAAGAAACGCGAGACAAAATCGCAGTTATCGCCCGGTGCAGTGACAATCGTGGCCCATTTTTCCAAGCGCGCCATGGCCGTAAAGTCGGGGGTGAGAGCGGCGACTTCTGCTTGTGTCTCATAAACAACAAAATAATCACGCGACTGCAAGGCCAGGGCAGGATTGCCGCCCAGAGCTTGCATCAAGACAGCATTCGCCTCCATGGCCTCCGGTGGGCGAGCGGGGAAATTCATCTCCATCAAATCACCCTGCCGGGTCACGACCAGATCACCGCTTTTTGTGGAAAAGGTCAGCTTGTCCTGCGTGGGCTCCAGGCGATTAAAGATTACATGAGCAGATGCCAGTGTGGCATGACCGCAAAGGTCAACTTCTGATCCTGGTGTGAACCAGCGCAAATCATATTTGCCATTCTCGCCGACAAAAAAGGCGGTTTCTGACAGATTATTTTCCATGGCCATATTCTGCATGGTGGCGTCATCCAGCCAGGTTTGCAGCGGACAAATCGCCGCCGGATTGCCGGTAAACGGCTGATCGGCAAAAGCATCGATCTGATAAAGTGGAATTCTCATTGCTTGCGGTCCCCTTAACTGAATGTCCTGAAAGCTTGATCCCCTGCCGCAGGATTATGTTGTCCGTGGCAGGGGATATTTTACCAAAGTCGTCTGTTACATCCGAATGCGATTATCTTGCCTTGCGGATATCCCGATGAACCCATCGATCACGCGCCATATAGTCGGCCTGGCCCCGGGTAATTCCGATGTCTTTCAACATGTGCTCATCCATATTGCGCAAGGCGGCGCGTTCCATTCGATCATAATGCCAGTTGAGAAGAACATGAATGACGGAAAGGACCGGCGTTTGGGCGCATTAAAAATGGTTTCAGTCTCTGAAACCTGGGTAACTGCTTTCAGGCGCGAGCTTTTGTCCGCCAAAAAACCTGAGCCACGGGCCTGTGATTGCATTGTATCGATCCAATTCATGATAATTCTCCTGTTTTCTCCGTTAATTGGTATGATTGTCACCATTTACTTGTGATTTTCTGTATATAATTGACATATTGTCACCGTCAACGTATATATTGTCACCATGACAATTTGGGCACCCGATATCACGGACCGAACCGGTCCCCGCTATGAGGCCATTGCTGATGCAATTGCCGAAGCGATCACGGCTGACGAGCTGGCCTCCGGCGAAAAACTACCGCCCCAGCGCGACCTGGCCTGGCGGCTGGGGGTAACGGTGGGCACCATCAGTCGCGCCTATCGCCTGGCCCACGACCGGGGCCTGGTCACGGGCGAAGTGGGTCGGGGCACCTATGTGGCCCCCCCTGGCGATCTGGGGGACGAGGTTGTGCCTTCTCCGACAGAAAACTTTGTTAATCTGGCGCGCAATTATTACCCGCCTTCACCACGCCTGGCCGACGCCTTTTCCGATGCCCTGCAAACCCTGGCTGTGCGTCCAGGGCGCGAGCGGTTGTTGTCTTACCTGCCGTCAGCCGGGCACATTGATCACCGCCGCGCCGGTGTGAAATGGGTTAAACGGGTGGGGCTGGAGGCTGATGCCGACAATGTGGTTTTACTGGGTGGCACCCAACAAGGCCTGGTGGCGGCCTTAAGTGCCCTGGCCAAACCAGGCGATACGGTTTTATCGGAAGAGCTGTCCTATATGGGACTTGAGATGGCAGCGACGAGCGCCGGTATGAAGATGGCCGGTGTGGAAATCGACGAAGAAGGCATGCGGCCTGACAGCTTGCGCACCATGGCCGTGCGAACCGGTGCCCGCATCGTCTTCACCGTACCCACACTGCATAACCCCACCGCGGCGATTATGAGCATTGAGCGACGCCGCGAGATAATCGAGGTCGCCCGTGATCTTGAATTGATCATTGTTGAAGATGACGTCTATGGCTACCTGATCGAAGACCGCCCGCCCCCCATTGCCGCCCTCGCCCCGGAACGCACGATCTATCTTAGCGGCTTGTCAAAGTCTGTTGCATCCGGCCTGCGTGTCGCCTGGGCCGTTGCCCCAAAAGATATTTGCGAAAAAATCACCACAGCGATCTTCAGCCTGACGGTGGCCCAGCCCGGCATCAACCCGGAAATCGCCAAAATGTGGATCGACAACGGCGCTGCCGATGATGTCATTCGCTGGCAACGCAAAGAGGTCGCGGCCCGTTATGCCATCACCAGCGAGATCTTTTCCGATCTGGAATTCAAGGCACACCCGGCGGCCTATCACATTTTCCTGTATCTGCCTTCACCTTGGCGCGCCCAGGAATTTGCCGAAGCCGCCCGTGCCCGCGGTTATGGCATCGTGCCAGCGGATACCTTCGCCGTCGACCGAACGCCTGCCCCGCACGCCGTGCGCATCTCGCTATGTGATCCGCGCAATCACGACACCCTGCGCCAGGCTTTGATCGTCATTCGTGATTTGGCAATTTCAGGTCGACAACCCCAGACCCATGTGATTTGAAGAAATCTCGAAAATCGTGGGTCGAGCCACGCCTTCCAGCACTTCGTCACCCCGCACTTGATGCGGGGTCCATGCGTAAAGATTATTTACACTCCTTGCGGGCAATGCGTGGACCCCGCATCAAGTGCGGGGTGACGCCGTTATTGTTGGAAATTTGTTCAGCTTTCCCCACACATTATCGCCGCCGCCCGGCCTGCCATGCGGCCAAGCGTGACGGCGGTCAGCAGGCCATTGCCGGAAAGATAACCCCAGTCCGACGGACCTGATACGCCGCGGGCAGCGCCGCCACCGGCATATAGATTGTGTAAGGGGCTGCCGTCTTGACGCAGGACCTGGGCCTGGTCATTGACCTTTAATCCGCCTTGCGTGTGGAACAGAGAGCCCGTGACCCGCACCGCATACCAGGGCGCTTGCAGGGCTGGATTGCCGGTGAAGTCGCGGCCAAATTCATCCACACCCTCACCCGCTGCCAGGGCAGCCGTCTCCGCCATAGTGGCACGCAAATTGTCTTCCGGCAGGCCTGTAATTTCGATCAATTCATCAATCGTTGCTGCCTTGCGAACGGCATCTGATTTGATGGCCAGGCGGAAATCTTCAAAATCCAGGCCGCCGTCATAAATGCGCTGATCAAAGATATTCCAGGCGATACTTTCCGGTTGGCCTGCGACAATCCGGCCTTGTTCGGAATAGCCCAGATGTTCATTGGAAAAGCGCTTGCCGGTCACATTGACCTGAAAACCACCCTGCATCATCAGGGCCCAACTGATTAAAATACCATGGGGGTGAGCAACCGAACCATGGCCCTGGAAGGAGCCAAGGTCCGCCATAGCTGCGCCCAAAGCTTCGCCCCAGGTAATGGCGTCACCCTGATTGCCGGTATGACCAAAATAGTTGGCATCGCTCATTTCCGGAATCAGTTGGGCGATCATTTCCGCATTGCCACCAAAGCCATTGCAGGCGAGGATCAAGGCCTCGCAGCCGATCCGTTCTTCCGTGCCATCTGGTCGAACCAGGCGCACACCGGCAATGCGGCCCACCTCATCGGCGTAAAGATCAACCACTTGTGCTTCGGTCAGGATATCAATGCCTGCATTTTCAGCCGCCCGACTGAAGCTGCCGATTAAATCAGCGCCAGTGCGTGAGACCGGTGCATGCATGCGTAACTGGCTGTGATTGGGATACAAAAAGCCCTCAACCAGGGTCAGTTCGATATTGTGGTCATCAACCAACCAGTCGATGGCCGGGCCAGATTCAGCGGCGATGGCGCGAACCATGGCTTCATCGGTTTCGCCGTGGGCCTTGGACAGTATATCTGCGGTCATAATGTCGACGGTATCGCCAACCCCCAAAGCCGCCTGAATTTTTGTTTCGCACGCCGGAATCATGCCCGATGACAGGGCGGTCGATCCTTGCGGCACGGCATCCCGTTCCAACACCAACACACCCACATTGGCGTCGGCCACAGTCAGAGCGGCGGTTAACCCACAGGCCCCTGCCCCGATAATCAGAACCGGAACTGTGACTTCAAACGATTGTTCATTGAGGGGCAGAACCGCCATGGATCAAGCTTTAAAAGCCGCCGCGACGTCTGCGCAGGAGGCAATGGTCGCAATAGTCGACAATGACCCGATGGTGTCCTTGTGGGCGGCATCATTAAAGGCCGCACAGCCATCCTCCAGCACCACACAATGGAAGTCCCGTACATGGGCATCGCGCACGGTTGAGGCCACGCCACCATTTGTGACAATGCCGCCAAAGATCAATGTATCAAGCCCAGCCTTGCGCAGGCCCCATTCCAGTCGACTGTTGAAAAAAGCAGAGAAGGCAACTTTTTCAATGGTTAAATCAGCGGGCTGCAATTCATCGATTAAAGCCTGGCCCCAGCTGCCGGGCTTAAAATCGCCCTTCTTCAGAAAGGGCCGCAGCTTCTTCAGATGATCGGAAATATAAGGTTCGCCACCCTTCATGGGCACCATAGTGAAATGTGTCGAAACAATCCACGCCCCGGCAGCCCGTGCCGCGTCCGCCACAGCCGCATGGCGTGGGATCAAGTCAGAAATGGCAGACGCCGTCTGGCCTTCGCGACCATAAGCGCCTTCCTTGTGCAAAAAATCATTTTGCATATCGCAGATCACAAAGCCAATGGTCGCGGGATCAAATTTCAGCATAGCTTAAGCCTCCGGCTTGCGGCTAATGACAATGTTGCCAAAGTCATCCACCAACCCGGTCAGATCGGGTTCAATAAAAATTGTTGTGTCTGGCTGTTCCAAAAGCGCTGGCCCCGGAATTATTGTCCCCACGGGCAAGGGCAGGCGCTCGTAGATATTGGCCTCATGCCAGGCACCATCCACCCAGACCTGGCGGGTGCCGAGGTGTGATGATTCCAGGCTGGCGTCTCCCTTGGGTGCCAGCAGCGACAGATCAAATTTGGGGCGACGGCCAATGACAGACACACGCAAGTTCAAGACCCGAATGGCGATGCCGTCCAGGGGTCGACCATAGACCTGGCGATAACGGGCCTCAAATGCCTCACGAATGTCCTCTTCGCTAACGCCGGTGGCACCGCCTTCATAGATAATCGGCAAAGCCACATCGACCGTATGGGTCTGGCCCATATAGGACATGTCCAGTTCAAACACCGTATCAATGCCGCCAAAGCTGACCCCCGCTTCCTCCAGAAGGTTCAGCCCCTTGCCCGCAAGGCCCGTCATTTGAGAATCAAGCTGGGTCACATTCAGATCCCCCAACACGCCGTTGAGGGTTTGGACAAAATCGTGCCGCATATCGGCAATGGTACAGCCCAGGGCACTTGTCACACCAGGAAAGCGCGGCACCAGGGCATTTTTCAGGCCGACGTCTTTCATCAAGGCGCCGGCGTGCAAGGCACCGCCACCACCGAAAGGCATACCGGCAAATTCATTGGGATTGTGGCCGCGTTCGATGGAGACCAAACGGATCGCCCCGGCCATTTTGGAATTGGCCACACGAATAACCGCTTCAGCCGCTTGCATGACATCCAGGTCCAGAGGCTCGCCCACATGGACCATAATGGCTTTTTTGGCGGCCTCAACATCCAGGCGGTCCAGCTTGCCGCCAATGGGCCGGTCGGCGTTAATGCGTCCCAGCACAACATTGGCGTCTGTAACCGTCGGCCGGTCATTGCCCTGGCCATAACAAACAGGGCCGGGATTTGAGCCTGCCGATTCAGGTCCGATCTGAAGCAATCCACCACGATCCACCCAGGCGATGGAGCCACCGCCGGCACCGATCGTGGTAATCTCGATCATCGGTGTGCGCACGACCATACCAAAGTCGATATTGGTCTGGGCCGACAAGGCACTTTGACCTTCCGCCACCAGCGAGACATCAAAACTGGTGCCGCCCATGTCACAAGTGATGACATTCGGAAAACCGGCAGCCACAGCGATATGAGCGCTGGCGATGACACCGGCAGCCGGGCCCGACAAAGCTGTCCGGATGGGCAGGCGTCGGGCGGTATCAACTGACATAACGCCGCCATTGGATTGCACGATCAGAACCTGACCTTCGAAACCATCATCCCCCAAAGCCGTTTCCAGGCGATGCAAATAATTGCCAATGGGTGGTTGCAGATAGGCATTCAGGGTTGCGGTTGAGGTGCGCTCGAACTCACGGATTTCCGGCAGGATTTCTGATGAGGTGACAATATGATCGTTGGGCCAGACCTCACGCACCGCAGCAAGGGCGGCATTTTCGTTGTCGGCGTTGGCATAGGAATTAATGAAAACGATACAGACAGATTCAGCACCCAACTCCAACAACTGATTTGCCGCGGCCTTGACCTCATCGGCGTCAACAGCTTCGTGGATGGTGCCGTCGGCCAGGGTGCGTTCGCCTACTTCCAGGCGACGGTCACGTGGCACCACGGGTTCAAACTGTCCCCACAGGCCCCAGGTTTGTGGCCGGTCGCGGCGACGCATCTCAAGGGCATCACGAAAGCCTTTGGTGGTGATGATACCGGTGACGGCCCCTTTGCGTTCCAACAGGGCATTGGTGCCGACCGTCGTGCCATGCACCACTGTGGCCAGTTCAGAAAAGTCGTCGACCTTTTTGCGGATGCCTTCGATAAAACCGACGGACTGATCTGGTCGCGTTGAAGGCACTTTGGCCACATCACATTCGCCGGTGGCTTCATCAAGGAAAAAGACATCCGTGAAAGTTCCGCCCACATCGACGCCAACAATATATTTTTTGGCGGCTTTATCTGATGACGTACTCATTGTGCTGCGCCCTGACGAAGTTGTTCTGTTTTGGGTGTGTTGACGCTGCCATCATCGTTCAGGGCAACAGCATAATCGCGGGCCGCCCCGTCGCGGCTGACATAGCCAAGCTGAAAATCACGGGCCACGGCAAGTGGGTCGCGCTGCAAGGCCTGGCCATAACCACCCCCGCCGGGTGTTTCCAGATGCACGTGCTGACCCTTTTTGATCTTGATGCCAACCATTTTTGACGCCATGGGCGGTACTTTGTAACCGTCATCCTGTTCGTAGGTAAACTTGTTCAGGGCACCACTGCCGCCGCCAACAACGCCCGGTGGGGCATAACGTCCACGTTCGCCAAACAAAAAGACATCGGCGTTTTCTTCCAGCAATTCAATTTCATAAATGGCACCCAAACCACCGCGATTTTTGCCCGGGCCACCGCTGTCCGGACGCAGGGCCCATTGGGTAAAGAACATGGGGTAGGCTGATTCCAGAATTTCGATGGGGGGAATGGTCGCCGTCGAGATTGGCGCGTTGCCGTGGTTCAGACCATCGCCTTCCGGGTGACCCCCGTGGCCACCGCCGAAGAAGCTGAACATCACCCAGCGACGGCCATCGACCCGGTGCCCGGCCAGGGACAGGGCGTTGATGGTGCCATAGGCGCAACCATTGCTGCGCTCAGGTGCGGCCTGGGCCACGGCGCCGAAGACAACATCGATGATGCGTAAAATGGTTTCCGTATAACCGCCCACGGGCTTGGGTGCTTTCACGGCCAACATGGTATTTTCCGGGATAATAATATCGATGGGTTCGAGCACGCCGGAATTGGCGGGAACTTCCGTAAAGACATGTTTGATGGCCACATAAACCGAGGCCACAGCCGTCGAGAGCGCAATATTCACCGGCCCGGCACAGGCATCCGAGGTGCGCGAAAAATCGAGCGTCATGTGATCGCCCTGAATGGTCAGATCGAGCGCGATTTTCAACGGCTCATCAACAATACCGTCATTGTCCAGCCAGTCATCACAGGTATAAGTCCCGTCAGGCAATTCGGAAATGTTGGACCGCATCAACTGCGCTGCCCGTGATTTCAGCTCGCCCAGGGCTTCGGTCACGGTATCCGCGCCATATTCATCCAGCAAAGCGGTCAGGCGGCGAATCCCCAGGTCCAGGGCATTGATCTGGCCATTAAAATCGCCATAAAGGCTGATGGGCTGGCGGGAATTGGCTTGCAGGATATCCACAATATCCTGGCGGAATTCGCCTTTTACATAGACCTTGACCGGGGGGATCAACATGCCTTCCTGGAAGCTTTCCGTGGCTTCCGGGTTGTAGTTCCCCGGCACATTGCCGCCCACATCATGCCAGTGACCCACCGAGGCCAGATAACAATATAGCTTGCCATCACGATAATAGGGTCGCACCAGTTTGAAGTCCGACAGGTGGGTGCCGCCATCGTAGGGGTCGTTAAAAATATAGATGTCGCCGTCGGCCAGATCGCCATCTTTTGCGGCCTTTTCGATCACGGCTTTGACAGCAAAGGCCATGGCCCCGACGAAGATCGGCAGGCCCGATTTGCCCTGCACCAGGGTTTCGCCCGTGACCGCATCGTAAAGGCCGTGAGAGGCATCGTGGGCTTCGGCGATGATGGGATTAAAGGCACTGCGGAACAGGGTCGCGTCCATTTCATCGGCAATTTGTTCCAGGCGACCTTTCAGAACCGCAAGGGTGACAAGATCAATCATTTTGAACCCTCATAATTCTTGGCGTCGTATTTTTCACCGTCCTGCAAAAGCTGATCTGTGCCCAGCAAATCATTCAGCTGGGTAATATCCAGCATGCGATCTTTAAAAGGATCGTTCCAGCCTGCGGATTTCAGGCTGGCAAAATAGTCCTGTTCCATGCGTGCCCTGGCGCGCACCAGACCACCTGGAAAGATCACCAATTTGTAGCCCAGCGCCTGCAAAGATGCAGCGTCATGCATGGGCGTCAGACCACCTTCAACCATGTTGGCCAACAAAGGTACTTTACCCTTGAAGTGTTTGGTCAGAATTTTCATCTGATCGTCATCTTGCGGGGCTTCGATAAACAGAACATCGGCCCCGGCTTCGACAAAAAGTTCAGCCCGGTCCATGGCGGCAGAAAAACCTTCTACGGCGATGGCGTCGGTGCGGGCGATGATCAGGGTTTCTTCGCTGAGGCGGGCATCCGTGGCCGCATGGATTTTGCCGACGACTTCCGCAGGCGGCACAAGAGTTTTGCCCTTCAGGTGACCGCAACGTTTGGGCATGGCCTGGTCTTCGATCTGCAAGGCGTTGGCCCCACAGCGTTCAAACAGGCGCACTGTGCGCTGCACATTCAAGGCATTGCCAAAGCCCGTATCGGCATCGACGATCAGGGGCAGGTCCAGGCGTTCGCGAATGGTGGAAACGGTTTCGGCCACCTCGTTCATGCTGACCAGACCAATATCAGGGCGACCAAACCGGCTGTAGGCAATGCTGGCGCCGGAAAGATAGGCGGAATGAAATCCGGCCCTCTCGGCGCTGGCGGCACTGAAGGCATCATAAATACCAGGGGCGACGACGATGTCGTCTCCGGCCAGTTGTTGGGAAAGGGTTGGGTGGGTCATATTATTTTACCTGTTGAGCAGCTAATTTCCGCTCCAGCGATGGCACCAGGCCACCGGCAGCGATCATATCCAGAAGATGCGGCGGCACAGGATCACAACCCCATGTCTCACCGGTGGTCAGATTTGTGACTTTGCCGACCTCGCCATCGACCATCAGGCGGTCTTCGGGCGAAGCGGTTATGTCCGCCTGCGAGGTCACAGCCAGCAGGCCAAAATTCAGGGCGTTGCGATAAAAAATACCGCCATAGGATTTGGCGACCACAGCCTTGATGCCCAATATGGTGAGGGCCTGGGCTGCCTGTTCACGGGACGAGCCAATACCAAAGTTAGCCCCTGCCAAAACGATGTCGCCGGGGCGCACGCCAGGGGCAAAGGCCGGGTCCACGGTTTCCAGACAGTGGCTGGCCATTTCTTCCATGGAACCCTTCATATAGATGCCAGGGGCCAGCACATCCGTATCGACTTCATCGCCAAACAACCAGGCGCGACCACCTTCTTTTACTGGTTCAGTCATGCGCCGCCTCCGTTCAGAAATTCACGGGGGTCGGCGATATGACCGGCCACAGCGGCCGCCGCCACCGTATAGGGTGAGGCCAGATAAACATCTGAATTGCCCGGCCCCATGCGGCCCTTGAAGTTGCGTGCCGTCGAGGCGATGCAGACCTCATTTTCCGACAACACACCGGCACCATACCCGGCACAGGCACCACAGCCAGACGGCATCAGGATGGCTCCGGCGGCTGTCAAAGTGGCAAGCGTACCGTCGGCGGCAGCCTCGGCCGTGGTCCGCGTAGACGCAGGTGCGATCAGCAAACGTACGTTGGAAGCGACCTTGCGGCCCTTCAAAACACGCGCGGCCATTTTCAGGTCCTCCAGCTTGGCCCCGGTGCAGGCCCCGATATAGGCCTGGTGAACATTTTGACCCGCATGATTTTCAACGCCTGAAGAATTGGCCGGGCTGTGTGGTGCTGCCACTTGTGGTGATAAGGTATTGGCATTGAATTCGTGTACGGCCCGGTAGGCGGCGTCGGCATCGCCCTGCCACTTTTCGATGTCGCCGGGATTGCCACCAGCCGCCGTGACATAATCTGCCGTCTTCTGGTCCGCCGCAATGATACCGGTTTGCGCCCCCAGTTCCGCTGCCATGTTGCACAAGGTCAAACGTTCCTGCATGGACAAGCCAGAGATCGTCTCGCCGGCATATTCAATGACCTGATAGTCGCCGCCACCCATGCCCATCTTTGCACAAGCCGCCAGCATCATATCCTTGGCAGAAACGCCATTTGATAGATTTCCCGACCAGAGGATCTGGATCGTGGACGGCACCTTGATCCAGGTCTCGCCCGTGACCAACACACCGGCCATGTCCGTTGCCCCGACGCCAAACATGAAACATCCTACAGCCCCGCCAGAAGGTGAATGACTGTCACCACCAACGACAAACATGCCTGGCGAGAGATGGCCATTTTCCTGCAAGACAACATGACATATGCCCTGCATGTCGTGGAAATTATCAACCCCGTTGGCGGCCACCCACTTGCGTGTGGTATCCAGAATATGGGCACTTTCTGCATCGACCGCAGGCACATAATGGTCAGTTACAACCACGACCCGATCCGTATCCCAGACTTTAGCACCCAGGCGTTCAAGAATGGGGGCGACCCTTCGCGGTCCACCAGAATCGTGCATCATGGCCAAATCAACACGGCAGGTCACGATCTCGCCCGCCGTCACAGTTTCCTGACCGGCGGCCTTGGCAATGATTTTCTCAGCCAGCGTTTGCCCGGGCACTTTACACTCCGTAATTTTTAAGTTGATATAGGTTTATACCATTTAAAAAAAGCTTGTCCACACTCTTTCTGTTCGCCCCTGCGTCCCCCACAATATATGACCGACAAACCCATCAAATGAACAGAGAGCAGGTATATGAGCGGTATTGAGCGCAAGGCACTTTTGCAAATGACCGCGGATCGAGCTGCACAGTATTTGCTTGATCTGGAGATGCGCAGTGTCGCAGCAGATGTGGGCGCCGTCGACCTTTTGCGCCAGAAACTGGATTTCGATCTGCCTTCTCAAGGCCAGTCCGACGTGCACGTTCTTGAATTTCTGGACAGGTTTGGCAGTCCGGCCACCGTGGCCAGTGCAGGTGGACGCTATTTCGGATTTGTCACGGGTGGTGCCGTCCCGGCTTCCCTCGCCGCCAACTGGCTGGCCAACACATGGGACCAGAACGGCTTTTCTTCTGTCAGTTCGCCTGCTCTGGCGGCCTTTGAGGATACTGCCTTGCGCTGGTTGAAACAGGCCCTGGGTCTGCCAGCGTCTGCAGGCGGCGCCCTGGTAACAGGTGCGACCCTGGCAAATTTCACCTGCCTTGCTGCCGCCCGCCACCAGGTGTTGAAAAACGTTGGCTGGGATGTGGAGGCTCAAGGCTTATTCAGTGCACCGCAGATCACCGTCGTCGTTGGTGAGGAAGTTCATTCCACCGTTTACAAGGTCCTCGCCATGTTGGGCCTGGGTCGTGACCGGGTGCTGAAACTACCTGTTGATGACCAAGGCTGCATCCGGGCCGACAACCTGCCGATATTAAACGGCCCGACAATCCTCTGCCTGCAAGCAGGTAACGTTAATTCGGGCGCCTTTGATCCGGCGGCAGCACTCATTCCCTGGGCGCGATCAGCCGACGCCTGGATCCATGTGGACGGGGCTTTCGGCCTCTGGGCTGCGGTTTCCGATAAACACAAACATCTGGCCGCTGATTTCGCGGACGCGGATTCCTGGGCCACCGATGCTCATAAATGGCTGAATGTACCTTATGACAATGGCATCGCCATTGTGCGCGACGCAGATGCCCTGCATCAGGCCATGGCGATCGTTGCGGCCTATCTGCCGCCAGGGGCCACACGGGATGCCATCGAATTTACACCGGACAGCTCACGCCGGGCGCGCGGCGTTGATATCTGGGCGGCCCTGGCTTCCCTGGGACAAGAAGGCCTGTCGGACTTAATCGACCGCAATTGCCGCCAGGCCAAAACCATGGCGACAGGCTTGCAGGATGCAGGGGCAACTATTCTGAATGATGTGGTTCTCAACCAGGTGGTCGTTGCCTTCGACGATGACACGACCACTCACGAGGTCATCCAACAAGTGCAGGATGATGGCGTTTGCTGGTGCGGCGGCACAAACTGGCAAGGTCGCGATGCCATGCGAATCAGCGTCTCCTCGTGGGCAACAACGGATGAAGATATCGACAAAAGTCTGACCGCCATTGTTAATGCCTTTGACGAGGTCCGTCAGACGAAGCAAACTATCTGAATGACCTTAAAAGCTCACCTCTATTTATCTGTCCGAAATCCGAATTCATATTTTGCAGCCCGGCAATATCATCAATTGCGGATGGGCCACGACATTGAGATCGACGTGCGCGCCGTTTATCCGCTGGCCATTCGTTATCCGGATTATTTCGAAAAAACATCGCCCCTTTGGGTACCCTATCTAATCAGGGATTGCCGCCGATATGGCGAATTTATGGGTATGGATTTTGATTTACCTAAACCGGATCCGATTGTACAAAACCTGGAAACCCTGGAAATAGCCGATGAGCAACCCTACATTTTCCGCCTGACGAGATTGTTACAACTGGCCGCAACCCGTGGTGCCGGCCTGTTATTTGCCAAACACCTGATGACCCTGATCTGGAACGGGAAAACTCCTGGCTGGGACGAAGGCGATCATCTTGCCAACGTCGCAGCGGCAGCCGGCCTGAACCTCGATGAACTGGATGGGGAAATAGAATTCTCGGGCGGTCAAATCGACAAACAGATATTTGCCAATCAGGACAAACTGCATGAAGAAGGCCACTGGTACACGCCATCCTTTGTCTTTGATGACGAACTTTTTTACGGCGAATCTCGATTTGACCTGGCCCTGTGGCGGCTTGAACAACACGGCTTACAAAGACGAAACTCTCTTTCACCGACAACCGAACACGGGAAATAATGATGACGATCAAGGCGCAATTATACTGGTCTTTCCGAAGCCCCTACTCCTATCTGGCGACCAAACGCTATCGTCAGATGTCCGAGACCTGGGACGTTGATATAGACGTTAAACCGGTCTATCCCATTGCCATTCGCAACCCGGCATTCTTTAGTGATGTTAACCCTTTGTGGATTCCCTATTTGCTGAAGGACATTGCCCGCATCGCGGAATATGAAGGCCTGGGACTTGCCTTTCCGCGACCTGATCCCGTTGTCATGAACAACGAAACCCGCGAAATTTCACCGGACCAGCCGCACATATTCTGGCTGACACGTCTGGGTGTTGAAGCCGCCAGCCGGGGCAAGGGCGTGGCGTTTTTGGATGAAGTTTCAACCTTGATCTGGGGCAGCGGCGTTGATGGCTGGCATGAAGGAGACCATCTGGCACAGGCAACAACACGCGCCGGACTGGATCTCGAAGACATGCGGCAGTCGATTGCCGGCAACGAAGACAAACTGGATGACATCATCGCCAACAACCAGAAAGACCTGGAAGCCGCAGGCCATTGGGGTGTGCCGACGCTGGTCGTCGATGATGAGCCCTTTTTTGGCCAGGACCGCGTCGAAATGGTCTTGTGGCGCATGAAAAAGCTTGGCTTGAAAAAGCGCGATTGACAGTTTGTTATTTAAAGGCACATTAGGATGGAGTCTGATTAATTTCAGACCATCGAAATTCTCGTGTGTGTGAGGCCAAATGGCAGGTGCAGCGGACTATAGCAAAAGCAGTCAGATCGAACTGATTGGACACTTGATGTCCAGCCAGGCTTTTGCTGAAGAAGGACTGGATGCCGCCTTGCGAGAGACGGTGGTCATTGGTGCTCGTCTGCTGAATGTGGACCGCCTGAGCATCTGGCTGTTGGAATCCAATGAAACCGAAGTCAATTGTACGGTGGCCTATAATCGTGCAGACAATACATTCGATTCCGGCACTCTCACGGATATCACGGCACGGGCGGATTATCTGGACTTGCTGAAACGCCGACATGTTGTTGCCGTGGAAGACACAAAAACTGACCCGAATGTCGATGCTATCCGGGACCAATTTCTTACGCCAATGAATATCGGTGCCTTGATGGACGGCTGCATCCACCAGGATGACAAATTCATGGGCTCAGTCATCGCATCGCACTTCAACGGCACCCGAAAATGGCAACCAGAGGAAGTTGCCTATTTGGGCATTATCTGTCAGTCCATTACCAACCTGTTGGAAAGGTCTTCCCGGCAAGCCGCCGAAACCAGGCTCAGGGACTGGGTCGATACCTCGACGGTTTCGCAGTGGCAAATGGACGCGAACCTGATCTATACGAGGATTGATGCCCATAGTGCTGAAAGCTGGAGAGAAACTGACAAGTTCTTCATTGGCAAAACCCGCTGGGAGGCTATTGGTGCCTCGCTCGAAGATCCGGAATGGCAGGCACATTACGAAACATTGCAGAACCGCTTGCCCTTTCGCAATTTTGTTTATTCGTTGGAAACACCAAATGAGGGGCGAAAAGTAGTCTCTATCAGTGGTAATCCCCTGTTCGATTCCCAGAATAATTTCCTCGGTTATCGTGGCACCACCAATGACGTGACCGATGTTGTTGGCGCGGAAGCTGCCCTGGTAGAGACCGAACAGCGCTTTAAGGATCTGGTTTCAGGCTCTCTGCAAGGCGTGGGCATCACAGTCGATGATTTGCTCGTCTTCGCCAACGACGCCTTTGCCAAGACTTTCGGATATGAGCCCGACGAAGTGATCGGCATGCGCAATACTGATTTCGTGGCACCTCAAGATCAGGCTCAAAGGGCGGCATATCGAAAGCAGAAATCCGAAGGCGCACAGGAGATGCGCGGCATTACCAAATCCGGTGAAATCAGGCAATTCGAAGCCCTTGCCAAAAACATGACCTGGATGGGTAGCCCCGCCCGACTATTAACACTGATCGACATTACCGAAAAAAGAATTGCGGAAGAGCATTTGCGCCACGCTCAAAAAATGGAAGCGGTTGGCGAATTGACGGGCGGCATCGCACACGATTTTAATAACCTGCTGTTGGTCATTATGGGAAATGCCGAACTTCTGCTCGATAAGGTCCCCGATAACGACGATAAGGCCCAGGAAAATCTGGCCAATATCCAACGCGCCGCCCAGGGAGGAGCCGAACTCACCCGCCGTCTGCTGGCTTTCGCCCGACGCCAACCACTGCAAGCCGAGCAAACAGATATCGGTCCTTTGATTGAAGGATTGCACAGCATGTTCGGGCATACGCTGGGTGGGACCATCAAATCAAAAATATTGATCGAGCCTGAGTTACCCTCCGTGCTCGTTGACCAGGCTCAATTGGAAAATGTTTTGCTCAACCTGGCAATTAACGCCCGTGATGCCATGCCCGAGGGCGGCGATTTTGCCATTCGTTGCAGCAAATACATCGAAGAAGAAGACAGTCCGGTTCTGAACGAAGGCTTGAAGCAAGGCACCTATGTGAAAATCGATGTGCGCGACAATGGCTGCGGTATTTCACCCGAGATCATTGATCGTATTTTTGATCCCTTTTTCACCACCAAAGATGTCGGCAAAGGCACAGGACTTGGCCTGAGTATGGCATTCGGTTTTGCCCGCCAGTCCGGTGGACATGTTTCCGTTTCCAGCCCGCCAGGCAAAGGCACGACCATCAGCATCTGGTTACCTGCGGTAATGCCGACCTAAGAAGTCGGCGACCAGGCCTTCTGCCCTGGATTGGCCTGAACACGGGACAAATCCATGCGGTATTGGTATCGGTCCGGACGATAAAGGCCGGTAATGAATTCGACGGGCCTGTCCAGTTGATCATAAACGATGCGTTGAATACGTAACAATGGCGTCGTCAAATCGACCCCCAGCAAAGCCGCCACTTCCGGGTCAGCCGCTGTGGCTGTCAAGGTTTGTTCGGCGCGGGTAACCTCAACACCACTTCGTTCCAGCAATATCAACAAGGGTGTCGTGGCCAGGTCCTCACGGGTATAACTTCGCCCCACACTTTCCGGCACATATGTCAAAAGATGAGAAAACGGTTCTGCTTCCAGATGGCGCACACGGACAGCCCGCTGGACCACATCTTGCGTCGTGCACCCGATGGCCGAGGCAACAGGGTCGGTGGCATGCATATAGTCAAATTCCAGCAAGGTCACCTCGGTTTCCAGACCCATCGACATGATATTTTCCAGCATGCCTTCAACGTGGGCCTTCACTGGCGGGGCAACACCCCGGTAAATTACGCGCGTGCCGCGACCGCGTTCGCGCACAACCAGGCCTTCTTCAGCCAGGTCATTCAGGGCGCGTTTGGCGGTTATCCGGGAAACATTATAGATGCGGGAAGTTTCATCTTCGCTGGGCAGTAAATTTCCTTCGACATATTCCCTGTTCAATATCTTGTTGCGAAAGATCATATAGATCTGATGATAAAGTGGCGTCGGCAGTTTTTCATCCACACGCATCCCGGCCCCATTGCCTGGCGTGCGGTCGGTACTTGTTTTTACATCAGACATTTTCTCTCCACCTGATCCCGAAACTGAAAATCGTCCCATTGCTGTCGTTTGCCAAAGCCATACAGCGGATCGCTTTAGAGATATAGCATCCGCCAGCTTTGCCGTCCAACTAGCTTCCTGATGCTGCTTGCCAATGCTACACTTGCGACTTGCAATTCTTTCCCGGGGAAAGACGTGGCTTGTCTGGATTGTTCGTGGTCGGTTTCCCGACGCGCACCGGTTAAGGCCAAAATATATAATTAAGTAAGGATTTATCATGAGTACCGATACAACGACCCAATCAGCTTCCGATACCGTCAAAACATTTCTTCAAACCATGGAAGCGCGCGACCTTGAGGGGGCGGCTAATTTTCTCGCCCCGGGCTTCAGCATGACATTTCCCGGCGATGCGGTTTTTACGGAACTAAGCGAACTGATCGCCTGGTCGAAAGATCGCTACCAGTCCGTTGGCAAAAAATACGACCGCTTTGACGAATGCCCGACAGCATCCGGGGCCATCGTCTATTGTTATGGCACCCTGCATGGTATCTGGCTGGATGGCAGCACCTTTGAAGGCATTCGTTTTATTGATCGCTTTACCGTCGAAAATGGAAAATTCGTCGACCAGCGCGTCTGGAACGATATGGCAGAAGTATTGAAAATAAAGTCGCTACCTGTTTAATCGGCGATTTTATTTGGCGACGACTAAGCCATCTTCCAGCCAGCGATCAAAAACCTCGAGGGCCAGGTCAGTAAAGGCCGGGTCGTTGATATGGGCGTCCGTTTCAATCAACTCAACGGCCGGGTCATTTGTTTCCACCAGGGTCTTGCACAGCGCTTTCAGGCCTGCCGGATCGAAAAGATCGCCGCCTTCCCGATCCCATTCATCGACCCCCCCATGGGGCACGATCAATGTCGTCGAACTGCCTTTGGCCGCATTGGCGGCCAGTCTGGTTGTGATCTGCCGGGCCGAGATGGCCCGCTCGTCCTCAGTCATCATGGCACAGGTGATCAGTCGGTTATGCTGATGAAACTCCCGCCCCACAAGATGGACCGGGATGTCCTGTGCAGCCTGGGCATCAATCAGATCAACACCCCCTGGTGCCGCCATATAGGGAATACCGGCATCACCTGCTGCCAGCATGCGGTCGGCACCCGCATTAACGGGCGAGCCCATAAGCTGGTTGCTAACCTCAACCAGGGCAAAATCAAGCACCGCGACCACTTTTTTCTGGCGCACCAGAAATTCCATGGCCCGTCCCCCCATCCCCGTGGCGTGAAAAATTGCAACTTCAAAACCGCGCCGTTCCAGTTCCGGCTTCAGGGTCACCATATATTTCAGCGAGGATTTTCCCAGCGAAGAAATGGCCACAACAGGCCGATCCCCTTTCGGGGCTTCCACCGCGCGCACCGCGCCCAGAACGGCACCACAGGCCTGGCTGAGAGAGGATTTGCAGATCGAGTTCAGGCCATACAAACCACCCGCCCACAGGATCATCATCAAATCAGGTGCAATGCGTTCCGGTGGCAACAGGGGTGAAAAAGATACGGTGGACACCACAACCTTGGGCACACCCAGCGGCAGGGCACAGGTAACTTCCAGGGCAAGATCAGTGCCCATGGTCCCACCCAGGATGATCACACCGTCGGCCTTTTTGTCCTGCACCAGGCCCAGCACAAGTATCGTCGCCCCTTCGGCCGTCTTGATCATGGCATCATTTTCATCGCCGAGATCAGCAATCTGTTGATTGCTCATACCCACGGCGTTGGCCACATCATGTTTACTGATATCCACTTCGAAAGTGGGATCACCCAACACGCCAACATCCATGATCAGGACCTGGGCCCCCTGCCCCACCAGGCATTCCTTCATAAACAGGATTTCGTCAGCCTTGGTATCAGCCGTGCCCAAAAGCATAATAACGGGGGTTTTTGTCATTTGATTTTACTTTCCACAGCGCGGCGGCAAGGCTTGAATTTTGGCTTGTTTTTCTCAGCCAAGCTTGTCGCAATATAGTTTCATCGTCAACAAATCTTCCGGTCTTCAGGCTTGGCAGGGTTCCCTTTTTTTTACCTCTTTCGCATAGAGTCTTTGCAGACATCGTGTAAGTTCCATTACATAAAACTGTGTCGGAACGAATGATGCCCAAACTACAATCCAGAAAAAAAGCCGGCCGCAGGGCCTTTGAGGCCAACATCCTGGATGGCCTGACTGATGCGGTTATCCTGATTGACGAAAACCGGATTATTGTTGATGTCAACGCCGCCGCCATTGATCTGCTGGGGACCGATGCCAAAGGCCTGGGCCTGGGCCGGGTGATCAACAATGCACAAGTGATTAAAGCCGTTGATACGGTTTTGACAGGCGGCAACGGAGATCAGGGTGAGGTGCTCTTGCCGCCGCCTGTATCAAGAAACTGCGAGATGCGGGTAATAGCCTTGCCCGCACGCAACCCGACCAAAGCGAACTGGATCATGTTGGTGTTGCGGGATGTGACGGATGCCCGCAAGACCGAGCAAATGCGGACAGATTTCATCTCCAATGTCAGCCACGAATTACGCTCACCAGTTTCCTCTCTGCTGGGTTTTATCGAAACCCTGCAAGGCCCGGCCCATGATGACGCGGATGCTCGTGATCGCTTTTTGGGCATCATGGCAGACGAGGCCCGGCGCATGACCAGTTTGGTCAACGATCTGTTGACCTTGTCCAGAGTAGAGGCCGACGAGCATATCCGCCCGGCTGGACCTGTGAACATAGCCGGTGTTCTGGCCGAAATATCAACGGTTCTGATGGCCCGGGCACAGATGCGCGGTATGACAATTGATTTGCGCATCCCCGACGACCTGCCGCAAGTCACCGGCGACAAGGAAGAATTGATCCAGGTCTTTCGTAACTTGATCGACAACGCCATCAGTTACGGCAGCGAGAATACATCCATCCAGGTCGTCGCGGAAAACCAGGGCCAGGTGTTTGGTACACCCGAAGCCATGCTGGCTGTGTCCGTGACAAACCAGGGTGCGGGTATCAATCCACAAGATATCGAACGCTTGACGGAACGCTTTTATCGTGTCGACAAGGGTCGCTCACGCGCCACTGGCGGCACCGGTCTGGGCCTCGCCATCGTCAAACACATTATTGGGCACCACCGCGGCAACCTGGAAATCCGCAGCACGCCAGGTGAAAATACCAGCTTTACGGTTTGCCTGCCGATCCCGAAATAATCCCCGTCAGGTCACAACCCAGCCCTCTGGCGGTGCGCCTTTGCCCGGATGCACGGTACCACAGTGTGGGCATTTTCGGGCGGCTTCATCGGCATGAAAAGCCTCATAGATCACGGGCAACTGGCTAACGATACCACTGGCTGAAGTCAGGGCCGCTTCGACCCGATGGACCAGGCCTTCGCAGTTGAAGCAATACCATTCAAACGCTTCTTTCATACCGAACATGCGGGGACTTTCCACAACCAGGCCGATGGAGCCGACCTCGGGTCGTTGTGGTGCATGGCGGGTATGGGAGGGCAGGAAAAAGACTTCACCTTCGCGGATCGGCACATCGTATATCTTACCGCCGTCAGCGATTTTCAGCACCATGTTGCCACGATACTGAAAGAACCACTCCTCCACTGGATCGTCATGAAAATCGACCCGCGTGTTGGGGCCGCCGACAACCATCACAATCATACCGGTCTCTTCATGCAGCATCTTGTTGCCCACAGGGGGCTTCAGCAGATGCTGGTTTTCATCAATCCATTTTTCAAAATTGAAGGCTTTTAATGTCGGATGCGTGCTCATGATACCCCTCCGGTTAGATTATTCAGCGGCGGCAGAATTTGTGCCCAGACCGCAGGCTTCAAAGGCTGCCCTGGTCGCGGCCTTTTCCTGCTCCGTCAATTCCAGCATGGGCTGGCGCACGCGCCCGCCGACCTGGCCCAACAATTCCTGCCAGTATTTTTGATGCGACTGGGGCTTGCCACCGGGTCGCGTTGACTTCAGAGCCTGCCGAACCGGTTCCAGGCTGCGCCAGATTTCCTTTGCCTTGTCGACCTCACCGGCAAAGGCGGCTTGAGTATAATCATGCATGCGACGGTCGTTCGCCGTCTGCAGCAAATAAGGCGGTGACGAGCAAAGATACAACTGCCAGCCAAGATCAAGAATATTGTCCAGCCACTCTTCTTCCGAGGCCGTGCTTACCAGCAATTTATCACTGGCCCGCGCCGTCAGGTCGGCGTACATGTCGCGTGGTACGCTGTATTTGATGGCCACAACGTTGGGCAAGTCCGCCAGTTCGGTGCACAACTCAGGGCTCATCAGATAGCCACTGTCGGGATGACTCCACAGGGCAATGCCAATATCCACAGAATCTGAAATATGTTTGTAATATTGCCGCAACAATTCATCCTGGTCAGAAGCGAAATGCAGGATCGGCGCATGCACGACAATATAATCAGCGCCGATATTCTGCGCGTGGTGTGCAAGGTCCAATACGACATCCATGTTCTGGTCCGAACAAGACATGATCGTCGCACCTGCATCAGCAGTTTCCTCGACGGCGATGTCAAAAGTCCGCTTGCGCTCTGCAACACTCATGGAAAAGAACTCGCCCTGCTTGCCGGAAATAAACAGACCCTCAATGCCGAGATCACCAACCCAGTGTCGGATGTTGGAACGGAACCCCTCTTCGTCGATGCTCAAGTCGTCGCGGAATGGCGTCAGGCCGGCGGCCCAGATGCCGCGCATATGTTCACGGGCATAATCCTTGGCCTCACTTTTTGAATATTTCATATCGTCTTTCCTTCCTTCGCAGCCTTAATCGCTTGCCAAACCGTTTCACTGGTGGCTGGCATATCAACATGTTCAACCCCCTGGGCTGCCAGGGCATCCAGTATGGCATTCATAATCGCCGCTGGTGCCCCGATGGTGCCCGCTTCGCCAACACCCTTGGCTCCCAACAGGTTTACCGGTGACGGGGTGCAAAGCTGGTTGATGGTGATCCTGGGGATATCACTTGCCCGTGGTAAAGCGTAGTCCATCAGGGAGCCTGTCAACAACTGTCCCTCGTCGTCAAAGACGATTTTTTCCATCAAAGCTTCGCCCAACCCTTGAGCAATACCGCCAAGGATTTGGCCCTTGACCAGCATCGGATTGATAATCGTTCCCGCATCATCGACCCAGTCGAGTTTTTCGACGCTGACCTCACCGGTCTCATCGCAAATTGAAACAACAGCAAGACAGCCACCATAACTCCAGGCTTCACCTTCAGCCTCATAACGGACGTCTGCTTCAAAGCTTGTCTGTTCCGGGTTATCGATGCGTTGCTGCTTGACCTGGCGGGCGGCCAGCAACAAGGCGCTGCCACCAATGGCCGTGCTGCGACTGGCCAACGCGCCGATCCCCGACGTCACCTTGTCCGTATCCCCGTGAAAAACCCGAACATCCCATGGATTGACGTTCAGTTCATCGGCCACAATTTGCCGGACGGCGGTTTCCCGCCCCTGACCCTGGGCACTGGACCCTGTTGCGGCTTCGACAGTTCCGTCTTCCCGAATTCTGACGCGGGCTGTTTCCCATCCCTGTCCGCAGGGTTCGATATACAGGGCGATACCAATGCCGACCAGGTCACCGACGGCCCTTCGTCGTTCCTGACTTTTTCGTAAATCCTGATATTCGGCCAGCTCGGTCAGCTTTTCTAATGCGGCTGGATAATCGCCTGAATCAAGACAAATGCCGGTTGCGCGGGAACAGGGCAACTGGTCACGGTTCAAGAGATTTGTTTGGCGAATTTCCACTGGATCCATATGCAGTTCACGGGCGGCCTTATCCATCAGGCGTTCCATCAGCATGGCCGCTTCTGGCCGACCCGCGCCGCGATAGATATTCACGGCAGAGGTCCGACTGAGGGAGGCAGACATCTCGATCTGAACAGCGTCACAGCCATAGGGACCAGGCAGGATACGGGCGGCATTCCAGGCTGGGACAGCCGCACTGAACGGCAACCAGTGCCCCAACTGCCCCTCGATCTGTGCCTTCAGACCCAGTAATTTTCCGCCCTTCGAAAAGGCTGCCTGACCTTCACATTTGGTGCCGCGGCCATGACTTTGTGCCAGAAAATCCTCGCTGCGATCCGCCACCCACTTTATTGATTTACCCAGTTTATCCGCTGCCCAGGCAACAAACACTTCCTCCGGGTGCAACGAAGCCTTGGCCCCGAAAGCGCCGCCAACATCCGGCGTGATCACTCGTACCCGGTGTTTTTCCTTGCCCAACAAGTCCGCCAGATCAGCGCGGGATCGATAAGGCGTTTGTGTGGACAACCAAACCGTCAGACGACCTTCGCCTGGCTTGCCTGGCTGGGCCACCACAGTCCGTGGTTCCAGCGCCACAGCATTCAGGCGGGGATGATCAATCTGCACTGAAACCACTGTTGCATCGGCAAAGGCTGCCGCCACATCCCCATCCCGCCAGCTTTGGGCAAAGGCCTGGTTGTCCGGGCAATCCGCAAACAAGGTTTCGGGGTTTTCAATGTCGTCATAGTCAACAAAGATATTTTCGACCGCATCCTGGGCTAGCTGTCGGGAGCTGGCCACCACCGCAGCCACGGGCTGGCCAACGGCAAAAACCTGATCTTGGGCAAGGCAAAAAACCGGCGGGGCAAAAATACCGTCAATGATCGGATTTACCGGCAAATCAGCAATGCCCGCCGTGTCTGCCCCGGTAAAGACCGCCACAACGCCGGACCCTTTTGCAGCATCCGTATCAATTGCCAGCCGACCTGACGGCACTGGCGATCGTAAAAAAGCAACATGCAGGCAATCATCCGGTGCCACATCCCCGGTGTAACAACCACCGCCCGTTAACAGCCGGTCATCTTCAACGCGCCTGAGGGATTTGCCGATCCAGGTCTGTGCCTGATCGTCGATTTGTGGATGGTCGTCTGTCACTGAGGATTTTCCCGGATCAAATCAATAACCCCAAGGATATCTCTTTGGACTGGCAGTGCAATGCCCGGCAACCATTCATTGCTGGCTGCAATCATTTCCCCGCGATCACTTAACCTGCAATCACCCTGCACAGCAGATCATTGAGCGTACCTTGTTCAACAATTGTCAGGGGTGAAAGGGTTTTTTCAGCCGCATCTTGTGAATGACCGGCCAAAGTAGCGGCCATCTGTGTTCCGGTTTGGGTCAGAAATACCAGGCGCCTGCGTTGATCTTCCGGCGATGGCGAGCTGTCCACCAGGCCGCGCTTTTGCAAGCGCTGGATGACGCCATGCACGGTCGCCGGTTTCATGCCGCTTTGGCGTCCCAGTTCATTTTGTGACACCTGTCCCAGTTCCATCAGCTTGAGGATGGCACCCAACTGTGGCGGTGTCAGGTCCAGATCACCCATGTTGCGGCGCAAGTTGCCCAGGGCCACAGCCTGAGCCCGGCCCAACAAGTAGCCGATCTGGTCATCCAACCGATAAGCGGGCTCTTCCGCTTTGCGCGCCTGTATACTCACACCTCGCCCGCCTCAACACGGGCCTTGGCGGCATCAGGGCTTTCTGCGGCGGCATAGCGTTTGCGACCTTCGGCCCTGTCCGTTGGATGGGTGCCCATATTATCGGGTGCGGGCCACATATCTGGTTCGTGTACGGCAAATTTATCTGCACTGGGTTGCTTTTTGTCCAGGTTCAAATCCCGTTCATTGGTTGCCTTCGGATTGACCATGTACCCATCCACTGTTTCCAGATCGAACCACCAGCGGTTTTCCGGATTGCGTTCACCGTATTTCAGTTTGTCATCCAGCCAAATCAGAAAGCGCCGGGTGACAGGCAGTTTGATCGCCATCCACATGGCCAGGCGGTGATGCATCAGGCCCTCTTTGTTCCAGGGGCACATTTTCATGCAGCGACCACAGGCCGAGCCCTTGGGATTGGTCGTGCGATACTTTGTGCAGCCCTCGGAATCCGGCTTCCAGGTTTCATAGCCGTTATACATAATCTTGTCGCCAAAAGGGATGGCCCCACAGGGACATTCACGGGCGCATTTTTTGCACGAATTACAAAAATCCTGCATACCAAAATCGATGGGTTTATCGATTTGCAGGGGCATGTCGGTGGTCACGACGACCGTCTTCAGCCGCGGCCCCACAAAAGGATTGACCACCATTTCGCCAATACGGCTCAACTCCCCCAGGCCCGCCAACAGCGACAAAGGTACATGCTGCACATGGCTGTCGAAATTTGTGTGGGCGCGGGCCGGAAAGCCCAAGCGACGGATATAGTCGGCCACGATATCAGCGATTTCGGCCCCACGCACATATGCCCGGTAGCTTTGCGCGCCGCTGATCCAGTCATCGCCACTGGCGCTGTCCATAGTCGTAAAACCCTGATCGATAATCATGACAATGGCATGACTGTGATAGGGCTCGATAACCTTGCCGTGTTTGTCGTGGCTGTACCAGCAATAGTCTTTTGCCTCACAGATGCCGGTCAAATCGGCATCGAGAAAATAGGACAGGGATTTGATATGTTCCGAGAGCTTTTGCGGATCGTTGCTGATGGGGGCGACCTCAGCTGCAACCTCGCCGTCCTGGGCCTTGATCAGATGTTTGCCCACTTCACTGAAGGCGGCGGATATGGGGGATTTCTTGATAAACCGTTTGACCTCAGCCGCCGGGCGATCACCAAAGTCACCGTGGGCAGCCCGGAAAAAACCGTTCGCCCGCATGGGCGAGCGCTGCACTTCGTCATCGATGATCAAGGTCGTTGGCTGATCGACCCGTTTGATCTTGTGCATGGGATACTTGCCCTGATGCATGGGACGCTTGCGCCTTGAAAAGATTGGCAGCATGGCTCGGGTCTCCCGGATTTATCATTATAACTATAACGTTATTATTATAATGAATATTTTTGAGAAGAGTCAAACCGTAATATTTTCTCTGTGATGACAACGCGGCAAAAGACAGTCACAGTATAGTGTCGAAACAACCGCCCCCTTGTGAAAGCCGCTCTCTTGTGAAAGCCGCTTTCTTGTGAAAGCCGCACTATGAAAAAACTGTTCATCGCCTGTCTGGGCACGGAAACCAACACTTTTTCAAATATGCCCACAGGCGAGCAAACCTTCGCCGAAACCATGCTTTATCATGGCGACGCCACGGAAAAATCAGATGAGCTGTTTGCCGCCCCTCTGAAAGTCTGGCGGCATCGGGCTGAAGCCTTGCAGGCCGATGTGGTGGAAAGTCTGGCCGCCTTTGCCCAACCCGCGGGGGTTACGGTGCGCAAGGTTTACGAAGATTTTCGCGATGAAATTTTGACCGACCTTAAGGCCGCGGCCCCGGTAGATGCGGTGATGCTGAGCATGCACGGCGCCATGGTGGCTGACGGTTACGATGATTGTGAGGGTGATCTGATCAGCTGTTGCCGCGACATTGTCGGCCCGGACACCATCATCGGCGTAGAACTGGACCTGCATTGCAGCATCACCAACGCGATTACAGAAGGGGCCGATGTGTTGGTGTTGTTCAAGGAATATCCACATATCGATGCCGCCGAGCGCGCCGAAGAAGTTTTTGAAATCTCGCTGGCTGCATTACGCGGTGAGATCAAGCCGGTCCTGGCCGTGCATGATCTGAAGATGATCAGCATGTGGCGCACGCCTGTGGGCGAGGCCGCCAATATTGTTGCCCGCATGACGGAACTGGAAGGCGAAGACGGCGTCCTGTCAGTTTCGCTGGCGCACGGTTTCCCCTGGGGCGATGTGCCCGATGCCTCGGCCAAGGTGTTGGTGATGACCGATGGCAACCCTGGTCTGGCCCAAGCGACAGCCGATCAGTTGGGTGCAAAAATCTGGTCCTTGAAGGATCAAACCCACCCCACCGGCCTGACCATTGATGAGGCTTTGGACCAGGGCATGCAGGCCACAAAGGGGCCTGTTGTGCTGGCTGATCTCGGTGACAATGCCGGTGTCGGGGCACCGTCTGATTCAACCTTTATCCTGCAACGCATTGTCGAGCGGGGCCTGGAGAATGTTTTGACCGGCATCTATTGGGATCCGGTATCGGTGCGCTTTTGCATGGAGGCAGGTGTTGGCGCTGAGTTCGATCTGCGCATCGGCGGCAAAGTCGGCGTCGCCTCGGGTAATCCGGTTGATTTGCGCATCACGGTAAAAAATATTCTGCGTGATGCCCGCCAACCCTTTGCCAAATCCTTTGCGCCGTTGGGCAATGCGGTCTGGATCCAGGCACAAAATGATCTGGATTTATTGATTTGTGACAATCGCTGCCAAACTTTCCATCCGGAAGCGTTCACACAGATGGGCATCGATATTATGGCCAAACAGGTTGTCGTGGTGAAATCAACCCAGCATTTTTACTCAGGCTTCGCACCCATTGCAGCGGACATATTATATGTTTCGGCCCCAGGGGCGATTCCCATGGATTTTGCCAATATTGAATTCGATAAATTCAGCGACGCCTATTGGCCCCGTGATGAGGACCCGCACAGCTAAAAGGAAATCAGTCTTACGGGTTCAGGTCTTGCCTCATGGCGCGCGTGACGGCCAACAGTTTGGCAACACGTTCGCAGGTACATGAACATTCCAGAGGTCGGGACAAATTGATCCGATCCTGGTTGATTTTTGGCTCTTCGCACTGCTTGCAAGTCGCGGCAATACTTTCACCGAATATCTCGATGGCCTTGCCATAGTGATTGTAGTATTCGTCGGAACGAAACATGGCGCCCCCCGAAACCTTCATATTCAATTGACCAGTTGCCTCGAGGCTTGTGTGGTCGAAATCTCAGTAAGCCTGTCAGATCATATCATTTAATGTTCAAGGCCGCAATTTCAACCTCTGAGAGGCCAAATTCCCTCAGAACCTCTTGCGTGTGTTGGCCCTGCTCAGGTGGCAGGCCCTGGATGGCCGCCGGGGTTTTCGAAAATTCCACAGGTGGGCCCGGAAACTTCAATGTGCCGTCAACAGGATGTTCCATCGTCTTGAAAAAATCGACCTGTTCAAGATGCGGGTCGGTCAATAAATCTGTGGTGGACTTGATGCGGGCGGCCGGAATTTCCGCCTTGTTCAGAGCGGCCATCCATTCCTCGGTGGTGCCGTCCTGAATGAAAGATTGCAGCAAATTGCTGTAATCAGCCACGTGTTTGAGGCGGGCTGCCACATCCTTAAAGCGGGGATCATCCCGCAATTCCGGTTGGCCGACGATATCGGTAAATCGTTGCCAATGTTTATTGGTATAAACAGTCGCCCCCACATAGCCATCTTTGGTGCGAAAGGGTTTGCGTTCTTTTGTGACAATGCGCTGGTACACGGGTTCACTGATCGGCGGATCAAATGCGGCCCCTGTCATATGCTCGGTTAACATGAAGGACGCCAGGGTTTCGAACATGGAGACACTGACTTCCTGGCCCACGCCCGTTGTCGCACGGGCATAAAGCGCTGCATTCACGGCATAGGCTGCGGTCAGGCCAGACACCTTGTCGGCCATGACATTGGCAAGGTACCTCGGCTCCCCCGCAGCTGTGGCCTCCAGCAAAGGTACGCCCGTCATGCCCTGGATAGTATCGTCATAGGCAGGTTGCCCGTCATACTCGCCCTTACGACCAAATCCATAGAGATTGGCATAAACCAGGCCAGGGTTTCCGGCTGACAAAGTTTCGTAATTTAGTCCCAAACGTTCCATGGCCTGGTGGCGCACGGAATGGATAAAGACATCACATTTTGCCACCATTTTCAGCAGGGCGGCCTTGGCTTCTGGCCGTTTCAAGTCAAGCTGAATACTGCGTTTGCCCCGGTTCAGGGTGTAATAAAGGCCGGTATAGCCATCACGTTTGCCAGGGCCGATCTGGCGTGTGATATCACCTTCGGGCCCTTCCACCTTGATCACATCGGCACCCAGATCAGACATGATCTGCGTGCAATATGGCCCCATCAAAACGGACGTCATGTCGACGACCGTGACGCCGTCCAAGGGGCCGCCCAAGGGGCCACCAGGTGTGGCCCCTTTTTGACTATGTGGCATTTGCTAGAACTTGGAGTTCGGCAAGAACAGAGACAGGATCGGGAAAAGCACAATCAGGCCAAATACAACCAGGTCCATGGCGAGGAAATTGATCACGCCCCGGAAAATCGTATGTACGGGTGCGACCTTGGTACCGACCACACTGCCAATGATAAACACGTTCAATCCCACCGGCGGCGTTATCAGGCCGATTTCCAGCAGCTTGACGACAACCACACCGAACCAGATCAAATCAAGACCCATGTTATCCACCAGGGGAATAACAAAAGGCAATGTCAGCAACATGATGCCAATGGGATCAAGGAACATGCCCATGATCAGATACATGATGACGATGACCAGCAAGATCGACCAGTCGGCCATCTGATAGGTTTCCGTCAGGGCCATCACTTCACGGGTCAGACCGGTCAAGGACACAAAGGCCACGAACATCTTGGCACCAGCGGCGATGAAAAAGATGGATGCCGTTTGCCTGGCCGTTTCTTTCATGGCCGAAACAAATTTTTCCCGGTTCAACTTCTTCGTCGCAAATCCGTAGGCGGTTGCGATTGTCACACAAACCGCCGCGGCTTCAGTTGCCGTAAAGATGCCACCATAGATGCCACCGATGATGATAACGAACAGCAGGACGGCGGGCCAGGCACGGAACGAGGCAATCCAGCGATCACGGTTAGTGATGGTTTCTTCGGGCACCGGTGCGTCCTGGGGGCGAATTTTTGTCCAGATGAAAATAACGACAATGAACCCCAGCAATGAAAGTAACCCTGGAACAACGCCGGCCAGGAACAGTTTGTTGACGGAGGTTTCGGTAAATAATCCATAAAGGATGAACAAAACACTTGGCGGGATCAACGAACCCAGGGTCCCGCCCACAGCAACGGTCGAAGTCGCCAGTTGGGTGCTGTATTTAAAGCGCAACATTTCCGGAATACAAATCCGTCCCATGGCCGCCGCACAGGCCACACTGGATCCGGTAATCGCCGAAAAACCGCCACAGCCAACGACAGATGCCATGGCCAAACCGCCCGGCACTTTCGACAGCCAGACCCGGCCTGCATAATAGATTTCGGTCGTAATTTCAGCATGATAGGCAATATGCCCCAGGGCAATGAATAGCGGGATCATACTGAGCGGATAGGAGTGCAAGAATTCAAAGGCATTTGACGAAATCAATGCCATTGTCGGGTAAACGGCTTTGGCGTACTGGAATTCGTCTCCATATTTAGAGCCGAAGAACAGATAAGTGCAAACAATTGCCAGACCCGCCAGGGTAAAGCCAATTGGTACGCGCAAAGCCATAAGGATGAGCGCAATAGAAAAGCCGACCAGGCCGATGGTAGTTGGATCCATGAGCGTTTAATTTTCAGTTCGAGAAGGAGATATCGCTGTCGCACCCCGAAAGGCAGCCAGTCCGTCGTAGAAAACCAGCGTGGCCATACGGACGACAAACACAACATAGCCGACAAAAAAGGCTGTCAGGCCAGGCCATTCCGGCAATTCAAGATCACCGAAGAAATAGGCCCCATCCTCGACAGCACTCGTCAATTCAAGATAGCCGCCATAGGCGATAGGCAGTAACACCAGGAACCCGACAACAGAGGACAGCAGATCAAGCAGGGGCTGAGCCTTGTCCGACATCAGGCTGGTAAAAACTTCCACCATGATATGAGCACGTTGCGCCGATACATAAGATAACGGCAAAATGACACAGGTGATCATCAGCTCGCGCACGATAACCACGCTATCAGGTACCGACCATCCAAAGACCGCCCGTGTCACAATCGCTGTTGTGATCAAGGCGCAAATCCCGAGAATGCAAATAGCGGAGAGGGCAACCAGCGCCCCCTCCACATTTTGCAGTACCTTGGGACCAGGTACCGATATTTCAGATTGTTCCTGCACTATCGTGTCCAGGGATAACCCTTGGCCTTACGTTCATCATCATACTTCTTGAGAAGGCCGAGATACTGGCCGCGGAACGCTTCCGGGTCCATACCGGCTGCTTTCATCTTGGTTGTCCAGTCTGCAAGATATGTCCCTGCTGAAGAAACCAGCGTGGCTTTATCGGCATCAGAAAACTCGTGAATAGTCACGTCTGACATTGCGGCCAGGTCTTTCATGGCCTTGCTGTTGCCTTTGCCAATTTCATGGGCATATTTGTCGATATACTCAGATCCAAGTTCATTGAAGACCTTCTGATGAGCAGGTGACAGGCTTTCCCACACATCCTTGTTCATGACATAACCAAGGCTCATCAATGCGCCCCAATCCAGAACAGTGACTTCTTTTGCGACTTCATACATTTTGGTTGCGGGAATGAAGTAAGCATAAACCTGGGCACAGTTGATCAGGCCGGTATCCAGGCCCGAATAGGCCTTGTAGGCCGAAATCCGTACAGGTGTTGCGCCAATGTCCTTGAAGACCTTGCCATAAACACCCACACCCCGGACTTTGATACCCTGAATGTCGGCAATGGATGTGACCGCCTTGCCCTTACAGATCAACTGAATCTGTGTGGTCGTGAAGTTTGAAACATAGTGCAGGTTCAGTTTGTCAAACTCGGCTTTCAGAGCCGCGTTTGTTGTGGCCATTTCCACAGTACCCGACTTAATAGGATAAAGCCCTGAAGTGATTCATACTTTGAGATTCTCCGACCAAAGAAAGTCTCAAAATATGCAGCAATTACTTGGCAAGGCCTTATCCACACCGTTAGGAGA